>Ga0180220_1001218_pt1 | contig 20219 bp, 16 predicted proteins | sample eDN5th37CBELigBY_FD_151335 | JGI IMG/M metagenome (GOLD analysis project Ga0180220, IMG submission 151335) | Enriched backyard soil microbial communities from Emeryville, California, USA - eDNA 5th pass 37_C BE-Lig BY (version 2) (version 2) | ecosystem: Environmental > Terrestrial > Soil >...
CCCCCGCCATCTTGCAATCGAAGCCCCGAATCGTCATGATGAACCCGTCAAAAACATCCGACACGCCATCCGCCCTCCTAGCTCAATTGGCAGAGCAGCTGACTCTTAATCAGCGGGTTGAAGGTTCGAGTCCTTCGGGGGGCACTCTCATTTCCTTCCGCATCACTCCGCAAAGACGCGCGAAACCCCGTGTTTGAAGCCTCCAAACGCTTCATCGGGGGATCATTATCCGAAACCGTGAAAGCGCGAGAATCCGAAGCATCCCGCGTCAATCCGCGCCCTTCGTGGGGCAATGGCGGGGCAAGTTTTTCCCCCTCGGTGGGGTTCGTCCCCTCAATTGGCCCCCCGGTTCCCGTCGCTCTCAAGGCTTGGGGCTTGTCCCCCCCGGGTCTCAGCGAGGGAAGGGACGTTGCGGCCTTGTCCAGATCGACGGCGCGGGGGCGGGTGTAGCGGCCGGTCAGTTCCAAGGTGCTATGCCGCATCAACCGTTGGACCACGCGGGGGGAAACCCCCATCCGGTCAAGCGCCGTGGCGTAGCTCGCCCTCAAGGCGTGGAAATCGGCCACAAGCCCCCCGGCGTCTCGGTAGGGGATGCCAGCGGCCTTAAGGTCGAACCGTAGCATCGTCGCTCCCCGATCGTCCGTAAGGGGGAAAACAGCTTCCCCAAGTGGGGCGGCCTCCACGAACGGCCGTAGGTCTTCCGCCAGATCGACCGGAAGGGGGCATTCGGCCTCTTGGCCGTTCTTTGTGTAACCAGCCTCCACGCGAACCGTGGGGGGCTCGGAACGCCAGTCGAACGACTCGCGTTTGATGCTTTGGATTTCGGAGTAGCGCAAGCCGGTGCCAGCGGCCAACCGATAGACCAGAGCGCGGACGGGGCCGGGCGTCTTCCGCCACGCGGGACCGTTGTGGGCGGCATCGACAACCGCGCGCAGCTCCTCAAGGGAAAGGGTTCGCCGATCATGGCGACGGTCTTCCTTGGCGTTGAAGCCCTTCACTCCCCTCAAGGCGTGCTCTCGGCTTCGGCCCGAATCGTGGCACCATTTCGAGAACCCGCGAACCGACGTGCGGTAGGAATTGCACGATCCCAGGGAAAGCCCCTTCTCCCGCTTGGTTCCGGTGGGATCGGATTCGGCGGGGGCTCCATCCCGTAGGGTCTTGAGGGCGGCTTGAACCCCTTCGGCGTTCAGATCGGCCAAGCATTTCACGCCAGCGAGGGCGAGAAGACGTTTCGCTTGCTGGATGGTCAAAGCGACGTGCTTCGGCTTGTTCCCTTTGGCCTCAAGGTGGGCTCGATAGGCGTCAAGGTGATCGCCGATCGGCGTTCGGGCGTGGTCGCGTAGGGCGAGGTCGCGAACATCAACAACCCCCGCCCGAATCTTCGCGGCTTCCGCTTCGGCGGCGGCGGCCATCTTCTCGGTTTCGCGCTTGTCGGAACATCCCTTGATCTCCGGGCGCGACCCATCGGCCTGAACGACTCGGTAGTACCAAAACCGCCCGCGCTTTCGTATGCTGGCCATGTTCATCCTCCACGATGAATCTCCGGGGCGGGGCCGATGGCGCGGCCTCGCCCCTCTCTCTTACCGGACACTTCAACCGCGAATCTCGCGCGCGTCAACCTTCACGCCGCTTCAAAGCAACGCGGGCATCATCGCCCCGGCCGATCGGCGGGGCTTCGGCCTGGATGCGGCGGGGGCCTGGATGGGCTCGGGTTTGGGATCGACGGCCGGGGGATCAAACCGCTCCAGTTCGGCCGGATCGACGCGAAGGAACCCGGCCGCGATCATGATTCGGTCAACGGCATGTAGTTCGGTCTCGGGTTCGCTCTCATCGGCTAGAGCAAGCCGCGCGGCCTCATCGCCCTCATCGGGCTCGAATCCCCCTTGGGGAAGCGAGGGGCCGATGGGCTCGATGGGTTCGGGTTCCTCGATGGGCTTGGGCTCGCCCTCCACCCCCGCGCCTTCGGCCTCGATGGCGGCGCGTTCCTCAAGGGCCTCGATGCGGTCGCGCTCATCGGGGGCCAGCTCATACAGCGAGGCATCGGCGAAATCTTCCGGCCGGGGCGGATCACCAAGAGGGAAATACTGCCCCCAAGCGTAGGCAATCATGCCGGGCCACTTTTTATGCGTGTCGCACCAATCCTTCGCGGCGGGCCAAACCCGGATCGCCAGAGGGAACAGCTTCCGCAACCGCCGCGCCGCCTTGAACCCCGCCCCGTCCCCATCGGTCGCGATGAACAGTCTTGGGGCGTTGGTCATGACGCGAAGGGCTCGCCGATCGGGCTCGCCGCTCGCGCTTCCCAGCGTAACCACGTCGGCATGGTCCCTCAGTTCCCAGCCAAGCAGAATCGCGTCAAACTCGCCCTCGCAAACGATCAAGGGAAAGCCGGGCCGAAGGCCGAAGGGGGCGTACAGCGAGGGCCTTCCCCAATAGGTCGCGTGGTACTTCGGATCACAACCGGCCGGGCGACGAACCTTGAGCAGTTCCAACCGCCCATCGGGGCCGAACCAAGGGATTGTGACCCCGGCCGTTGTGTATCGCCCCGGCCGATCCTTGTAGGGAACGGGGGTGGGGCCGATCACACCAAGCCGGGCGGCGCGGATCGCCTCATCGGGCAAGCCCCGCCCCCGAAGATGGGGGGCCTTCCCGCCCTTCGGTCCCCAAAGCCGCTTCTCGGCTTCGGCAACCAAAGCCTCGCCCTCTTGTCGCAAGTCGGGAGCAAGCTCCGGGGGCGGGGGCTTGGGCTTCGGCGCGGCGGGCCTTGGGCGAGGCGGGGCCTGGATGCCGGGGCCTTCGCCAAGGCCGAACATTGCGGCGAGGCGTTGGACGGCTTCGGGGAAACTCGCCCCCTCTAGTTGCATCACAAGATCGGCGGCGCTTCCCGAACCGCAACGGGACCAACATCGCCAGCGCCCGCTTGCCGGATCGACGCTGAACGATGGGCGGCGGTCTTCATGGCCGGGCATTGGGCAATGAAACCATAGCCTTCCGCCCTCCGTTTTGGCCGGTGGTCCCGCGTACTCGACAACCACGGCCTCAATGGGGATCAAGCCTTGAATGGCGCGCCAGTCGATGCGGGGCCTAGACGCGCGCATCCTCCACGGATCGGACATGGATTTTATTCCTCGCCCTACGAACTAACGAAGTAAGGGGGTGGGAACCCGGTTTTTGGGGCGGGTTTCCCTACGAAGGAAACGAACTAAGCCCCAGCGAGGGGGCTTACTTCGTTAGTTCGTAGTCACGCGGCGCGAAACCATTCCGCCGATCGTCCCCCGGTGGCCACGGTCTCGCGTGCTACGGAACCCGCGTTGATAAGCAGGTTCAAGGCGCGGTCGATGTCCCCCGCCTTCGCGTTGCCTTGGAACACGTGGCGCGAGATGTCGGTTCGCTTCAACCCGGCCGGGCTCGCCTTCAGCGCGGCGAGGATGCGGCTGGCCATTGGGTTCCCGGTCGCTTGGGCTCGGCTAAAAAACAGGGCGGCGGATTCGTCGCAATACCGCCAGACTTCAAGCGCGGCCTCAACGTGTTCGGCATCGATGTAGCGGTTTCCATCCAACACGGAATAGAGCAGCGCCAGCCGCAAGCAGTGGGCTTCCGCTCTCGATGTAACCGCCCCCAGCAAGCCGGGCCGATTTTGGGTAAGCCGGTGGTAGGCGGGTTCCCAAGCTCGCTTGCCGGAAACGGAGAACCCCCCGCCCCAGGGCGAATCGAATTTGGCGGAAAGGGCCTGGATTCGCGCGACCAAATCGGCGGCGGTCGAATCACCCAGGGCCTCGCCCCCGAAGGGCAGCGCCTTGCTTCGCTTGGCGGCGCACCATAGGAAGCGGTTCGCCAGTCCGTTGAACGCCTCGCAAGCCGTTAGATACTTGCTTAGTTCCTCATGCGTGATGTGGCCGCATATCGAGACATGGGCGATTTCGGCCACGGCGAAATTGTTCTTTGTGAGGAACCGTAGCGCCGTTCCATCGTAGGCTTGCCGAATGATCGCCGATAACGTGTTGCCGTCCCGAGAGAGCACGCGAAGTACTCCCCCGAATTCGCCCTCCACAATCAGCAAGCGTTTGTCGTCAACCCCAGCATCGACAACGATTTCCTCGCCGGTCTTTTTGTCCGTTCCATAGATCGGGTCGCGAATCTGCCATACCAGCCCCTCGCCGCTCGATAGACCGGACATAATCCGTTTCGCCCAAGCCTCATCGGTTGGGGCCAGCAAGCCGCGAACCCGCCCCCAGCTTGTCCCTTTGCGGGCTCGGGACGATTCGCCGACAACCACGCCGAACAGATTGCAATGGTGGTAAGCCCCATCGACAAGAACAAATCGGCGGCGGTCGATGAGGTTTCCAACCCCGATCAAGAATTGAAGCAACACGGCGGCGGGATCGGCTTCGGTTTGAGGGTCGATCGCCCGCACAACATCGCCAGCCAATCCGATGAGGGCCGCGCCCCCGATCGGCTTCGGCCACGGCGGCGCGTCGCCCCCCGCCTCGCCTTCGGTCTCAGGCTCATCGGCCGGGGGCGGCGGGCCATTGGGATCAACCGCCCTCATCGCGGCCTCGAAACCATCGGCGAACGCTTCGCCTTGAGCATCAAGCCAGTGGTAGAAATCGCGCTCGCGTTGCTTGTCCTCAAACGACGCTTGGGCCAGCTTCCCGGCTTCGCCCCGGAAGGCGGGGGAAGCAATCTCAAGGTCGCTCGCCTCTTGCTTGCCGCTCAGAAGCCGCTTCGCAATCCAAGCATCGCGCGTGCAAACCTTCATGGGTTCCGCCCCTTGAGGGGAACGGCCGTTTCCCGTAGAATCCATAGGTCCAACATCTCCACGTTGGTTCGCCCCGCCCCGGACAGCGCCGTCCGGGGCCTTTTCATTCCCGCCAATCGCGGCGGATAGCTTGTCGAATGCCGACGTACTCACTTGCTCCCCCCTTGGTTGATCCAAGCGCGGATCGTCTCAGGCTTCCAGCGAGGGGAACGGCCGATCATGGCGTCCGGCCGGGGGAATCGCCCTCCGGCGCGCATCACCTCCAGAGTGCGGCGACTACAGGCCAGCGCCCGCGCCACGTCGTTCATGGAAAGCAGCGGCTCAAGGGCCGGGACAGGCTTGATGGTGGGCGGGGTCAACGGCCACCCCCTTCCCCTTGAGGGGCGAGGGCGGCGGTGGATTCCAGCCAAGCCGAGATCCACTCGCCTTTGTAGAGGGTCCGCTTGCCAGCGCGGCTATAGCGGAGCAAACCGGCGCGGCGGGCGGCGGCGAGGGCGGCGGGGGTTACGCCGATCGCTTGACGAAGCGATCCATCGTCGTAAAGGGCTTCGGGCTCAATGCGAATTGGTTCGATCATACTCGCGTCTCCATGAGAACATGGGCATCACGCGAGCGATCGTAAACGGGGCGGGGGCGGTTGGCGGTGGTTGTCGGTCAGTGTCGGTTAGCGGCGGTTCCCTGGAAACCGTTTCGGCAGCTTGACGCCAAACTCGCTTTCCAGCCAGGGACGAATGATCGGCCATTCCCAAAGGTCGGGTTTTCCGCCCCCGCCCTCCACGGAAGGCGAGGGAAGCGAACCATCAGTTTTGCGGCGCTCTAGGGTTCGTTTGCCTCGATGCGCAGCGGCGGCGGCTTGATCTAAGGTCACATAATCGGGAAGCCGATCGGCTTGGGCCTCGATGGGCTCGGGTTCAGCCGGGGCGGGCTCGCTTGTGGCGTCGAACCCGTCAAGCTCCGCGCGGAGATCGGCGAGGGCGGCTTCCAATTGCCCGTCCGCAGCTGGGTCGTTCGCCAACCGGCATCCTGACGGAAACGCTTCGGTCGTCTTTTTCCACGCGGGTATGGCGGCTTCGTACAGCCTTTTCCCGTCTTGCCCCCCGAAAAGGTTGGGCGAATTGTTGGCGGCGCAAAGGGCTTTATCCACGTTCTCAATCGTCGCGTATCTCCGCGCCATGTCGTGAACTTGCTCCGGTGTGGGGAACACGTCGCCGGGGCGCCCGACCATGACAGCCAGGGAGTTGGACACGTCGCAGGCGATTGCACACGTGGCGACCCATGCCGACAGCCCTTGAGCCCCTTTGGTCGTGGTTGCGACAAACGTGATGTTCGGGGCGAGCGCGACCGCGCACAGGCGGGCGGCGGAGTGGAGGAAGGCCAGCGAGTAAGAACCCGAAAGCCCCACCCCTTCGGCCTTCAGATATCTCGCCGCGTCTCTCGCGAATTCCAGTAGGGCAATTCGGGCGGATTCGGTTTGAAAGGCGAACGCGAGGGCAAGCGTTGCGTCGTCCATTTCACACGGAAGGAGATCGGCTGGGCGATCATTCTCAGACATGGGGGGCCTCTCTGTTTCGCGGGCCGAACCCGGCGAGGCATCCCAGAGAGAAGACACCCCGGCCGGGTCCGCTTGATCCCCAAGGTGGCCACCCTGGAAACACACCCGCTCAAGGCACTATACGAAATTCCAGGAGCGGGCGTTGGATCAATCCGCCCCGCGTTCGCCTCGATGGGCGAGGGGCGAGGTTCGCTCAGAACAGGGAAAAGATCAGGGAAAGCGAGGCGGGATTCACCTACGAAAAACTAGGATTTCGCTCCACGCTTTTAGGGCCTGTTCTGAGGCGGGAACAGGCCATGCGCCCGCGCTCGCCGATGCGACGGGGGGGGCGGTTGCACTTAGGGAAAACTAGGAGTTCGGTGACGATGCGCCCATCGGGTTTCCCCCGCCCCGCCCCGGCTTCATTGCGGCGAAGCCGATCCACGCCACCCCGCAAGGAAGCGCGGGAAGCCGGGCGACGTGGCAAAATCTCAAGGAATGCGCGGCTATCTCAGGTTTGGCGAGCCCTGCTATCAGGGGAACATTAGGCCAGCCAGAGGAACTAAACCGCATGGCGGGGCGATAAAGTCAAGCGAAGCCCGCTGTTTTACGGAGATAATGGCGCATGGGCTTGTTGGCGATTCTGGAAAGAGGGCGCAGGCGGCGCGGCTTGGCCCGCCTGTTGCAATGAGGAAAAGCCCGCAACCTAGGTGGATGTGGCGGCGCGTACAGAGCACGCGCGAGCAGGTGGGGCGGGGCCTCTGGCGATGTTGTCAAATGTAGACATTCGGCGCGGCTCCGCGGGTCTCGATGCTTCAAGGGGCCAGCGAGGATTAGACCGACTGAAGCCTCTGGCGATGTTGGTAAATGCTAGTAATCCGCGCGGCTTTACGGGGCCTCGATGCTCCGGGAATCGACGGGGTTTTGACCGGCCGGGGGCCTCTGGCGATGTTGGAAAATGTTAGTGTTCAGCGAGGGCGGGCGGGGCTTACTTCGTTCGTTCGTAACCCCTTCGGCGAATCCCAGGCCATGCGGCCGGAACCCCGGCCGGGGCCTCGAATCGCCTGGCAAGCCCCACAAGGGGCGTGGGGCGATCGAACGAGCGAAGGCGGGGAATGGGCTTCTTCCCGCTTGGGAAACTCTGGCGGCCTCTCAGGGCGGTTCTAGAGCGTCCGGGGCTTGAACGCCTTGACCATGCCCATGATCGCCTCCCTAGCGGCCGGGGGCAGAATCGGCCACGCCTCCATTAGCTCGACCAAGTTAGGGTCCGAATCGGCCTGATTAGGGCGGTGGGGCAATGGCGGGGCAATGTCTTCCTTGAGTAGACGCAAACCCTTTTGGTCTCCGGCCTTATGGGAATCGCTTCGCTGACTCTTAATCAGCGGGTTGAAGGTTCGAGTCCTTCGGGGGGCACTTCGCCAGCGGCCGACAACAGCCGCCCATATCCGTCTAACACCGATACTCGAGACGAAAAAGGGCACCCATCTGGGTGCCCTTTTTCGTTTACCCCTCCGTCATCTCCCGCCAGCTCACGCCTCTTTCCGCACACCTCTCCTGTAAGCCGCACGGATGGTCGGCGGCCATCGGATGGGAGGTCGGAGGGCTGGCTTTCCTCAAGGAAAACTCCCTTCTTGTGTTGCCGTAAATCGGCTTGTCGCAAAAAGACCTAAGCGGCTGGACACGGTCTTCCCATGATTCCACATGATCCACATCCACCTTGACGACATCACCCGCGATGAGCTGAAATCCCCGCGGCGAACCGATCTACCGCACAAAGTCCGCGACCGTATCGAGATGGTCGCGCTCTCCGACGCCGGATGGTCCGCCCCCAAGATCGCCGCCCATCTCGGACGCCATCCTCAAACCGTCCGCGATCTGCTGGTCGTTCCTCGCCCGTGGGACCGCGGCTCTGCATCCGTATCGGGGGGGCGGATTGGAAGTTCACGGGATCCGATTCTCGAACAGGTTCGCCGTTAAGCGAATCAACTCCTCCGCGCCGGCCGCCGCGAGCTCGCCGAAGAACGATGGCCTTTCTCCAGTTGGGAATAGGTCGCCGAGGATTCGCCCATCGGGGTCGCGATCTTTGGTCTGGAAGCGGTACAGATCCGCGAACCGGTAATTCTGATCGGCGTCGAGCCCCCGCAACTCCGAGATGGTCTGAACGCGGCGCGAACCATCGGAGAATCGAACGATTTGAACGACCAAATGGACCGCCGAGGCAACTTGGGTCCGCGCGACGTAGACCGGCAAGGAGACATCGCTCATCAGACAGAGGGTTTCCAGGCGGATGGCCGCGTCGCGCGGGGTACTGGCGTGGACGGTCGTCAGCGAGCCGGCATGGCCGGAGATCATCGATTGAATCAGGTCGAGGGCCTCGCCGCGGCGGATCTCGCCAACAACGATCCGGTCGGGGCGCATCCGCAGCGCGTTGACGAACAAGTCGCGGATCGTCACCGCGCCCCGACCGTCGGGCCGGGGGGGCTGGGCCTCCAGATAGACGGTGTGCGGTTGGTGGAGGCGGAGTTCGGAACTGTCCTCAATGACGATGATCCGTTCGTCTTGGGGGATCTTGGCCGAGAGGGCGTTGAGCATTGAGGTCTTGCCCGTGCCCGTGCCGCCCGCGATGATGATGTTTTTGTGGATCCGAACCGCGATTTCGAGGAACTCGGCCGCCTCGGCGCTTAGGCTTCCGCGCTCGACCAGCTTCTCCAAGTCGAAGGCGGACTCCTGAAACTTGCGGATCGAGACGCAGACGCCTTGCCTTGAGCTGGGCGGGATGATGACGTGGACCCGCGAGCCGTCGGGAAGCCGGGCGTCCATCGCCGGCTGCTCGTCGTCGATCCGACGGTTGACGAACTCGGCGATGTTCCGCACGGCGGCCATCAGCGAGGGAGCGTCGGGGAACGTCAACTCCGAACGTTGCAGCTTGCCATTCCGCTCGAAGTAGATTGTCTCCGGGCCGTTGATCATGATCTCGGAGACGGTCGGATCGTCCAACAGGGGAAGAATCGGCCCCAGGAAATGGCGGGTTGTCTCCCGATAGATCTCGATGGGCAACAAGCGAACCTCCCTCGGGCTGGTCGCGAAAAGACAACGAACCCCACGCGGCCGGAGCGGCGCGGGGCTCGATTTTTAGACGACAAGGATCGGACGACCGACGAAACCGCGGGCCGGATTAGGGATTGGCCCGCCGGATGACCTCGCCCAGTTGGTTGAAGAACTGCTGAGTCTGCTGTTGCCGCTGCCTCTGCTGAGCCGCCCCGGGAGGGGGAGCGGGGGCCAACCGGACAGCGCCCGCGTTCTGATCCGGCTGTCGGCCCTGCGGGAGCATGTAGCCCGCGAATTGATCCGACTGTCGGCCCCCAGGGTTGTTGACATAGAGCGGTTGCGCCGGCTGGTAGATCGGCTGCGCCGGCTGGTAGATCGGCTGCGCCGGCTGGTAGTTCGGCTGCACAGGCTGGTAGTTCGGCTGCACAGGCTGGTAGTTCGGCTGCACAGGCTGGTAGTTCGGCTGCACAGGCTGGTAGTACTGAACCGGCTGGTAGTACTGAACCGGCTGGTAATACGGCTGCGCCGGTTGGTAGTACTGTTGCACCGGCTGGTAGTACTGCTGCGCCGGGTAGTAGTAATATTGAGCCTGAGCGAAGTCGGGGAGCAGGAATCCGAGCATGCTCAAGGGCAGAACGCTCCAAAACGGCGTCTTCCGAGACACGAAACGCATGGCGAGTTTCTCCATGGTGGCGCGAGCGCGGTGGAAAAGTCGGGTTTTGACCCGCGACTCCACGGGTCGCGAGTCCCCTCGCACAAACACAGGCGAACATGGGTGGCGGGTCGTTCGGCTGACCGGGCGGTCATCCGGGCAACCCTCCGGGTGATTCGACGAACCGATCCATGGCCGCTGGAGCGATTTCCCGCGGATCGCGTCGCGCCGGTTATCGGGACGATCGCGATTTATGAAAAAATCAACGCGGAATCTCATCTCGGCGGCACGGCTTCGGCGAGCGATCCTTGGTCGGTCATCGGCCGCTCGGCCGTCGCCTCCCCGCCGGGTTTGGCGATGGCGAACGGCTGGGCCAGCGGGCCGGTGAAGACCGGATGCTGGCGATCGCGGCTCAGCTCGATGACCCGGGCTTGGACGTAGTTTTGCAACTGGGAGATCAAGACTTCGCCGCTACGGTGGCTGTCGGCCTTGCCGGAGAGGCCCTCGATCAGGGCGTGGGTGAAGTTCCCCCGTCGCAGAGCGTTGTTCTCCAGGGAGGCTTCGTCGCCGTCGGACGAGGCGATGACCCAGACGCCGCAGCCGTCGCCGCCCAGTTCGCGGATGAGGTCGCCAAGCTTGCCGACGGCGCCCGAGTGGCAGGCGTCGAGCAGGGTGACGACCTGTCCGGTCACGCCGGCGAGCCGCTTGGTGATCTGATCGCTTGGGACGCCGGTGGCGAAGAGGTCCGCCAAGTCCACGTCGATCGGCAGTAGGAAGAGGTTGCCCTGTTCGTCCTGCTTGCCGTGGCCCGAGAAGAAGACGACGCCCACGTCGTTCTTGCTTTTCATCTTCTCCTTGAGCCAGGTCAGGCCCCGGAGGATCGCCTCGCGGGTCGCCTCGCGGTCGGTGAGCTCCTTGACCTCGACGTTCTCGAAAAGGCCGCGGGCTCCGGCCTTAAGGGTTCGTCCGAGTTCGCGGGCGTCGTCGGCGGCGTAGTGGAGCTTCAAGGGGCCGGGGTAGTCGGCCACGCCGACGGCGAGCACGAAGAGGTTGCGCTTGGGCTTGGCCGCCGCCTGCCCAACTTGGCCGAGGTAGACGACCTCGACGACCTCGGAGGTCGCCTTGCTCACGCCGCTTTCGGCTTGGACGGCCAGTCGGTTGTTGCCGATGCTCAGGTCCACCAGCCAGGTCTTGCGGACCTGGCCCGGCTTCGGGTTCTCCACGCCCTTGACTCCGGCCGCCCCCTGATAGGGTCGGCCGTCCAGGAGAAGTTGCAGCGATGTCACCGGGCGGCCGCCGACGCTTTCGGCCACGGCCTCAACCTCGATGACGGCCTCCGTCGCGCGGACGCGGTTCTCGCCCGGCGAGGTGATGGAGATCCTCGGCGGCAAGACCTCGGCGATCTTTGTCGGCCGGCCGCTCTCCACGCCCCGAGCCCGGTCGGCCTCCTCCAACGCGCGGGTCAGGTCGCCGGTCGTCAGAAGTCTTTGGATGACGTCGGGCCGGTAGAGGGTTTTGCGGAACTGGGCCGCCGGGTGGAGCAGCCCCATCGCGTTGGGCCCCTGGTTGACGTGCCAGCCGATCAGGCGCTCGCCGCCGGGGCTCGCCGCGAAGTAGCCCTCGGGCGTCCAGGCGATCCAGTCCCGTCCGGCGATGAAAAGCGATAGGAGCGGTTCGGTTCGGTTCGGATCCCAGATCCGCAGCGTTTGGTCGGAGGACCCGGTCACGAAATGGCGATTGTCGGGCGAGGGCGCGACGGCCCAAACGCTCCCGGTGTGGCCGCGGTATTCGCGGAGGAGCCGGCCCGATCGGGTGTCGATGAGGTAGAGCGCCTCGTACGAGCCGACGACCGCCCGATGATCGGGCAGAAGCGTGAGGGCGAGAACCTTGTCGTTCCGACGCGGGAGTTGGAACGTCGAGAGAGTTTGATCGTTCCAAGAGATCGTCACCGTCTCGCGCAGCTCAAGCGCCGCGGCCGTGGAGATCATCTCCGGGCCAATCCGACCGACGGCGCGGCGGTAAGACGAGTCGGGCGCGGGGCCGAACTCCAGACTGGAGAGTTGAAAGGTCCGCTCCAGAGGGTGGGTTCCCGTCACCGAGTCGCCGCCGATGGCGTTGGTGTTGCCCAGGGAGATGGCCCGTCCATCGGGACTCCAGCCGGCGGCGTAAACCCGGTGGCCGCGGTTCTCAAGCTGATTGACGACCCGACCGTCGTCCCGCCGCCAGATGAGAATCTCGTTGTTGACGCCGCCGACGGAGGCGGCCAGCCGGCCGTCGGGCGAGAGGGCCACGTCGCGAACCGAGTTCGTGTGCTCGTCGAACCGAAGCGTCTCCGCGCCGGTCGCGATGTCGAAGAACGAGCAATCGTAGCGCTGACCCGATCCGCCCCGGCCGACGAGGATCTGGCGCGAGTCGGCGGTGAAGACGAGGGAGCCCACCTCGTTGCCCAGGTCCTGGGATTGCCATCGGAGCGTTCCGTCCGGATTCCAGAGGCGGAGGGTGTGGTCGAAGCCGGCGGTGGCGATCGTCCGACCGTCCGGGCTCCAATCGACGCGAAGCAGCCGATCGGCGTGGCCTTGAAGCAGGGCGATCTCGCGACCGTCGTCGACCGACCAAATCCGTCCCGTCCGGTCATACGAGGCCGTCGCCACGAAACGGCCATCCGGCGAGAAGACGACGCCGAGAACGAAATCGGCGTGCCCGCGGAGAACGTGGAGATATCGCCCGTCGGCCACGTTCCAGAGGATGGCGGTCTTATCGCGGCTGGCCGAGGCCAAGGTCTTGCCGTCGGGCGAGAAGGCCAGGTCGCTGATCGAGTCGACATGACCGCGGAGGACGCGGAGCAGCGAGCCGGTCTCCAGGTCGATCAGAAAAATCTTCGTCCATTGGCGGCCGGGCTCGTTGTAGCCCGCCGCCGCCAAGGTCTTGCCGTCGGGCGAGAGCGCCGCGGCGAAGATCATTCCCTCCTTGTCGTGGCCGATCGGAGGGCGAAGAACCCGCTTGGTGACGCCGGTCTCCACGTCCCAGATTCGGATCGTCTTGTCCGCCGAGGCCGTGATCAGCTCCCGACCGTCCTTCGAGAAAAGCAGCCGCGAGACGCCGGCGGAATGCCCCCCGGCGTCGATCATCAGAATCGGATCCGTCGGAAGCTCGTCCGGGGCGGTGGTCGGCGCGAGCAGGGCGAGAGCCAAGATCGCCGTGATTGCCATCGTTCATCTCCCAACGTTGAAGGGAAGGCCGGCCGAGATCGCGCGTGCCGACTCGAACCCGTCGCCGCGGTCCGCGTCGTGGCGGGCGTAGCGCAGGCTCACCGAGGATCGCAGACGGCCGATCCTTCGCTTCGAGATCATGGTGTACTTCGCTTCGATTCTCGGACCGAAGCCGGTGACGTTCGGCTCGCCCTTGATCGAGTCTTCGTCGGGCGGGGGCGGCTGGTCTTCGGGCCAGGCGGCCATGAACAGGGCGTTGATCGTGCCGAGCTTCTCCTCGTCGCGCAGCGCCTCGGCCACCTCGGCGACGGCGCCCTCGGCGTATGCGGTCACTTGGAACTCGTCGGATTCCTGGTTGGTGCGGTGCCAGCCCTTGATGATGACGCTCGCCTTGGGCGGCATGATCACGTAGCTATACTTCGGCTCGCCCCGTCGCGGTCCCGAGGAGTTCGTCTCATAGCTGAATTGGTAGATACTCAGGCCGTCGATCAGCAGGCGGACGGCCGCCTCGCGCTCGGTGTTGTTGATCAGTCGGACGTGGTAGCGCTCGCCTCGTTCGATGCTCACGAAAGGAAGATCCAGAGCCCCCGCGGCGCGGACTTCGCGCGGAAGATCATCCACCAGGACTTCAAGGCCATAGTCCCGCTTCTCGTCGAAAACCCGACTTTCCTGGATGACGGCCGTGCACTCGACGAGGCTCTCGCGAATCCTCATGTCGCGGGCGTCCTCCGAGTCGGCCGGGTCGAGCGACACCGAGGTCGCCATCACCTCGACGAAGGCTTCCTCGTCCCGGATCCTGCGGTCGAAGTCGAGACCGGGCAGGATGTTGCCGTCTTGATCCTCGACGGCGCCCTTGAGACGGACGGCCAGCAGCCGCCTCGGAGAGTCGGGATCCGGCTGGACTTCGGAAACCAAGTATTCCCCCTTGAGGCTCAACTTCGCTTGAGGGTCGATGTCGATTCCACGCCGCTTGAACTCGCCGGCGAGGAGCTGGGCGATCCCCGGCCCAGAACTGGTCGGGAGGTTCGAGGGCCCCCGAAGGCGCTCGATCGAGACCGACGACTCATTCCGAGCCTTGATCCCGGGGGCGAGTTCCTCGGCCAACTCGCCGAGCTCCGAACGCAGGCGATCTCCGGCGTGGGCGAGGGCGCCGCAGCCCGCCGTGACGGCCAGCGCGAGGATCGTCGTCAAAGGGCACCGCCGGATTCGAGTGGAGAAGAGGAATTGCATCGTTGTTTCTCGGTTGCGCAAACCCGGGTGACTCGGTCGAAAGCGGTCGGCGGAGCGATTCGGCGATGAGCCGAAGATCATCAAATCCCTTCCGCTCGATCAAGGAACGCGTGTTGATCAATGATCAACTTAACCGACCGGCCGCCACACTCAAGATGGTTGTTCCGACCACCAGGCAAATCAGACCTCAGCCAATTCAAACAGCACGATCCGATCATCTTACACCCCAATCTTCGATTAAAATTCTTTTAATCAAACTCGATTGGTGGTTTTTTCAAACAAGGGAACGAGACCTGATGGAGCGCGACGAGAGCCGCCGCCTCACATAATCCCAGATCTGGTCTTCGACTCGCGGTTCCGAGGGCTCGGCCGGATCAGCCCTGGGGCTTGGCCCAAGGCTCCCCCGCTTCTCCAACAAGTCTCGGATCCGCAAGTAGGCCTCGCGCTCGGTCTCAAGATCGCCGCGTCTCTCGGCGATGCGAGCCTCCTGAAGGGCCGAACGGATGGCCTCGAGGTTGGGGTCGGCTTGAACCCGTTCCGGGGTCAAGTCGCGGATGAGCGCGCCGAACGAGGGGCCGAGGAATCCCGGCCCCGCGGCTTTGTCGGGGTCGTAGAGCAGCAGACCGACGATCGCGACGAGGCAGACCAAGATCACGAACGACTGGCCCAGGGTCCCGAATCCGGAACCGGTTTCGGGCGGCTCGGCGAGATCCTCCTCCGGCGTTTCGGGGATCTCGGCGTACTCAATCGGCTCCTCGACGGTTGGTCGAGGTTGCGACGACGGCGCCGGGTCGCCGTCGATCAGAAGTTGCAGGACGACCTCGTCGTCGAGCGCGAGCGACTCGCCCGAGTTCCAGGGGCTCGCGGCGCGAGGCGGAACCGTGCGATCGTCGAGGGAAAGAGGATGTTCATTACGATTATGGATGAGATATCGGCCTTCAATAAACTCGAGCGTCGCCGAGTGGGGCGGCACCCGCCCGTGACCGATCCGGATCGCGCAGCCCGGCGCGCAGCCGATTCGGAGAACCTCCTCCTCGATCCAGTACGCCTTCTCCGGCAGGCTGTCGATCCGAACGATGATCTTCGCGGGCATGGCCAAAAGTCCATCAACGGTTGGGTCGAATTGGGGATTTCAACGGGCGCTGAGGGCCGAGAGCAAAAACGGGGAGACGACGATCAGCAGGCAGGCGACCATGATGATCATCCCGGGAAAGACGATAAGCACCTGGGCCTCGGCCGAAGCCCGTTCAATCCAAAGCGAATGTTTGGTGAGCATCCGCCGGGCCTGCTCGCGAAAGATCTGACTGAGAGGCGTGCCCAGCTCGTCCCCCTGGATGATCGCTAGGATCAGCTCGGAGAGATCGTCGTCGCGGAGCCGGAGCCGGAGCGACTCCAACGCCTCGCGGCGGGGCTTGCCCAGGCGGATCTCTTGCAGGACGCGGCCGAACTCTTCGCCCAAAGGGGTGCCCCGGCTCTCGCGAACGGCCGTCTCCAGGCTCTCTTGAAAACCGGAACCGGCCTCGATCATCAAGGCCATCAGATCGATGGCGAAGGGGAGCCGGCGCTTCAAGGCCGCCAGTCGACGTTGGCCGCGGTCGGCCACGGCTCGAACCATCAGCCGGTTGTAGCCCCAGGCGGCCAGGGGACCGAAAATCAGGGCGCCGCCGGGCCCGCCGAGCAGAAGCCAGCCGAAGACGGCCCCCGCCGCGCCGGCCGCCAGGGCCTCGAGCCATCGAACGGCGAGGTACTCCGCGGCCGTCCAGGGCTGGGGCCAGGCCGCGATGACGAGGTTGCGCCGAAGGGGTTCCAGACGGGCCGGCGAGCGTCCGAACCAATCGGCCAGCCGAAGGATCAGCGGCTCGAACAGGCGGAACGCGAGACTCCCGGCGCGGAGCCGTTCGAGGCGGTCGCGCTCGAAGTTCGCCCCGGGAACGGCCCTCGGGGCCAGCAGCGGCGCGACCGCCCACCAGCCGAGCCCGGCGGCCGCCAGGCCAACGGCCAGCGAGGAGAGCGCCACCAAAAGCCCGAGCGATGGGGACGTGGCGGCGGGGGGTGGAGGTTCAAAAGTGTTGATCGGCATGCCGCTTCCGGTTTCACCAAGGGTTTAGATTTCCAGGGCGAGAATTCTCCGCGAGATCTTGACGCTCGCGAGGATCAGCAGAATCACGACCAGTAGGATGATCTGGCCCGGCAGAGTGCCGAAGATTAGGCCCACGCCGTCGGGGTCGATCAGGTACAGGCCGGCCAGGAAGAACAGGGGGAAAGCCGCCAGGATTACGACGACCTTGCGACCGCTGGCCGTGTCGGCCTCGAGTTTGCGCTCCAAGCGCCGCGCCTCTTGAAGGCTCCGGCTGATTCCCTCCAACGCGTCGGTCACTCGGCCGCCGCGTTCGAGGCAGACCAGAATGGCGGCGGCGAAGAGGTTGAAGCCGTCCAGCGAGAGTCGGTCCCTGGCCGCGGCGATCGCCTCGGAAAGCGGTCGGCCGCGCTGGAATTCGTGGACGATTCGCCAGAGCTCCGATGCCAGGGGCTCGGGGGTTTCTCGGGCGGCGCGCTCCAGGGCCTGCGCCAGCGAGAGGCCCGCCCGCGCCGCGTTGGCGAGCGACACGGCCGAGACGGCCATCTGGTCCCGCAGCAGCGTCCGACGACGAGCCAGTAGAGACGTCAACCAGAGTCTCGGCGCGGCGAAGATCAGCCCGGCGACCGGGACGGCCAGCAAAGGGAGCCGCAGCGCCACCCCGACCACCACAACCCCAACGACGAGTGACAGGCCCCACCACCGCAGCAACTCCGGAAGCCGAGACTCGTCCAGACCCACCGATCGCAGTTGCGGAATTAGATCGGCGATTCGCCGACGCGCGATTGGATCCCAGGCCGGGCCGATCGACGACGCTCCCAGGATCACCGCCAGGGCGACCAGAAGGCTATCGGCGAAGATCAGCATTTCCATCGAGGCTCCCATGACTTGGCGCTCCCGCTTCTCCGGTCATCGGTAGAACGTCTCCAGCCGGATCTTGCCAACCTGGATCAACTCGCCCATGAAGCTCGGCAAATGCCCGGTGGGCGCCAGGACCGGCTCGCCCGCCCCCTCCTCCATTCGGAAGAGGTCCCTCGTCCGGATCTCGCCGGTCTGGGGGTCGAGGCCGATCACCTCGGTCACCTGGGTGATTTTGCGGCCGCCGTCGGAGAGCCGATGGAGCTGGATAATCAGGTCGATCGCCGAGGCGATCTGTTGATTGATCGACGCGACCGGCAAGTCGGCGGCCATTTGAACCAGCACTTGGAGCCGCGAGACGACATCCTCGGCGCTGTTGGCGTGCACCGTCGTCAAGGAACCGTCGTGGCCGGTGTTCATCGCCTGGAGCATGTCGAGCGCCTCGGGCCCCCGGCACTCGCCGACGATGATCCGGTCGGGCCGCATCCGCAGCGCGTTGCGGACGAGGTCGCGGATCGTGTAGGCGCCGGCCCCCTCGATGTTCTTGTCCTTCGTTTCGAGGCGGACGACGTGTTCCTTCTTGAGTTGAAGTTCGGCCGTGTCCTCGACGGTGACGACGCGCTCCTTGTCGGCGATGAAGTCGCTCAGACAATTCAGCAGGGTCGTCTTTCCCGAACCGGTCCCGCCGGAGACGAGGATGTTGCGGCGGGTCTGGACCGAGGCGCGGAGGAACTCGGCGACCGTCCTCGTGAGCGCGCCTTTGCGGATCAGGTCCTCGATGAGGAACCGACGGGCCGGGAACTTCCGGATCGTCAGGCAGGGACCGCTGACGGCCAAGGGCGGAATCACGGCGTTGACCCGGCTGCCGTCGGCCAGTCGGGCGTCGACCAACGGCCGCGACCGGTCGATCTGGCGACCAACCCGCGAGACAATTCGCTGGATGATCGCCTCGGTGACCTCGTCGGAGATGAATCGTCGGCCGGAGTTCTCCAGAACGCCGTTCTTCTCGATGTAGATCCGGTCGCGGTCCACGACCATGATCTCCGAGACCGTCGGGGATTGGAGCAGGTCCTCCAGCGGTCCGTAACCGAAGACGATGTCCTTGACCTCCTTCTTGATCGATCGCAAGGCCAGGTAGCGAAGGAACTCCTCGGCGATGTCGCCGCGGGCGCGGGGTTCCCAGACCGGCCAGAACCCTTGTTCGATCCGCTCGATCCGCTCGCCGAGGTCGTTCAACGTCGCCAGCTCGAGAGCCTCGCCGATCCGTTCCGCGGTGACGGCCAACTCCGCCTCCCGATCGGGGACGACCGAGAGCAGCCGGCCCCAGTGATCCCCCTCGGCGCGCCAGGGGTCCGACGCGGCCCGCCCCGCCTCCGCGAGCAATCGGCCGAGCAATTCGGAGCGGACGCAATGGCCGGCGACATGCCGAACCAGCGCCGTCCGCTTCGGAGCGTCGAGACCCCGCCCGCGGGCGATCTCCTCCAGATGGCGCTCCAAGGTCAGCAAGGCCCGATCGTCCGGCGGACCGGCGAAGCCGCCGGGGTGCAGGTTCATCCGCGAGAGCAGCTCCAGATGGATTTCGCGGATCAGGTTCGACTGTTCCCGTTCAAGTCCGAGCCGCAGTTCCTCCTCGGTATCGACCCTCTCCCGAGGCAGCTCAAGGGTCAGGCTGAACGGATAGATCTTGATCATCTGGCCGCTGGCGACCGGTCGACTCTCCCCACCCGGCAATTCCTCGTCGCCGACCTGGCAGCCGTTGAGCCCCAGGGCCGTCAAGTCCCACCCCGGGCCGTTTTGGGTCAGGACCGCCGCGTGGTCGGCGATGAACGGACTGTTCAGCACAATCTCATTGGTCGGATGGCGACCGATCCGGACTCGGCCGCCGTCAACGTCCACAACATAACGATTGTTGTCGATGATGTTGTTGTACCAGATTCGCATCGTGGAGCCTCCAGCTCAGCCCGAGGTCCGCTCGGCGGTTCGAACGGGTCGCTGGGTCGCTTGAAGCAGGATCGAGACGATTCGGCGTCCGGAGCCGCGACTGGAGCGCATGGCGTCGATCGCCTCGACGAGTTTCCTCGAGTCGTCCTTGAGAACATTAGCTCCCGCCCGGCCCTCGCGGCGAATCGCCACGGTGATGACCCGCTCATCGGTCCCCCGGGAGCTTCGTCCGCCCGGCGCTTCGGGGCCGAGTCGTTCGCCGACGCTGAGGATGCGGAACGGGCCGACGTACTCGATGGACAGCTCGTCCACCGCCGATTCGTCGCGGCGAGCCTCTTGAGGTTGCGGAACCGTGATCAAGAAGCCGACCTCCTGGCCCACCTTCAGCAACTTCGGCACGATGCTGACGTCGTCGAGCGAGACCGGCAAGGCCTCCTCGCCGTCCTCGGTGAACAACTCCGTCGGAGGCGAAGAAACGGCGTCGCTCCAAAGGACCATCTCCCCCTCTCGGAGGTCGCGGGCCGCCGGGCGGCCGAGAAGGACGGCTCGCTCCTCGAACGGCACGGCCGAGTTCGCCAGGCCCTCCAGATCGCCGCGCAGCTCGATCGGCGTCAGATCGTCCTCCGTGAACACCCGCCCCGCGTCGATCGCGCCTCGGGCCGTCACGAACGACCGCGAGGCCGCCTCGCCATGCAAGACCCACCAGTTCAGGCCGCCGGCGGCGACGCCCAGAGCCAAGGCCGCCCCCAAGCCGATCCAGCTCTTCATCGCGTTCTCCCAAGGCGATCCGGTTCGCGCCGGCGAACCAGGACCAGGATTGTTTCGGATTCCGAGCCGCCTTCGCCCGCGGCCCAAGCCACGATCTCTTCGGACCCGCGCCGGTGGGCGATCGCGACGCCCTCCGGCCCGCCGCCACC
>Ga0180220_1001219_pt1 | contig 20206 bp, 19 predicted proteins | sample eDN5th37CBELigBY_FD_151335 | JGI IMG/M metagenome (GOLD analysis project Ga0180220, IMG submission 151335) | Enriched backyard soil microbial communities from Emeryville, California, USA - eDNA 5th pass 37_C BE-Lig BY (version 2) (version 2) | ecosystem: Environmental > Terrestrial > Soil >...
TGGAAGTAGTGTCCGGTCGAAGCTGACGCGTCAAGCATCCCGTTCGAGCCGAAGGTCAGGTGCGCAATCGGCGTCTTATTGTCCACAATGAGAGGACGCAAGGCCCGCCACTGCAGGAACTGCAGTTCAGCATTGATGCCCACCGCCCTCAGATAATTGATAACGGCTTCGGAATACGGGCGATCGCGGTACGCATAGAACTGAACGCCGAAACCATTCGGGTATCCTGCTTCAGCAAGCAGCTGCTTTGCTTTTTCCGGGTTATAGTCGTACTGCGTCACGTCGGTTTCACAGCCGAACTGTACCGGCACGCACAAAGACTTCTGAACAGCTGCGCCCTCGCCCACAAGGTTCTTCGCGATCGCCTCACGGTCGATGGCGTGTGCAATGGCGCGTCGCACGCGCACATCCGTCAGTGGATTTTTGCCTGTCCGCCCCGCTGCGTCGAGTGCCAGGAAAGACATGCGCATAGTCGGCGCCGAGACCACGGTGATGTTCGGCATGGTATTGAGCATGTCCGCGTTCTCCGGCGGAACACCCCAAATCCAGTCGACACCGCCAGTCACGAGTTCGGCAACCTGCGTTTCCGTGTCCTTTATCGTCCGATAGACGATCTTGCCGATCGTCGGCTTTCCTTTCGGACTTCCGTCGAAATAATCGGGGTTCTTTACCAGTGTCAGCGACTGACCCGGCTGGTAATCTTCAATTTTGTACGGCCCAGTGCAGACCGGAAGAACGGCACCCCAGTCGCGGCGGGTTTTCCCATCGGCACCGGGGACTTCGGGGGCCTTCTGGTAGTGACCTGACGGATAGATCGGCGAAGTGCCCGAAAGATATTCGAACGCCGCCGGGGTCGGCGCTTTAGAATGAATACGAATCTTATGAGTGTCGACCACCTCGACATTCTTGATCCAGTCTACCACGACGCGGATTTTCATGTCGCTGTCCGGCGCGGCAAGGTGATTCAGCGTATCCGCGACGTCCTGGGCGTCGAAATCGGTTCCGTCATGGAACTTCACGCCCTTGCGCAGCTCCATTTCGAGCGTGGTATCATCGAGCCATTTCCAGCTGGTCGCGAGCAGGGGGAGATATTCGTTTGTTTTCGGATCGCGGTGCAGAAGGCTGTCACACTGCGCATAAGCGTTGATCAGCGCCTCGCGCTGGTTCCCGTAGTACAGGTCGGGCGTGTCCATTTCGGTCGAGGTCGACCAGACCAGCGTATCATTATCTTTCCCTGCCAATGCAGGAGAAGCTGCGAGGACGGCGAGACTTGCCGCCCAGAGGACCGATTTCACCTTCATAGTTTACCTCTCGTCTTGGACTGCATTCCTCCCTGACGCCAGGGAAGCGTCAGTGCCGAAGCCATACTCCCGCCGCGCTTGATGCCGAGCACCGGGGGGCGCCCGTGAGGCAGCTGCACGTAATGATCGCAGTCGGCACCGGCGATCGACAGCCGAATTCTGCTGCCGCGCTGAAAAGCCCAGGCCGTTGGGAGCAAAGCAAAGCGCAACCGCGCCGGCTCGCCAATGACGAGCGGCGCTGCATTCTCTCTCGAGAAATCACGGAATGGCCACGTCCATTTCTGGAAACGCTGAGGCTCCGACTCTTTTCTGTGCAGCGCGCGCAAAACCCCTTCCGTTACGTAGCGCACCGTTCCATCGGCTTCGACCTCGGACAGGTATACGTGCAGGACCGCATCGCGCTCGCTCGACGTGATCCAAAGATCCACGACGGGATGGCCCGCGATCTCGACCGCCTCCTCAAGCGGCCTAGATGTATAAGAGAGCATACGCGCGTCACGGTCTTGCCAGTCAGTATAGTATTCCGAGGTGTCTATTGCCGATAGGCGTTCGTGACGCGTCAGTGAACCGGTACCGACCGTGAAATCAACTCGGTACGTGTCCTCGCTTGCACTGCCTATATCATCGCTGAGAGCACCGCCGGCTGAAAGGTACAGTGTTCTGCTCTCCTCGGCGGGCGGCCATGAGGTCGCTTCGCGCCATTCCTCTTCATGCAGACAAAAATAGTGGATTGGAGACTCTTGCTGCAGGCCGGTATCCAGGCCCATGAGGTAATGGTCGAAGAACCGCAGAACTTCGGCCAACACATTGAACTCAGGCTGAACGCTCTTGCGCCACGGAGATACGTTGGTCCGCGCGCCGTGATCCCAGGGGCCCAGAAGCACGTGCTGCTTCTCATTCGGCAGGGACAGGTACCGGGCGATGGAACCGTTGGCAAAGCCTGCGCCGTCCATCCAGCCGGAAATGGAATAGATAGCCACCTCGGGATCGATGCCCTCGGCGTAGTGATAGGGGCTGAACGAGAAAGCCCCGAAAGATTCGTCGTAAGGCAACCGTGAGTCGGCGAACTGGAACTCCGAAATGAAATCCGGCATGTGGAAGTTCGCCAAATGCTCCTTGATTGCGGCCCGGCAAAGAGACCCGTCAGCGTCCTCGTCGACGGGCTGCGGCCCCGCGAAATCCGGATTCCTGAAGTACGGCTGGCGCGCGAGAATGTCGCGGCGGTCGTGATCGAGACCGACCATCAGCTCGTCGTAAGTCCTCGCCAAGTTGTTTAGCAGGACGCCGCCCGGATAGAGATGGTCCGCGTAGGTGTTCCACACCGCAAAAAGCGGGGCAATTGCCTTGACCGCCTTATGACCGGTGCTTGCGAGGAAGCAGGCGGCAGCACCGAGGTAGGAAATACCCGTCGATCCTATGACCCCGTTTGACCAGGGCTGGGCGACGATCCAGTCCGCAATCTCGCGGTAATCATCACGCTCGACTGGTGAGCGGAAGGAGTCCCGGGTGCCGAAGCTCGCGCCCGTACCACGCACGTCGACGACGACGAGTGCATATCCGCGGGGAACGAAAAAGTCGCGGTATTTACCCGCATTCGGGCTCGGATCCGTCGCTGGAGATGCGCCGTCGCGCAACGCGAAGCGCCGATAATACGGCGTAAGGATTAGAATGGTAGGAAAGCTGCCTGCGGAAGCATTCCCCTGCGGCAGATAGATGTCCGCGGCAAGACGGCAGCCGTCACGCATCGTGAGATAAAGTGAGCGGGGGCGCTCAGGCAGGTGGAATTGTGGGGGGCGCTCCTCGAGATAGCGCGACGGCGGCTTACGCCACGCCGCACACTCTGTGTCACGATCCGACATCCAGGCCCCCTCCGGAACACCACACCTCCTTGACACCCTAAAGCGGTTGTTTCATGCGTCAATTTCAGATTCTGCAAGCTTTCATGCGGAATACGCAAGGGTGACGCGGTGAACATCAGGGGACTGGAGGCCCTCAGGGCCTTCATGGAAGGTGGCTCGCTCAATGAGGCGGCACAACGGCTACATAAGACGCAACCACAGGTTAGCCGCCTTTTGACCGCGCTGGAGGAGGACGTCGGATTCCCTCTATTCAATCGCGAAAAGCGTCGCCTCGTGCCGACGGCCGAAGGGCGCGAGCTTTACGCTTACATCGAGCACGCGCTGCACAGCCTTGACGAGGTGAAACTCGCTGCCGAGCGCGTCCGCGCGCAGCAGCGGCAGCACGTGCGCATTCTCACGGCTCCCCACGTCACGGATGCGCTGCTTGCGGAAGCGATGGCGAGAATGACGGCCGAATTTCCGGGCTTCACCGCCTCGATCGATTCCCGCTCGCGCCTCGATATCGAGCTTTGGCTCGGGAAAGAGCAATTCGATCTCGGCATTACGGTGCTACCGCTCGACAGCGATGTCATCGAAATTGAGCCCATGGTCACTATCCGCGCGGTTGCGGTAATGCGCGAGGATCACGAGCTCGCCCAAAATGAGTCAGTTCATATCTCCGATCTGGTCGGGCTGCCTTTGGTCGCCAACGCTCCGCGGACGGTGATGCGGCAGCGTCTCGAGGCTGCGTTCCGCAGTATCGGCGCAAAACCAAATATTCGCCTCGAAACGCCGAACGGCCTCGTCGCTTGCGAGCTCGCGGGGCGTGGCCTGGGGCTCGCGGTTGCGGATGGTTTCGTGGCCCGTTCCAGCTTGAAGCCCGGCATGGTCATTCGACCGTTCGAGCCGGCGATCGAATTGTCCTACATTTTGATCTTCCCGCGGTGGAAAGATCGCACGCAAGCCGTCAGGCGCCTTGCCGCTCTCATACGCGAGGCTGCTCAAAGGCAGGTGAGCAGTCGCTCCAATTGATGATCGGTCGAGATCTTTCCTACGATCTCAAGGGCATGACCTGCCATTGTACTGCACGTAGCTCGACAGTCGCGGTTTGAGATAATGCGTTTCCTTGAGTGCGAATGCGGACTTGATGAAATAGCTGAAAATCATAGGCACGTAATCGTATTCCACTTCAGCGACGATGACGCTGCCACCGGGCTCCACGACATCCTCGGGTAGATGATAGGGCGCGCCGTCGGTATACGTGCCCGCCCCGCCGTTGTGCTCGTAGGACCAGCAGACCCTCGTATCTGTCGCGTTGCTGATATTCGCCATGACGTTGAGGATCGTCACGCGCAGACGCTGAGGCTCATACGGACGCATCAGATGGCCAGCGATCTGCATGATCCCGGCAACTTCGCCGGTCGTAATCGACTTCGTTTGCGCGACAAGATCGGCCGTTGCGTTGGCCACCTGGCTCACCCGCCGTTCCACCGTCAGTGCCTGGCTGAACTCGATGGTGCCGGCCAGCAGCATAAAAAGTATCGGCACGATAAGCGCGAATTCGACTGCAGCCACGCCATTCCTGTCCCGCAGATAGCGGGCGAAAACTCGAGCAGCATTTCCCGGCCAAGTCATCGTGCCGCTCCCCCTATTGCAGGCATCAATCCTCGTAGGGTTCCGTTCGGAACGTGGCTGAGGCTTGTATGAGGGCGGCACCATTGGGCATGTTGCCGAGCTTCAGGAACGGCAGGACACCGGCCAGATCCCATTCGTAACAAACCGTGACGAGCACCACTTCGCTCGAGCCACCGGCGTTATAGCTGGTGCCATGTGGCGGAACGAGATTACCGTCGGTGTCAGTGCACGCGGGCGGCACGATGGACCCGAAGTCGGAATAGCTCTGCACGTTGATGCGCATCTTGCCGTCGCAGTCAACAAAAGCGGGTAGCTTGCTGCAAACCTCCTGCTTGAATTCTTCGGCCGTCATGCCGTTTTGCTGGACAAGCCCCACACGGATCAGGCGCGAAGCCTGCTCGACAGCATTTTCCAGGGAGAACGTCGTGAAGAAATACATTCCCAATCCGAAAATGCCGAACAGGAACATAAAAAAGGGCGTCCCCACCATCGCGAACTCGATGGCCGTAGCCCCCCTTTCGTCCTGCCCCAACGCTCGAGCGAGTTGGACGACTCGCCGGTGGCTGAATGGCATGAAACTGTCGCGACGCATGTGCGCTCTCACGGACCCCTGAGCTTCGGAGAGCCACTCAATTGAGAAAAGCTGAACAGACTGTTTAAACGGTTCGTAAACGAAGCGACGCGGTTAACACATCGTTAAGGGCCAGCTACGCAAGAGAACCGCCCATTCGGAGGCCCTTCAGTTGGCTTGGTCCGCGCCGCCGGCGCCGGACGAGAGCTTCATCTTGCGCTCTGCCAGCTTCGCAACCGTCTCGAAGTACTCCGGGTCGTCCCCGATGGTGGTCATCGGGTTGCACTGGGGGGAACAGTTGTAGCTCTCGCGTTTGCCGCCCTTGTGCAGGTTCACCACTTTCTGCTCGTCCCGCTGCACGAGGACGCGCCGCTCGGCAATGACCTCCCGATTGGCATCGAGCGCGATGATATTCGTGATCCCGAACGATTTGCCGGTGACCACGATCAGATCACCGCTTTGGATCGTCACATCCGCAATCGTGGGGTTGCCGATGATGATCTCGGCAATCGGCCGCTCGAGCCGCCAGAGCTGCGACTGGTCGTACTTGACGATGAGATCCTCTGCCGCAGCCGCACTTATTACTGTTGCGATGTCGAGCACGGCAGTAACCAGCCCGAAAGCCGCGATGCGCCCCACGGCGCGCCCGCGGACCAGAATCCGGTGTGCAGACACAGTGTCCCCCTGGGTCCTAGTGAGTCGATCGAATTACGTGGAGGGAAATGTGAAGAAATCGGAAACGGCCGTTGCGTCCTGATGACTAATCAGCGCTTCGCCTCCTGTCTGGGCCAGGCAAACGGCTACTGAGACGAGATGGCAATTTCGAAAATTTCGCTCATGCGGCCAGGTTCACCTTGTATTAACTCAGCTATCGCCGAGACAATCTGCCAATGACCACGAAGATTCTGTTTTTATCCGCAATTCCCGCGAAACGTGTGGAGCATTACTAGTTATACTATTGATCTCGCGCAGAAGTAGAAATACTAATTCAAAGTTCGTCTCCGGCTTTTACTTCTCGGCAAGACATCAAATCTAATTTTCCTCGTGTTCAGCTCAAATGCAGCAGAACATGGCGCGGAGGCGCCAATCACGAGTGGGAGATGAGTCACATGAACATGTTCAAGCGTTTTCTCAAGGACGAGTCCGGCGCTACCGCCATCGAGTACGGGCTGATCGCCGCTTTGTTGGCAGTTGCAATAATTGCCACCCTTGACCTCATCGGCGACGAGCTCGACACTACTTTTGGGAAAGTCGAGAGCAAGCTAAAAGAAGCGAATCAATAATCGAAGCTAATCTGCCGTGCAATCTCGCCCGGCTCTCCAAAGCCGGGCACATTTTCATTTTGAGTGTTTCCAACCACCCCACGGCGCACACCACTCTACCGACGAACGGCCACCTAAAACCGCTCGTTGGTTAGGCGAATCGTTAGAGTTGAGCATCTATGGCCGCATGTCCAGTGTTCTTGATATTCCCTTTTGCAATGGCTTTCGCCGGCGCAATGGATCTACTGGCATTTAGAATTCCGAATTTTGTTTCTGCTAGCTTGGCCGCCGGATTCGTCCTGGCTGCATTGATTTTAGATACCGGATGGTCGACTTTTTTCATTCACCTGGTGGCTGGACTCGCGATTCTTATTGTCGGCTTCGCCATGTTTGTGCGCGGATGGCTCGGAGGCGGAGACGCGAAGTTGATGTCTGCCGCTGCTCTATGGTTAGGGTTTGAAAACCTTCCCTCGTTCCTGCTATGGACAGCCTTACTGGGTGGCGGCTTAGCAATCATTCTTCTCTCCTATCGTCGCATTCTTCCGCCTCCTTGGCTCCTCCGCCAGCATTGGGCTTTGCGATTACATGACCCGAAGGAGGGCATCCCTTACGGAATCGCGCTTGCTGGCGCGGCGCTCATCGTCTACCCCGAGACTGTTTGGATGACCGGCATCGCCGGTTGAAGCTAGCCCACGCCCGTCTGCAGGCTATCGGCCAGCCCCGAGAGTTAACCGCACATTGAGAATTATCGCGCAGAGTTGCGCCTGAGCGGAAGGGAGACCCGCTCTCGTGGGGGCAGCGTGGTATGAGACGTTCGCAGGTACTCGGAATTGCCGTTGCACTGGGCGCCGGAATGCTGGCGTTCCTGGGCATGCGGGGCCTGTTGAACAAGCCCGTCGCCGTGGTGAAGGGCGACACAGTCGAGCTCACGCAGGTTCTCGTCGCGCGCACGGCCATCCCCCTCGGTCAGATCGTCAATGACGGTAGCTTCCGTTGGCAGGACTGGCCCAAGGACGCGGTCGGACACAGCTTCATCACCAAGGCGAACAGACCGGATGCGATCAGCGCTTATACGGGCGCCATCGCGCGCGCGCCCCTGCTCGCGGGCGAGCCGATCACCGACGACAAGCTGATCAAACCCGGTAGCGGCGGCGTGCTGTCAGCCATTCTGCCGCCCGGCATGCGGGCCGTCTCGACGAAGATTTCGGAGCACACCGCGGCCGGAAAGCTCATTCTGCCAAATGACCATGTCGACGTGATCCTGATCCGTCGCACGCAGGGCGGTGAGGGGCACGTCAGCGAGATCCTGTTTCGCAATGTTCGGGTGCTCGCCATCGGTCAAACCATCGAGGCGCGGGAAGGCAAGAAGGGCTCCGAGGGCAACGTGGCCACGCTCGAGCTCACGCCCGCCCAAGCGGAACAGCTCGCGCTCGCCAATGCCGTCGGCGAAATCACGCTCGTATTGCGCAGCATAGCAGATGCAGGGGAAGCACCAAGCGGCCCCGCGCCTCTCGCGACGAAGCCGCGAGAGCGCGATACCATCAGTGTGCTGCGTTATGGCGTGAAGTCCCGCGCTTACGTCAATTAGGTTCGAATTTCGAGTTCAGTTCGCGTGAGTCAGTTGCGTCTCGAGTCGGGGTTCCGGTCAGAGGTCTTGATCCATGCGGACGCTATTTCAGAGTTTGACAATCGCGGGGCTCGCCGCCGCCGCTGCTTTTGGCGTTTTTGACAGCGCAACAGCGCGCGACAACACCTATTATCCTATTGACCAGGAAGCTCCGGCACGCACGCGGGGTCACAATTCGGTGCTCCGTATCGAGCGCGGCGATTTGGGCCAGAGCCGTGCCGTGCAGCTCGGTCGCAACAAGTCCATGCTCATCGAGCTGCCGCGCGAGCTGCGCGACGTGATCGTCTCCAATCCGGAGATCATGGATGCGGTGGTGCAGAGCTCGAACCGCGTTTATCTGATCGGCAAAGCCAATGGGCAGGCCAACGCCTTCTTTTTCGATAGCAACGGCGATCAGATCCTCACCCTCGAGGTTTTGATCGAGCACGACACCGCGGCACTTGACGCCCTGCTCAATCGCCTGCTGCCGGGCGCGAACATCAAATCGGAAATTCTCAACGAAACCGTCATCCTCACCGGCAACGTCCGTAGTCCCGTCGACGCCAGCCGCGCCGCCGACATCGCCTCCCGCTTTATCGTCAGCGAATCCTCGGGCAACAGCCGCGACAACGCAAAGGTGATCAATATGCTGTCCGTCGCGGGCGAGGAGCAGGTGATGCTGCGCGTCACAGTGGCGGAGGTGCAGCGGTCGGCGTTGAAGCAATTGGGTGTGAACCTCGGAGCAGTCATCAACTCTGGAAATTTCGTCACTACACTTCTCACACAGAATTCCCTACCATTCACAGCAGGGTCTTTGGGAACTCTCCCGTTAGTCGGCACGTCAGCAAACCCAAACGCAAGTTCTCCACTTGACATTTACAGCGATGGCACGACCAACCCCCGCTTCAATTCTGGTGCCGATGGAATATGGCATAGAGGTGGTAATACTATCGCTGGGGCTATAAGAGCTCTCGAAAGGGAGGGCCTACTCAAGACACTTGCCGAACCGAACCTGACAGCAGTTTCTGGTGAAAGTGCGAAGTTTCTTGCAGGCGGCAAGTTTCCAATTCCCGTCCCAGACGGCGACGGCGGCTATGGCATTCAATTCGAGGAATTCGGAGTCCGCCTGACATTCACGCCGCAAGTTCTTTCAGAAGGCCGAATCAGTCTCAAGATAGAAACTGTCGTAAGCGAGCTCACCAACGAGGGCGCGATCGTTATGGACAGCATTGCTGTCCCCGCGTTGAAGTCGCGCGAAGCACAGTCGACGGTCGAACTCCCCTCCGGCGGCTCACTCGCCATTGCCGGCCTGATTCGAGACGAGGTTCGCCAGAACATCGATGGCTTTCCTGGCCTTAAGAACCTCCCCGTCCTCGGCACGCTGTTCCGCAGCCGCGACTTCATCAAGGAAGAAACTGAGCTTGTCGTGATCGTGACCCCGTACACGGTCAGGTCCGTGTCGCGCGACCAGCTCGCGCGTCCTGACGACGGGCTCGCGCCGGCAACCGATATGAAGGCCAACTTCCTCGGTCATCTGAACCGTATCTACGGCAGAACCGATCCGCTGCCTCAAGGCGGTTTAAAGGATGATTACGGTTTCATCGTCGAATAAGGGCGGGCAGCGGAGTCGAACCATGAACTCTCAAGAACACAAGAACCAGCCGGCCCATCGCGCTGTTCGGCGGTTTGGCACAAATGCAGCGGCGATCGTCGCCACTGCGCTAACGGCGGCTGCCTGCATCCACAACGACCAGGGGCCGATGGTGGCGGGCTGGGCTATTACCGATCCGGCGCAGCGTCACCCCATCATGGTGTCCAAGGAGCCGGAGACGATCGCATTCCGCGTGCCACGCGGTGCTTACGGACTTACGCCACAGCAGCGGGCGCAGCTGGAAGGCTTTGCCGCGCGCAATCTGGGGCGCGATTCCAGGACTGGCAAGCTGGTGATCCATGCTCCCACCGGATCAGCCAACGAAGTTGATTCCATGCGGGCAGTTGGTGAAATCCGGGAGTTCCTGCTCGAAGCGGGGTTCGATGAGGCCTCGATCACTGTCGAAACCTATCACGACCGCAATTACCAACCTCCGATCCGCCTCTCTTATGTCCAATACACCGCCGAGGCGCCGGATTGCGGTTATTGGGGCAGCAATCTCGCGGAAGATCCACTGAACGTCGGCGTGCCGTACCTCGGCTGCGCGACGCAGGCCAATTTCGCAGCCATGGTTTCGAACCCAGCCGATCTCCTCGGGCCGCGCAATGAAACGGCACGCGCTTCCGAGCGCCGCGACGTGATCTGGCAGAAATACACCAAGGGCGACTCGACTGTCGCGAAGAAATCCGCAGACGAGAGAGCCAAGGGCGATATCGGTAAGTGAGGTTGAGATGAGTAATTACGCGCAGTCTGAGCTCCTGGACGAGCCACTCGCCACCGGCGCAGACGATTATGCGCTAGGCGAGGAGGCCGCGGAGGCGCTGCGGATGCGCGCCAGGCCGGTGCCTCGGATTACAATTCAGGCGTTCTGCGAGTTCCCGGATACCGCGGCTGCTATGCAAAGCGCCGTGGACGACCGGCGTCTCGCCAAAACGCATGTCAGCATTCAGATGGGCGGCATTCAAGCTGCGGCAGCCCATTTCATAGAAAACCCGACACCCAATCTGATCGTCGTCGAGTCCTCGCTCGACCGCGGTGGAATGCTTGCGGAGCTCGATCGCCTCGCCGAAACCTGCGATGCCGGAACAAAGGTGATCGTCATTGGGCATGTCAATGATGTCGTCCTTTACCGAGAGCTGCTGAAGCGAGGCGTCAGCGAGTACCTCGTCGCGCCGGTGGTGCCTCTCCAAATCATGGAGAGCATCTCGAACCTTTACATGGACCCGGAAGCCGACCCAATAGGCCAGGTGCTTGCCTTCGTCGGCGCCAAAGGTGGAGTGGGCTCGTCAACGGTTTGCCACAACGTAGCGTGGACCATGTCGGAAATGCTGAAAGCCGATGTGGTTATCGCTGATTTTGATCTCGCCTTCGGCACGACGGGACTCGATTTCAATCAAGACCCGGTCCAGGGGATTGCTGAGGCGCTGGCCACGCCCGAGCGTCTCGACGAGGTTCTGCTCGACCGATTGCTCACGAAGTGCTCGGATCACCTGAGCATTTTCGCAGCTCCGGTCGTACTGGATCGGGATTACGACATTTCCCCCGAATCCTGCGACGTCGTTCTCGATGTCGTTCGGCAGAATGTACCTTTCACATCAATAGATCTGCCGCATACCTGGACGGCCTGGACGAAGCGCATTCTGCTCAGCGCTGACGAGGTCGTCATTACCGCGGCACCCGATTTGGCGAATTTGCGCAATGCCAAGAACCTTCTCGACCTGCTGAGGCAGAGCCGCCACCACGACGGGCCACCACATCTCGTCCTCAACATGGTCAACATGCCCAAACGGCCGGAAATATCGGTCAAGGAATTCTGCCAGAACCTCGATCTCAAACCGGCCGCCGTCATCGAATTCGACGCCGAAAGCTTTGGCCAGGCGGCGAACAATGGGCAAATGATCGAAGAGCTGAACAAAAAGGCAAAAGCTGTTCAGCCCTTCCGCGATCTCGCCATGGCATTGAGCCATCGCAAGGACATCGGCCAGAGGCAACAGAAATCTCCACTGGCACCACTGCTCGAGAAACTGAAGTTGAAGCGCTGAGGAGCTCACGCGTATGTTTGGTAAGCGTTCGAGTACTGCAGCACAACGCAAAATCACAGCGCCGCAAGCTGTTGTGGCCGCCACCGCCGTGGCTGAGCCGCCTCCTCCCGCATCGACGGCAACGCGACGAGCCGAGCCTGTGCCGGAGACCCAGCGGCGGCATTCGGAAGAGTACTACGACGTCAAGACCACCGTATTCAACGCACTGATCGATACGATTGACCTGACGCAGCTTGCGAAACTCGAGCCGGCTTCCGCACGTGAGGAAATTCGCGACATCGTCAGCGAAATCATCCAGCTCAAGAATGTCGTCATGTCGATCGCCGAGCAGGAGGAGCTGCTCGAGGATATCTGCAACGACGTTCTGGGTTACGGACCGTTGGAGCCGTTGCTGGCCCGCGATGACATTGCCGATATCATGGTCAACGGGGCCGAGACGACCTACATCGAAGTCGGCGGCAAGGTGGTGCGTACAGGTGTTCGATTTGCCGATAATGCGCAGCTGCTGAACATATGCCAAAGGATCGTCAGTCAGGTCGGGCGTCGAGTCGACGAGTCGAGCCCCATCTGCGACGCCCGCCTTCCGGATGGCTCCCGCGTCAACGTCATCGTGCCGCCGCTGGCCATCGACGGACCGGCTCTCACGATCCGGAAATTCAAAAAAGACCGGCTGACACTTGACCAGCTCTGCAATTTCGGCTCGATTTCGCCCGAAGGCAAAGTCCTGCTCGAAATTATCGGCCGTGTTCGTTGCAACGTGATCGTGTCGGGGGGAACCGGATCGGGTAAGACAACGCTGCTCAATTGCCTCTCGAGCTGCATCGACCACGATGAGCGCATTATTACCTGCGAGGACTCGGCCGAGCTGCAGCTCCAGCAGCCGCATGTGGTGAGGCTGGAGACCCGGCCGCCCAACCTCGAAGGCGAAGGCCAGATCACCATGCGTGATCTCGTGAGAAACTGCCTGCGTATGCGCCCCGAGCGGATCATCGTAGGCGAGGTGCGCGGCCCGGAAGCTTTCGACCTGCTCCAGGCCATGAACACCGGTCACGACGGCTCAATGGGCACCCTTCACGCCAACAGCCCACGCGAAGCGATCAGCCGTCTCGAGTCGATGATCATGATGGGCGGTTTCACGCTGCCGACGAAAACCATACGCGAAATGATCACCGGCGCCGTGGACATCATCGTGCAAGCCGCGCGTCTGCGCGACGGCTCCCGCAGGATTACGCACATCACCGAAGTGGTTGGGATGGAGGGCGATGTCGTGATCATGCAAGACCTCATGGTCTTCGATATTACGGGTGAGGATCCGAAAACCGGGAAGATCATCGGCCGCCATCGTTCGACGGGAATAGCGCGTCCACGGTTCTGGGAGCGCGCCGAATACTACGGCGAGCAACATCGACTCGCCGAGGCATTGGCCGCGGCCGAGGTCAGCGACGAGAACGGCAATCCGTTGGGGGCGTAAGGTGCTGACCGATGATCTTGTGCAATTCGGCACCCTTGCCCTCGCGGCGGTAGCCATAGCAGCCATTGCCTACAGCCTGCTTTTTCCCTTCGTCTCTGGCGAAAGGCAGGCAGAAAAGCGCCGGCAAGTCGTCGTCGAAACGAGAACGGCCCGAATGGCGCGAACCGCGCAGGCAGAACAGGCGTCCAACAGGCGTAAAGCCGTCGCGGAAACGCTGAAAGAGCTCGAAGATCGGCAAAAGGCGAGAGAAAAACTGACGCTCCGACTGCGGCTTCAGCGCGCCGGGCTCGACATCACCACGAGGGCCTTTTGGATCGGCAGCGCTCTTTCGGGTGCCATCTGCGGGCTACTGATGATGCTCGTATTCCCAAGTGTGCCGACAATCACGGCGGCAGCCGGAGCATTCGTCGGCACTTTCGGTCTGCCACGCTGGATCCTCAACCGCCTGACAAAAAGGCGCCAGAATAAATTCCTCGACGAGTTCGCGAATGCGATTGATGTCATCGTCCGCGGTGTGAAATCCGGGTTGCCGCTCAACGATTGTCTTGGAATTATCGCACGCGAAAGCCCCGAGCCTCTCTGCAGCGAATTCCGGGAGCTCGTCGAGCAGCAGCGCGTCGGCGTTCCTCTCGTCGAGTGCTTCGATAAGATGATGATGCGCATTCCGCTGCCGGAAGTGAAATTCTTCGCCATCGTCGTCGCCATCCAGCAGCAGGCGGGCGGCAGCCTTTCCGAGGCCCTTGGCAACCTTGCCGGCGTGCTCCGGGATCGCAAACGACTGCAGGCCAAGGTCAAGGCGCTTTCTGCTGAGGCAAAGGCGTCCGCCGCGGTGCTCGGCGCACTGCCGTTCATCGTCATGTTGATGGTCTATATTTCGACGCCCGATTACATTTCGCTTCTTTGGACGACCAAGTCGGGCCAATTCATGCTGGCTTTCGCCGCGGGCTGGATGACCATCGGCTTGCTCGTCATGAAGAAAATGATCAATTTCAGATACTGAAGGCTGCCGGCATGATGGAGCTCATCGAAGCGGTGATGCAGCCGCAGTTCATCGTCACGACAGCCGCCGGCGTGGCTGCTTTCGCAACGGCGCTTACCATCATTACACCGCTACTCAGCCGCGACCGGATGAACCAGCGGATGAAGGTCATGGCGCTGGAGCGCGACCGAATGCGCGCAGCCCGCATCGCCGACCTGAAAATGGGAAAAGAATCTCAGGGGCGGTTGCGACAGGCGCCAAAAGGCTTCATGCAGCAGCTCGTCGACCGGCTCAACCTGCGCTCTGTTTTCGAAACTGATGAACTCAAAGCCAAGCTCAAGATGGCGGGCCTGAGAGGACAGGCGCCTCTCGTGACGTACATGTTCTTCCGGGTCGTCATGCCCATTATCTTGACGATCGTGGCGCTGTTCTACATGTTCGTTGTATTGACGAACCTGACCTATCCTCCGATCGTCAAAATCGCCATCGCGCTCGGCGTGGGCGTCGCAGGCTTCTATCTGCCCAACGTGATGCTCGAGAACCTGGTTCAGCGGCGCCAGGCCTCGATCAAGGAGGCGTTCCCGGACGCTCTGGACATGCTTTTGATATGCGTCCAGGCCGGAATGTCGATCGAGGCGGCTTTCGGAAAAATCGCCAAGGAAATCTCGAACCAATCGCTCGAATTGGCAGAGGAGTTCAGTCTCACCACAGCCGAGCTCTCGTATTTGAGCGATCGCAGGCTCGCATACGAAAACCTGGGCAAGAGAACTGGCATTGCAGGCATCAAGGCGGTCGCGACGGCACTTATCCAGGCCGAGCGTTACGGAACGCCGGTTGGCCAGGCTCTGCGCGTCATGGCCAAGGAGAACCGCGATATGCGCATGTCCGAGGCTGAAAAGAAGGCAGCAGCGCTCCCGCCGAAGCTCACCGTCCCCATGATCATTTTCTTTCTGCCCGTGCTTTTCATCGTCATTCTCGGGCCGGCAATCATTCAGGTGATGAAGCTGGGATAGCTCATTTCCGGCGGACTGCGCATCTCCTTTCGCCCAGCGGCCTTTCTGTACAGTTGGCCGCTGAATGGAGAAAAAGCAGAGGTGAGCTGAGAATCGAACTGACCGACCGAGTCGGCAGTCCCAAGTTCGCTAGAGTATCCCGTGACGCGCGAATACGTCGGCCAGCTTTTCGCCGGCTCTGAGCGCTTCAAGAGTGCTGTTCTCGCCCTTTATTTTCTCGAAGGCGAGCTTCAGCACCTCCGCCTCGACGCGTTTCGGTATCACCACGACGCCGTCGGCATCACCGAACACGAGGTCGCCGGGCTCGACACGCACGCCCGCGCACTCGATCGGCACGTCGATGGCCATGATCCGGCCACGGCCTTTGCTGTCGAGCGGAGCAATTCCGCCATGAAATACGGGAAATTCCATTGCGCGGATCGCCTTCACGTCGCGCGTGCAGCCGTCCATCAGCGCGCCTGCCGCACCACGGACCTGCGCCGCCGTTGAAAGCAGCTCACCCCAGGGCGCAACGCGGGTCGGGTTGGAGCAGGCGAACACCGGAATGTCGCCGGGCTTTAGGCTGTCGACGAGTTGGATCTCCAGCTCGTAAGGATTAGTGCCGGCGTCGTGGTGGTAGACCTCCATGAACGCCGCCGTCCGCGCCCGCCCGACCATGACGAGCGATTCGTCAAGCGGCCGGATCCGGGACGGAAGCGCCTGATTCATGATGCCGACGGCATCAAGGCAGTCGGACAGTACGGACGTGAACAGTTTCTCGCGAATTTCATCCAACGATGCCGACATTGGGCAATTTCCTCCTCGTTTTCGTTTTGCCCCCGAGCGACGGCCTATGAGCCTTTCCAGGCATCCGGATTGACGAGATGCTTGGGACGCCGGCCGTTCATGACATCGACAATGGAGGTCAACGCCGTCGTCGCAATGTCCTCAAAGCACTCATCCGTCCAGCAGAGCGCGTGCGGCGCGAGAATGGTGTTCTTGAGGCGGATGAGCGGACTGTCCGGAGGCAACGGTTCGATTTCGGTGACATCGAGCGCAGCCCCCGCGATCTGGCCCGTCTGCAGGGCCTCGACCAGTGCTGCTTCATTGTGGATCGGGCCGCGGCCGACGTTCACGAAGAAGGCTGTCTGCTTCATCAGGCTGAATGCACGCGCGTTGATGAGATGGCGCGTTTCGGGCGACAGCAGGCAGCAGACGACGACGAAGTCCGACTGCCGCATGACGTCGTCGAACGGCAGCAGTTCGGCCCCAAGTTCCTTGATCGCGGCCGCATCGACGTAAGGATCGGTCGCGATAATCCGGCCGAAAAACGGATTCGCGAGCCGAATGATCTCCTGGCCAATGCTCCCCGCCCCGACGAGGCCCAGGGTGCGCGTCGTCAGGCCATAACCCATGAAATCGTTGCGGTCATTCCAGCGATTCGTGCGGACGAGCTCGTCCTTTTCGAACAGCCGGCCGGCCAATGCGAACACCAGCGTAAGGGCAGCAACCGCAACCGGGCGCCGCACGGCAAGAGGCGTGTTGGTGACCAGCACGCCGTTACGCGTACAGGCGGCGACGTCGACGGTATCGTAACCCACGCCATTCCGCGCGATGATCTTCACCCGGCGATCCGGGCCGGAAACGGAAGCCTCCGTCACACGCTGCAGATTGATATGCAGGGCGTCGTATTTCGCAGCGATGTCCGGAGTGATCTCAGGATAGTCGCCCTCGATCCATTCCCATTTGAGTCCGGACTGGTTTAGAACCTCGAGCGGCTTTCGGCCGAAAATGGGCTCTCCGCGCGAATTGCGCAGGTCGCTGAAGACACCGACCTTGAACGTCATGCCTTGCCCCCGACGGCCTGCAAAATGCGCTTGTAACCCTCAAGGAGAATGCCCTGGTCCGTGCCGGCAGCCAGCATGTTGAAGCCGTGCTGCTTGTATTCCTCAGCCCAACGCGCATCCGTCGGCATGAAGCCGAGACCCTTCTTGTACTTGCGCGCCGTCTCAACCACGCGCTTGATGGCGTCGAGGTATTTCGGATTGTCGAACTGCCCGGGAATGCCGAGGAAATTGGTCAGATCGAAATGACCGACCCAGAGCACGTCGATGCCGTCGACAGCGGCGATTTCCTCGATGGCTGCGAGGCCCCGCTCCGTTTCGATCTGCGCGATGACGATATTGCGCTCGTCCGCGACCTTGATCTTGTCGATCGGATTGCCCGGCTCGTAATCGTCATGGGGGAAGCCAAACGCCGCTCCGCGCCGGCCCTTGGGCGGATACCGCGTCGCCTCGACGATGGCGCGTGCCTGCGCCTCGCTCTCGACCATCGGGATCATCAGGCCCTGCGCACCCACGTCCAAAGCACGTGCCAGGAAGTGGTACTCCCCGCGCGGCACGCGGACCATCGGCGCCACGCCTATGCCGCGGCAGGCCGCGACTTGCATCTTCAGGGTCTCGAGGCTCATGCCCGTGTGCTCCATGTCGTAGAGCACGAACTCGCAGCCAGCGAGCTTGAGGATTTGAGCAATCCCCGGCGTAAAGCACTCGAACACCATCGCGCCCAGCACTTGCTCGCCCTGCATGGCGCGCTGCCTCAGCGTTTTCTCCGACATTTCTGGTGATCCTTGCTTTGCAGATGTTTTGTTTGGCTTCGCGGCAATGGTGGGGCCGCAGGTTTATGCCATCCGCATATCCCATTTGGCTGATGGGGAGAATAGCGGATGCATCAGAGCTGGCCCGCGCTCCTTCTCCTTACTTCACGACGAGATCGAGATCAGCGCGCGATAGCGGCTCGGCTCCGTTTTCCGTCACGAGCGACGTGCGGCCGACGCTGGCCGGGATGCCGGCATCACTGTCGAAAATGATCATGTGCAGGAAGAAGACCATGCCGGGCTTCAGCACGACGGGATTGCCGGCATAGATCATCGGCCAATCCATCCAGTTCGGGGCATAGGTGGTGCCGAGGCTATAGCCACAAGCATTCAGGCGATGCGCCTGCAGCCCTGCTCGGTCTAGCGTGCGCGCGTGGGCTTCGAAGACTTCTCCGACGATCCTGCCCGGCCGGAGCGCCTCCTCACAGGCCATCAGCGCCTCGCGCGCGACAGCATAGAGATCGCGCTGGCGCTGCGGTGGCGTCCCGATGCGAATGGTACGGAACAGACAGGAGTGGTAATGCCTGTAGGTGCCTGCGAACTCAAGGGTCAGGTTATCTTGAGCGTCAAGCCTGCGTCGCCCCGTGAAGTACCGGCACATGAGCGCGCCAGGGCCAGAGCCGATAATGAACTCATTCGCCGGATCATCGCCGCCGCCGCGGAAGATCGCGCCGTGCATGGCGGCCAGGATCTCGGCTTCGTCTGCCCCCGGCGCAGCGAGGCGGACCGCCTCATCCCACGCCGCATCCGCTAACTCAGCAGCCTTACGAACGTAAGCGATCTCAGCCGGGCTCTTGACGAGCCGCAGGCGGGTGACGAGGTCGGACGCGTCCTCCAACGCCGCAAAGCCTTCGAGCGCGGCATCGAGCTTTTTGCCGACGGCTGCCGTGAGCCCGTAAGCATCATATTCAATGCCGAGCCGCTGCCCTGCCAGGCCCAGCTCCGCCAAGATGGCTTTCAGCTCCTCCGCGGGCTTTGCGCCTTCCCGGTCAACCCAGATCCGAACGTCCTCGATGACGGAAGTATATCGGGCTTGCCGCAGATCCGGCGCGCGGGCGAGCAGCACCATGCGACCGTCCGCGGTTAGAACCAGGCACTGAAAATAGACATATCCGAAGGTGTCGTAGCCCGTGAGGTAGTACATGCTCTCCTGCCGGAACAGCAGCAGGGCATCGAGACCGCGGCGCCTCATCTCAGCACAAGCCCGCTGGCGACGATCGGCAAGTTCCTCGGCAGAGAAATGAAGCGGCATCGCCCGTTACCTCCCGCACATGTCTCTGGGTGTCAGGGCACCCGTTTTAGTTTACAGTGATCCCGTCGGGGGGAGCCTGAACCAGCACGTTAACATCGAATCTGGGAGGAAGGCATGAGGCGCTACATCATAGAGCGCGACATCCCTCAAGTGGGCACTCTGGAGCGGGAGCAGCTTCGGGCCGCAGCCGAAAAGTCCAACGAAGCCCTCCGTCAACTCGCGCCCGACATTCAGTGGGTCGAATCGTATGTGGCCGGGGACAAGACATTCTGCGTTTATCTCGCCAAAGACGAGGACGTGATCCGCAAGCATTCGGAAATCAGCGGGTTTCCGGCGAACAAAATCACGGAAATCCGCCGGACCATCGATCCGACGACGGCTAACACGTGAAGCTGAAAGTCGTCCCGGGCTTTACGCCCGGGACCCGCGCAAGCAACTGCTCCAGGCGATGATTACCCCAAATCCGCTTGCAGATTAGCGAGCCACCAGCGCCACAGCCATCGCGAGCAGGCTCAACGCGCCAACCCAAAGTGCAGCACGGCCCCAGCGAGAGTGATGGGCTTCTGCCGCGCCGATGCCCTCGATCGTTTCGGTATCGAGCCGAATCCCATTCTTGCCCATCTCGGCGAAGGCGGTAGCGCCCTGCTCGATGCGCTCCACGAGGCCAGGCAGATCGGAGAGGATCTTGCCCAGGACTTCGGCGCCTTCGCCGGCTTCACGCAGGCGGCCTGAGACGCCGTAGTTCGCCTCCACCCATTCGCGTGCGACGGGCTCGGCCGCGGTCCACAGATTGAGGTTCGGATCGAGGCTGCGGGCGACGCCTTCGACGATAACCATGCTCTTCTGCAGCAGGATCAGCTCCGGCCGGGTCTGCATATCGAAGACCTCGGTGTAGGCAAAGAGCTGGCCCAGGAGGTCGGCCATCGAAATCTCTGCAGCCGTGCGGCCGT
>Ga0180220_1001221_pt1 | contig 20179 bp, 16 predicted proteins | sample eDN5th37CBELigBY_FD_151335 | JGI IMG/M metagenome (GOLD analysis project Ga0180220, IMG submission 151335) | Enriched backyard soil microbial communities from Emeryville, California, USA - eDNA 5th pass 37_C BE-Lig BY (version 2) (version 2) | ecosystem: Environmental > Terrestrial > Soil >...
CGATCGGCGATGTCGCGCGCATCGGGCAGGTTGTGGTCGTCTTTTTCGGGCAGGGTGCAGCCCAGTACGGAGACCGCGGTGCGCATGACGTCCATGGGATGGCACGACGCGGGCAGGCTTTCGAGCACATGCTGGACCTGCCGCGGCAGTCCGCGCAGCCGCCGCAGTTTCTCTTTGTAGGCCTTGAGTTCGATCGCGGTGGGCAGGCGGCCGTGAATCAGCAAATGAGCGACTTCTTCGAACTCGCAGGCTTCAGCGATATCAAGAATGTCGTAGCCGCGGTAATGCAGGTCGTTGCCGCTGCGCCCCACCGTGCACAGGGCCGTGTTGCCGGCCACGACGCCCGACAGGGCGACGGATTTCTTGACTTTGGGACCTTGGGGCGAAGCTGTGGCGTCGGCTTCTTGGGCCGACGCCGGCAGGGTGGGGCGATGGTCGGTCTTGGCCATGGGTATCTCCTTCAGTATGCCCGGGTTACTTATCGAGGGTTCCGGCGTTTTGCCGGAAGAGTTCGTCCAGTTTCTGCTCGAAAGCGTGGTAGCCGATGCGGTCGTACAGTTCTTCGCGAGTCTGCATCAGGTCGATGACGTTTCTTTGGTGGCCGTCGCGCCGGATGGCGCGGTAGACGGTTTCGGCCGCCTTGTTCATGGCCCGGAAAGCCGAGAGGGGATAAAGCGCCATCCCCACGCCGACGCTGCCCAGCTCTTCGAGTGAGAACAAGGGGGTCTGTCCGAATTCGGTAATGTTTGCAAGTACGGGGACGTCAAGGGCTTCGGTAAAGGCTGCATAGGTTTCCAGAGTCTGGACCGCTTCCGCGAAGATGGCGTCGGCGCCCGCTTCGACACAGGCCCGCGCACGTTCCAGCGCGGCTTCCAGGCCTTGCGATGCGAGGGCATCCGTGCGGGCGATCAAGTAGAAACCGGAGTCGGTGCGCGCGTCGGCCGCTGCCTTGACCCGGTCGGCCATTTCCTGTGTGCTGACGATTTCCTTGCCGGGGCGGTGTCCGCAGCGCTTGGCGCCCACCTGGTCCTCGATGTGGCAGGCGGCCGCGCCGGACTTGACCACGCTCTTGATCGAACGTGCGACGTTGAAGGCCGATGGCCCGAATCCGGTATCGATGTCGACCAGCAGCGGCAGGTCGCAGACGTCGGTGATGCGCCGCACGTCCACCAGTACATCGTCGAGCGTGCTGATGCCCAGATCCGGCAGGCCGAGCGAGCCGGCGGCCACGCCGCCGCCGGAGAGGTAGATCGCCCGGTATCCCGCACGTTGTGCAAGCAGGGCATGGTTGGCATTGATGGCGCCGGCGATTTGCAGCGGCTTCTCATCGGCCAGCGCGGCGCGGAACAAGGCTCCGGGTGAAAGCGTGGGTTGTCGATCCAGGGACATGGCATTGTGCTCTAAGAGATAGGTAATACGCATTACGCAAACTACATGCCAATTTTTAAGACCAAGATAATATCTATAAGCTTTTGTTATTTAAACGAAAAATCGTCGAATTCAATGCCTGCTCATTTGCACTTCACAAGCATGTTTCATTTTTGAAATTAAAGTGTTTCAATAGCGGCAACGAAAACCCGAATAGAAGGCATGATCATGCGTGCTGCTCCGCATCCCGTGCACATCGTGGCGGTGGGTCTGCATGGCCTGCGACACCTGCTCGAAGAACTCATACCGGATTTCCATGCCGCTGCGGAAATCACCCTGATCGAGAAGGCCTATGACGAAGCGGTGGCCGACATCGCGGCACGGCGCCGGCAATCGACCATAGACGCGATCGTGGCGGCCGGATCCAATGGAAACTATCTGCGCCAGCGCATGGACATACCGGTCGTGCTGGTCAGGGTCAGCGGGTTCGACGTCATGCAGGCACTGGCCAAGGCCAGGAATTATTCAAATCGCATCGCCCTGGTTACCTACGATGCGGTGTCCGATGAAATCCGCCAGTTCGTCGACACCTTTGCGCTCCCGGTCGCACTACGCAGCTACCGCAGCGAAGAAGAGGCGCGCGCCTGTGTTCATGAGCTGAAGTCGGCCGGCATCGAGGTCATCGTCGCGCCGGGCCTCGTGGTCGATCTGGCCCGAGCCAGCGGTTTGACCGGAATACTGATCTATTCACAGCGGCTGGTGCGGCAAGCCATCGAAGACGCCGTGGAGGTAGGGCGCTTGCAAAGGGCGGAACTGGCCAAACGCGACCGGATCAACACGATCCTGGGCGAACTCAGGGACGGCGTGGTGGCGGTGGATGTCGAGGGTCGCATCGAGGTGCTGAACCCCGCGATGGAAAAGATACTGGGCCGGCCGGCAAGCAAGCTCGTCGGAGAGCCCTTGAGCTCTTTCATGAGCGAGTCAGACCTGGAGTCCACCCTGCGCTGGCAGCGGCCCGAACTCGAAAGAGTCCAGAGGCTTTCCGGCAGAACACTGATCACGAGCCGGGTCCCCATTCTCGAGCAGGGCAGGCTGACCGGCGCGGTACTGATCTGCCAGGATCCGGAGGCGATACGGCGCATGGATCGCAATTTGCGCACCCGCAGTGCATCGCGCACGCGTTCGATGCGCTACGGCCTGGGCGATATCGTAGGAGACAGCCCACTGATCTCCGATGTCCGGGCGCGCGTGGCGGCCTGCGCAAAAAGCGGCGCGACGGTTCTCATTACGGGGGAAAGCGGCACCGGCAAAGAGTTGATCGCGCAAAGCATCCATATGGAAAGCGGGCGCTCCAGCCAGCCGTTCGTGGCCATCAATTGCGGCGCCTTTCCGGAAAGCCTGCTCGAAAGCGAACTGTTCGGGTACACCGAGGGGTCTTTCACCGGCGCCAGCCGCGGCGGAAAGACGGGGCTGTTCGAGGCCGCTCACACGGGCACCCTCTTCCTCGATGAAATCGGCGAGATGCCGTTGTCCTTGCAGACCCGCCTGCTGCGGGTCCTGCAGGAAAAGGAGGTGTTGCGCATCGGCGCCACCGATCCTACGCCGATCGACGTGCGCGTCATAGCCGCCACGCACCAGGACCTGGCTTCCCGAGCGGCCCAGGGCAAGTTCAGAAGAGATCTTTATTATCGGTTGAACATTCTCCTCGTCCGTTTGCCGTCGTTGCGCGAGCGGCCCGAAGATTTGCGGCCGCTTATCCATGCCTTGCAGAAAAAGTGGTCAAAGCAGCCGGGCGGTCGGCGGCTGCCCGATGCAGGCTTGATCGAAGCCTTGCTCGAGACTGCCCGGCATTACGCCTGGCCGGGAAACGTGCGCGAGCTGGAGAATGTGCTGGAGCGCATCATGGTGTTGAGCGACCTGTATCCGATGCAGGGGGCCGCCGCCGAAGCACTGAAGGCCCTGGTGCCCGAGATCTTCGAAAATGAAGGCGAACCTCGGACCGCAGAACTGAGCGAGCATCGGCGCGCCGCCGATCTGCGCCATATCGAAAAGGTGCTGCGCGAGTGCGGCGGCAATCAGGCAAAGGCCGCCGAGGTCCTGAACATAAGCCGAACCACGCTCTGGCGCAGGTTGAAATCAGAGTAAGATTTCAATTTTTCGCGAGAGAAGGGCGGTCGTGACTTTGGGTGAATCGGATCTGGACCTGGGCTTGACGCACAGCTGGCGTTCGGACAACGTGGGCCGCCTGCTGCTTGCCGGATTCGGTGTTTTTGAAGGCAGGCTGATGCACAGGCTCGAGCAGTCGGGCTTTTCGATGGTTCGCCATGTTCATTTCAATGTCTTGCGTCACCTAGATCCCGAAGGCACGCGTATCGTCGACTTGGCGGCACGGGCACGGATCACCAAAGGGTCCATGGGCAAGATCGTCAAAGAATGCGAGCAATTGGGCTTGGTGGAGCTTCGCGTCGATCCGGACGACGGCCGGGCGAAAGTGGTGTCGTTCGCCAAGCAGGGTGTGGCGCTGATGAAAGCCATACGCGCCGCCATGATCGAGGTGCAGGAGGAAATGGCCCGCGTTACGGGCGAAGACGACATGGCGGCCATGCTGAGGGCGTTGCGGGCGCTGCATGACGATGCGGTGCGCGACGAGGGGGCCAGGCCCGCGCGGGTGCGCGTGCGGCGCTGAGGCGCTTCCGAAGGCCCGCCATCGGTGTCGGACGCCTTAGCCGGCCGCTGGATTGCTTTCTTTTTCGAGCCGCTGCATGACGCGCCGCATCTGGATGCGCGCGGCATCTGAAACCAGATCGACGGTTCTGTCTTCGCCCGTGGCGTTGAGCATGGCCTGTTGCCCTTCGACGATGCGCTTGTCTTCTTTGAACGCCGTGTCGATTTCCCGGTACAGCGCCTCGGTGATCTCGGGCTCGTCCTGCCGGAAGCCGTGGGCCGGTGCCCAGAAATAGAGGCAGCTGGTTTCGGTGACCGGAGTCAGGCCATGGAACACACGAATGGCCACGCCATCCTGATCGCGGTTTTCCTGTGCGCCTTTCCCGACGTCGATGCCGCCGGTCCACTGGATAATCGACGACGGCGCAATGTATTCGAATTCGGCCCAGCGGTCGATATTGCCCTCGAAGTGCACGACCTTGGAATAGGTGGCCGGAGGCGGGCTGTCGAGCAGCCACCGGACGTATTTAAGGCCATTGTCGCCAGGGGTGACGATAGTCTTGGCATCCACGTGGACGTTGGGATTGCCGCCTATGGTCGATTTATGAACATAGCCGACGTGGGTCATGTCCATCAGATTGTCGACCATCAGTTTGTAGCTGGCCTGGATTTCGTAAACCGCATGTTTGTGCGGCCAGCGTTTATGGTCATTATGGAAGGGGTAGTCGATGATCTTGGACTCATCGGCCGATTCGGCGTCGCCCATCCATATCCAGATGAATTCATCTTTTTCGACCACGGGGTAATGCCGAACGCAGGCTTTTGCGGGAATCTTGTCCTGGGCCGGGATCTTGACGCATTGACCCGAGCCGTCGAACACCATGCCATGGTAGCCGCATTCCAGCCCCGCATCGACGACCTGCCCGAAGCGCAGCGGCGCACCCCGATGGCAACATCGATCTTCCAATGCGCAGATATTTCCCGTCCGGTCGCGAAAGAAAACGATGGGCTCGTTCATGATGGTGCGCGCGAAGGGCGCCTGTTCGATCTCGTGGGCCCAGGCCCCTATATACCAGGCGTTTCGGATAAACATGGAGTGCTCCTTGGCAAGCGAGACCAGCTTTATGGCCGGGACGATTTACAGACGTCGAAGAAGGGCGCGCGCCAAAGCGGGCGCATACAAACGCCCGGGCTTCAATGTCGAAAGAACGGTGGAGCGAAGTCCGACTGGCGCAGGGTTTACCTGGCCGGGTCCACGAACGGAGTCATCTTTTTTGAGATCCGGTCGCGCCACTGCGTATAGGGCTCGAACCCTTCGCTGTCTTCGCACAGCTTTTTGGTGAGCTCGAAGATGTCGTCGTCGGCCTGGGTCAGATCGAGCGGAATCAGGAAGGGCTGGGTGATGTACCAGTCGGTGTCGACGAAGAATTCCAGGTTGTTGCCTTCGGGATCGTGCGCATAGATGCTCCAGGCGATACCGTGATTGGCGGGGAAAATGCTTTCGCCGCCCGCTGCGAGCAGGCGTTTGTGGATGTCGCGCAGGTCGGACAGCCCGCCCAGCTTGAATGAGATCTGGTTGATGCTGGGCCCGAACTGGGGATTGGCCGTATTGGCGGGAAGTTCGGGCGGGCGCCCGGACGCCAGAACGATCTGGTGATGGTCGAGCGGGTCGCGGGAAAGAAACACCAGTTGCATGCCGCCGGCGTGGCCGCGATCGGTGACGGTAAAGCCCAGCACCTTGGTGTAGAACTCTTCCATGGCCGGTATGTTCTTGACGCTGAGTCCCATATGGCTGAACTTCAGGTTGACGGCGGGCTCTTTCACTTCGGCGGAAGCGGCGTGATGTTGGGTTGCCACGTTCATGGTTGTGTCTCCTAATGTATTGCCCATGCGTCTCGCGCGGGATGCGGTTTCTTTTTTAGTATGGTGACGATACCAGTTGCCCCTGTCAATCCATTTTGGCCCGTTTTGGCGGCCTGGGGCGCAACCGGTTTTGTCCGGCTGATTACGGTTCGGCATCACCCGGATGGAATTGCCATCTTATGCCGCCAGGGTCGGCTCAGTAAATTTTCTCGCAGGGAAAGGCGGCAGCCGACGCCGAAAAGAACCGTGGAGAAAATACGTGAATACAGCCAAGATCAGCCGCACATCAACACAGGTGCTCGTGGTCGGGGCCGGCCCTGTCGGCCAGGGGCTGGCCATCGAGCTCGGACTGCGTGGCATCGATTGCCTCGTCATCGACAAAAACGATCGGGTAGGCGTCGCACCGCGGGCCAAGACCACCAACGTCCGGTCGCGCGAGCACTTCAGGCGCTGGGGGATTGCACAGGCGTTGCGCGACGCATCGCCGCTGGGTATCGATTACCCGTCGAATATTGTGTTCACCACCCGACTGTCGGGTTATCGGCTGGCGAGATTCGACAATGCGCTGTATTGCGCTCCGGGCCGCAATCCCCTGTATTCCGAGCATGCGCAATGGATTCCGCAATATACGGTCGAGCAGGTCATGCGCGACAGGCTGCATACCCTGCCTTCGGTGAAGCTGCAGCTGCAGTGCGAATTGCAGGGCTTCGAGCAGCGGGACGATTCCGTCGTGGCGCGCTTGAGCAATCTTGCGACCGGCGATCGATTCGAGATCGAGGCGCAGTTTCTGGTCGGGTGCGACGGGCCGCGCAGCCTCGTGCGGGATGCCATCGGCGCCCGGCTCGAGGGCAAATATGGCTTGTCCAGAAACTACAACTTCGTATTCCGGGCGCCTGGCCTGGCCAAGGCGCACATGCATGGCCCCGCCATCATGTACTGGCAGATCAACAGCGATGTCCCCAGCCTGATCGGCCCCATGGACACCGGCGACCGCTGGTTCTTCATGCCCACCGGCCTGGCGCCCGACGTCCGACTCACGAAGGAGGACGCGCCCGCCCTGATCCGCCGCGCGACCGGCGTCGACGTTCCCTACGAGATCCTCAGCGCCGATGAATGGGTCGCCAGCCGCCTGCTGGCAACCCATTATCGCGACCGCCGGGTCTTCCTGGCGGGCGACGCCGCCCACATGCATCCGCCATTCGGCGGCTTTGGCATGAACATGGGCATAGGCGATGCGGTCGACCTGGGCTGGAAGCTTTCGGCCGTACTGAAAGGCTGGGGCGGGCCGGCGCTGCTGGACAGCTATGAACGCGAACGCCGCCCCGTGCACATACACGTCATGGGCGAAGCGACCGCCAACCATAATCTCATGAGCAACGCCTTGCTCGAAGGCGATATCGAGGCGGACAACGAGCTGGGCGAAGCCGCCCGCAGACGAGCCGCCGAACATATCCAAAGCGGCAAGCTTTCCGAGTTCTATACCCTGGGAACCATATTGGGCGACTGCTATGCCGACTCGCCGGTCATCGATCGGGCCGGCCGCGCCGACCCGCCACGCGATTTCCTGAACTACATACCCAGGGCCGAGCCCGGATGCCGCGCGCCGCATGCGTGGATGCACGACGGCAGTTCGCTGTTCGATCACTTCGGCCTGGGCCTGACCTTGTTGGTGTCATCGAAAGAGAAGCACGCCGGGGTGGCGGCGGCCGAGGCCGATGCGCGGCGCCTTGGCATACCGCTGGCGATAATACGGCCTGACGAGGCCGGTGTCCGCGGCCTGTATCCTCAAGCCCTGACGTTGATCCGGCCTGATCAGCACATCGCCTGGACGGGCGACGTCTGGACGGACGATGTGCTTCCCATGGTCAGCGGCATGAGGGTTCTCGCCAACGCCGAGGCATGAAGGCATGGCCCGGCGCTGGATGCGCGCGGAGCCGCTCTTCAGCGCAGGTGTTCATCGGCGCTGTAGTTGATGTGCGTCACGACGCCCTGGAACAGAGGCAGCACTTGCTCGACGAACTGCTGCCTGAGTTGCTGGCGTTCCGGTGTCGCCAGCGCCGCATCGATGTCTTCGGGACGATCGAAGCTGAGCCTGATCGCGGCGTAGACGTCGAGGGCCTCCGATTCGAAAAAATAGGGCCGCTCCAACTGGGCGGATCGGACGCCCGGCAAGGTTGCAAAGCCGGCTGCAACCGCGTTGAGCGCCTGCATGAACTGTTCGGATTTTCCTTCGGCCGGCCGACCGATGAAATAGGCATATCTTGTCGCGGGCATTGATGTCTCCTGGGGTTGAAGGCGCTTAAGCGCGCAATTGCGCCGGCAAGTGTATGCGCTGCAGCGGACTTCGGAAAGGGCGATGCGATTCGGGTATCGAGCTGGGCTTATTGTCATCTTCCCGAGCGATTGCGGCAGAGGTAGAGTGAAAACAAATATTTACACAACGGAGACAACACGATGGCGAACTGTTTCATACGCAATGCGATGGCTGCAGCAGCCATCATGGTGGGCGCTGCGGCTTCCTCCCATGCGCAACAGCCCCTCAAGATCGGCTTCATGAATACCTTTTCCGGAGCGGTGGCTGTTCCGGGCGAAGAGCAATACAGGGCGTTCATGCTGGCGATCGAGCAGCGCGGAGGCAAGCTGGGCGGCGTGCCTGTGCAGGTTCTCAAGGAAGACGACCAGTTCAAGCCCGAGGTGGCGACGCAGGTCGTGCAAAAGCTGATGGAGCGCGACGAGGTTCCCATCATTGCCGGCATCACGGGATCCAACGTGATGATGGCCGTGGCCAAGCCGATCACCGATAAAGGGGTGTTCCTGATCAGCACCAACAGCGGCCCGTCACCCCTGGCCGGCGCCGGATGTTCGCCCAATTTCTTCTCCACTTCGTGGCAGAACGACAATATCGCCGAGGTGGTCGGCCAGTACGCCACCGATCAAGGCTACAAGAAGGTCGTGCTGATGACCGCCAATTTCCAGGGCGGGAAAGACCTGCTGGAGGGTTTCAAGCGTTTCTACGACGGCCAGGTGCTGGACGAGGTCTACACGCCCCTGAACCAGCTCGATTTCTCCAGCGAACTGACCCAGATCGCATCGCAGAAACCTGACGCGGTCTATGCCTTCTTTCCCGGAGGCATGGCGGTGACTTTCGTGCGCCAGTATCAACTTGCGGGCCTGCTCGGATCCATCCCCTTGCTTTCCAGCGGCATTCTGGAACTGCCCATGCTCCGGGCACTGAAGGACAGCGCCGTGGGCGCGTTCGGCGGCCATTTCTGGGGCCCCGACATCGACAACGAGGCCAACAGGAAGTTCGTCAAAGCGTACGAAGAAAAATACGGCGTCATTCCATCGACGTGGGCGGCTCAAGCTTATGACGCCGCACAGCTGCTCGATTCGGCCATCGCGAAGGTAAAAGGAAACGTCGCCGACAAAGATGCGTTCAGGGCCGCCCTGAAAGAGGCCGACTTCGACTCAGTGCGAGGCGACTTCAAGTTCAACAACAATCACTTTCCCATCCAGAATTTCTCCATATACAAGGTGATCCAGGACGAGCAGGGGCGTTACACGGTGCGTACGGAAGCGACGCCGATGAAGGCCCACAAGGACGCCTATTACGAGCAGTGCCCAATGAGCTGACAGGCAGCTCCGGCGTTTTGCCGAGCCTCGATGCACGAGACAGCGCTACGAGTCCATCGGCAGCGCTGTCTTGTATTTGACCTGTTTCAGCGCGAAGCTGGAGCGTATTTTCTTGATGCCGGGGATCTTGGTCAGATGGTCGAGGATGAAGTGCTCGAGCGCCTGGATGTCGGGCACGACGATGCGCAATAGATAGTCTTCATCGCCTGTCATCAGATAGACCTCCATGACCTCGCCGAAACGGCTGACTTCGTGTTCGAAGCGGTCCAGAGCGGCCGATTCCTGCCGGTCCAGGCTGACCTGGATGAAGACATTCATTTTCAGCCCCAGCGCGGCGGGATCGACCAGCCCCACATAGCGTGAAATGACCTTGTTCTTCTCCAGGTTCTTGACCCGCGCCAGCGTCGGCGAGGCCGACAGATTGATTTTCCGGGCCAGCTCTATATTGCTGATCTTGGCGTCGTCCTGCAGCACTCGCAGGATACGCAGGTCGGTTGCATCGAGCTCCATTTTTCGTTCTCGCAAATTCAGTATGGATATGCCGCATTAAGTTCTTGTTTCGACATTTTATGCTGTTCCGTCTGTTTTCTGAAGGCTGATTCAGTTACCTATTCGGCGTCTTCGGAATTATCCTATTCGGTACAAATTGAACCAGGAGAGAGGTCATGGATATGTCGTCGATCAACTATCTGAGCCCCGCGGATGACGATGCGCAGGAAACGGCGGAGTGGCTGGACGCCTTGCGTGGCGTCGTGCAAGCCGCTGGACCCGCGCGGGCCCGGTATCTGATGACGCAATTGAGCGAGACCGCCAGAAGGCTGGGACTGCAATGGCGGGACTCACGCAACACTCCCTATGAAAACACCATTCGCGTCCAGGACGAACCGCCGTTTCCCGGCGGATCGGACGCGTTGGAGATCGAACAGAATCTGGCCAACATCATCCGCTGGAACGCGCTGGCGATGGTGGTACGTGCCAACCGGGCGTATGGCGAGCTGGGCGGGCATATCTCCAGCTATGCGTCCGCCGCGGATCTGTTCGAGGTGGGCTTCAACCATTTCTTCCGTGCCCGCAGCGACGACTTCGGCGGCGACCTCGTGTACTTTCAGCCCCATTCCGCGCCGGGCATATACGCGCGCGCCTTTCTCGAAGGTACCCTCGGGGAACGGGAGCTTGCGCTTTTCCGGCAGGAAATCGAGGCCAGGAAACAAGGTGCGCGGGGCCTTTCTTCTTATCCGCACCCCTGGCTGATGCCCGATTTCTGGCAGTTTCCCACGGGCTCCATGGGTATCGGCCCCATCAGCGCTATTTATCAGGCCAGGTTCATGCGCTATATGGAGCATCGAGGCCTGCTGGCTGCGCAGGACCGCAAGGTATGGGGCGTGTTCGGCGACGGCGAGATGGACGAGCCTGAATCCCTGGCCGCCCTGAGCCTGGCCGCGCGCGAGCATCTGGACAACCTGGTGTTCGTGGTCAATTGCAACCTGCAGCGCCTGGACGGCCCGGTGCGGGGCAACGGCAGCATTGCGGACGAGCTCGAAACCTTGTTCGCGGGCGCCGGATGGAACGTCGTCAAGTTGTTGTGGGGCTCCGACTGGGACCCTCTTTTCGCCCGGGATCCGGCCGGCGAGCTGATCGAGGTGCTGGGCCGCACGGTGGACGGCCAGTTGCAGACTTTCGCCGCCAACGACGGGGCTTTCAACCGAGAGCATTTCTTCGGCCAGACGCCCGGCATGCGCGCCATCGCCTCCATGCTGACCGACGACGAGATCGATCGCCTGAAACGGGGCGGCCATGACATGAAGAAGATCCATGCCGCTTATCATGCGGCAGCCAATCATCGGGGACAGCCGACCGTGATTCTGGCGCAGACCAAGAAAGGCTTCGGCATGGGTGCGGCGGGCCAGGGCAAGATGACCACCCATCAGCAGAAAAAGCTGGATACCGACAGCCTGCTCGAGTTTCGCGATCGCTTCCGCCTGCCGATTTCGGATCAGGAGTGCGAAGCGCTGGCGTTCTACAAGCCCGCGCCGGACAGCGCCGAAATGCGGCATCTCATGCGGCGCCGCGCCGAATTGGGCGGTTTCCTGCCGCGCCGCAACACGCGGCCCGCGACGCTTCCGGTTCCTGATATCCATTCGTACGCCCGCTTCGCGCTGGAGGCGCAGGGCAAGGAGATGTCCAGCACCATGGCGCTGGTGCGCATGCTGGGCGGCCTGCTGAAGGACGATGGCATCGGCAAGCATGTCGTGCCCATCGTGGCCGACGAGGCCCGCACCTTCGGCATGGCCAATCTGTTTCGCCAAGTGGGCATTTATTCTTCCCAGGGTCAGTTGTACGAACCGGAGGATATCGGTTCCATCCTGTCCTACCGCGAGGCCAAGGACGGACAGATTCTCGAAGAAGGCATCACCGAGGCGGGCGCTATCTCGTCGTGGACGGCCGCGGCCACCAGCTACTCGGTGCATGGCGTGCCCATGCTGCCGTTCTACATCTACTACTCGATGTTTGGCTTCCAGCGCATCGGCGACCTGATCTGGGCGGCGGCCGACCAGCGGGCGCGCGGCTTCTTGATCGGCGCCACGTCGGGCCGCACGACCTTGGCGGGCGAAGGGCTGCAGCATCAGGACGGAGCCAGCCACTTGATGGCGTCCACCATTCCCAACTGCATCGCCTATGATCCGGCCTACGCCTACGAGGTCGCCATCATTCTGCAGGACGGCATGCGCCGCATGGCGCACGAGCACGAGGACATTTTCTATTACGTCACGGTCACCAACGAGAATGATGCCCAGCCCAGCATGCCGGCAGGGGCGGAAGAGGGCATCCGGCGCGGCATGTACTGCCTGAACGCGCTGCCCGATCCGCAAGTGCGGCTGCTTGCGTCCGGCCCGGTACTGAAGGAGGCCATCGGCGCGGCGGCATTGCTTAAAGAAAAGCTGGGCATCGAGGCCGAGGTATGGAGCGTCACCAGCTATACCGAGCTGGCCCGCGACGGCGTCGCCTCGCAGCGCAATCAGCGCCTGGGGCATTCGGCCGCCCAGCCCTATGTAACGCAGGTTCTGGGAGACGGCGGCGCGCCGGTGATCGCCGCCAGCGACTATGTGCGGGCCGTGGCCGAAGGCATTCGCGCTTTCGTGCCGGGATCCTATACCACGCTGGGCACGGACGGATTCGGCCGCAGCGATACGCGCGCCAACCTGCGCGATTTCTTCGAGGTGGACGCGCGCTGGATAGCCTATACCGCCTGCAGCCGGCTGTCGGCGGATCCGGACGGCCTGCGCGCTTTTGCCCGGGCACTGGAACTGGATCTGGACAAGCCCATGTCGACCGAACTGTAATCGGTCTGTTGCGTCTTGCTCATGCCATGCGGCGCGCATTCGCCCGCGCGCCGGCTATTCCACCTGCATCAAGGCTGAGGCACGGCCAACGATGCCGCCAGCATGCCGGCATACTGCTCGGATGTCGGTCTGAAGGGCGCAAACAGATTGAAATGGCTGCGCTGCGCCGCATCGGCAAGCGTCTGTATGCTGCCCGCCGAGTAGTCCAGCTCGGCCAAGGTGGCCGGCAAGCCCAGCTCGCGCATCAAGCCGGCGATCTCGTCCGCCAGCGAGGCGGCCGGCGCCAGGCCGAACGCCCGGGCTACGGCCTCCATGCGCTCCGGAACCTGCGCCGCGGTCGCATCCAGCGTGGCGACCAGCCCGATGCCGCTTAATACCCCGTGGTGGAACCCCTGGTCGCTGCACGCCAGCGCCACGGCATGCGCCGGCCCCAGGCCCATGCCGATCGACACGCCCCCAGCATAAGCGGCAAGCATCATCGCCATGCGCGCGTCGGTATTCTGCGGATCAGCGACGGCGCACCGCAAAGAGCGGGCGACACGCCCGATGCCATCGAGGGCGATGGCCTTGCCCAGCGGCTGATCCTTGGTCGACAGATATCCTTCGATGCAGTGGGACAGCGCGTCGATGCCGGTGGCGGCGGTGAGGCGGGCCGGCAGGCCCATGGTCAGGACGGGGTCGAGGATGGCGACGCGGGGAATGAGGTGGCGTGAACTCATTCCCAGCGCGGGCGCGGCGGCGTCGGGATGGATCGCGGCGGAGTGCGAGGCTTCGCTGCCCGTGCCGGCCGTGGTGGGAATGGCGAGCAACGGCGCGGAAGCCTTGTGCGGCGTTCCCGGTTTGCCCGCATAATCGGCGATGTGCCCTGTATTGCCCGCCAGCAAGGCGATGAATTTGGCCGTGTCGATCACCGATCCGCCGCCCAGCGCCACGACGCCGTCGCATGATTGCCGCGCGTACAGGGCAATACCGCGGTCCACGTCGGAGAACAATGGATTTTCGGTGACGTCGTCGAAGACGATCATGGCGTCCGCATCGCCGTAGGCTTCGATGACTTTGGCCGCCAGGCCCGCGGCCAGTATGCCCTTGTCCGTGACCAGCAAGGGGCGACTGACGCCCAATGCGTCCAGCTCGGCAGCTAGGGCCGAAATGGCGCCGGCCGCGCACAATGTACGCGGAAGATGAAGGACCAGGGGGGCGGCGCCGGTGTCGGGGCGCATCATAATGGATACCTGCGCTTGTCGTTGCTGACGGTGATCAGGTTCAGGTCGCTGAATGTATCGATCGCCCACCTGCCGAAGCGCGCCCAGCCACTGTCCTTGACGCCGCCGAACGGGATCTGCGGTTCCCCGCCCATGGTGGGGCCGTTGACGTTGACCATTCCGGCCTGTACCCGGCCGCCCAGGGTGATGCCTTTCCAGACATCCGTCGTCATGATAGAGGCCGACAGGCCATAGTTGCTTCCATTGGCCTTGTTCACCGCCTCCTGTTCGGAGTCGAAAGGTTCGACGATCACCACCGGTCCGAATACTTCCTCGCAATAAATGGGTGCGTCTTCGGGCACATCCACCAGCACGGTCGGTTCGACGCAGCGGCCTTCGGAACCGCCGCCGGCCATGACGCGGGCGCCCTTGTCCACTGCCTGCTCGATGGCCCGCTTCATTTTTTCCACCGCCGCGTCGTTGATCAGGGGGCCGATCTTGCTTTGCGGATTGCTGGGATCGCCGGCCTTGATGTCCCGGGCGCGTGCCGCGAAACGCGTCAGAAAATCGTCGTAGCGCGAGCGTTCGACCAGGATCTTGCGGGTGTTCATGCAGATCTGGCCCTGGTGGAAGAAGGCGGCGAAGATGCCGGTATCCACGGCGTAATCGAGATCGGCGTCTTGCAGGACGACCATGGGGTTGTAGCCGCCCAGCTCCAGCGCGATGCGTTTGAGGTGCTTGCCTGCGCGGGCGGCCAGCAGCGCGCCCGTGGCCGAAGAGCCGGTGAAGTTGTACGCCCGGACCTTGCGGCTTTCGAACAAATGGTCCGCGATGGGGCCCACCGCGCCCGGCGCGTGCGTAATCACATTGACGACTCCCGGAGGAAAGCCGGCCTCGGTCATGATCTCGCCCATCAACAGCCCCGCGGACACCGGGGCTTCTTCCGACGGCTTCAGGACTACCGTATTGCCGCAGGCGAGCGGCGCCACAATGGTGCGAAAGCCCAGGGCAAGGGCGCCGTTCCACGGCGAAATGCCTGCGACGACTCCCAGGGGCCTGCGTACCGCCATGGCGAAAACCCCCGGCGTGTCCGATTGCACGATCTCGCCTCCCGGCAGATAGGGATAGCCGGCGGCCTGGCGCAGCAGTCCCGATGCCCACTGAAGCTGAAACCGTGCGAACGGGGCGGCGGTGCCGGTTTCCTCCGCCATGATGAGCACCACTTCGTCCGCTCGGCGCTCCAGAATATCGGCGGCTTTCAAAAACAGGGCCTGGCGCTCCCGGGCTACCATCGCGGCCCAGGCCGGGAAGGCCTTGTCGGCCGCCTCGATCGCGCGCTGCACGTCGGCGTCGCCGGAGGCGGGTATGCGGGCGAAGACCTCACCGTTGTAGGGATTGAGGTCATCGAATGCGGTGCCGCTGTCCGCGTCCACCCATTCTCCGGCTATCAACTGGCGGTACCGGCGGGTTTGGGTCGCTATTGCATGAGTCATTTCAAGTTCCTCGTTCATCATGTTGCCGGGAGCGGCTCCGGCCGCTCATTGCTTGCCGGTGCGCCGCATGCGCATCAGCCTCAGTGCGTTGCCGAAGTAAAGTTTGTCGGCGTCCTCCGGGCTCAAGTCCAGGCTTTCGATGGAACGTATGCCTTCGCGAATGAACATGGGGCCGCCTTCGGGGTCGAATGGGCAATCCGAAGCGAAGACAACATGATCGGCACCGAAGAAATCCAGGCCGCAGCGCAGCGCCGACGCCGAGCCGCCAAGCACCGTGTCGCCATAGAACATCTTGAAGTACTCGATGGGCGGCTTGGACAAGCGCTTGAGCACCTCGGCCTCGCTGCCATCGGCGCTTCGGCTGCCGAGCTGCGCCCAAAGTGTTTCGGCTCGGCCGGAGAAGTAGGGCAGCATGCCGCCGCAGTGGTGCGTGATGATGCGCAGACTGGGAAGCTTTTCGAGCATGCCCGAGAAGACAATGCGGGACATCGCCACCGATGTCTCGAAGGGCCAGCCCAACACTTGCCAGACTTCGTATTTCGAGCGCTCTTCGCCCTGGTAGTCGTTGACGGTACCGGGCCGGAACGGATGCATCCAGACCGGCAGGTCGTGGCGCGTGGCCATGGCCTCGAAAACAGGAAAGAACTCGGGGTCGTCGAGCGGCCGGCCATTCACATTGGTGACGACCTGGACGCCCCGCGCACCCAGGTCATTGATGGCGCGATCCATTTCCTTCAACGCCTCGGGCACATTGTTCATGGGCAGCGCCGCCACGAAAGCGGGAAACTGGTCGGGCCAGCGCCGGCAGATTTCCGCCATGCCGTCGTTCGCCACGCGGGCAAACTCCGGCGATTGCTCCGGCCCGCCCAGCATTTCAGGCGAGGGCTGGCTCAAGGTCAGAACCTGGACCACGTCGGGAAACTTCTCCGCCATCATGGCGGCGCGCGCTTCCAGGTCCCAAAGCATGCGCAGGCTTACCATGCGCTTGACGATACCCGCGTCCTTGGAGTGTGTCTTGACCAGTTCCAGATACTCTGGCGGAAGCACATGGTTGTATATGTCGATTTTTTTCATGCTGGACTCATTGATCGGGCTTGTAGGCCGTATCGCCGAACGCGGCGGCGCGGTAAAGGACGAGCCGGCGCAACTTCGGCGCTGTTGTCTCACGGATTTTCTTTGCTCGAGTGTAGGCAAGAGGGATGTATCGCGACAGATGAGAAAAACATGCCGTTGATCTACTGAACGCATCATTGCCCATGCCCAACTGGAATCGATCTCTATAAGCGCTTGATTGATGGGGAAATTCTCGGCCCATTGGGGCAATCGACAATTTGTTGGCTTTGTGAAGCGCTATGTGTACGATGCAATGACCTTCAATCATTCACTAGGAAACCGCCATGAAACTACTCCGCTACGGCCCGGTTGGACAGGAAAAAGCCGGTGCGCTCGACGCGCAGGGGCGTATTCGCGACCTTTCTCTTCTGGTGCCCGACCTGACTCCCGACTGGCTGGCGCCGGAGCGTCTACGGGCCCTGGCCGCCATCGATCTGGAGCGTCTGCCACTGGTCGACGAGTCGGTGCGCATCGGCGTGCCGGTCGCGGGTTCGCGTCAGTTCGTCGCCATCGGCTTGAACTATCGCAAGCACGCCGAAGAGGCCGGCATGGACATTCCCAAAGAGCCCGTTATCTTCACCAAGGCCATCACTTCACTGAGCGGGCCCAATGACGACATCATCCTGCCCGACGGCGCTCAAGAAGGAGACTGGGAGATCGAACTGGGTTTCATCATCGGCACGACGGCGCGCCAAGTGCCGGTTGAAAAAGCGCTTGAGCATATCGCCGGCTATTGCCTGGCGAACGATGTTTCCGAGCGCAACTGGCAGACCAAGCGCGGCGGCCAATGGAGCAAGGGAAAGAGCTTCGATACCTTCGGGCCCATCGGCCCATGGCTGGTCACCATCGACGAGATTCCGAACCCGCAGACTCTGGAGATGGAGCTCAAGGTCAACGGCGAAACCAGGCAGAAAAGCACGACGGCCGACATGATTTTCCCGGTTGTGGAAATCGTTTCGCATCTGAGCCAGTTCATGACTCTGCTGCCTGGAGACGTGGTCATCACAGGCACGCCTTCGGGAGTCGGCCTGGGCATGAAACCGCAGCAGTTTCTCAAGAAAGGCGACGTCATCACGCTGCGCATGGACCAGCTCGGCACCCAGACGCAGAAGGTGGTGTAGTTCGAGCCACGGCGAACGGCAACGCGCCAGGTCGACGCCGGATTCACCGGGCCGTTCTGGCGGCGTTTCTTTCGTGTTCGATGTGGCTGCTGGCGCGCCGGATCATGTCGCAGAAGTACTCCGCCGCGGGGGTGAGCAGGATGTCGTTGCGGCGCACCAGGCAGAGCGGGGGTTCGGGCAGGGGCTCGGCGATCTGGATGACCTCCAGCTCGGCCCCGGCCATGGTCAGCTCGGCGAACTGCACGGGAAGCATGGCCAGAGCGTCCGAGGACACCATGGCCGTGACGAAGGACAAGGCGGAGTGGGCGCGGAATATCAGCCTGGGCTTGGGCAGGCCGTGCTGCGCAAACAAAGGCCCGAGTTCCTCTTCCGCTTTGAACGTGACGGACGTGGTGACCCATCCCGCGTCGACGAGCTCACTCAGTGACTTGGCCCCGGCCAATGGATGGCCCTTGCGGCAGATGATCCCTCGGGGATTGTCCAGCAGCTTTTCCACCGTCAGGTCGGGCGCCGACCGGTGATTGAGGATGGGGCCGATATACACGTCGAGCGTGCCGTTCTTCAAATGGGGCTCCATCGTGGGATACAGGCCGTCGCGCACGTGCAGCACGACGTCGGGATAGCGGGCGCGAAAGGCCTTTGCGGCGTAGGGAAACAGCGCAATTTGGGAAACCGTCGACACGCCCAGATGAATCACGCCTTTGGTAAGGCCGCGCAGCTGTTCTATTTCTTCCTGGGCGCGCCTGACTTCATTATGAATGGAGTGGGCTCGGACAATAAAGCGTTTGCCGGCTTCAGTCAGGCGGATGCCCTTTGCCTGGCGCTCGAACAGAACGATGTCGAGCTCGCGCTCGAGCTCTTGTATGCTGCGCGTCAAAGCCGACTGCGCAATGCCCAGGTGGCGCGCGGCGGCGCGCACACTGCCTTGTTCCGAAATCACCAGCAGATTGCGCAACTGTACGAGTTTCATGGCGTCTCCCTTATCGTCCCGCCTTGATTCGCTCCGAACGGCGGCGAAGAAGCTCCAGCGCGAGCAACAGGCAGATCGACATCAGGATGAGCAAGGTAGCCACTGCCAGGATGCTGGGATTGATCTGTTCGCGCAGCCCCGAGAACATGCGGCGCGGAATGGTGTTCTGCTCGGGGCCCGCCAGGAACAGCACCAGCACGACTTCATCGAACGAGGTGACGAAGGCCAGCAGGGCGCCCGAGATGACGCCGGGCCGGATGACAGGCACCACCACGTCGAGGAAGGCGCGCAGGGGTGAAGCCCCCAGGTTGAGGCCGGCATGATAAAGGGAGCGGTCGAAGCCGGACAGCGTGGCCGTGACGGTCATCACCACAAAGGGCACGCCCAGCGTAGCGTGCGCAATGATGATGCCGCTGAAGGTGGCCACCAGATTGAAGCGGGTGTAGAAGAAGAACATGCCCGCGGCGACGATGATCAGCGGCACGATCATGGGTGCCAGCAGCACGGCGGTAATGGGCCGCCGCCATGGCATGTCGGCGCTGGCCAGCCCCACCGCGGCCACCGTTCCCAGCACGGTGGCAATGACGGTCGAGCATACGCCGATGACGAGGCTGTTGCGTATGGCCATCATCCAGCTTCCGCTCGCGAAGACGGCGTCATACCACTTGGTCGAATAGGCGTCGGGATCGAGCCGCAGCATGCCGGAGGTGAAACTGAAAAAAGGCTCTGCATTGAATGACAGGGGGATTACCACGAGTATGGGCAGCATGAGGAAGGCCAGCGCCCCCCATGCCGCGACCCGAAGCGCCCATTGCCCCAGCATGCCGCTCCAGTCGGTCGCGCCGGCGGCGCCCGTCGGCGTTTCTTTCCCATTGCGGCCTGGATTGCCTTGATCGGCTGTTCGCGGGTTCATGCGCATGTCTTTTGTACCTGCCTCATGCCAGCCGAAGGTTGCGTGCGCCGACCAGGCGGTCGTACACCCAGTAAAGAATCACGATGACGATGAGCAGCAGCGTGCCCAGCGCCGCGGCCAGGCCCCAGTTGTTGGAGCGCTGCATGTGGAAAGCAATGATGTTGGAGATCATCTGTCCGTCGGTGCCGCCCACCAGCGCCGGAATGATGTAGTAGCCGATCGAGATGATGAACACCAGCAGGGCTCCGGCGCTGAGCCCCGGCATGCTCAAGGGCAGGAACACCCGCCAGAACGCCGACCACGGCGTGCTGCCCAGCGACTGGGCGGCGCGCGCATAGGCCGGATCGATGCCGCGCATCACGCTGTACAGCGGCAGAATCATGAAGGGCAGCAGGATGTGCGTCATGACGATGACCGTGGCCAGGCCCGTGTACAGCAGCTCGAGCGGCTGCCGGATGATTCCCAGCGAAAGCAGCACGGAATTGACGATGCCATGAG
>Ga0180220_1001222_pt1 | contig 20172 bp, 8 predicted proteins | sample eDN5th37CBELigBY_FD_151335 | JGI IMG/M metagenome (GOLD analysis project Ga0180220, IMG submission 151335) | Enriched backyard soil microbial communities from Emeryville, California, USA - eDNA 5th pass 37_C BE-Lig BY (version 2) (version 2) | ecosystem: Environmental > Terrestrial > Soil >...
CACGTCTCCGACGCTCTCAGGCGACTCCGCCGCGTTGGCCACGATGAGCGGCTCGCGCGCTGGATGCTCGCCGCCGAGGCGGGGCCAGGCTGGGAGCCCCTCTTCGCCGCCGTCTTCGGCGAGCGGGCGCTGGAGGCGGAACGGCTCCAAAGCGCGCGCGACGCCTCGATCCTCGATCGGCTCTCGTGGCGCGGCTGGACCGAGCGCCTGGTCTCGACGCTGCTCGACCTGAGGCGCGACGCCCGCCTGCGGCGTCTCTTTCAAGAGGCCGAGGAGGCCCGGCTCGAAGCCGAGGGGCTCAACCTGATGACGGCCCGAAGGCGATCCTGGCGAATCTCCAAGGCGATCGTCCACGCCGCGGCCGAGTGGCGGGATGAACAGCTCGCCCTCCAAGCCGCCGGCGCGTCTTCGGGCTCGGCGACCGGCCCCACGCTCCCCCAACGGCTGCGCGAGGCCGTCGAAACGCCCGAAAACATCCTGGAGCAGCGCGAATCCCACCCGGGACCGATCCGGCGAAGACTCGAGGCGCTCTCACCCCTCGCCTTCGGCCGGGCGACCCGCGCCGCGCTGGGGGCGGCCATGCTCGCCGGACTCGCGCTCTGGTCGCACAACCACCAGGTCGTCACCGCCTCGCAGGTTGGCGAGGCCGCCGCGGAAGTTGGCCGAGTCGCCCGCCAGGCCGCCGAGAACGCCGACCCGACCCGCCTTCAAGAGATTCAAGTCGACATCCCGGTGGAGCGCTCGAAGTTCTTTCAACCGCTCAACGTCCCCGGAGCGCCTCAGCCCCTGCGCTCGATCCCGGCCGCGAACCTCGGCGCCGCCGGGCTCCTGCTACTTATCGCCTCGCTATTCCCGTCCCGGGCCGTCGGGTTCATTTCGCTGCTCGCCGCCGCCGTCGCCCTGCTGGGCCAATCGTGGGGTTGGACGGGCTCCTGGCTCGGCGGACGATTCGACGCCCCCACGCAGGCGATGCTCGCCGGCGCCTTGATCCTCGCCGTCGGAATCGCCGCGTTTCGGAGATGACCAGCCCTTCAAGCCGACCCCCAAGCCCGCGAGGGCCGACAACAACGCCGCGCCGCCGATCCAGAGCGCCCAACTCTGGTTCGTGGGCCGATACGCGAACCGCGCCCGGCTGGTCCCGCTCCCTTCAAGATGGACGGCCTGAACGCCCAGCTCGGCCCGCGAGACCGGCCGCTCCGGCCCCCCGTCGATCGAGACCATCCAGCCGGGGTAATACGTCCGGTTGACAACAAGGTCGCAAGGGCCGTCGTGCTCCACGACGGCCGTTCGACCATCCCACTCGACGACCCTCGCCGACGACGCCCGGGGCTCTCGATCCACCGGCGGACGGTCCTTCGCCTCGTACCAGACCACCGAGGGATCCAGGTTGTAAGTGATCCCGGCGACCAGGGCCTCGACGCTCGGCGCGATCCTCATCCGGGTCGCCGCGCGGACTTGCGGCATCGGGTCCATGTGGCGAACCAGTCGCCAAGTCGGATGGGGATCCAAGCCCGACGGCCTGTGAACCAGTCGATCCAAAACCGGATCGGGCCCAAGCAACAGGGTTTCGGCCGTCTCGTCGTCGACCGGACCATCCCAAACGCCGTACGTCACCCCAAAGCGACGCAACACGTTCCCACCCGCCGGAGTGATCGCCCGCTCGCGCTGATTCAACGGCTCGAACAGGAAATGAGGCGGGGGCGGAGAAAACCCGGTGTAGGGGTACAAGGGCGATCGCCCGAATCGAAGCGGCAGGTCGTGAAGCGGCCCGGCGACCCGCCCCACGTCGGCCTCCTCCGATAGTTTCGCCAGAATCGGACTTTGCCCGGGAACGTCGATCGACCACCCCCAATCGGTCGTCGAAGTGTAGTACAGAGCGCCAAGCTCAACGGCCGTCGCCGCGAGCAAGACCCCGGGCCCGATCCGTCCCTTAAGCCACGCCGCGATCAGAATCGAGGCGACAATCCAGGTCGCCCCGGCCAAGCCAACGCTCATCCAAAGGCGGTCGCCTCCTAAAACGGCCGCGTGATCGGGCCGCAGCGCCCACGAGACGGCCCACCACATCGCCAGGGCGGCCAGCGCCCAAGCGAGGGCCAGCCCCAGCCAAGCCCGCCCAATTCGATCCGTTCGCTCAAGTCCGCGCCCCGCGAAGAGACTCAGCCCCAGGCTCGTCAGCGCCACGAAACGCCCGGGGGCTCGAAATAGCCCCATGCCCGGCAAGGCCACGATCCACGAGTATCCCCAGAGCCAAACCGACGGCATGACCGAGAGCAAAAACGCGGCCGAGGCGATTAGGCCCCAAAGCCCCAACCGCCAACCTCTCGATGCGCACAGGCCGACCACGGCGAGCATCAGGGGAATCGCGCCGACGTAAAAACAGGCCTCATAGCCGGTGGTCCCCAGGGAATACCAATAGGGCGCCTCGGGGCCTCCGGGGATGCCCCGAAAGAGCGTCGGTATGACCGGCTCGCTCCAGTGGGCCGGGGGAAAACCATAAAAGGCCAGGTCCGAGAACGACCGCTTGTCGAACCCCACGAATCGGGCGAGCTCCCAACTCGCTCCAAGCTGCGGCGCGGCGATCGCCGCTCCCCAGATCAGCCCCGCGGCCAGCGCCGGAAGCCTCCAAACCGTCCGGGGAGCGCCAATCGCCCGCCAAAGGCCGGTCAAGACCACCAGCCCCGCGGTCCATGATTGAACCTGAAAATGACCGACCGAAAGCTGCGCCCCAAACGCCATCGCCAGCAGCGCGATCGCCAAAAAATTCCCTTTCGCCATAAACCATTCGGCGAAGAGCAAACAGAGGGGCAGATACGCCAGCGCGTGGTACGACCACTCATGACTGGAATGAATCGACTGAAACCCACAAAGGCAAAAACAAACAGCCGCCAGTCCCGCCCCTCGCGACGACAGATCAAGCCGTCGCGCGTAGGCGAATGTCGCTCCCGCCATCAGAAGATAATGCAGAAACATCGACAACCGATAGCCGATCGACACCGGAAAAACGCCGTAGATCAGCAGGTTGGGCGGATAGAAGGCGGCGGCGTGACTCTCGGCCACAAGCGGAAATCCGAGCCCCAGATGATCCGTCCAATACGGGACGCGATGCTCCGCCAGCGACCGGGCCAGCTCGGCCTTGATCGGCCGATACATCCGGTCGGGGTCGCCCCCAACCGGCTCGATCCCAACGAGAAGCCCCGCCAGCGCCAGCCCCACCAGCCCCAAGGGAAGACGCCACCCGGCGCGAGGGGCGCCGAACCAACTTGAGATCGTTTTCAATGCCCCGCCCCTTGATCAAGTTGTAAAACAACGCCAGCGCCATCTATTAAGTGCATAATCTTTACGCGCCCGTCCAGGATGTATATCCCTCGTGTTCGAATTCGCGTAGAGTGGACTTTTGGCAAATGTTCGAGTTGACGCGCCACGGCGCGGCGGGAGCCATCGCCCATAAAATCGATATTCGGAGGCCCCCTCCATGCTCAACATGAATTGTCCGTCCTGCGGGGCGGCGGGTCGCGTTCCCGAAGATAAAATCAACGCTCGGCTTCATTGCAAGAAGTGCCTGGCGGTGTTTCACCTGACGGCACTGGGCAATCCCGTCATGGGCCCTCCTCCCGCAGCGCCGGACGAGCAAGATCCGGCTCGCCGCAACGTCGTCCACGACGAGGATTTTGAACAATTGATCGAGGTGGTCAAGGAATTGCCGCAAAAGCTGCTCAAGCCGGCAATGATCCTCGCCTCGCTGCTTTTGGTCTATGGACTGTATCAATATGCCCTGCCGACAAGCCTCAACACCCGCGCGACCCAGACGGCGCTGGCGCTGACCAGCCCCGATCCGCGGCCGCTGCAGCAACTGGCGCTTCCGGGCACCGGCGCGGCGACTCTGGCTTGGTACGCGAGCGTCCGGGCGCGACACAAGGAGTTCCCCGGAGGCGTTGGCCGGGCGACGCCCCGGGTTGAGATCACCAACGTCAACAGCGACTCGGCCAGAGGGTTGGCGGAAGTCACCGCGATCATCAGAGAGCCCGACGCGACCAGTCGCGCGAGCCTCACCACGCCAGACCTCTTGATCGACTTCGCGGGCGAACGGGCCGTTGAGGTGACGTTCATCCTCACCGGCGGCGGGTTGAGGGGCTGGCGCGTGGACGGAAGCCGCACTCTGGAGGCGCACCAGAAATCCGTCTCCAACGAACTGGCGAAAACCGGGCGGGAATAAGCGGCGCTTGAACGCCGTCGGCGCGAGCGCCCAACCCCGCGCTTGGGCGCTCGTGCGGCTTGACGCCGCCGCGGCTCGGGGCTACCATGTCCCCGTCCAAGTTTCCGGGTCCGATTTCCGCCATGTCGAGGTTGGTCGCTTGTCGCATCCCTTTGAGGACTTCCGCGATTTCGTCACGCTGGACCAGCCGTTGGCCCCGCTGACTTGGTTTCGGCTCGGAGGACCCGCGGCTTACTTCGCCAAGCCCCGCGGCGTCGAGGACTTGAAGGCCGTCCTGAAGCGGGCCGCCGACGCGGAGGTTCCGTTCCGACTGCTCGGGGGCGGCTCGAACGTCCTGGTTCGCGACGCCGGCGCCCAGGCCCTCGTCATCCACATGGAGAGCCCGTTCTTTTCGGACGTGAGCATCGACGGCAACCGCGTCACCGCCGGCGCGGCGGTTCCCTTAACCGCCTTGACCTCTCAGACCGCGCGGGCTGGGCTGGCCGGCCTTGAGATCCTGACCGGCATCCCCGGAACGGTCGGCGGAGCGCTTTTGGGCAACGCCGGAAGCCGCCAGGGGTCGATCGGCTCGTTCGTCGCGCGGGTCCAGGTGCTGGATTCGGCCCTGGAGATCCAGGAGCGCGAGCGCGACGATCTGAACTTCTCCGGTCGGCAATCCAACCTAGACGAGCCGGTGATCCTCTCGGCCGAATTGGAGCTGACGTCCGAGGACCCCGAATCGGTCGTGCGCCGAATGCGGCGGATCTGGATCGTCAAGAAGGAGAACCAGCCCTACGGCCACCAATCGTCGGGCTTCGTGTTCAAGAGCCCCTCTTCCGACGTGACGGCCGGCGCCCTCATCGATCAGGCCGGACTCAAGGGCGCCCGTGTTGGCGGGGCCGAGGTCTCGGAACGGCACGCCAACTTCATCATCGCCCATCCCGGAGCCAAGTCCGACGACGTGCTTCAGCTGATCGATCAGATTCAACAGCGCGTCTGGCAGCAGTTCGGCTACGAGTTGGAGCCTCAGCTCCAAATTTGGTAGGATGAGACTTTCCGAGCCGGGTTGAGAAGTCCCCTCCGCTCCGGCTCGGTTCGGCTCGCGCGCCGTCGCGGGGCGAATTCGGCCGAGAGCGGCCGGGCTGGATATTCGACGCTCGCCGCCGAGGTTCTGGGAGGAGCCCGGGCTATGGAGTACCGCGAACCGTCTCGGATCGTCGCCGCCGGGGGGCGGACCGACGGCCTGAACGACGACGCGGAGTCTCCTCCCCGCGCGCGCCGATTTGATTTCGCGCGCCCCACCGGCCGGATCGACGCCCGGCGGGTCGCCGCCGCGCTGCTCTTGACGCTCAGCGTGGCGCTGGCGATGGCCTATGTGGGGGGACGCCTGCTCAACGGCGCGGTTCGATGGCTTCACGGCCAACCCCGCTATCAACTGCGGTTCGACCAGATTCAACTGGTTCCGCCGCCCCCTTCGTGCTTCCGCGGCGGGGCACCGGCGTTCCTGGAGCGGGCGAGACGCAACGCCGAGGAATCCGAAGTCCTTCCCCTGCTTGACCTGGCGCCGGGTCGTGTCGAGCTGGTTTTCAAACGCTTCCCCTGGGTGGAGCGGGTTGATTCGATTGAGCGTCCCCCCGGTGGGCTGATCGTCCACCTGGCCTACAATGAGCCCGTGGCGAAGCTGCTGTTTCCAACCGGCGAGCAGTTCGTCCTGGACCGCCGGGCCCGAATTCTGCCTCCCGAAGACCTCGACGTGGATTGCGCGGGGGGCCTGATCCAGATCATTGGCCGGGAGATCATCCCCCCCTCGACCCGACGCGCGGGGCTGGTCTGGAAGACCGACGCGAACAACTCGCCGGAGGTCGATCGGGGCGTCATCCAGGCGGCCCGGCTCGCCGGTTTTCTCCTGGATCCGGATCGCCGCGGCCAAGCCGACGAAACCCCGGCGCTCCGGGTGCTGGTCATCGCCACGACCGAAGCCAACGGTCGCGGCCTCTTCGTTCAGAACGCCGAGGGCGCGATGATCCTCTGGGGAAGCGGTCCCGGCGACGAGCGGCCGGGAGAGCCCTCGGCCCCCGAGAAGTGGGAGCTTCTGGCGGCGAAGGCCAAGACCGACGGCATCCGTCGCGGCGATCGGGGAGACTACTGGGCCTTCGTCCACAACGATCTAAAATACATGAAGACGGCCTCCCCCCGGTCGGGAAGTTCCGGCGGTTCGGCGTCCCGTTGATTGCGGTTGGTCTCAAGCGAGAGCATCGGCGCCATGCCGGTCGGAGCGCGGGGCCGGGTTGAACCGAATCGCGGACGAAATGGTGGATGGAGGGTGCGTCATGGCGAACCGTCTCGGCGTGGGTTGGATCAACCAGGTTTCCCGGCTGGCGGGGCCGACGCCCTCGGGACGATTCGCCTCGTTCGCGGTCCAGGTCCGCAAGGTCAACGCGCTGGAGCCGAAACTCGAGCCCCTCTCCGACGCCGAACTGCGCGAGAGGGCCCAGACGCTTCGACTTCGGGCCCGTCAGGGAGATTCGCTCAACTCGCTTCTGCCCGAGGCGTTCGCCCTGACCCGAGAGGCCTCCAAGCGAACCATTGGCCTCCGCCAGTTCGACGTTCAGGTTTTGGGCGGGGTCGCGATCCACAACCGCCACATCGCCGAACTCGAAACCGGCGAGGGCAAGACCCTGGTCGCGACCATGCCGACGTTCCTCAACGCCTTGCCGGGCAAAGGCGTGTACGTCGTCACCGTCAACGACTACCTGGCCCGCCGCGACGCCGAATGGATGGGGGAGATCTACCGATTCCTGGGGATGACCGTCGACTGCATCCAGACCGGCCAGCCCGACGGAGCCCGACGCGCCGCCTACGCCTGCGACATCACCTACGGCACCAGCAAGGAGATGGGCTTCGACTTCCTCCGCGACGAGCTGAAGCGGCTCCAACTGGGTGACAACCAACGCAAGTCGTTTGAGCAAGCCTTTCTCGGTCTCGGCAATCATCAAGAGTCCGAGACCCCGGTGCAGCGAACGCACCACTTCGCCATCGTCGACGAGGCCGACAGCATCCTGATCGACGAGGCCCGAACCCCGCTGATCATCGGCGCCAACAACCAGCCGACCCAGGAGGAGACGACCGCCTACTACGGCGCCGACCAGCTCGCCGCGACCCTGGTCCGAGTCAAGGATTACAAATACGACCCTCTGGAGCGCAAGGCCGAGCTGACCGCCGCCGGACGCCGCAAGGTTCAAGCCCGCGCGGCGCATCCTTCGTTCGTCGCCCTAACCGTCGACAACCTCTATGAATACGTCGAGCGCGCCCTCCGGGCCCAGATCGCCTACCTCCGCGACCGCGACTATGTGGTTCACGAGGGGGAGATCGTCATCGTCGACGAGTTCACCGGCCGCATGATGCCGGGTCGGCAATGGCAGGATGGGCTCCACCAGGCGATTCAGGCCAAGGAGCAATTGGAGATCACCCTGGAGACGATCACCGCCGCTCGGGTGACGGTCCAAGACTTCTTCAAGCGGTTCAAGAAGCTGGCCGGCATGACCGGCACGGCGACCTCCGACGCCGCCGAGCTGCGCCGGATCTACAAGGTCGGGGTGATGAAGATCCCGACCAACCGGACGTGCGCCCGGGTCTGGCTCCCCGACCGCGTCTTTTCGACCGAGCTCGAAAAGTTCCGCGCGGTGGCCGATCAGGTTATTGAATGGCACAAGAAGGGGGCTCCGGTGTTGGTCGGCACCCGGTCGATCGAGCGTTCGGAGCACCTCAGCGCCCTGCTCTCGGAGGCCGGCGTCGAGCATCAGGTTCTCAACGCCAAGAACCACGAGATCGAGGCCCAGATCGTCGCCCAGGCGGGTCAGAAGGGCCGCGTGACCGTCGCGACCAACATGGCCGGCCGAGGGACCGACATCAAGCTCGGCGAGGGCGTCGCCGAACTGGGGGGCCTGCACGTCATCGGCACCGAGCGCCACGAGTCGCGGCGGATCGACCGCCAGCTCGCCGGCCGCTCCGCCCGCCAGGGCGACCCCGGCATGTGCCGGTTTTTCGTCAGCCTCGGCGACGAGATCGTCGAAGCCTTCGGTGAAAAGCCCGCGAACCGCATCCGCAAGCGGTACGCCGGCCGGGGCGAACTGACCAGCATCCGTTGGCGACGATTCTTCATCCAAGCCCAAAGACGCAAGGAACGCCAGCACTTCAAGGACCGCAAGCTCTTGATGCACTACGAGAAGCAGCGAGCCGACATGCGCCGAAACATGGGACTGAACCCCGTGTTGGGGTGAGATGGGCTCGTCGTCAAGCATCCTTCTCCCCCCGCAAGATTATTCGCCGTCGACGCAACCCCATGGATCAGAGTGGCCAACGCGCGGGAGAGCATCCGGAAGCCCCGGAGGGGCGGCCGTCGGTAGCCGGGGGTGTCAACCCCTGGCCTCGCGGGGTGTCGCGCCCCTCTCCGTCGAGTCCGGCGGGAACGACCGCAACTCCGTCCATAATTGGGTTTCCGTCGCCCCTTCGGGGCTCCCCGGACGGAACATCCGTGGGCCTCGGGTTCCCGGGGGTTGACACCCCCGGCTACTGACGGCCGCCCCTTCGGGGCTAAAAAGACCAACCTTCCCAACGGCCTCGCGCGGCTTTCGGCGCGCCGGCCGTCCGTCGGATACAGAGGATACAGAGCTGCGTCGTTGGTGAATAATCTTGCGGGGGGGAGAAGGATGCTTGGCGACGCCTCTCGGGAAGGCTCAAAGCTCGCGCCGAACAGGATTGGCCCCTTCTCCCGCGAGGGGAGAAGGGGGGGCGCGACCGTCTCCGGACGGCCCGCGACGGTTGAACCACCGACAACGATCACGCGGATTGCGACAACCGCGAAACACCCGATTTTTTGTCCGGCATCGCAATTTTTGTGGCATGATTCATAAGGGGAAGTTGCGCGCGCAACTTTGTGGAGATCGCCGGAAAAATGCCCGTCGATGGAAAAGCGCCCCTCGGCTTCTCTCCAAAAAAATGACCGAACGAACCCAATTTCCCGAAGCCGCCACCCGATCACAAACTGATTGACATCAAGAACTTGCGGTGATTCAACGTGGTTTTTCGAGTTGAAAACAGGGGCCCGAACGAACCCAATCCCGCGCGTCGGGGCGGGGGAGGGGGCGTCTCATGGAGCCATTCGCGTAAAGCCGCGGTTGAGCGGAGCGACGCCGCGGCGTTTGCCTTGTTGCCGTCACCCGGGGAATGCTAAGATCGATCGATTTAAATGGGCCGCGCCGCCTGTACGACCATCGCGAGGCCGAACGCGGCCCGAGGCGCGTTTGCGCGCGCCGGCTCCGCCCGCCATTTGCCTGCATACACAAAAGACGCGAGAACGACCCACAGTGCCCAAGCGTACCGACATCAAGAAGATCATGATCCTAGGCGCCGGGCCGATCGTCATTGGCCAGGCTTGCGAGTTCGACTATTCGGGGACCCAGGCGTGCAAGGCCCTCCGCGAGGAGGGTTACGAGGTCGTCCTGGTCAACTCCAACCCCGCCACCATCATGACCGATCCGGATATGGCGGATCGAACCTACATCGAGCCGGTCGCCCCCGAGGTGGTCGAGCGGATCCTGGCCGTCGAGAAGCCCGACGCCCTGCTGCCGACCCTGGGAGGCCAGACCGGCCTGAACGTCGGCATGGCCCTGCACGAGTCGGGGGCGCTCGCGCGCCACGGCTGCGCCTTGATCGGCGCCAGCGCCGAGGCGATCCGAACCGCCGAGGATCGCGACCTGTTCAAGCAGGCCATGGACGAGATCGGCCTGGAGAGCGCCCGGAGCGGCCTGGCCGAGACGTTGGAGCAGGCCCGCAAGATCCGCGACGAGGTCGGCTTGCCCTGCGTCCTCCGGCCCAGCTTCACCTTGGGCGGCTCGGGGGGCGGCATCGCCTACAACCGAGACGAGTTCGACCGGATGGTCGACCACGCCCTGGAGATCAGCCCCACCCATTCGGTTCTGATCGAGGAAAGCCTGATCGGCTGGAAAGAGTACGAGATGGAGGTGGTCCGCGACAACGCCGACAACGCCATCATCATCTGCTCGATCGAAAACTTCGACCCGATGGGCGTCCACACCGGCGACTCCATCACCGTCGCCCCGGCGCAGACGATGACCGACAAGGAGTACCAGCGCCTGCGCAACGCCTCGCTGGCGGTGCTTCGCAAGGTCGGCGTCGAGACCGGGGGCTCCAACGTCCAATTCGCCGTCAACCCCCGCGACGGCCGGATGATCATCATCGAGATGAACCCCCGGGTCAGCCGCTCGAGCGCTTTGGCGAGCAAGGCGACCGGCTTCCCCATCGCCAAGATCGCCGCCAAGCTGGCCGTCGGCTACCGGCTCGACGAGCTTCGAAACGACATCACCCAGGCGACCCCCGCCTGCTTCGAGCCGACCATCGACTACGTCGTGACCAAGGTTCCCCGCTGGACCTTCGAGAAGTTCCCCGACGCCAGCCCGGTCCTCACCACGCAGATGAAGTCGGTCGGCGAGGTCATGGCGATCGGCCGGACGTTCAAAGAGTCGCTCCAAAAGGCGCTCCGGGGCCTGGAGGTCGGCCGCTTCGGCTTGGGCTGCGACAAGAAGGACCTTTGGGGAACGCCCGACCAGCCGACCGAGGACGAGATCATCTCGAAGCTGGCCACCCCCAACGCCGACCGAACCTGGTACATCCGCTACGCGATCCGATCGGGAATGAGCGTCGAGCGGATCTTCGAGCTGACCGGCATCGACCCTTGGTTCCTCGCCAACATTGAGGAGCTGTCGAAGCTGGAGGACCGCCTCCGGGCCGTCGAGAGCCTGGCCGCGGCGTCCGACGATCTGATCCGCGAAGCCAAGCGCGCCGGGTTCGCCGATCGACAACTCGCCCACCTCTGGCGAACGACCGAGACGGAGGTCCGCCGCGACCGCCTCAAGCGGGGGATTCTCCCGGTGTTCAAGCTGGTCGACACCTGCGCGGGCGAGTTCGAGGCGGTGACTCCGTATTACTATTCGACCTACGAGGACGAGGACGAGACCCGGGTGGGCGAGAAGCCCCGGATCATGATCCTGGGGGGCGGCCCCAACCGGATCGGCCAGGGGATCGAGTTCGACTACTGCTGCTGCCAGGCGGCCTTCGCGCTTCAGGCCGACGGCTACGAAGTCGTCATGGTCAACTCCAACCCCGAGACCGTCAGCACCGACTACGACACGTCGGATCGACTCTTCTTCGAGCCCCTGACGGCCGAGGACGTTTTGAACATCTGCGACCGCATCCAGCCGGTCGGCGTGATCGTCCAGTTCGGCGGCCAGACCCCCTTGAACTTGGCCAGGGCCCTTGAGGAGGCCGGCGCGCCGATCATCGGCACCAGCCCCGAATGCATCGACCTGGCCGAGGACCGCGACCGCTTCAGCCTGGTCATCGAGCGGTTGGGCCTTCGCCAAACGCCCAACGGCTCGGCCACCCAATTGGGGGAGGCCCGGCGGATCGCCGAGCGGATCGGCTATCCGGTGGTCGTCCGCCCCAGCTTCGTTCTGGGCGGGCGGGCGATGGAGATCGTCTACGACGAGCCGAGCCTCGACCGCTACATGGCCGAGGCCGTCGACGCCAGCCCCGAGCACCCGGTCTTGATCGACAAGTTTCTGGAGGACGCCATCGAGGTCGACGTCGACGCCGTTTCCGACGGCCATCGGACGATCGTCGGCGGCGTGATGGAGCACATCGAGGAGGCTGGAATCCACTCGGGCGACAGCGCCTGCGTCATCCCTCCCTTCTCCCTCTCCGCCGAGATCATCGAGCGCCTCAAGAGCCAGACCCGCGCCTTGGCCGACGCCTTGACCGTGCGAGGACTGATGAACATCCAGTTCGCCGTCAAGGACGGGGAGATCTACGTCCTTGAGGTCAACCCCCGGGCCTCGCGGACGGTTCCGTTCGTCTCGAAGGCCACCGGCATGAACCTCGCCCGGATCGCCTCTCGGGTGATGGCCGGCAAGACGCTCGAGGAGCTGGGGGTCCTTGAAGACCCGACGCCCTCGCACGTCTCGGTCAAGGAGTCGGTCTTCCCGTTCGCGAAGTTCGCGGGCGTGGACATCGTGCTGGGCCCCGAGATGCGGTCGACCGGCGAGGTGATGGGGATCGCCAACGACTTCCCCGCGGCCTTCGCCAAGAGCCAGTTCGGCGCCGGCTGCGCGCTGCCCACCAAGGGAACCGTCTTCGTCAGCGTCGCCGCGCGCGACCGAGGGGGCGTCGCGCCGATCGCCAAGCGGCTCGCCGCGATGGGCTTCCACCTGGTCTGCACCAGCGGAACCGCCGGCGCCCTCGCGGCCGAGGGGATCGAGTCGGAGGTCGTCCGCAAGATCCAAGAGGGCCGGCCCAACCTGCTCGACTACCTGGCCAACGGCCGGATCGACCTGGTGGTCAACACCCCCAGCGGCAAAGGGGCCCGCACCGACGAGGGCCGCATCCGAGCCTCGGCCGTCAGCCACGGCGTCCCCTGCATCACCACCCTCGCCGGCGCCCGCGCCGCCGTGGCCGCCATGGAAAGCCTCCGCGAAGGCACCCTCGAAGTCTACGCCTTGCAAGACCTGCTCGCGCCGGCCTAAGAAGCCGCGCCGACGCCAATCCAATGGACCCCACGGGCTCGTCGAGAGCCAAGCCCGATCCATTTCCCCAAAAATCTTGGACGCGCCGAGCCGCTCGCGACCAGTAGGTTAATGGGGGGATCGGACCAGGACTCGGAGGCTTGGCGCGATGGGCGGGGGATCGGCGAACGGGGCGCTGCGGACGCTTTTGGAAACGGGGACGATGGGCGCTTTGTCCGACGCCCGGCTCATCGAGCGGTTCGTCGTCGGGATTGACCAAGACCGCGAGGACGCCTTCGCGGCGCTGGTCGGGCGGCACGGGCCGATGGTTCGGGGAGTCTGCCGCCGGATGCTCGCCAACCCGGCCGACGCCGACGACGCCTTCCAGGCCGTCTTCCTGATCCTGGCCCGCAAGGCGGGGACGCTCCGCCGGGCCGAGGGCCTGAAACCGTGGCTCCACGGCGTCGCGGTTCGAGTCGCGAAGGAGTCCCGCCGACGATCCGAGCGGATCAGGGCCAGGGAAGGGGGGACGCTGGTCGACGTCCCCTCGCCAGCCGTTCGCGACGACCTATTCGAGCTTCGCGCGGCGGTCGACGAGGAATTGGAACGACTCCCCAAGCGCTACCGCGAACCGCTCTTGCTCTGCGAGTTGGAAGGCGGGTCGCGTCGCGAGGTCGCGAGGCGGCTCGGCCTGGCCGAAGGCACCCTCTCCAGCCGGCTCTCCCGGGGCCGCTCGCTCCTCCGCGATCGGCTGACCCGCCGTGGTTTGACCGTCGGTTCCCTCGTCCCCCTGTTCCACGAGCCCAGCGCGGTTTCGCTCGGCCCCCTGGCCGATGCTTCGGTTCGGCTCTCCCTGGCGTTCACGACCCAAGGCGCGGGCGCTGGGGCGGTCCCGGCGGGCCTCGCCTCGCTGGCGGAAGGAGTCCTGCGCATGCTCGCCGCGTCCAAGCTGAGATCGGTGGTTCTCGCCGCCGCCGTTTCCCTCTGCGCCCTCGGCCTAACGGCCGGGCTCGCCCGAGGGTTCAGCGGCGGGCAAGATCCTCAAGCCGCGCCCGCGGTCGTCGCGAAGAAGGCCAAAACCGAACGGCCGCTGAAGGCGCGCGGGGTGGTCGTCGACGAGGAGGGCCGGCCGATCGCCGGAGCCGAGGTTCGGCTCGATCCGTACTCGCTCAACGAGCGCCTGGGCGTCACCGACGCCGATGGCGCGTTCGCCATCCCCGCGCCCCAAAACCGGCTCGACTTCAAGGCGATCCTCGTCCGGTTTGACGGGGGCGGCGACGATGGCCGCAAGCTCGGGTTCTTCCAGTACGAGAGCGACCTGACCCGCCAACAGGCCGAGGCCCCCGTTCGGATCGTCGCCGACCGGATCGGCGGGGTGTTCAACGTGGTCGTCTACAACGGCCCGGATCAGGTCGCCGGCGCCACCATTGAGGCCGCCGCCCCTTTCACGGTCCTCGGCCAAGCGACCACCAACAACAACGGCAACGCGTTTATCTATGTCCCCAAGAACACCAGGACCAACTGGCTCGTCGCCCGAAAGGATGGCGTGGGGTACGGTTACATGGAGCTTGGCGACCCCGGCCCCAACGGAGAGCCCGGCCCGGGCGTCGCGGGTCGAAACTATTCCTCCTTGCATATCCTGGGACTGGGCGACTCGCGAACCTTCCGGGTCCGGGCCCTTGAGCCCGACGGCTCTCCGGCGGCCGGCGTCCCTTTTATCGCCCGGATTCACAAAGATGGATATAGCCGGCCGTTTAACCCGGTCTTGAGCAACAGTCGCCTGCATGCGGCGACGACCGACGCCGAAGGGGTCGCGACGTTCAATTGGCTGCCCGCCGACGCGGAGGGGATTCGCATCTTCCCGCTGAGCGACCGTTACGGCCACGGCGGAATCAAGGTGGCCGATGGGCAAACCGAGGCGACCGCAACGCTCGTCCACCTGGAAACGAATGAGATCTCCGCGGGGCACCGCGATCAATAGACTGGACTGGAGGGGAGGGAAGTTCCCGAGGTCTCGATCTCGCTGGAGACGATCGAGCCCGACCTTGTGGGCCGCGCCGACGACCTGGGAACGCCGCGGGCTTGAGGCGTTGGAGCCGGGAAGGCCGTTTCCATAAAAATTCCCCTATACCATCGGGGGAGGGTGGCCCGAAGGGCCGGGTGGGGGCGTCGGATTTCGGAGGGGCCACGGCCCGTAAAGAACGATCGCCAGAGCGTTTCCGCAAACCCGACGACCCTCATCCGGCCGTGCCGGCCACCTTCTCCCGGGGGGAGAAGGATGCTTGGCGGCGTCCTCTCCCCGGCGGGCGACGCCCGCCTACGGGGGTTGAGGATTCGTCCGCGTTATGACAACAGGAACTCCAGATCCTCGCGGGAGAGGGCGGAGATGACGCCGCGGTTGTCGGCGTTGAGGATGGCGTCGGCCAGGTCTCGCTTCTTTTGTTGGAGGTCGAGGATCTTCTCTTCGACGGTTCCCCGGCAGATGAGGCGGTAGGCGAAAACGTGTTGGGTTTGGCCGATCCGGTGGGAGCGGTCGATGGCTTGGGCCTCGACGGCCGGGTTCCACCAGGGGTCGAGCAGGTACACGTAGTCGGCGGCGGTGAGGTTCAAGCCCAGGCCGCCGGCCTTGAGGCTAATCAGGAAGACCGGGCAATCCGGGTCGTTCTGGAACCGATCGACCTTCGCCGCGCGGTTGCGGGTCCGGCCGTCGAGATACTCGTAGGTCAGCTTCTCCTCGTCGAGCCGTTCGCGGACGATCGACAGGAAACTGGTGAACTGCGAGAAGACCAAGACCTTGTGCCCCTCGGAGGCGACCTCGATCAGCGAGGGCAAGAGCATGTCGAGCTTGGCGCTTGGGCTTTCGACCAGCTCTTCGTTGACGAGGCCGGGATGGCAGGCCGCCTGGCGGAGCCGCAAGAGAGCCTCCAAGACCTCCATCCGCGAACGGTTCAACTCGGCGGCGTCCTTCTTCAGAAGCGCGTTGCGGTAGTGGAGCCGAAGCTCGTCGTAGAAGCGCTGTTGGTCGGCCTCCATGTCGCAGTAGAGGGTCTGTTCGGTCTTGTCGGGAAGGTCGTCGACGACCTCGGCCTTGGTCCGGCGCAGGATGAACGGCCGCAGGGCCTTGGCCAAAAGCGCCCGGTCCTCGTCCTCGACCGTCGAGGCGGCGGCGAACCGCTTGAAGACGGTGTCGGCGCCGAGCATCCCGGGGTTGAGAAACTCAAGGAGCGACCAGAGTTCGCCCAAGTGGTTTTCGATGGGCGTGCCGCTCATGGCCAGTCGGTTGCGGCTTTTCAAGAGCCGGACGGCCTTGGACGACTGGCTCTCGGCGTTCTTGATGGCCTGAGCCTCGTCGAGGATGACGTAGTCGAACTCGATGTCGGTCAGCTCGGCGATGTCGGTCCGGACGGTGCCGTAGGTGGTGACGATCAGGTCGTACTGGTCGAACTCCTCGCGGAGCGGATGCCGGCCGGTCCCGGTGTAGTCGAGCACCCGAAGCCGGGGGGTGAACTTCTCGGCCTCGGAGAGCCAGTTGAAGACGAGCGAGCGGGGGACGATGGCGAGGTTCGGCCCCTTGGACTGGCGGCGGAACCGACGCCTTTGGAGCAGCGCCAAGACTTGGATCGTTTTGCCCAAGCCCATGTCGTCGGCGAGGATGCCGCCGAAGCCGAACCGCTGAAGGTAGTCGAGCCAGCCGAGCCCCTCGCGCTGATAGGGCCGCAGCTCGCCCCGGAAGCCCGGAGGGGCGTCGAGGGGAACGACCCCCTCGAACTGGCGGAGGTTTTCCCGAACCTTGGCGAACGCCTCGTCAACCTGAATTTCGGGCTGGTTGGCCAAGAGGGCGTCGAGCAGGCCGGCCTGCGAGGCGTTGAAGCGGAGGCCGCCGTTTTCGGCGGAGCCCAGGTCGCCGAGGATGCCATACTTTTTGAGCCAGTCTTCGGGCAGCATCCCCATCGAGCCGTCGCCCAGCTCGATCATCGTCTCGCCCCGACCGGCGGCCGAGAGCAGCTCGGGAAGGCTGACCTGTTGGCCGCCGAAGTCGACGCCCCCTTCGAGGTCGAACCAGTCGATGCCGGTGGAGACGGCGAGCTTGAACTCGCCGGCGGGGCGGATCAGCCTGCCCTCGGCCTCGATCCGCCAACCGGCCTGGACCAACTCCTTGGTGACCTCGTCCAGCAGCTTCGCCGGCAATTCGAGCGTGCCGGCGGGGAGCCGGACGTCCTGAGCCTCGCGAAAGCCCAGCTCGTAGAGCTTCACGTCGGCGGCCGACTCGGTCTTCGGGTCGCGGCGGATGACCAGGCTCTCCTCGGTCGAGACCACGAGCGGAGTGGTTCGCCCGGCGGAGAGGCCGATGCCGTCGTAGTCGAACTCGAGGTCGGCCAAGAGCTTGTCGGCGGCCAGCCCCCAGTTCTGCAGAGGGGTCCGCAAGGTCACGCAGGGGCGGGGCTTGGCGGCGATCTCCTCGAACTCCATCGACTCGACCAACTCGGTCGGCGGGACGCGGGCCTCGGCCAAGATCCGGCCGAGCGTCAGGTCTTGCTCGGGCTCGGCGAAGGTGAACTCCTTTTCATAGCGGAGCCGTCGGATCCAGGACATGATTCCCAGGTCGTCGAACCGCGCGGCGCGGCCGACTCCGAGGACCAACAGGCCGGGCAGCAGGACCAGGGGCTCGGCCAGATCCATCCGGTTGTCGGGTCGGCGCAATCCGCCGCGCCAGGTCCAGCGCTTGCCGCCGGGCTCGACTCGGATGTCGAGGCTGAACCGCCAGGGCTGGCCGTCGTCCCACCGCATCGTCGGGGGCTCGGCCTCGCCGTCGGAGCGCTTGAGGCGGAGCCGTCCCGAGCGGGCGAGCCGCTCGACCAGCGCCGCCTGGTCCTTGCGGAGGATGAACCGGCGGGTGCCCCGCGCGTCGTCGGCCGCCGACCGCGACGCTCGCGGCCCGCCTCGTTGGCGGGCGGGAACGGGGGAGGTTCGGCCGCCCAGGTCGTCGCGGCGCGCCGGGCCGTTGGAGGGGGCCGGCTCGGCCTCGGCGACGGGGGCGTTGTGGGCCTCGTCGAGCAGGGCCAGAAAGAGGCGGTCCTCCGGGTCGTACTTCACGTGGGCGGCGCGGGGGGCGTACCACCAGGGGCGCAGGGGGCCCCATTCGCCGGACGGCTTGCGTTGGCGGCGCGCCAGGTCGATGACGACCTGGTTGTTCGCCAGGGTGGCCGGCACGTCGAGCACGTAGACCAAGAGCCGCTTGGCGTTGCGGTTGACGGCCTTGGCGCCCCGGGCGGCGCCGGATTGCGTCGTCGTCGAGCGCCCCTTGCCCCGGGCGGCGCGCGCCTCTCGGGGGCTCGTCGGAGCGGCCGGAGCGCCACCGCCACCGACGGGCGGACGGCCGCGGCCACGGGGGGCGTTGGGATAACGGTCCTTGCCCGCTCCCCGTTCTCGACGAGAGCGGCCCGCCGGCCCCGGGGAGGAGGCGGGCGGCTTCGGCGCGCCGATGATCACGTCGCGGCCGTAGTCGGCGCCGTTGGAGGAGGGGTCCCGGTCTCGGTCTCGGTCCCGATCTCGGCCGCCGCGGGCTTGGCCCTCGGGCCCGGCCTGAGCCTGGGTCGAGGCGGGTTGGCGGGGCGCTTCGGCGACCAACCGAACCGGCATCTCCGGGGGCGATTGCAGATGGTTGCGGGCGTCGGCCAGCAGCAGGGTCGCCCACAGGTGTTTGCAGGGCTCGCCCTGGGGGCCGAAGTACGGGCACGAGCACGACGCCAGCAGCCGAGCGCCTCGGAGCCGGGCGCGGACCCGGTACTTGGCCGTTCCTCGAACTCGGGCCACCACCTCGTTGGGCTTGCCCGACATCAGGCTGACGCGCCCCTTCGAGAAATACGCCTGCCCTCGCGAGCGGACGGCGTCGCTGAAGTTCCGCGCGACTTTCTGGGTTATACCCATCATAGGTTCCCACTCTGAACTGAACGCGTCGATCGAACGGACGGGTTCGCGCCGGCGGGGAGGGCCCCTTCCCAACGAAACAGGTCGTTCTGGTTGTCGTTCCGAAAACAGGATGCGGCCGAAGGCCGGATGAGGTCCGGCGGGTTGGCCGATCGACCTCGGGCGGGCGTTCTTCTTGGAGCCGGCCTCGGTGAGGCCGGAACGCGGGCCGCCGACCGCGGCCAACGCGCCGGGGTCACGGGACCCCGGCCACAAGGGCCGCCTCTTTGAGGCCGGGCCGCGGCCGACGCGCCGGAGTCACGGACCCCGGGCGCAAGGATTGAACACTCCTCGCCGGTCGCTCAAACGTCGAGGTTCTTAACCTCCAGGGCGTGCTTTTCGATGAAGTTGCGTCGTGGTTCGACGTCGTCTCCCATCAGGGTGTTGAACAGCTCGTTGGCGGAGGCCACGTCCTCCAGCCGGACCTGCTTCAAGGCGCGCCGGGTGGGATCCATGGTGGTCTCCCAAAGCTGTTCGGCGTTCATTTCGCCGAGTCCCTTGAAGCGGATGATCTTGACTCCCTTCTCGCCAATCTTGCGGATCGTCGGCACCAGGGCCCGGAGGTCGAGCAGCGGGTATTCCTCGCCGTCGCGGTGGAGGATGAACCGCGGCGGGGGCTCGTCGCCGGTGACCTCGTGGGGCAGAAGCGACTCGGCTCGGATGCCGAACTCGTCGCGGAGCCGGGCCAGGTGCTTGTTGATCGTTCGGACCTCGTGGAACTCGGAGCGCCGATGTCTCCACGTCGATTCGGGCTCGGTCGCGGCCTGGGTTTCGGCGTCCGCGTCGGCGTTCTCCTCGGCCTCGACCTCGGGGGCGGGGGGATAATCCGCCTCGTATTCCTCTTCGGTCCAGTAGGGGGTTTCGCGACCTTGTTCGTCCTCGACCAGATAGAGCGGCAGCAGCCCGGCGCGGGGGTCGGCCTTGGCGTCGGTCGCCTTGTTGGCCAGGCTGAGGAACTCGCGGAGCGAGCGGTTGCGGCGGCCGAAGGCCCGGAGGCCGTTTTCGATCGCGCCGGCCAGCTCGACCAGGGTCCTGAGCCGCTCGCCGGCGATCTCGCCCTCGGGGGCTTCGCCGTCGCCGGGCTCGACGCTTCCGGCGTGCTCGGCGGGAACGAGGCTCGCCCCGGCGAGGCCCGAGTCCATGAGGATCGCCTGCATCTGCTCGTCGGTGTGGACGTATCGCCTTTCCTTCTTGCCGGTTGTGATCATGTACAGGGGAGGCTGGGCGACGTAGAGGTGTCCGCCGGCCACCAAGGCGGGCATCTGCCGGTAGAAGAAGGTCATCAGCAGGGTTCGGATGTGCGAGCCGTCCACGTCGGCGTCGCTCATCATGACGATCTTGCCGTAGCGCCTCTTGGACGGGTCCTCCTCTTCGCCGATGCCGCCGCCGACGGCGGTGATGATGTTGCGGACCTCCTCGTTGCCCAAGACCCGG
>Ga0180220_1001225_pt1 | contig 20095 bp, 25 predicted proteins | sample eDN5th37CBELigBY_FD_151335 | JGI IMG/M metagenome (GOLD analysis project Ga0180220, IMG submission 151335) | Enriched backyard soil microbial communities from Emeryville, California, USA - eDNA 5th pass 37_C BE-Lig BY (version 2) (version 2) | ecosystem: Environmental > Terrestrial > Soil >...
CTGCCCCTGGCGATCCGCGACGCCTATGTTCTCCATGTCCTGGTCGTCATCGGCATCAATGTCGTGATGGCGGTCAGCATGTGGTTGCTCGGCATCACCGGGCTCATCTCGTTCGGTCAGGCGGGTTTCATGTTCATCGGCGCGATGACGACCGCGCTCTTGACCAAGAACCTGCTATGGTCGTTCTGGATTGCGCTTCCGCTCTCGGCCGTCGCGGCCGGTCTGGTGGCGGCGCCGGTCGGACGCCTCAGTCTGCGCGTCAAAGGGGTCTACTTCTTTCTGGTCACACTTGCCTTTGGCCAGGTCGTCTCCGGCATCTTCGCCTACTTCGAAAAACCGTTCGGCGGCTGGTACGGCATCCGCAACATTCCGCCGCCGCAGCCCGCCTCGCTCTTCGGCACACTCGACAAGACGGCCTTCTACTATCTGGCGCTCGCGCTGGTGCTGATCACCTGCTGGGTCATTCACCGCGTCAGCCGATCCTGGTTCGGCGACGTACTCTGGAGCATCCGCGAAGGCGACGTGCTTGCGAGCTCGATCGGCATCGATGTTCCCGGCAGCAAGCTGATCGCCTTTGTCGTGTCAGCGTTCTTCGCCGGTGCTGCGGGCAGCCTCTATGCTGGCTACTTCGGCTATATCAGCCCGCTCGTCTTCACCTTCGAGTATTCTGTCAATATCCTGATCTTCATCGTCGTCGGGGGATTTGCCAGCATGGCCGGACCGATCCTCGGCGCACTTGTGCTCACCATCGTCCCCGAATTGTTTCGCGTCACCGGCAAGTACCAGATGATGGCTTTCGGCCTGATCCTGGTATTCTCGATGCTGTTGATGCCGCAGGGCATCATCGGTGCTTGGCAACGCTTCACCGAGCGCCGCGCAACCGCTCGTGCCTCCGCCCGCGCAGTCGCGTCTCAAGGGGGAGAGTAGCCCATGCCGCTTTTTTCCGTGGAGCAGCTCACGCGCCGGTTCGGCGGTCTCGTCGCGGTCAACGATGTCACTCTGTCGGTGGACTCTGGCGAGATCCGCGGACTGATCGGGCCCAATGGGGCCGGCAAGACGACGCTCTTCAATCTGGTCAGCGGCACCCTGGCGCCGACATCCGGTCGGGTGTTTTTCGACGGAGAGGACATCACGCGCGTGCCCATGCACCGGCTCGTGCATCGCGGCCTCGTCCGCACGTTCCAGCACGCGCAGCTCTTTCCCACTTTCACGGTGCTAAAGAATGTCCTGATGGGATTGCAGGTCCACGCCAAGCACGGCTTCTGGGAGGGCTTGATCGATTCCCCGGCGACGCGCCGCCACAACGCCGTGCTCGAGGAGCGCGCAAGAGAGATCATTCGTTTCGTCGGCCTCACAGGACGCGAGAACGACGTCGCCGCCAGCCTCTCGCACGGCTACAAGCGCATCCTCCAGGTCGCCATCGGTCTCGCTCCGAAACCGCGATTGCTGCTGCTGGACGAGCCCGTCGCCGGCATGAACCATGACGACGTCGATCGCATGATGGCGCTGGTTCGCAGGCTTCGCGACGAGCAAGGGGTCACCATCATACTTGTCGAGCACAACATCAGGGCTGTGATGAACGTCTGCGACCGCATCAGCGTGTTGCAGTTTGGCAGGAAGATCGCCGAGGGCAGCCCGCAGGACGTTGCACAGGACAAGACCGTAATCGAAGCCTATCTGGGTGTGGCGGACGATGACGAGGCTGCTTGACGTCCAGGCGATCGGTGTCGCCTACGGTACTGCCGAGGTGCTCCGCGAGCTGTCGCTGCATGTCGATGACGGGGAGACGGTGACCCTGATCGGCGCCAATGGTGCCGGCAAGACGTCTTGCCTCCGCGCCATCTCGGGCCTCGAGCCGCTAACTTCGGGTGAAATTCATTTCGCCGGCGAGCGGATCGACACTTTGACACCGCGCCAGCGGTTGGAGCGCGGCCTCGTGCATGTTCCCGAGGGAAAGCGACTCTTTCCGCGGATGACGGTCATCGAGAATCTGGCGATGGGCGCTTTTCTGCGCACTGACAAGCAATCCGTGCGCACGGACATCGACCTCCTGTGCGACCGCTTTCCCATCCTGCGCGCGCGCCGCAATCAGGCCGCAGGCAGCATGTCCGGCGGCGAGCAGCAAATCCTTGCCTTCGCTCGCGGCTTGATGGCGCGGCCCAAGCTGCTTCTCGTCGACGAGCCGACGGTCGGGCTATCGCCCATCATGGTGAAGGAGCTGTCATCGGCGCTGCGCTCGATTCATAGTGACGGCGTCGCCATTCTCCTCGTTGAGCAGAACGCCGCGATGGCACTCAGGCTGGCGACGCGTGGCTACCTTCTCGAGACCGGGCGCTGCGTCGCCGAGGACACCACCAAATCGCTGATGGCCAACGATTACGTGCGCAAGGCTTATCTTGGGGTTTAGGCCTCACGCCCCTCCTTGGTCCCAGGCGACCGCTGGAACCAAGCCACACGCGAGCAACCCTTCGATAGTAGCCGCGCCACGACACGTTCAAGCGCCGGTGAAACCTTCTTTCGGCCAAATAGACCTCGTGACGATTCCCAACAATGTCCATGAGGACCCGCATCGCTGATACTATCTCTCGGTACAGAGGCGATGCAAGTCACTGAATGAGCTAAATCTTCCACAGATCAGAGGGTTAGGATTCTGATGGCGCACCCGACAGGATTCGAACCTGTGACCTTCGCCTTCGGAGGCTTGAATCGTTTTTTAGTCCTAAATCATCACCAGCCCGCAACAACGCGCAGGAGATTGATAATTTCGACATTGTTCGCGAGAGATATGCGATCAGAATCAACCACGAACTAGCGCCGACATTCATCCTCGCGCTTCCCCCCTGCTTCCCCAAATTCGTCGATTGACCTTCGCCCTAAACAACTGCTTATGTGCTTCCTCGAAGGCCTCGCGAGACGGCGGAGAAGCCCCTGATGGCGGACAAGCTGACAAAGAGAGCGGTGGACGCCCTGACTGCCGGGCCGAGTGGAGACCGCTTTGCCTGGTGCGGCGAGGTGAAGGGCTTCGGAGTGCGCGCCAAACGGAGCGGGGCGAAGACGTTCATCATTCAGTATCGCACGGGCACCGGCCACACGCGTCGGCTCGCGCTTGGCTCCTATGGTGTGCTCACGGTCGAGCAAGCGCGGAACCGGGCGAAGACAGAGCTTGCAAGAGTTCTCGAAGGCGAAGACCCTTCCGCGGCCCGGAAAGCTCTGCGCGCGGCGATGACTGTGAATGAGCTGTGCGATCAGTACCTAGAAGTGGCAGAGAACGGCCTGCTCATTCATAGAGGTAAGACCAAGAAGCAGTCGACGCTCCTCAATGATCGAAGCCGGATTAAGCGGCATATTCGGCCCATTGTCGGCCACCTGGCGCTGCAATCCGTCACGCGCCGTCATGTTGAAGACTTGCTGGCCCGCATCTCGCGCGGCGACACCGCAGCCGATCAACGAACCGGCAAACCGCGCGGTCGATCTCGCGTTCGCGGCGGCATGGGCGTTGCCGTCAAAGCGGTGAAGCTGCTGAGCAGCATGTTCGAGTTCGCCCGCCGTTCCGAGATCATTGAGGTAAACCCTTGTCGGGGCATCTCACTTCCCGCCGACAAGAAGCGATCGGCTTACCTCACGTCAGATGACTACCTCCGCCTCGGCAAGGCCCTGCAAGAAGCCGCCAGTGAAGGCATGCCGCCTCAGATCATTCGTTGCATTCGGGCATTGGCATTGACCGGATGTCGCAAATCCGAACTTCTCACCCTGCGTCCGCTGGATATCGATGCACCTGGGCGGTGTCTTCGCCTCAAGGATAGCAAGACCGGGCCGCAGATGCGCCCGTGCGGAGAGAAAGCACTCGCTCTTTTGCTCCAGCTCGAGAACGCTGAGCAGGAATGGGTTTTTCCTGCCGCACGAGGCACCGGGCATCTTGTCAATCTGACCAAACCGCTCGCCCACCTAGCGCAAAAGGCCGGGCTCGACAAACTCAATGCACATTTGCTCCGTCACAGCTTCGCAACCGTCGCGCACGAATTGAACTACAGCGAACTTACGATCGCCGGCCTTCTCGGCCACAGCGTCAACAGCGTCACCGCGCGCTACGCGCATCATGTTGATCATGCGCTTGCGCTCGCGGCCAACAGCGTGTCGGAGGCGATTGCCGCAAGGATGGCGCCTGCAATCGAAACATTGACTTTGACTGCTCGTGCCGCAGATCGCGACGCCACTTTCGTAGATTTGTATGCTGATTTTCGAGATAGCACCGAAGAGAGGATGCTATCGCGCAAGCGTCATTAGAATGTCGAACAAGGTTGGTGGCATTTAAGGAGCCAAGTGGCACTATTTAAAGAATATCTACACGAGTATCCGGCGGCACCGTTGCGAGCTCCGCTTGCTTCCTTTATTGCAATCTTTCTTGCTTTCTTGTTTTTTTGCCAACTGGATAAATTCTATGCAGGATTGCATTCCATTCTTGTTGTCTTATTGCTACGCACCTGTCCGCCCATCTTGCACGCAAGTTTGATACCTTCCTTTTTTGTTTGCATAGTTTCTTCAAACGAAAGTCGGAAGTCATGTTTATTTCTTGCATCAATCAGAAGGGCGGCACGGGCAAGACCACGCTCGCCCTGCATATTGCCGCCTATCTCGCGGGTCAGGGCGCGAAGACACTCCTTATCGATGCCGATCCGCAGGCGAGTACCATGGCCTGGGCCGCCTGCCGGGCGCAGGGCGCCCACGCCAATGTCCCGAACCTCACCATCACCGCCATCAGCAACGGCACCATCACCGGGCAGCTCGCAGAGCTCACCCGAACCTACCAGTGCGTGGTCATCGACGGCCCGCCTCGGGGCGACGCCATCGCGCGCGACGTCATCATGCCGAGCGACATCGTGCTCGTGCCGACACAACTCTCCGGCTTCGACGTCTGGGCCGGCGACAGCATCGCCCAGACCATCACGGAGCTTCGGGGACTGCAGCAAATGGCCTCCAAACGCCCTCTGGATTGGTTTTTCGTGGTCAACAAGCGCAACCCTCGGACGCTTGCCGGAAAAGCCATCCTGAAAGGCTTGGAAGCAGGCAGGGGCGCCGTTCTCGAGTCGCAGGTCTGCGACCGGGCCTGTTTTGTCGAGGCTACCAGCCAGGGCCTGACCATTTTCGAGACCGAACCCAAGGGCAGCAAAGCCCGACGCGAGGTTGATGCGCTTGGCGAGGAGCTGTTGCGCGTCATGCACCAACGTGAACAAGGGAAGGTCACCGCATGAGCACGAACCGTATCAAGTCATTTTCGCCGCAGAATCCGGTCGGTGATGCGCCGGGAATGGAATCGGTCAACGTGAAGTTTCTGGAGGCCGTGGTCGCGAATGCCGCGCCCCTACCAACTCCAGAACCACTTCCCGCTCCGGCGGTTGTGGCAAGTCCCGTTCCTGTTCCGACACCGGCTCCCACCGTCCAGCGGATCAACAAGAACATCCGCCTGCCGGCCGATCTCGTGGACTTCATCGACTTCGAGTACGCCCGCGCCAACCGCATGAAACAGCAGGACGCTTACACCCACGCCCTCGAATCGTTCTTTCGGCCGCTCATGGAGAAGCACAAGAAGGGGCAATAGGCCGCCTGAAATGTCACGATGCCATGTCTAAGTCATTGTCTTCAAAAAGACTGCCTTGGCGTCGTTTTACCCACCGCTCGACGAAGCCGAGGAATGCGGCATCGGGCCTGCGGGGTTTCGACTTGCCCTCCATCCAGCCGCGCCAGCTGCTCTCAATGGCGTGAATGTCGAGGCCCGGCGCCAGCCGGCGCGCGGCATCGTAGGTCTCAGGCTTGAGCACCACGATCCCCTGACCGAGCTTCTTCCAGGCTTTGGCATTGAACTCGCGGCGTTCGCGCAGTCCCTTCTTCATCACCAGGAACCGGATTGCCGCAATCTTGCGGCCGCGCTGGCGGTGAACCTCCCAATCGACGTCGAAATCGGCAATCCGGTTGACCTCTTCCAGCGCCGGGGCCAGAGCCCGTCGATGAAAGGCACCCCAACCGTTCAGCTTCTCTTTCACGCCGAGCAGGATGCGAAGGTCGTCCACGGTGACCACCCATTCCTTCACGTGCCGGTTGGCGACGATCTCGAGGTTCTCGAACAGCCGCAGTCCATACTTGCTTTGGAACGACCGCACCGTCAGCATGGACAACCGGGCCCACTTGGCCGGTTCCGCAAGCAGCGGGCGCAGCCAGTGCGGCCACGTGAACCGCACCACACCTTCGTCACCGACCTCATGTCCCGAGACCACAATCAGCGAGCCGCTGCCCCATTTGCGGTCGCCGTCGGTGTCGAGATAGTCGAAGTTCAAGATCACCTCCGACAGCGCCGTCAGGGTCTCGCGCACCTGGTCGTTGCTTTCGTGTCGGCCCAGATACTCGCGCAATTCCTGCAGCGGCACCTCGTGCACCGCGTTGGCGTCGTCGATGTTGTCGTGGGAGTAGAACAGCAGCGCGTTGATGATCTTCTGCGCCTGCAGGGAAAGGTTGCCGGCCTTCTCCTTCACCTGAATGAGGCCAACAGCCTTTGGAATCGTGGCGTTTATGTCCATCACGCTGCCGTTGCCCGACCGGCGCGGGCCGCGCTCGAGGATGACGGGAAGAGCAACTTGTGCGGTCAAGGCAGGGGTCTCATTGGTACGGCAGCATAGTACCAACCCGCCTCATTTGTCACGATGACCGCCTCAAATGTGCGCATTGCCGCCTGAGACGTCACGATAGCCCGCACAAACCATTGAACTGCTGGCACGCCAGGCCCGAAGTAGTAGCAGGTTGCTCCAATCACAATACCGTGTGGATAACTAATACCGCACCGCCGCCTGAAATGTCATGTTGACCGCCTGAGATGTCACGAACTCCGCCTCAAATGTCACTTTGACCGCCTGAGATGTCATGATTATTCGCGCAAGCATCGGAAACGCTGGAGGAAAAACGTCCTGAACACAGAACATACTGAACACGATGAACACTATGTGCAAGTCGCATGCGCCTGTTGATAACTCACGATGGGCTGGCAGGGGGAAGCAAAGAGACCCAGTCGACGGAAAGATATGTGGCCCAAGACACGGGCTCCCCAGGTACATCGGCTCAGACGACGCATGGTCGCCATTGGAGCCGATGGTACAATTCAATGGAATGCTGTTTTGATTTGCTGCGCAAGGGCTTACGGAACAACTGCCCGGTGCACAACGCTGCGCTCGCTGACACGGCCGTTCAGTTCCACGCCACGGAAGGTGCCTGGTGCCCTCGCTGCACAAACTTCGAAGCGCACAGAATGCCACTCAATGCCTTGCCACGCGGACGACACCAAACATTGTCGCAGCGTGCCTTCCCATCAATAGGTGGAGGCTTTGGCTGGCGGCCATACCAGATATTGAAACGCGGTAATAACCTGCAACATTCGTTGACATAAGGCAGGTCGCGAAAGCCGAAAAAACGCCGCCTGAAAATCTTCTTCGTGTCTCTTTGTCGTGACACGCAAGCTGATTGTTGCGACTTAAACGCCTGTGTTTTGCGTCCAGATACTAGGAACGAGCAGGGCACTTCACATGCGTCGCCATCAGACAAGGAAGGAACGTTCCAAGGCTATCAAAGAGGCCATGATCAGGCTTGCCATGGAGTCGGATGATTTCCGACTGGCCTCTAGCCGCTTTCAGATGTGCCTAGCCCGCCAGATCGGCTCAGCCGGCATGGTCGGCGATGCGGATCCCGCCGCCTATTGCAAGCTGGTGATCTGCGAGCCTTGCCAGTCGGCCAGGTTCTCGGAGGAGCATTCCGATCTTCTCGCGAGGATCTCCGCCAAATTGCGTCAGGGCTTTAAGGGGACGGTCATTTCGGTGACGCTGAGTTCGCCGATTTCTTCGTTGCATGCGGCGGAGTCCATCGTCGATCGGATGTTGCGTGCCTGGTCCCGCTTCTCGGACCGCAAGGGCTTCCAATCCGTGGCCGAAGGGTATGCACGGACGGTAAGGCTAGAGGTCGACATCCAAGCGGATGCGGCAGCCTGCCATACGAGCATTCTCATGCTCGCGGTGCGAACCCATCGGTTGCAGACATCTCAGGATTGGCATCTTGCCTGGGCGCGCAATGCAGGGTGCGAAGCCGACCGGGTGACGCACTTCAATGTGGTTTCCGCAGCGGCACCGACTGCACTGGGCCAGATAAGCGCTGAAACACAGCGGATTACGCGCATCGGAATTGATCCGGGCGAGTTGTGCGAGTTCGTCGACACCAAACCGACCTGTGATCCGAGGAAATTGAAGCAAATCATGCGCGCGTTGCGCGGCCGCAAGTTGATCCGCGCGTGCAGGGATTTGGCAACGATCGACTAACCATCAGCAAGACATCGCTTCTGGTTCCAAAGCAAAACGAGGACCCTCATGTCCGCGAATGCCCCCGGCTTGTTTGACGAAGAGCGGCTGACCACGCCCGAAGCCGCGAAGTTGCTCAGGATTTCCGTGTCCACGCTTCAGCGTATGAGGACTTGCGGTGGCGGTCCCATGTTCGAGAAGAACGGCACGGGAAGACGATCCCGTGTGGTTTACCGTCGGATTGATCTGGAGAACTGGCGAGCTGCGAACCGCTTCGCCTCGACCTCCGAATACCATCGTCGCGCAGGAAAATAGCTCCATGCCATGTCCTCCCCAATCGCGCGGCGCCTCGCGCGCTATCGGCTCCGGCAGCGCAGCACCCTCGCCGTTGCCGACGGCATCCGTGGTTCGCTGCACCTGCTGCCTGCAAGGCAACGCCGGAGAATGGCCAATGTTGCGGATCGGCTGCGAAGCTGCGCCGTCACGCAGTACGTTGTGGCCCGCACGCCTGTGGATGACGCCACGTACGTCCAGGTCTCCAACCGGCGCGCCTGCAAGATCAGGGTTTGCCCGCAGTGCCTCTACCGCGCTGCCTGTCGCGACCGGAAGTTGCTCGAGGCGATCCTCACGCATCTGTGGCAGGAGCTTCCTCGGGCCAGGGCCATCCTGTGCACGCTCACGACGCGCAACCGGCCGTTCTTCTCCGGTCTCGGGGACATGCTCCGCGATCACCGGAAGGCGCTGGAGCGCTTCTGGACGTCCCGCCGCATCGTCAGGAGCACGCTCGGCGCATTCACGGCCGTGGAGCTGGAGATCCGGGGCACCAGGGAGCAACCGGAAGCGGGCGTCCACAGTCACAGCATCATGCTGGTGCCGCCCGAGTACTTCGCCGGCGACGTGCCGGCCATCTGGCACGCCGAGTTCCGCGATCTTTGGCGGAAGGCCGCGCGCCTCGACTATGACCCCATCGTCGATGTCCGCGTCGTCCGTTCCCCCGACGGCGCGGACGACCGGGACGCCGTGTTCGGCGCCATTGTCGAATGCGCCAAGTACTGCATCAGCCTCGAAGGACTGTTTGAGCATGAGAACCCGGACACCATTCACTGCGACGGGCTGATCGCCGCCGCGATCCTCGACGCTTTCCATCGCCAGCGCCTGCACAGGCTCGACCGTTGCTTCGCCGACGCGAAGAAGCGGCTGCGCCTGCGCGCCTGAAATTCCCTGATCCGGCGCCAAAACGCCGGTGTCCCGAGCCGAGAAAGGAACACGCTATGACGAAAGTAAAGGGCCACGTCCTCTTCGCGACGTACGAGAAGAATGACGTTTTCAACTGGCAGGACCCGACGACCGGGCAGATGAAGCCCATTCGCTCGATCAAGGTGCTGCTTGATCAGGGCGACGGCACCGTCACGCGCGAATCGATCGCGCTCCCCCCGGACATGAGCTTTCCCGCGCTCAATATCGGTGAGGTCTACGGGTTTCGCATCATGACGTCGGTGAACAAGAAGCGGCTGCAAGTCAGCTACACGCTCGTTCCAGGCCGCGAGCCGCTGCCGCCCCTCGAGATCGAGTGACGACGAACCCGGCGCGGCAGAGGTGCCGCGCCGGCAACCCCAATGCAAAGCCAACAGGTGAGCCGATGACCACCGCAAAGAACACCGATGCGCCTGACGACAGCTGGATCGCCGAGAAAATCCTCGCGAAAGAGGACAAGCTCATGGAGCAGCTGATGAAGGCCCAGTTCGATCCCTCCGCCGAAGTCGTTCCCCAAGAACCCGCCCCGGCAACGGATACGCCGGTCGACCCCGCTGCCGAGCAGGCGGCCTTCGCCGATCTGATCGCCTTCTTCGCGGCGAACCCGGAGAAGGATTGCGAGGTCGCGGCGCTCACTGCCCAGGAATTCGCCCAAGAGACCTTCACGCCGCCCGCCGCCGATGTCGGCGAAGCGCAGGAGTAAGCCATGACCAAGCCCATTTCGTTGGCGCCGACGCCGCCGATGGACCCCAACCCGGTGGGCAGCATGATCCGCCGCCCGGGTCAGCTCATTTGTCCGCAAGGACTCATCTTCGACAAGGGCGAGAGGTTCATGCGCCGGCACATGGCGAAGCTGCTCGCCACCGCCACGCAGAATACGACCGAGCTCTTTGCCCTCATCGACGGGCCACCCGGCACGGGAAAAACGGTGCTCGCCACCGACGCGCTTCTGAGAGGCGGGTTCGCCGTCGCCAACCTGCCGGCGTCCTCGTTGGCGGGCGCCACAGAGAACGCCGCCACCGAGGCCCTGACCGAGGTCTTGCACAAACTCGTCGCGCATTCGCAGGTGACGGGCGCGCGCATCGCGGTGGTGGTCGATGATTTCCACCAGAGCATCGCCGGCTCGACCGACACGAAGGTTGGCAGGACCGTGAACTCGGGCCTTCTGGTGAACGAGCTGCAGCGTATCGCCGACCCGCCACGCAAGTACCGCAACGCATGCGGGACGCCGATCACGCTCGTCTTCACCGGCAATGACTTCTCGGAGACATCGCCGTCGCTCTTCCGCGACATGCGCGCCAACCGCTTCACGCACATCCCGACCTTCGAGGAGAAGGTGCACATCGTCTATCACCTCCTCGCGCCCAGAAGCCGGGAGGAGCTGCACCTGGTCGAGAAGCTGATGCGAACGTATCGCCGCCAGCCCGTCGCCTTCTGGACAGCGCTGCGCAATGACCTGCTCACCGCGCATCTCGACCACGCTCTGCCCGACGGTCCGCTCACCAAGGCGATCGTCGACGCCCGATGGCCGAAACGCCTGCCGCTTGATCCCGAGATCGCCTGGCCGCTCGCCCGGCAACGTGCCGAAAACACGCTTCAGAACCACTATTGAGAGGAGTTCGCACGTTGAGCACCGTATCCGTTGCACCGAAGCCGACGCCCAAGCTGGGGCCCACCCCCATCCAGGTGCCGATGCTGCAGGCCTACATGCTGGGCGATTTCATGCGCGCGTTCGGCATTGACGAACAGACCATCCAGCTCGCCCAACAGGGCTTTTCCGCCGGCGATTTCAGCGGCCTCGTCGTCCGTGGCATGAACACCGCCGGCGTCATCGTCGAAAGCACAACCATCAACTTCGCCCAAGTCTCACGCGACGCCACGCTCATGGTGGATACGGCGAGCCCGGTCAGCATCACGGGCCAGCTCTCGCGCCGCCTCGAGCGCGCCATCGTCTACAGCGCCGAGACGATGCGCCGAAAGGGCCTTCGCGTCGGTTATGTCTATCTGTTTTCGGCAAAGGCTATCGCGGACTACCATGGCACATTGCAAAGGTACAGCCTCGTTGCGAACTCGCCCGACACGTTTCCGCCCGGCATGGCCATGCGGCAGATCTATTCCGTCACGCACCGTCCAACCGGTGCCACCGTCACGCATGCCGCCGCCTGGCGCACGGAATAGGTGAACGCCCGTGTTGCCTCGATGGCTTCGTAAGCTCTCACAACGCACCTCACGCGAGGCCGGGCATCCCACCCGGCCTTCGCCGCCAGAGCGGCGCGCCGGATTGCCGTCATCGGTCGCTCCGGCGGCCGGCCGCCATGCCGACGCCGCTCTCGTCCGGCGCTGCTGGAACCTGCATCTGCGGCACCACCCGGATCTCACTTGGCCGAAGTTCCTCGAGATCCTCGAAAGCCGCTTTCAATTCTTCGCCGAAGAGCGCCGCGACAGAGAGGTCAAGCTCGACCAGCTCAACCGACGCGATAGGTTCAGCCCATGAATTTCGCAGCCGGAACGCCCGACCAGTTCACCCGCGCCGCCGCCCTCATCCGTGCCACCGACGCGGAAGAACGGCGCATTCACGTGCTTGGCCGCCTCATCAAGATTGCCGAAATGCAGGCGCAGGAACGCGCGGCTCAACGCGAGCGCCTCACCAATTTCGTCCTCAACCCGGCCGCCCTCGGCGGCGCCATCCCCTTTTATCGCCGCACCGACCCCGACACCCGCCGCATCGTGGCCTATAGCTATCGGCGCCTTCTCGACAACATGCGCGAAGGACCGGCGCCCGGTATCAAACCACTTCGGATCGATTTCGCCTCGCTGCCGCCGCTTGCGCGTCCCTACCTGCTTGCGCCGTTTCTCGATCTAGTCGTCGGCAGCGCCTTTCCGCATCTCGACCTCGACCGTTCCGATCCGGCGCAGGGCCGCCTCGTCTACGTCCACACCGGTGGCCCGGCGGACGCAGCGCTCTGGCGCCCCCATCTTGCCGCCATCTCGGCGTGGCTCGGCGCAAACATCCAGATCGAGGCGCACGAGGCAACAACGGTCACGCTGATCCGGCGTGCGCCGCTGCCCGCCTCCATTCCCATGAACCCGCAATGGTTGCGGCACGGGCAGCTGTTCCTCGGCATCGACACCGAGTCCCGTCGTCCCGTTCACATTCCCTTATCGGCCATGCCGTCCGGCACGCTGGTCGTCGGCCGCTCCGGCTCGGGCAAATCGAATGCGACCCACCTCCTCCTTCAATCGATCCTGGCGTCGATCGGCCTCTTCCAGGCCGTGTTCCTGATTGACGGCAAGCAAGGCCATACCTTTCGCCGCTACCAATCGGTTGCCCCGGAGAAGATCCACATGCTCACCGAGGAGCCGGATGTCTGGCGCATCATGCGCAAGCTCGCGCCCATCATCGAGGCGCGGAACCGCACGCTGGCGAAGGCGGGCCTCGAGAGCGCCCCCAACAATCTCATCGCGGTCGTCATCGAGGAGATGAGCGCCTACACCGCCAAGCCCGCCGGCGACGACAAGGCAGGCCCGAAGGCCCATGCGCAGTTCCTCAACGATCTCGTCGCGCTGGCGCGACGCGGCCGATCCGCCGGGCTCAAGCTCATCATCACCGCGCAGGACCCCACAGACGATCAGGTCCCGACGCGCGTGCGCGCCAACTGCCAGATGCTGCTGGCCTTCAAGACGCCCATCGACGTGCACGCCACGATGCTGATGGGAGGCCTGTCGCCGGAGAATGATCCGCGTGTCCTCCCCACCGGCCAGGCCCGCCTCCGGCACGACAGCGGGTTCCTGCAAACCGTCCAGTTTCCCTTGGTTGTCGACGCGGGGCCGCGAAAACCGTGAAACGCCCGTACCTCTCCCTTGCCCACATGCCCGTCTTCGGCGCCATCGCCTGCACGATGGTCTTCAACGCGTCCTACGCCCACGGGCAAGCCGGCGCGCACGAGCATCAGGTCGCCATGGTCGCGCTTGCGCTCACCATCGACCTCGCCAAGGCAACATTCCTGCCGGCCGCCGCGCGCCTCTGGTCGGGGAAACAACGTCTCCGCCCGATCCTGCTCGTCCTGCTCTGGGTGCCGGCCCTCGCCTACTCCACCTTCGTCGGCTACGCTTATCTCACCACCACGCGCACCAGCGCCCACGTCGACGATGAGGCGCGTGCGCAAAAGCGCACCCGCGTCCAGGCCGAGTACGACCGAACCACGTCCGACCTTGCAACCGCCAAGGCCTCCCCGGATTGGTCATCGACAGCAGCCTGCACCCGCCCTCGCAGCAATGCCCATCGAGCCTTTTGCGCCAACGTGAAAAGCTTCGAGCAGAAGCTGGACGAAGCATCCGCCATGCTCACCGGGATCGCACCCACCCACGTCAACCCGGAGCTCACGGCCCTCGCCGACGTGTCCGGATGGGCGCTGTCATCAGTTTCACTATGGGTTTCTCTTTTCCCCGCCGTCCTGATCGAGCTGGTCGCCGGCCTCGGCCTCTACGCCTTGCGCCAAAGCGCTGACCCAACGCGGGAAGAAAGAGCTCCAGAACGCGCTACGGCGGCCTTTTCAGCCTCCCCACCACCTCCCCAGCCGACGCCCCTTGAAAACGCCCCTGAGGGCCGCCTAGACGCCTCCGGCACCACATCCCAATCGAAGCCTCCCCTCAAATGGAAGCGAGCCGCCACGCCATGACCCCTTCCCCCTATCGCGAGCCGCACGATTTCTACCCCACGCCGCCCGAGGGCACACGCGCGCTGCTGTCCGTCGAGACGTTCGAAGGCTCGATCTGGGAGCCGGCATCCGGCAACGGCGCCATCGCGCGCATCCTGACCCGCGCCGGCTACGAGGTGATCGGAACCGACCTCATTGATCGCGGCTACGGCACGGGCGGCGTCAACTTCCTTCTTGAGACCGAGCCGCGCGGCAAGAACATCGTCACCAATCCGCCGTACGGGCGCGGACTTGCCGACAGTTTTTTGCGCAAATCCTTCCACTTCGTGCGGGAAACCGGCGGCGCCATAGCGTTCCTGGCAAATCTTGCGAGTTTGGCTCATCCGCTGCGGCACGGATTGTTCGTTGCGAGCCCACCCTCCAACGCCTACATCCTCGACGAGCTGATCTGCCAGCCGGGCGGCCGGCCCCAGTTCACGGAGGCCCAATTCCGCTATGCCTGGTTGCTTTGGAAGCCGGGCCATCAAGGCCCGACAGCGCTCTCGTGGCTGTCGACGGCGCGCTTCAAGGATCGAGCTTAGCCCGTGGGTGAAGCGTCAAACGATGGCGACACATCTTCTTTCCTTGATACAATAAGAATTAACGCGGCAACTGCCCATGTGTTGCGCAAGGGCCGCAGCGAAGGCGCGGCCCCAAAGGCCGCGACGCAGCGGCGGCACGCAGCGCCGGACAGCGGCAGGTGCACCCCGTCACTCTCTACGACGTGCTAGGCCCGAACGTCCGCGCCAGAGTTCGGCCGTCACGAGCCAAGGTGAATGGCGCGGATTCGTCGGGCCGCTGTCAGTGCATGCGATGGAAACGTCCCGGTTGCCTGTATCCCGACAACGCCCACTTCAGCCGTCTGTAGTGAGCATGACACGCCCGTACACATCGCCAGAGGACCCAGCACCACGCCAGCACGCCGGAAACCGCGAAGAACGAAACGATGCTCACGCCTGCGTCTCCTCCAGCACCTCGGCCTGCCAATCCTCGGTGCCGCCGTCGCTGATGTCAAAGAACACGGCCCCCTCGCCCTTAAGCTCGTAAAGCTCCTGCACCCGCCGTTCGGCCTCCTCCTCGCTGCGGGCCTTCACATCGGCCCAATAGCAGTCGCGCACGCAAAAGCGCACGCGGTAGGTTTTCCAAGGGTTCATGGCGGCCTCCTCAGCAGATCTCGAAGCCGCCGCAATGCTTGAGAAATGTCGCGAACTCGCGCACGTTCTCCTCGTCCTGCGGATAGTGGGTTTCCCAGGGGCGCACCTTGCCTTTGCCACTACAGGCATTGCACGGGCCCTTGTGCCAGCCGTTCTCGATCGCCAGCTTGTCGCTGCGCACGCCCGCGCCGAGGCAAAGGTCGCACGTCTCGTCCGGCATCTCCGCGATGCGCTCGTCCCGTTCGGCCAGCAGCCGCGCCACCGTCCCGTCCGCGAGCCGCGCCTCCAGCGCAAGGGCCAAGGCAAGCGCCCCGTTCTCGTCGAGCCCGTCGCCATCGTTGGAGTGCCAGTGCTCGCACGCGTTGCACACGTCCGGCGCGAGCGCCTGACAGAGATCGGCCAGCGGCCGCCACCACCACACATTGTTGCGGAAATATTTTCCAGCTTCAGAAGTCGGGGCCTTCCCGAAGACGTCCATTCCCATGACATGCGGCCCTCCCTCAGTATTCCGAGGTCAGCATCACGGTCAGAGCGCAAATGCGCTTCGGGCGCCCCTTGTCTTCCGTACGGGCTGTTGTCGGTTGAGCCTCTTGGGTCGTTGTCTGCAGCATGGCAGATTGCTTTCGTTGATTGCGCACCCCGTCTCGGTGCCAGTTCACCACCTTTCCAGAGTGGAGACGAAAGCATCCTCCCACGTTTCTTTCCTCGAAACAGTCCGAGCCGGGACAACAAAAAAGGCGCCGGTCTGGAAACCCGACGCCTTCCGAAAGGCCGTTCTCGAGAACGCCAATTCAATCCTGTCGACGCTTATGAACTGCTTCACGTCGACGCTCTTCATCGTCGCCCGAAACACTTAACCTGTCCATTAAAAAAACTGCCGGCCGAAACATGCAAATCGCGACAAAAAACCAACGCGCGTACTACCAGAGGCCGTCTCGTCACCTCTCTCGTCGCATGCCAACCGGGCAACGTATCCAGATGAAGGCGGCATGAGGGTTTGCGTTCTCCCCCAATCGGCGGCATCAAAACCTTGCGGTCGCGTGCCGTGCGCCGCTGCCAACTAACGGGGCGCCTTCTTGCCGGGTGCCTTTGCGCGGACGCGCTTGGCGGATTTCGCCGCCCGTTCCGGCTTGCCCGCCGCCTGAGAAGCGGACATGGCCTGGATCGCTTCCACCGCCGCCTTGAGTGCCGGGACGTGCCTCACCGCAACCTGATAGATGATGCCGTCCGCCACATGGTGATACTCATGCCGCAGGACGTTGCCGATGCCTTTTACGGACTTCCAGGGGATTTCAGGGTGCCTGTTGGTGTGCGCGGCCGGTATTCCCCGCGCTGCCTCGGACACGATCTCGATGCAGCGTTCCACCGCGCGGCGCGTGGCGAAATCCCGCTTGTACTGCGCCAGCGTCTTCCCCGCGATGAGTTGCTCGATTTCGCCGATGGCTTGCAGCATGTCGGCAAGATGGTGGGCGATGTCGCGCTTCGGCGCCATCAGAACACCCGCACCGCCGATTGCTCGATACCCTTGCGCAGCATCGGGTGCAGGCTGTCGCGCGTCGCCACATCCACCCGCGTATCCAGCTCGTCTGTCAGAAACTGCTGGATCTCCACCAGCTCCACCAGGCTGAAATTGCTTTTCGGATCGTACTCGATGAAAATGTCCACGTCGCTGCCGCGCTTCGCCCGGTTGCGGGCCGTCGAGCCGAACAGGTACAGCGCCGTCGCGCCCATGGCGCGCAGCGTTCTGCGATGCGCTTTCAACGCGCGGATGGCTTTGGCTCTTTCCACGCCGAAAGTATAGGCGTCCCGAACCCTCTCTTCAACGCCGCTGCCCACAATTGTCTCTTCGTAGAGGTCCATACGTCATTCAAGCGACCCACCATGGCGGAGATGGAAAGCGCCCCTGCCGAAGCGCAGTGGGGCGCCCTCAACTTGACGGCGATCGCTCTCCAGCTCCACCGCACCGTCAGTCTTTCCCGACCGATCGCGTCCGGCAAGCTCCCTGCCCACCAAACCGTCAATTCAGCGAAGGCCGCTCAACCCTCACCAGCAATCAGGCCGCACGAGGCGGATTGGGTCGCACGGGCTCTGCTGGCTTGAGCCCCGCTGACGCGGCCCGGAGGGGAAGGGCTCAAGCCAGCGACGCCCGGCTCCGGCAATCAAGCCGCCCATGGCACGGCCTTTCGAACACACCCCCTCTGGCAATCGACGCGCACCGCCATCAGCCTGCCCGCACCGGCAGCAGATCGCTTGCCGATCCCGCCTTCTGCTTCCCAGCATGGCCGCATGATCGTCACCCACACCATCAACCCCGAGGGCAAATCCCGCATCTTCCTCGGTGGCAAGGGCAGCGTGGAAGCCTACATCGACCCCGAACCGGACGGCCGCGCCTGGTCGTTCCATATGCAGCCTGCCGTCACGGGCCTCGAGCTTCCAGCCGACGCCATGCGGCAATGGGCGGTTTACACGCTGTCTGAGCTGGCCAAGGCCCTCGACGTGGCACCCCAGCATCTCAAGGACGTGCCCTTCGAGTGCATCGCCGCCCTACACGCGCAGGACCCGTTCGAGGCCCGCCGCATCCCGTCTCCGCGCCGCCCATCGGCGCACAGCTACATGGCGGCCGCGCCTGGCACCACTCGGCCGGCCACGGATTTCCGCTCCGGTGATTTCGCCAGGCATGCCCGTCGCCGCTCAGAAGCGCGCTGAACGTCACGATGGCAACAGATAACGCAGCAACTCGGCCGTTTGCTTGAGCCCCGCCCGCTCCAGGCTTGCCGTGTAAGCCGGGATGGCCATCGGTGGCCGCGTCAGGTGCTCCCGGACGGCTTCCAGAATGGGAAGGACAGCCGCCGCCTGGGTGGTCAATAACTGGACGAGGAACGCGTCCGGGTGCGTAACGGTGATCGGTGCCGCCAGCTGCGCCACGACCTCGGCCGGAAAATGCCGCAGGTTGAATGTCAGCAGCACATCGCATTCGCCATGGTTCGCGGCGGCAAGTACGTGGGCATCATCCGGGTCCGGCAATCCGGCGATGATCGGCACCACATCCGGCGGAATGACCAGCGCGGCCGGTAAAGCGGCCGTCATGGCAGCCACCAAGCGCATGGCCTTGGCCTCATCGTAATCGGCGCGGGTGCGCACAAGCGTGCGGCACAGCTCATCGAGCACGACGGGCGACCAGCGCAGCGCGATGATGTCGGCCAGCGCCAGCTCAATCAGAATATCGCGCAAGGCGCTGTTGTAGAGCACGTTGGCGTCGGCGAAGACGACGGGAACAAGGGGCAGGCTCATGCACCACGGCCACCATCGGATTTGAACGCATCCCGCCCCGGCGGCGGGCCGTCCACGGGTCCGGCCTCGTGCTCCAGCTCGTAGATCCGGTCCATGGCCGCACGCTGCCTGGCGCGCTCCTGGCGCTTGAAGGCTTCGAGATCGGCGTAGGGAATGCGGTGATGGCTGCCGACCATGCGCACCGGCAGCACGCCGTCATGGATGAGCTTCATCACGTGCATGCGGGAGACGTTCAGGAATGCCGCTGCTTCGTTCGGCGTCAGCTCGCTCAGGTTCTCGCTGACGGTCACCGGGCGACCGGCGGCAAGGCTTTCGAGCACCTGGCGCACCAAGGCGGCGGCCTGCGGCGGCAACGGTGCCATTTCCCCTGTCGCGGCATTGCCGATCGTCATGCCGTCCCGGCCGAGCTTGGCCATGATGAGCCGCACCAGGGCGGCAGTTTCCGTGGTGGGCGTGGTAGATGTGGGTTGTGGCATGACGGCCTCCTCAACTAACAGCATAGGGTACAATTGCCATAATTGCAATATCTGCCACAATTGATTAGCCAGTCAGGAGTGGACCTGTATCCGGTTCCGGCCCTCACCCCGGCTGCTCGGCCGACACAACCAACCGGTTCAGGGTCGCATTCAACCGGGAAAGGCTTTCGGTCACGTCCAACAGTAAGCGAGCATGCCCATCGGGATCGCCACCACGCTGCAACAGCGCTTCCCACACCGCGCGGGTCTCATCCAAGAGGCGTTGATTGTCACGGATCACCTCGCGGCAATCGGCAGCAGTGAGAGATTGGTGGGATGTCATGCCGCGAACCCTGACCGGAACCCGACACGCGGTCAACGCGACTGCACACAGGTTGAGCAGCCAAGTATACAGTTTGCGCCCTCAACTTGACCGTACTCCGGGGTGTGGGGCAGAGCCCCACCAAATTCAGGACCGCCGAAGGCGCGATTGTGCACACGATGCCTCTTCGCACGGCAGACCTTTGCGCAACAATTCCAATGAGATGTGATGAAATCGAATGCAGCCGGCTTGTTCAAAATGTGAATCGAAGCGGAAAGTGAAAGGGAGGTGGCGAGGTGTGTGATAGCCGACAAAATGGTCGGCCATCACGCGTCGCGTCGCGCGTGACGCCGCTGCACCACCGCCTGCCGGCGGCACGTCCAAGATCAACAACCGAAAGCGGCCCCATGCCCTCACGCGGCTACCGGAAAGGCATCAGCGACGCCAAGCGGCCCGTGCCCCGACGCATCCACACCCGTCTCACATCTGAGACGCATGCCCGCCTGATGGCCGATGCCGATCTCCGCGCCCTTCCCGCCGCGGCCGTCATCCGCGCCATCGTCACGGCGTTCTACACCGGCAAGCGCCCGGAGCT
>Ga0180220_1001228_pt1 | contig 20079 bp, 13 predicted proteins | sample eDN5th37CBELigBY_FD_151335 | JGI IMG/M metagenome (GOLD analysis project Ga0180220, IMG submission 151335) | Enriched backyard soil microbial communities from Emeryville, California, USA - eDNA 5th pass 37_C BE-Lig BY (version 2) (version 2) | ecosystem: Environmental > Terrestrial > Soil >...
CGCTGGACTAGTGCGGGCGCGCCGACGCCGTCCTCAGCAGCTTCTGCGCCTCGCGGTGGTCGGGGACCAGCACCAGTGCGCGCTCCAGCACGTCGCGAGCCGCGATCGGATCGCCACGCTGCAGGTACAGCGAGCCCAGCGTCGTGAGCGCCTCGACGTGCCCCCAGTCGGGCATTCCGGGCCGGGACGGCGGCGACGCCTCGAACTGCGTGACGACCGTGCGCCAGCGCTCCAGCGCCGCCGGATCGTTGTGCTGCTGCGAGGTACACAGCGCCTCGATCAGGCGCACCCGGGGGCTGCCCGGCGCCAGCGACAAGGCCTTGCGCAGCGAGCGGCTGCGTGCGCAGTCCTCCGACGCGCTCGCCGTCGATCGCCGGGCATCGGGCGAGTAGCCTTCGCAGGCCGCCTGGATCGCGTACGCTTCGCCGAGGGCGCCATCGGCGGCGATCGCCTGCCGGGCGTATCGTGCACACGACTGCGCCGCCTGCGACGCCTGGGGCTTCGCACCCGGCTGTGCCGGCTCGCTGGTAAGACTGCGGGCGTGCAACTGCGCGAGCTTCCAGTAGCCGTATGCGAGCTGGTAGGCCTTCGCCGGCTCGAGCACCGGCCCTACGGCCAGGTCCGCGGTAAGCCGCAGCACTTCCTGCAGCGATTGCGCGTCTTCCGTGTAGTAGGCGTACTGCATGCGCGCGGCCGCATCGTCGAGCTCGGAGGATGTCTGCGCGCCCGCCCCGGCAGCCGCAGCAGCGATTGGTGCGCCCGCGCGGGCGCTCGTGCACAGCCCCGCGGCGATCACCATCCAGGCCACGGCGGCCACGATCCGGGCGCCGCCTTCGAGCAACTGCCGGCGCGTGCGTGCGCCCGAGGGATGCGGCGTTGCACTACAATTCATGCAGGAACGATAGCACAGGGCCGATCCGCACTTGTCAGCCTCCACGCCTTTCTCGCCGTTCGAGCTCATCGATATCGGTGTCAACCTCGTGCACGACAGCTTCGATCACGATCGCGACGCGCTGATCGAGCGAGCGCACGCCGCGGGCGTGCGACGTATGGTGATCACCGGAAGCTCGCTCGAGAGCACGCGTGCGGCGATCGAGCTGGTCAAGGGCGACCCGCAGCGCTTTCGTTGCACCGCCGGCGTGCATCCCCATCATGCCGCCGAGCTCGACGACGCCCGCCTCGAGCGCATCGCCGCGCTCGCCCAGCAACCGCAGGTCGTGGCGGTCGGCGAGTGCGGGCTCGACTACTTTCGCAACTTCTCCCCTCGCGCGGCGCAGCTCGAGGCGTTCCAGGCCCAGCTCGAGCTCGCAGCTCGCCTGCGCAAGCCGGTATTCCTGCACGAGCGCGACGCGCACGATGACTTTCTCGCCATCCTGCGGGAGTATCGACCGCGCCTGAGCGGAGGTGTCGCCCACTGCTTCACGGCGGGACTGGAGCAAGCGCGCGCCTATCTCGATCTCGACCTGTACATCGGCATCACCGGCTGGATCTGCGACGAGCGGCGCGGGCTGCACTTGCGCGAGGTCGTGCGTCACATCCCGGCCGCGCGCCTGCTCGTCGAAACCGATGCACCGTACCTGCTGCCTCGCGATCTGCAGCCCAAGCCTCACAGCCGGCGCAACGAGCCCATGTACCTGCCGCACGTACTTGCCGCCATCGCGGCGGCACGCGGCGAGGCGCCGGCGGAACTCGCCGCGATCACGACACGTAACGCTCTGACGTTGTTCCCCTGGCACGATCTCGCCGCGGAGGATGTTCCATGAACAAGCAAAGGCTCATGCAATTCATCGAGCAGGCATGGGACGACTCGGTCGTGCCGACGCTGTGCGAGTACATACGCATCCCGAACAAATCCCCGCATTTCGACACGAGCTGGCAATCGCACGGCCACATGGACCGGGCGGCGGAGTTGCTGCGCTCGTGGTGCGAGGCTCACGCGCTGCCGGGCATGAAGATCGACATCGTGCGGCTGCCGGGGCGCACGCCGCTGCTGTTCATCGAAGTGCCCGCGAGCGGCCCGGCCGGGAACGGCACGCCGTCCGACGCCATCCTGATGTACGGTCACATGGACAAGCAGCCGGAGTTCAGCGGCTGGAACGAAGGCCTCGAGCCCTGGACGCCGGTGTTGCGCGAGGGACGCCTGTACGGACGCGGCGGTGCGGACGACGGCTACGCGGTGTTCGGCTGCCTGATCGCGTTGCGAGCGTTGGCCGATCAGAACATCCCTCATGCCCGCTGCGTGATCCTCATCGAGGCGAGCGAGGAAAGCGGCAGCCCCGACCTGCCCGCCTACGTGGACGCGTTGGCGGACCGAATCGGCGAGCCTGCCCTCGTCGTCTGCCTGGATGCGGAGTGCGGCAACTACGAGCAGTTCTGGTCCACGACGTCCCTGCGCGGCAATCTCACGGGCACTCTGCGGGTGGACGTGCTGCGCGAGGGCGTGCACTCCGGCATGGCGAGCGGCATCGCCGCCTCGAGCTTCCGGATCGCGCGCGAAGTGCTCGGGCGCATCGAGGATGCGGCGAGCGGTCGCATGCTCGATGCACTGTACACGGACATTCCGGAAGATCGTCGCCGTCAGGCGCGTGCTGCAGCCGAGGTGCTGGGCACGAGCGTACATGCGAAGCTGCCGTTCGTGGCGGGCATGCAGCCGGTCAGCGAGGACCTGACCGAGCTGCTGCTCAACAGCACCTGGCGCCCCACCCTGTCGGTGACCGGCATGGACGGCGTGCCCTCGCTCGACGACGCCGGCAACGTGCTGCGCCCGTACACCTGCCTCAAGCTCTCGCTGCGCCTGCCGCCCGGCCTCGATCCCAAGGCGGCCGCACAGGCCGTCAAGCATACGCTGGAGCGCGATCCTCCTTACGGCGCGCGGATCGGCTTCGACGTGGATTCCAGCGAGGGCGGATGGAATGCGCCTGCGACCGCGCAATGGCTGGAAGCGGCCGTCCAGTCGGCGTCACGCGACTTCTTCGGCCGTGACGCGATGTACATGGGCGTCGGCGGCACGATTCCCTTCATGGGCATGCTGAGCAGGAAGTTTCCGCGCACGCAGTTCCTCGTGACCGGCGTGCTCGGCCCGCACTCGAACGCTCATGGACCGAACGAATTCCTCGACATCGCGACCGGCAAGCGCGTGACGGCGTGCGTCGCGGAGGTCGTCGCCGCGCATCTGCGGCACGGCGCATGAGCGCAGCTACGCGGCGAGCGGATTCGGCTCGGCGTGCTTCTTGACGTTCGCCCAGACCTCGCCGAACGCCGCCGTGATGTTGCCCCGAGCCTTGTCGACCGGCGGAAAATCCTCGGTGAGATGGTCGATACGCAGCACGTTGCGCGGCTTGCCTTTCGGAAACTCACTGCGTGCCGTGAACACGAGCCGGCCCTCCACGGGCACCTCCCCCGTCAGCAGCCGCACGGCCGCCATGCGGTCGTACAGCGCATGCTGCGGATTCGCGAACGTGTAGCGGCGCTTCTTGCCGATCGCGGTCCATTCGATCATCTGGTCGCCGCCGAAGATCGCACCCGGCAGGTCCAGCAGGTCGGCGACGAGCACCCCCCGCTGGGTCAGCAGCAGGTAATGCACATGGATCTGCCCGCCCATGCCGTTGGGAATGAGCACGTTCTTGAGCATCTCATAGGCGACGCTCGCGATCGCCGCATCGACCGAACGGCGCGTGCGGTAAGCGCGCAGCAGCAGGTAGAGCCATACGGCCAGCGCGATCAGGATGGCCGCAGCCGCGGCGGGCCAGACCCACAAGGGAATCGGAATCTGTCGTGCGAGCTGCAACATCAGGTCTTCTGCATCTCTGCGCGTAGTGCCGCCAGCGTCGGCTCGAGCTCGGTTTCGTGCCGCGGCATCGACAGCAGCTTGGCGAGACTGGCCGGGACCGGTACCTCGCGTCCGCTCTGCTGCTCGACGACCTCGTGAAACTTCGCCGGGTGCGCGGTCGAGACGATCACCCAGCGCCCGCGAGCGCCTCGCGCAACCAGCCGCCGGAACACCTTCGCCGCCGTCGCCGTGTGCGGGCACCACAACTGGCCCAATTCGTGTGCGTCACGCCGGATCGTCGCACGGATCTCGATGTCGTCGACGCTCGACGCGCCAATCTGCCCCTGCAGCTCCTCGAAGTCCGCATGCAGCGCCCGCAGGCGCTCCATGTTGCTGGGATTGCCCACGTCCATCGCAGAGGCGAGCGTCGCGACGCTGGCGCGCGGCGTCCATTCGCCGGTGCGCAGGAATTCCGTAATCGACTGGTTCGCATTCGTCGCGAGCACGATCTCGCCGATCGGCATGCCGACGTGGCGCGCCCACACACACGCCAGGGCATTGCCGAGATTGCCGGTCGGCACGATGAAGTTCGCGCGCCGGCCGGTTTCGCGCCACAGCGTCAGTCCGGCCTGCGCGTAGTACGCCATCTGCGGCAGCAGCCGCCCGATGTTGATGCTGTTCGCGGAAGAGAGTTGGTGCGTCTCCGCGAACGCGGGGTCCATGAAAGCTTCCTTCACCATGCGCTGGCAGTCGTCGAAGCTGCCGTGCACCGCGAACGTGCGCACGTTCCCGCCCCAGCACGCGAGCTGGTGCGCCTGGCGCTCCGAGACCCGGCCCTTCGGATACAGCACCGCCACCTCCACCCAGGGCTTGCCGTGGAACGCGGCGGCGACCGCCCCGCCGGTATCACCGGAGGTGGCGACCAGGATCGTCAGCTTGCGCCGCTCGCCGCGGCGAATGCGCTCGAGACAGGCCGCGAGGAAGCGTGCGCCGAAGTCCTTGAAGGCGCAGGTCGGTCCATGGAACAGCTCCAGCACCGAGGCCGGCGCCGGCGCATCCGGCAGCGGCACGAGCGGCGCCGGGAAATTCAGCGCTTCGCGACAGATCGCACCGAGCTCGTCCGCGAGCGGATCTCCCGCCGCGAACGGCGCGATCAGCCGCTCCGCGATCGCGTCGAGCTCGACGAGCCCGTCGAACTGACGCGCCGTGAAATGCGGGAACGATGCGGGCACGTACAGGCCGCCATCGGGCGCGATGCCGCGCGCAATCGCCTCGCTGAGCGAGGCCTTGTGATCGGAATTACGAGTGCTTACGAAATGCATGTGCTTGTTACTCGGCGATCACCCGGGCACCGACGGGTTCGAGTGTGGAGATCCAGGCGTCGCTGTCGAGCCCATGCGCCGTGAAGCCCGCGACCATGGCGTCGCGAATGCGCTGCGCCTGAGCCTCTTCGCACCATGCGAAGACCGTCGGCCCCGCGCCGGAAATCGAGCAGCCGAGCGCGCCGTTGCTCATCGCGCCCTCCTTGACCGCCATGAAGCCCGGGATCAGCACGCGGCGCTGTGGCTCGATGATGACGTCCTCGAGCGACTCGCGTATGAGCTGCAGGTCCCCGGTGAAGCACCCGGTCAGAAAGCCGGCGAGGTTTGCAGACTGCCAGATCACGTTCGACAGATCGATCGAACGGTTCAGGATCTCCCGCGCCTCTCGCGTCGACAGCATCATGTGCGGATGCACGAGCACGCAGCGCACGCTGGAGGGCACCGGGATCTGCTTGACGTTCGGATGATCGATACCAACCGTCAGCACCAGGCCGCCGTACAGCGAGGGTGCGATGTTGTCGACGTGCACCGAGCCGCTCGCGACCTGCTCGCCTTGCATCGCGAACTTCAGCAGCTCGACCTTGTCGAGCGGTGCGGGCAGCAGTGCGTTCGCGGCGACGACCGAGGCGACGGCGGAAGCCGCCGAGCCGCCCAGTCCCGATCCCAGCGGGATGCCCTTGTCGATCGACAGCTCGATGCCGAAGTCCAGTCCCAGCTCGCGAACCATGCCGAGCACACCCATGCCGGCGGTGTTGCGTTCCGGGTCGCGCGGCAAGTTCGCACCGCTGCCGCCGTTGATCGCGGTGATGCGCACGCCCGGCTGCGCGCTGCGGCGCGCCGTCACCCGGTCGCCGATCGCCTGGATACTGTGCCCGAGCACGTCGAAGCCGACCGCGACGTTGCCGACGCTCGCGGGTGCAAATGCCGTTGCCGATTGACGCATGTCAGAGTTTCGCACCGAGATAAGCGCACACGCGCAGCAGGTCGGCGAACACGCCGCCTGCCGTGACTTCCGGCCCGGCGCCGGGCCCCTGCACGACCAGCGGATTCTGGTCGTAGCGCCGCGTGAGAAAGCGCACGACATTGTCCGTCAGCGCAATGTTCGCGAAGGTGTGCGAGGGCTCGAGCTCGACGAGCCCGACCGACGCCCTGCCGCTCGCGGCATCCAGCGAGCCCACGTAGCGCAGCACCTTGCCGCGACTGCGCGCTGCGTGCAGCCGTTGCGCCATCGAGGCATCGAACTCCGGCAGCCGGTCCAGAAACTCCTGCGGCGGACAGGCGACGAGCGCCGGCGGCACCAGAGCCTCGAGTTGCACGTCGCCGAGCTCCAGCCGCAGCCCCATTTCGCGGCCGAGGATGATCAGCTTGCGCGCGAAATCCATGCCGGACAGATCGTCGCGCGGATCAGGCTCGGTGTATCCCTTCGCCTTCGCCGTGCGCACGACCTGCGAGAACGGCTCGGAGCCGTCCCATACGTTGAACAGATACGCGAGCGTTCCCGACAGGATGCCTTCGATGCGGCGGATGGCATCGCCCGTGTCGCGCAGGTCGCGCAGCGTCTGGATGATCGGCAGACCGGCGCCCACCGTCGCCTCGTACAGGTAATGCGCGTTGCCCTGCCGTCGTGCCTCGCGCAACCGGTCGTAGAGATCCAGTGCCGCGCTGTTCGCCTTCTTGTTCGGAGTGACGATGTGTATGCCGCTCGCGAGCCAGGCCGGGTAGCGTGCGGCCACCTCGTCGCTCGACGAGCAGTCGATGATGATCGCATGCGGCAGGTGCTCGGCATGCACGTGCTCGGCGAAGCGGCTCAGATCCGCCGCCTCGCTCTTCTCGCTGAACGCATCGCGCCAGCGTGCGAGCGGCACCTTGGACGCCGCAAGATGCATCCGTTTCGAAGTCGAGATCGCGCGCACGCGCAGGTCGACCTTCAACTCCCGCGACAGGCGCTCGACCTGCGTCGCAAGCTGGTCGAGCAGCACGCCTCCGACGACACCGGGCCCGATCAGGCCGATCGAGATCGTATGCGGCGAGAGATAGAAGCTCGAATGAACCGAGCGCAGCGCGCGTGAAGAATGCTTGCCGTCGATGACGGCGGAGATGTTGCGCTCGGATGCGCCCTGCGCGATCGCCCGCACGCTGACCGAAGCCGATCCCAGTGCGCCGAAGACCTTCGCAGCGATGCCATGCGCGCCGGCCATCCCGTCACCGACGACGGCGAGAATGCTGCACCCGCCGCCGACCTCGACGCTGTGGATCTGTCCTTCGCGCAGCTCGCGCTCGAAGGCCTGACGCACGACAGCTTCGGCCCGCACCGCCTCCGCTTCAGGAATGGCGAAGCAGATCGAATGCTCCGAGCTGCCTTGCGAGATCAGGATGACCGATATGCCGTGATCGCGCAGCGCGCCGAACAGCCTGTGGGCCGTCCCCGGCACGCCGATCATGCCTGCGCCCTCCAGGTTCACGAGCGCGACCCGGTCGATGCAGGTGATGCCCTTCACCGCGAGCTGGGAGTTCGGCTGCGCGCAGATCAGCGTGCCGGCTTTCTCCGGTGCGAAGCTGTTGCGGATCCAGATCGGGATGCCCTTGCGTATGGCGGGCGCCATCGTCTGAGGGTGTATGACCTTGGCGCCGAAGTACGCCAGCTCCATCGCCTCGCTGTAGGACAGCGAATCGATCACCTTCGCATCGGGGACGAGGCGCGGATCGGCGCTGAGCACACCGTCCACGTCGGTCCAGATATGGATTTCCTCGGCGTCGAGCAGCGAGCCGAATATGGAACCGGAGAAGTCGCTGCCGTTGCGGCCCAGCGTCGTCTGCAACCCCTTCGGGTCGCGGGCGATGAATCCCGTGATGATCAGCGTCGCGGCGTCGGACGGCGCGTAGCGCGCCATGTTCGCCTGCGACACGTCCCAGCGCACGGCCGGGCCCAGCGGGCCCCATTCCACCGAGACGATCTCGCGTGCGTCGGTCCACAGCACCTTGCCTGGGCGACGGCCGCGCTGACGCAGGTAGGCCGAGAACAGCCGCGTCGACCAGATCTCTCCATAGCCCGAGATCAGGTCACGCACCGTCTGCGAGGCGGAGCGAATGAGCTGGATGGTCTGCAGAATGCCCGCAATGTCACGGCAGTCCTGCGCGAGAGCCGTGACGAACGCGGTGCGCGACTCCGTTTCGAGCAGCGTTTCGGCGATCACCTCGTGCCGCCGCCGCAGCGCTTCGATGCCTTCGGCGAGTGCACCCTCCTGGCGCTCCGCCGTCGTCACGAGATTCAGCAGCGCGTCGGTCACGCCGCGACATGCAGACAGGACCACGCCCAGGCGAGGATGCGGGTCCTCCTCGAGGATCCGCGCCACGCGCTCCATGCAAACCGCATCGGCGACGCTCGAGCCGCCGAACTTATGTACGCGCCACCGCTCCACTTGCTTCAAGTCTCTCGTTGCCTGCCCATTCCGGTCCCGTCCGCCGAGGCGAGCCGCGCATGGCCCATCAGGTGCGGGGACCAGCGCGGGCCCGCACGGAGCATGCCGACCCCGAGCCCACACGGGCCACGATGGCCGACAGTTCCGGGAACGCGCGAACGCTGGGAGGGCGACACTCTACTGGCAGGCCGGGAACCCGGCAAGTTGCCGGCGCGACAACGATTATCGCGTCATAGTCAAGCCGTGGACCGGCGCGCGATCGGCGCATGACTCGTACAGCGGCGGAGGTCCGAGCCGCGCGAAATGGACGCGACGAGCGCGATTTCCGACCCCTCGTGCACCGAGGCAGGTACGTGCGTGCGCCGGCTCGGCCGGAGCTCTCCGCTTGGCCGGAGCGCTCCAGGCGTGCTGCTCAGCCGGAGTTTCCAGGCGTGCTGCCGAGCTGGGGTTTCCAGGCGTGCTGAGAGCTGGGGCTTCCAGGGTGCTGCTCAGCCGGAAGTGTCCAGGCGCCCGAACGCGAGGACAGAGCCGGGCTCTTCCTCCCCGGCCGCAGCCGGGAATCCCGGGCGTGCGAAGCAGATCGTCTCGGCAGGATCCGGGCAGAGCGCGCTCGACGCGCGCTCGTTCAGGTACATGACGCGCGCAGGGCCGACCTGGATCAAGTCGCGATGGCGCAGCGCCCGGCGCAGAATGCGACGCGAATTGACGAGCAGGCCGTTCGTGCTGCCCAGATCGAGCAGCAGGTCCTGCCCATGGTCTCGCACGATCAGCGCGTGATAGCGGCTGACGAAGACCGAATCGATGCGCACGTCCGCTTCGTCGCCGCGGCCGACCAGAACGCGATCCGCGCCGAGCACCACCTCGCGTTCCGGGGCCCCTTGCATGCTGATGACGAGCCGGGACGGGGATCCGCCTTGCATGGCCTCCCCGGCCACGCCGACACTGCCTTCGTACGGTGCCGGGCCGGACGGGTGCCGCTGCTGCTGCAGGCCCAAGGCCTCGATCGCCGCGTCGACGGCGGCGCGCGTGATCGCCGCCGCGCCCGACTCGGCGGCACCGGCCAGGGCGCGCTCGCACAGACGGTTGATGCGGGCCGGTATGCCGCCGCTGCACGCATGAATCTGCGGCATCACCGTCGAGGGCATGAGCGCATCCGGATCCGGCGCCCCGGCCGCACGTAGCCGGTGCGCGACGTAGGCCGCCGTCTGATCCTCGCTCAAAGGCCCGAGCGAGAACCGCGGCACGTTCGAGGTGACCAGCTCGGCCATGCGCGGGGACTCCAGCACGAGATCCAGCGAGGGCTGCCCCAGCAGCAAGATCTTGAGCACGCGCGCACCGTCGAGCTGCACCTTCGCAAGACAGCGCAACTCCTCCAGTACCAGCGGATGCATGTTCTGCGCGTTCTCCACGATCAGCAGGGACAACCGCCCGGTGCCCGCCTGGTGGACGAGGAAGCGCTCGAGCAGCCGGCGCCGATCGGTCTTGTCGCTCTCCTCGAGCGCGAAGCCGAACTGACGCAGGATCTCCAGCAGGAACTCGCGCGCGCCGATCTGCTCACGTTGCACGGCCGCCACGACGACTCGCTCGTCCAGATCCTTGAGCAGTCGTCGGATGTGCACGCGTCCACAGCGAATGACCCATGAACTCCAGCGCACGCAGGTGCTGGTCACTGGGGAAGAAACAGGCGTCGTCGGCACAGTCGGCAAACGGCTCCGTCTGCAGCCCGAAGCTGGAGGCGGAGGTCACAGCGGCGGGTGTCGTCTCGATCATGCCGGAATATTGAATACTACCTGCAACTATGAGTTGTAACTGTCTGAGTGGAAAGGGTGGCGCCGGCGACGGACGGCCGCCCGCCAACGGCCCGACTGGACAATAATCCCTGTTGCCGGTGAGTACAAGCCTGAGGGGCGTGCGAGCGGCGTTTCCGCGGAAACGCGGGCGCAAGGCAGCTCGCGGCGACCGCGCATGAGGCCCATGAGCATCGGCGCACGGAGCACCGGCGCCCGCATCGGCACAGGGGCGCCAGCGCCTGCATCGGCGCACGAGCATCGTGGACACGCCGAGCTGCCCGGGCCCCGAATGGCGCGCCCGGGCGCTTGCGTTACTCGAATGCGGACAGAATGCGCTCGGCCGCGGAGAGCTGCGCCCGGCCGACGATCGTGCCGTCGAGCGTCACGGCGTCCGAGCCGGGCGCCGCATCGAATATCCTCTTAACCCGCCGCGCCCATTCGGCGCGCTCGGGCGAAGACGTAAAGGCCGCCGTGACCGGCGCCACCTGTGAAGGATAGATGCACATCTTGCCTGCGTACCCCTCTTCCACCGCGGCGCGAGTCTCGCGGACGAGCCCCTTGTGATCGTGGGGATCAGGAAACGGGGCGTCGATCGCGGCAACCCCTGCATCGGCCGCAGCGATGACGAGGCTCGTTCGGGCTTGCGCCAGCGGCGCGCGATACATGCCGTCCTGTCCACGCGGAGCGATTCCAATCTGCGCTCCCAACGCGTCAGCTCCGAGGCACAGGCCCACGAGTCGTGCCGGTGCATCTGCGTAGCGCACCCCCTGTATGGCCGCGTAGGTGTCGATCACGGCGACGACCTTCGTCGATCCGCGTGCTACGCCGTGCGCGGCCTCGATCGCCTCCAGGTGATGATCGAGGGCATGCAGTGCGTCCCTGCCACTGCACTTCGGCAGCACCAGGGCCGCAGGACGCGCCGGCACGACGGCGAGCAGATCATCCATGTAGCACGGGCTCGCCTGAGCACCGACACCGACCATGAGCCCTGCGCGCCTGCGGCCCTTGATCCAATCCACCACCCGGCTTCGCGCAGCCGCCCTGGCTCTGCCCGTCGCGACGTGCTGCAAGTCCAGGACGAGCGCATCGCTCGCCAGCATCGCGGCCTTCGCGATGTTCGCCTGGGAGTCGGCGGCGACAAGGAACAGGCTGCGCAGCTTCACGCAGCCTTCCTGCTTGTGCACGGGTAGCGCGCCAGATCGATGTTGAAGCTTTCGTACACGAACATGCTGTCGAATCGTCTGCGGTTGCGGGATTATCGGGAGAACCTCCGTTCTCCCGATTACGCTCACATCTTGATGCGGATCCCGGCGCGGAAAACGCGTCCAAGCTGGTCATACAGTGTCGGATTCGCAGAAATCGTGCCGTAGGCGCTCCCCGCAGGACCGGCCGCGACGATAGCCGGGTCCTTGTTCAGGAGGTTGCGTACGCTCACAAATGCCTCCATGTCAGTTGGTCCGAATGCGAAACGGTACGCAAGGCTCGCGTCCACGTAGAATGCCCCGTCGATTTGATTGTCGTTGATCGTGCGATGCTCCACAGAGGAAGCTGGGCAGTTACTCGTACATTCGATGAACGCAGTGTCATAGACGCCGCTGCTCAAACCGCGTCCCGTCAGGGTCAGCGTCATTGGATTGTTGCTGTACGCAATCGAGGCTCGGTATATCCAGTCCGGCGGCCCGTTGTCCGAGTTGCTGCCAGCCGTATCCGTAGGTGCCGCTATACCGTCGTCGCGATAGCTCTTTAGCGAATGCGTCGCAAGCGCGCGGAAGGACAGATTGCCGGCCCCCAATGGCATGAGATAGCTGGCCTCAACGTCAAAGCCGCGCGTGATCATCTTGGCCAGATTGAACGGCGATATCCTTATCTGCGTGATGACATTCGCGCCTCCCGCGGAGGTTCCGCGGGTGATCGCCGTGCAATATCGCTCATCGCCATCGAAGCAGCGATCGACGATCGTCTGCGCGCCCACGGACCCGATGGCGCCCGCGATGTCGATGTTGTAGTAGTCCACCGAAGCACTGAACCCCGGCAGGAATGAAGGCTGCAGCACGATACCTACACCCAGGCTATCGGCCTCTTCGGGTACAAGATCGGGGTTTCCAGTCGTGAATCCCGTGTACTGGACGTTTTGATTGTTGCTGAACGGATCGATGACATTGTTCGTGTTCGCCGCACCTGCCTGAAACAGGTCCTGCAGATTAGGGGCCCTGATGTCGCGCGAACGGGTCACGCGGAACTTGACGTCTTCGATCGGCGCATATGTCGCGCCCACCTTCCACGTCGTGACGAACCCCGAGGTGCTGTAGTCGGTCGCGCGCACGGCCGCATTGAGCTCGAGCGCGCGCGCCCACGGCGTGTCCTTTGCAAGCGGAACGACTGTCTCCAAAAAGCCTTCCGTCACGTTGTAGCTGCCGAAGCTGGGAAGATAGTTGCCGACGAACCAGCCTGAGCGATGTTCCGGGGCGACTTCCCCGGACACCTTCTCGCGCCTGTGTTCGACGCCGAGCGCAAAGGATACCGGGCCAGCCCACAAGGAGAACGGCTCACCGGTCATCGACACTGCAGCGACATCCTGGCTGAATTCCTGCTCTCGATGAGGATGGCCGATAATGTAATCGAGCGCCGCCTGCGAGTTGACGCCGATGCCCATGCGATTAAACGGTACGCAACCGTTCGTGGGATCTGCTAGCGTCGACCTGCATACGATCTCACCCGTGTCCGGGTTACGCACAGCGTCTGTTGCGAGCGCGAGTCGCGCGTTGTTCGTGATGTCTCGTGCGGTCTCGGAGGTCTTGGATACACCGCGCTGATAGTAGGCGTCCCAGTTCCATTCGCTACCTAGAATGTCGAAGTTGCCATCGAGCCCTGCAACATAACGCGTCACAGTGCGATTGTTGTCGGTCTTGCGCAGCGGCAGATCAGCGTTCATGGTGCCCAGCCGAAAGCTCGAGATCCCCAGAGCAGCGGCCTGGGTCGCGACACTCTCAGGCAGGAACGCATTGTCTGCCTGTATGATCACGTTACCCTGGTTGAACTGCACGCCCGTGATACCCAGCGAGTCGGTGTAGTTCCAAGAGGCCTGCCCGTACACTTCGAGATTGTCGGCCAATGCGAAGCTCGCTCGGGTAAACACCCCCTGGCGTTCCTCGGCCGCGTTCAGCGCCTGTCGGTCGTTGAACTGGTTCGTGGCCCAATCCCCGCCAATCATCCATGGGTCCTTCGTCTGGCCATAGTTGAACTGATAGGGTGTGCCGCCTGGGCCGAATGCAGTGCCGCGCAGCGCCGTGTCAGTGATGATCCCGCCGTAAGTCGCACCAGTGAGCGCTGCATGGCTCGTCAGCAATCGCTCAGGCTCACCGTTGCCGGGCGCATACGCTGGATTGTTGATGACATACCAGCCGTTGTTGTTCCAGTCACGCGTCGCCTTGAGAATGCCGTCACGATCCACCGCCTCGCCACTGATCAGAAAGTGCCCACGGCCGTCTGCGAACGGTGTGCCGTAAGTCAGGCTGGCTTTCCAACCCGCGTCGTCTCCGTAGGTCGTCTCGCCATACTCCATGTTGGCCTTGAGGCCCGTATAACGCTTGTCGAGAATGAAGTTCACGACGCCTGAAACGGCATCCGAACCATAGGCCGCCGATGCACCGCCCGTGACAACCTCCACGCGCTGCACCAGCGCCTGTGGAATGTTGTTGACGTCGACTGTGCCATTGATCAGCGAACCTACCGAGCGCTGCCCATCGATCAGCACGAGCGTTCGCACGGCACCCAGGCTGCGCAGGTTGATGTTGTTGACCCCTGCTGCACCTGAGCTGATGCTCGCGTTGGAGTTCTGTGGTGACACACTACCGATGACCGCAGGGATCTGGTTCACGAACTCCGCCAGGTTGGCGGCCGGCGCGGCATTGATGTCCTGAACCCCCAGCACGGTCACCGGCGTCGGCGCCTCGAAACCGTCACTTCTCGCGATGCGCGAGCCCGTAACCACGAGTTCCTCGAGTGCTACGCCTGGCGTGGTGGTCTCCTGCGCAAAGACGCACGAACTGCCGATCATGGAAGCTAGAAAGAGCACGCCTGCGCCCGATGTCGAGCACATACGCGATACCGCGCCTGCATAGCCGCCGCAACCCAGGGTGGCAACAGATCGTTGAGCACGTAACATGTGATTCCCCCGATTGATCGATATCCAAGACTCGATTTATTTCTGAGTGGCAGCTACGACGCCACGCGATGCGGGCATGTCTCCGCCTCTGCGATCTCATTAGCAACCGACGTGCCAATCCGCCGTGAACGGCCGATTACGCGCCCTTTGGGCATGACATCTACGTCGCAGCGTGTCGCGACGGAACCAGAAGCGTGGGAATCAGCGGAAAATCGCCGACGTCGAAGTCATTCGTCGGCGGAAATTAGCCGATATGCTCCCCTGCAGTGAGGAGCTCGAATGCGGACGGGTCAGCCTCGGTCCGCCGCACAGCGGCCAGGGCGAGTGAGGCCGTACTTGGCCATCTTCTCGTTCAGCGTACGGCGCGGAACGCCAAGCACCTCGATCACGGCGCTGATCGAGCCGCCGTGATCACGCAACGCCGCCTCGATCAACTGTCGCTCATACGCCGCAACTCGCGTGGCAAGCGCAGAGCTGGCTGGCGCGGATGTTGGCGCACGCCCGAGAATTTCGGGCACGGTGCGGCCGAACGCTCTGAGGTTGAGTGCATAGCGCTCCGCTACCGTCTTCAGCTCGCGCACGTTGCCCGGCCACGGATGTGCCAGCAGGGCCTCCAGGTCGCTTGCGCTGAGCGGACGATGCGGTTGGCCAGCAATCCTGGACGCCGCCGACGCGAAATGCTCGAACAGGAGCGGTACATCGCCGTCTCGTATCCTGAGTGCGGGCAGGCGAATTTCAGCGCCGGCAAGGCGATAGTACAGATCGGCACGAAATCGTCCCTGCCGACTCTGCTCCTCCAGGTCGTACTTCGTCGCCGCGATAACACGGACGTCCACCGGAACGGACTTGTTCGAGCCGACCCGCTCAACGACACGTTCCTGCAGCACACGCAGCATCTTCGCCTGTAGTGCCAGCGGCATGCTCTCGATCTCATCGAGCAGAAGCGTGCCGCCTCGAGCGAACTCGAACTTGCCGATGCGCGCTCCCCGAGCTCCTGTGAATGCACCGACTTCGTGACCGAACAACTCGCTCTCGAACAACTCCTCAGGTACGGCCGCGCAATTCACCGCAACAAATGGAGCCTTGGCCCGCGGACCGAAATCGTGGAGCGCACGCGCCACGACTTCTTTGCCGGTCCCGGTTTCGCCGGTGATGATGACGTTGGGATCGTGCATGGCAAGCTCCGCCACCATGTCGCGAACCCGCGCGATTTCCGGGGATGCTCCGACGATGCGCGCCGGAAGGCCCTCATGCGCCGTGATGCGCTCCGACAAGTCCCGTAGTTGCGACTTCAGGCGGCGCTGCTCGATCGCCCTGGTCACGACCGCCGACAAATGCTCGGGTGCGTATGGCTTTTGCAGGAAGTCGTACGCACCGTCGCGCATTGCAGCCACGGCCAGCGGAACGTCGCCGTGCGCGGTCAGCAACACGACCGGAATGTCCGGATCAAATCGATGTACTTCGTGCATCAGCTCGAGACCGGACTTGCGGGGCATCTTGAAGTCGGTGAGAACAACATCGGGCGCTCTGCGTTGAATGGCGCCCATCGCCGCATCCGCATCCGTCGCCTGCTCAGTCGTCAAACCGCTCAACTCGAGCCATTGGGCTATCGAATGTCGCACCTGCTGCTCATCGTCTACGATGAGGATCGTTGAATTCATGCTTCTTTGTCCGCAACAGTAGAAACGAATTCTGGGGCGAGCGGCAGCGTGATTCGGAACACCGTGCCCTGCTCGAGTTCGCTCTCGACCACGATCTCGCCACCCATGTCATGAATGATGCCGTACGAAATGGACAAGCCGAGGCCCAGTCCCTGACCGACGTCTTTCGTCGTATAGAATGGGTCGAACACGCTATTGATGTGATCCTTGGGAATACCCCGGCCGGTGTCCGCTACCTGCAGCACCGCCGATCCGTCGCGGCGCTCAAGCGTTATCGACAGATCGCGCCGTGGTCTCGCACGCATAGCGTCCAGCGCATTCGAAACGAGATTGACGACGACCTGCTCCAGTCGAACAGCGTTTCCGATGACGTATACCTGACGATCCGGGACATTGATCGCCAGAGTTACGTCCTGCTCCCCGATGCGATACTCGAGCAACCTCAGCGCGTACTGAATCGGGGCCGCGAGATCTGTTGCTTGCTTGCTCACCGTGTCCTTGCGAGCAAAGCTCTTCAGATGCTGCGTGAGTGCACCCATGCGATCGACGATCGAGGATATGAGATTGAGGTTCTCCCGTGCGGTGTCCTTCTCATTTCTATCGAGCAGCACTCGTGAACCTGCCACGTACGTCGTCAGCGCCGCGAGCGATTGATTGATCTCGTGCGCCACACCTGCCAATGCCTGCCCCAGACTCGCCATCTTGGTCGCGTGTATCAGGCTATCTTGCGCGCGCCGCAGGTCCTGCTCGGCACGTATGCGCTCGCTGATCTCAGCCGACAGCAGACTATTCGCCTCCGCCAATTCTGTCGTGCGCTCCGTGACGCGTCGCTCCAACAGACGGTGCGCATTGAGCTTGTCGCGCACGATTTGCCGACGCTGGTGCGTGACCAGATAGATCAGCAGCGCCGCCACCAACGCCAGCGTCGTGGCCGCGGCGACCAATGCTGCCTGCTGCTGTATGGATCGCAACTCGAAGAGCACTACGAGCGTCCACCCGTGCGCAGGCAACTTTCGGCTAAAGACCACATAATCTTTGCCGATTCCCGTACCCTTCTCGTCTACATGAGCGATCTGCAGGCCGTGCTCTTGATGCTCGCCGTCGAACAGTGGATTCTGTTGAATGTCTCGGCCGTACTGCCGAGTGTGCCGCAGCAAGTTGAGCTGATGCTCGGATAGACGCGAGATCGGCCGGTACTGCCAGTTTTCGCGACTGCTGAGAAAAACTACGCCGTTCGGGTCCAGCATCGCGACCATTCCCTCGGTCTTCTTCCATTGCGCCTGCAGCGGATAGAGATCCACCTTCACTACGGCGACGCCTAGTGCCTCTCCGGCTTCGTCGGCCACCGAGTGCCATAGGAAATACCCCGGCTTGCCCGTTGTCGCGCCGACTGCGTAGTAGCGTCCCTCATCGCTGCGTGCAGCCTCGGTGAAGTAAGGCCGGAACGCATAGCTTTTGCCGATGAAGTTGGTTACGTGCAGGTAGTTACTCGCAGCCAGGGCCGTGCCGTTGCGATCCAATACATAGAGGTCGGAGGATCCGGCTGCTTCGTTCAGGGACTTGAGAAAGCGATTTGCTGCGTTCTGGGCACGCGCAGCGCGCGGATTATGGTAGATCTTCTGAATTGGCTCGGCTTGTGCCAGCACGGTAGGCAGATATCTGAACCGTTCCACCGTGGCATCGAGTGTAAGCTGCAGCAGCGATAACCGGTCGTGCGCTGCGCGCTGAAGGCGATCCAATCCTGCATGCAGGGCCAACCCATACGATAGCCAGATGGAGCCGGCAACGACCACCATAATAGCGAGCACGAGCGTAGCACCGCGCAAGCGCGAACATCTGATCGCGCTCTTGCCCGGGCGCGCGATCTCTTGACCGGCAAGAGCTCTCATCGCGTCAAATTCCCCGGAACACCCCCATCCGATCGGCTACGGCGCGTTTACACGTCCGGCGCCTTCAGTCATGCCGGTTCATGGCCGAATCTTGCCTTGTGTCGCGCATCAACACATAGACCACGAGCGATACCGCGATACAGCCGGTCAGATAGTAATAGAACCAGCTCTCGTGCCCGATCGACTTGAACCACAATGCGACCGATTCGGCGGTGCCACCAAAAATCGATACCGTGAACGCGTACGGCAACCCAACCCCCGTTGCACGCACTCTGGTGGGAAATAGTTCTGCTTTAACCACCGCATTGATCGACGTGTAGCCTGACACGATTATCCACGCGACTGCAATGAAAAGAAACGCCTCCCAAGGCCCTTGTGCCGCTTGCAGCTTCGTGAGCAAGGGGATCGTGAACAACGTTCCTGCAACGCCGAAGCCGATCAGCAGCCATTTGCGTCCGATTTTATCGGAAAGCGCGCCGTAGAGTGGCTGCAGGGCCATCGCGAATAGCAGCGATCCCGCAGTGACGAGCGAAGTCTGATCATCGCTAAGATCGACGGAAAGCTTCAGAAACTTCTGCATGTACGTCGTGTAAGTGTAAAAGGCGGCCGTACCTCCCATCGTCAATCCGACGACCAGCATTACTTCGCGCGGATAGCGAATGAGCGCCCGTAGTGAGCTCTCCCGTTTGGCCGACTGCCTTGCCGCCACGAACGCATCCGTCTCCTGCAGATCGCGGCGCATGATGGCTGCGACGACGGCGAGCCCCGCACCAACGACGAACGGAATGCGCCAGCCCCAGTTCATCAGCTGCTCGTCGGTCAGAAACACCTTCTGCAGTATTACCAGCACGAGTATCGCGAGCAACTGGCCGCCAATGAGTGTCACGTACTGAAAGCTCGCAAAAAAGCCGCGATGCTTCTCGTGTGCAACCTCGCTCAAATACGTGGCGCTCGTTCCGTACTCTCCTCCAAGGCTGAGCCCCTGGATCAGTCTTGCCAGAAACAGCACGATCGGCGCTGCAACTCCAATGGAATCGTACGTCGGCGTGACGGCAATGATCAGCGAGCCGAAACACATCAGCAGAACAGACAACGTCAGGGCGAGGCGCCGGCCGTAATGGTCCGCGAGATAGCCGAACAACATGCCGCCAAGTGGGCGCACGAGAAAACCGAATGCGAACAACAGTGCAGCATTAAGCTGCTGCACGACGACATCGTCGCCAGGAAAGAACAAGTGCGCGAAGTACAGTGCGAAGGCTGCATACGCGTAGAAGTCGTACCATTCCACCAGGTTGCCAATCGATCCGATGAAGATCGCCTTTACCCGTCGGCGCATATCTGCCGCGTCCATTGGAGCGCTTCCGGATATGCCGATGTCTGCGTCCACGGCGCTCATGACACGTAGCTCGTTTCTTCCCATGCGATTCAATCCAGTGTTCCTCGTCTTTCCGGGGGGCTCGTGCCCGGGGCGGCATAACCCGTTCGAATACTCGGAAGTGCAACCGCCGTGCCATGGCTCGCAGCCGTGGAATCTTCCCGCTCCGTGCTTCAGCGGCCCCATCGAATGTCAGGTTGGTGGTAGCGATTTACCCCCTTGCTGCAGCGAATCGGCGGAAAACTGCCGATACTCGGCCGGGAATCGGCGGAAACTCGCTGATATCGACGAATTTATGGACCATACCGATGCCCAAGTCTCAGCGATGCTCCTGGGCATATTGCGCGCCTTGACTTGGGCCGCGATCCGCAGCCCTCTCAGCGTGGGGATCAATCCTTGCGTCGTGGGCAGTCGCCCCCCCTGGGCCGCGGATCGGGAGTGATCGAGGGCGGCAATCGACAGAATCCTGAATCAGGGCCGCCTGCCCTGGCGGTCTTCCGATCAAGTTTCTGCGATACGACTGTCTCGCTGTGTGTCGCGCATGAGTAAAGCCGTGAATAGCACGATCGCCATGAAACCCGTGACGTACCAGTAGAAGACGTATTCGTAACCCGCTTGCTTCAGCCATAGGGCCACGAACTCCGCCGTGCCACCGATCACCGAGACGGCGACCGCGTACGGCAGGCCGA
>Ga0180220_1001229_pt1 | contig 20066 bp, 29 predicted proteins | sample eDN5th37CBELigBY_FD_151335 | JGI IMG/M metagenome (GOLD analysis project Ga0180220, IMG submission 151335) | Enriched backyard soil microbial communities from Emeryville, California, USA - eDNA 5th pass 37_C BE-Lig BY (version 2) (version 2) | ecosystem: Environmental > Terrestrial > Soil >...
AAGCAGTCGTAGCAATCTACTTAGAAAATGGCGCAATTATCACAAAGCGCCGTAGGAAAGGAAAAACTTCATACCTTCTACAACATGCAGAAGATGACGAAGGCAGCTTATACGAAAAGTCAGAAGTACCAGACGAAGTAAAAGCGTTACTGCAGATCGAAAAGCAAACCTTTGGGGACTTCGAAACAGCCCTTAACTTTGCCTTCCAATTAGACGCGCCTTTCTTAATTAGTGAAACGGCTAGCGCAGGGGCGAAAATCTTAGGGAAGTTAGCAGGAACCGAAAGCGTAGACCTGGCGATTAAAGGCGTATCGAAAGATACATACGGTACCAGGCAGGAAAGGACGAACGCCGAAAAGGATATAGAACGAATCGCGGGGGCTATGCTTGCGTACCAGGGAATAGACGACGCAAAACAAGCTGTAGACCTGGCGGAAATGCTGCTGGAACAGATCGAACAAACTTTTTCAAAGTCTGAGAATCTAAAACAGCTTAAATATATGTTCGAATTTGCAGTAGAAAAAGTAGAAGAATTAGCTGTAAAGCTGGACAAGCTAGCGCATATTCCAGCACTAGAAGAAGACCTAAAGAAAATAGAAAAAGCCCAGCAAAGATACGACGAACTTTTACAGCTGTATTCGCAGTACAGCCAGTTACGTAACCGTATCGAAATGCTAGGCACTCAGCTAGATAAATTTAACGGAATAAACGAAGCCGCCGTATTAGTGGAAGTAATAACCGAAAAGGCGGACAAGCTTTCCTTATTAAATATCTTACGTAAAGAATACCAGAAATATAACCAGGAATTAAATAAAAATTTAGCTGTTTTAGAAAAAACGGAATACCTACAAGCGGCTAACGATCTTATACAAACGATCAGCTGGGGGCTGGACCAGGTTAACGATCTTAAAATGCTAAAGGCGGAATTTTTGAATGTCACAACACGCTCAGAAATAGCCCAGGAACGCGTTAAGGTTTTCGAAGGGCTAACAGGAGCCGAAACTATCTTAAACACTACAGTCGAAGAGTACGAAAGACTAGCGAAGCTTAAAAGGTTAAAGACTGAATACCTTCTAACGCAAGACGAAGTACAGCTTAAAACAGACAAGCTGCAGCAGGCAGAAATAAATATAAGCCTAGCAGAGCAGGAAGAAGCCAAAGCCTGGGAAGCTGCAGGGGGTATATGCCCGTTATGTGAGCAGCCGCACGAAAGGGGCGTCTGCTAATGATTAACGAAGCAGTAATAGATCGTAGCGGAAAGTTTACTACGATCTTTATAAACACGCGCCAGGGTAAAGAGGAAGTCTTAATAGATCAGGAAGACATAATGCTAGTCGAAGAATTAAGTAGACTAGTCCTTTATAAAGACCCTAAAGGACGAAAAATGGCACGCGCTGGGAAGGAAGACGACCAGGTACTGCTGCATAGGTATTTATTCGATATCCCAAAAGGCAGCCGCCTAGAATGGATTAACGAAAATACATTGGACCTTCGTCGCGAAAATCTACAGCTGGTAGATCGGGAAGGGAATATAACACCTTTCGAGCCTAAGGACCCAAATAGTACTTACGAAATTATGAAAAGCTTAGCAGCTACAGGGAACCAACAGGCTAAAGAAATAATGGACAAGCTTAGCCCTACTAAAAAGAAAGTAAGCGAAGTACGCGGGGTTTACTTCCATAAAGCTAGTGAACGCTGGCACGCTTCGGCTTTCTACAATAAGAAACGTTACAGCCTGGGGTACTTCAAAACAGAAGAAGAAGCCATAGAAGAGGTAACGATCTTTAGGCAAGGCGGTCCAGACAGTATGAAATTAAAGAGAAACCAAAGGAGGAACTAACCAATGTTAGATATTAAAAACCGTTTAGAAACAGCAAAAGCGAACGTAAGAAAGGCAGAAAACGCGAAGACAGTCGCAGAAACACAAAAGGCGAACGCAGAACAGCAGCTGGAAGAAGTTAAAGGAAAAATGGCAGAAGCTGGCGTAACACCAGAAAACATTAACGAAGAGATCGTAAAGCTAGAAGAAAAGCTTACTACTGATCTTTCAAAAGTCGAACGCTTAATACCGACGGACATATAAGGGGGTCCGAAGTATGAACCAAAAAATAATCATATTCGCAGCCATGCTTAACCAGCTGCAGGAAGGTACAGGGCTTACGGTTAAATCACGTAGCGGGGCTTATGGTAGTAGCCGCCTGGTGATAGTTGACGTAAAAGGCGAAGAACACGACTACGAAGAAGCCCTGGAAGCAGGAAGGGGGCTAAACTATGTACCAACTAATGAAAGTAAAAGCAGATCTTAGAAGGGCTTCCCAGCAGGTGACTTCTAAACTTGCCCAAAGGGACCTTTTAGCGGAACAGATGACAGACGCCGAACGCCGTAAGGCTAAGGCCGAAGAACAGCTGGCACAGTATGACCTGGTACAAATACTTTTACAGGCTACTAGCGAATTCGCAAGGCGCCAGGCTAAAAGACGTATAGAGGAAATCGTAACCAGTGCTTTGTCTGTAGTGTTCGGTAAAGACTACAGCTTTAAAGTCGAACTAAGCATAAAGGCGAACCAGCCAGTAGCTGAGTATTTCCTAGAAAGTGAAGGGGTCATAACCCAACTAAAGCCGCCAGACTATGATCGCGGGGGCGGGGTAGCTGACGTAGTAAGTCTTGCGCTTAAGTTAGCCGTAGCAGAACTAAGCGGCGTACGCGGTCCACTATTCCTAGACGAAGTAGGGAAACACGTAAGCCAGGAATTCGCGCCTAACGTAGCTTACTTTCTAAAAGAGTATTCAGACCAGTTTAAAAGGCAGATTATCTTAATAACTCATAACCAGCACTTAGCAGAGATCGGCGACGTTAGTCTAGGGGTAACTCAGATACGCGGTACGTCGAAGGTATCAACAATCTAAAAAGAAATGGGGAAAATAAACGATGTGTAAAAAATGTGAAGCAAGAAAAGAATTGTTAAACCTATTAGGCGTAGAAGTCAAAACTAAGGTTATCGGGAAGGTCGAAAGCCCTCTTATACTTAAGCTTAGCTTAGCGGAAAACGAAGTAGATAAAATTAAAATGGACACAGAAAGCCAGCTGCAGATCTTAATTATGCAAGGCTACGCAAAAGAAGAGTGTTTATCGGAATTAGATAAAATGTACGGCCAACAATTTAAAGCAGCTAGCGAAAAAGTGAATAAAGCCTGGGAAGAAATCTGTAGCAAGTTTAATTTAACTGCAGAAGACGTAGAAAATGAAGGCTACAAACTTAATATGCGAACAGGGGAACTTTTCAAAGAAGAACTTGTACACGAAGATCTAGTGAAGCATTAAGGAGGGCTTTCATATGAAACTACTATACTTCGGGGACGTACATATACGCGGGAAAAACCCGCGTAACCGTACTGACGATTACAAAGAAGCCCTTAAAGCAAAGCTTAGGGAAATCTGGAAGCTAGCTGAATATAACAATGTAAAAGCTGTTTTATGTCCTGGGGATATTTTCGACCGCCCAGAAGTCACAAATAGCGTACTACTGGAATTCGCAGAAGTATTTAAAGAGTGTCCTGTACCGATCTACACAACCCCAGGGAATCACGACGTATATAGCTATAACTTAGATACGTACGGGCGTACTTCCTTAAGAATTTTAGAGCTGATCGTACCGCAGCTTAGGGTTATTACTGACCCTAAAGAAAACATTATACTAGGGGACCCTGGTCTGACGGCTGTAGCTATAAGCTTCCAGCCTTACGATCAGAATATAGATAAAAACGGGTACGGCTACACGCCAGGCGACCCAGTAGAAGAAGCTTATATGATACACGTAGCACATGGTATGTTACTAGATCACGACCCGAAAGTATTTGACCGTTATACCTATGTAGGGACAGTTAAAACAGAAGCTGATCTAGTGTTATGCGGACACGATCACTTAGGGTTTGGGTTTTATGAAAGATCAGACGGTAAGAAATTCTTGAATTGTGGGGCGATCTGCAGGCTTTCAGCGTCAGAAGCAGAGATAGAAAGAAAGGTACAAGTAGCCCTTATCACTATAGAAGATAACCAGCTACAGAACCTGGAACTTATCGACCTTCGAAGCGCGAAGCCTGGAAACGAAGTCTTAGACCGTAGCCAGATAGAAGCGGAACAAAAAAGGCAATATGCTATGGAAGAATTCGCGGCCCTTATTCAGACAGAAGACGGCACGAAGGCCATAGTAGACCTTAACGCGATCGTCGAAAGCATAGCAGAAAAAGAAGGGTATGCGCCAGAAGTTGTACAACTTGCCTTAGATAAGATCGGGGAAGCGAAGCAGATCTTAAAAGTTTAGTTCGTACAAAACGGGAGGGAAACGGAATGTTAGAAAGATTTTTAGTTGTAACAAATGTTACTACAAGTACAACGCAATATGATCTGGTAGAAACTTTAGAACGTGAGAAGGAAGTTATCGAATTAGTGGGAAAAATTGCAGTAAATAACGACTTAGGTAACGGTAAAACAATGGTCCTAAGACGAATTTATAAAGTCGATCTAGTAAACGGCTTAATTAAAGAACTTGAACCTTCTTTCGTAGATATGCAGATTGTGCTAAACGAGAAGGGGGTTTAAATATGAAGCAGAGCGTAAAAACTGCGAAGCAGATAGCGGCAGAAATAAGAGGGCTGGAAGATCAGCTTAAAGAGTTAGACCAGGCCCTAAATGAATTAGAAGATCATTTTAACACTTTACCTTATAACCTGATAAAGAGAGCGTACGACGATAAGGAAAGGGAACTTAATACAGCATATAACCAAAAGTACGTCGTACACCTTACCCAGGATATTTACTAATATGAAGGGCTGGTTATGCGGAAATTGCGGACATATCCACGAAGCTACGGAAACGCTGGAAGAACTGGGCTTTAAATGGTTAGACGATCATACCACGAAGACCAGCTGCCAGAACTGCGGGACCTACAGCCTTAACAGGGCTACTAGTTACGACGACCTGGGAAGGCCTATAGCTGGGTACTTCCTGGTCGTAAAATCCTTTAATAGAATCCGAAAGGGGAAAAAGTAATGAATCAGTATGAAAGTTTAATAGCACCAGAAAAAATTCAGTATGTTAACAGTTTAGTAGATACTACGCTGCAGGACGTACTAACAATCGAAAACCAGGTAGAAGAAGTTTACGGCGACCGCGCTAGTTTAAAGAAGGCGATCACTCAGCTAGATAATGACATTAAGCTTACAGAAGCTAACGCTTTTATGATGATAGGACCCGACAACACAGTAGAAATCGAAGGGAAAAAGGTAAAGCTTTCTAACGGCGAAATGCGGGATATGTACCGCCGTTATGTATCTGCAGACCTACGTAAGCAGCGCGCCGAAAAAGAAGCAGACCTTGCAGAAATCGAAAGTAAGCTAGCGCTTCTAAAGGATAAATGGGATATGACAAAGAGCAGCGCGAACCTAGTCGAAGCTAGGGCCTGGGCGCAGGGTCACTTATTAAAATTCTTAAGTAGCAAAGGGTAAGCCTATGGACCCGAAGCAGCAAGCAATCAGAAATAAACAGCGGGAAAGGTACCAGCGGGGCGAAGACTTCCAGGAAGAAATTAAGCGCAGCTGGCGCCTTGTTCCTAACATATGGACTTTGCCAATAGCAGACGGTCGGGGCGGTAGTAGACCAGGCGACCGTATCACAATCTGCGAAAAAGTGGACTTACTAACTGAATTAAAGCGTACGGCGAAGAAGGAATTCCAGCTGGACTTCCTTCGCCCTAATCAGATCAGGGGCTTAGTAGACTTTGACCAGGTAATAGAAAAGAATTACGGGCTAGTGTTAGTTAGCTTTCACGATCTACCGAAAGTAGATGAAGCTTACGCTATACGATTAACTACGGCGCTTCGATATATGCAAGTAGCAGGACGCCGATCTATTCCCTTAGACGATCTGAGGAAAGGAAAAACTGTAGCAGGAAAAAAGATAGGCGTAAAACTTCCACGCCTGGAAGCTGCAGAACCGACGTACGACTTAAGGGGGCTTACGGAATGTTACAAATATTTATAACAAACAACATACGCATACGAGGGGCTTCGACCCCGTTAAGGGCTGCAGTAACTAAAGCCCTAACGATCGAAAACCCAGCTTACAAAAAAGCGAAACGAATCGGGAAGCGTGCCTGGGGAATTGACCCCCGCCTGGAACTTTTCGTATATGACCAGGGGGATATAGTAGCCCCGCGTGGCTTCCAGGAAGAATTAGAAGGAATACTTAAAACCCTGGGATATGACCCAGATAAAGTTATATCTACCAGACAAACAGAAGGACATATTGTACAATTCGGCTGGGCTGAGGGTTGGACCCTTAGAAGTTATCAGCAGCCCTTTGTAGACGCCGTAAAGCAAAAGAACGGGGTAGGAATAGCCCCAGCAGGTAGCGGTAAAACGATTATGGGATTACGTTATATTTCAGAAAAAAGCCGCCCTGCATTATGGCTTACACATACGACAGACTTAATGTATCAGACAGCGGAAAAAGCCCGTAAGCTGCTGCCAGAAGTCGGTAATATAGGCTTCTTCGGGGACGGTAAGCACGACTGGGGCAGCGGTAAGTTAATAATAGCTACGGTCCAGACCTTACAAAAAAATACGCACCTGATCGACGCTATGAACGAATTTGTAGGAACGGTAGTTATAGACGAAGCCCACCACTTCCCAGCCGTACAGTTTGTCGATACAGCAGGACGCTTTAAGGCTAAAAATATGCTAGGGGTAACAGCGACCCCTGACCGTAAAGACGGGCTGGAAGCTTATATGTATAGGGGGATAGGTCCCCAGCTCCATAGGGTAGGGCGTGATGATCTTTACGGCAGCGGGGAACTAATTAAGCCCGAAGTAAAATTTATTTATACAGACTTCGATTATGAAACAGCTTCGGACCGTAACGAACTAAACAGTGTAGAAGCTGGCGGGGACGATCTTGACTATGTAGACCTTACACGTAAGCTGATCGCAGACGAAAAGCGCGCAAAGCTAGTGGCTGAAACAATAGTAGAATCTTTCCCTTTAGGCCCAGCGATCGTAATAACGGAAAGCGTACGTTATTGCTATATCCTACAGAAGCTGGTTAACGAAATGCTGCTACAACAATATGGACCTACTTACTACGGAAAACCATACAAAACAGCTGTAGTACATGGCGGAATTAGTCGCTATAAATGGCAGTATACGAATAGTGGGAATGTAGTCGAAGAAAAACAAGAAACGAAAAACGGAAAGACCCGTACGAAGTACAAAGTAGAAAATTACACAGCTGAGGAATTCGAAGCCTGGCAGATCACACCAGCGCAGCGTAAAGATATTATGGCAGCAGCTGATCGAAAAGAGATAGACATACTTTTTGCTACTCAGCTAGCGCGTGAAGGGCTAGACATGCCACACTTAACTACAGGCCATATGGTTATGCCTAAGAGGGGCGACGAAGGAAGTAAGGCAAGCGGGGGTAGCGTAGAACAGGAAATTGGTCGTATACAGCGTAAGGACCCGAATAACCCAGAAAAGAAAGCTATCTGGTTTGACTACGTGGATTATAACGTAGGGGTTTTTAAGCAGCAGTACCAGTCACGAAGAAGCGTATATAAGCGTCTAGGGATTAAGTTACCTAAAAAACCTAGAACAGAAAAAGATGAAATCGAAGACTTCCTTAACAGCGGCATGTACTTCGATCTTCCCTACTGAAAAAAGCAGGTATTAAACCTGCTTAGTACCCTTAATATTATTAACATTTTTCCGGTAATTCAATATCAATGTCTGGCTCATTATTATTTTCATCATATTCGTATTGTTCAATGATTTGATTTAGTTGATTTTGAATTTCATTCAATTGTTTTTCAGTGGAATTACTATCATACCACTGTACTAAAGCAAAAACATAAGGAATTACGAAAGTATGAATCCATGCTAAATAGACACTAATTTTTACTTTTTCAACATTATCATCTTTTACATCATCCTTATTAGAAAAACTATAATCGTTTTCTACCAAATTAGGTGAATATTCCTTATTAAGTGCATTAAGAATAGCTAGTGTTCTACTAATATTGTAATTATTGACGTTAATTGGAAGAGGTGTAAGAAGTTTAGAGATTATTTCAGCATTAACGTTAGGAAACATTGATTGAAGTTTAGACTCTAACCTGCTTCTACTTTCAAGCATTTCATGTATTGCGTTGTTTAAAGCTTTAGCTTCAGGTGAGTTAAGTATCTTAATTGGTTTGATTTTAAGCTTTTTGTTAATTTCATTGAGTTGTTCTTGTATACTTTTTGATAAATTTTGTTCTTGACTTTCAGTAAGTTTAACTTTAAGTAACTCATTTAAACTGATGTCACCCATCTTTAAGCACCTCATTTAATTGGTAATAAATGAAATATAGCATGTCTAACTAAAGAAAAATAGTAGTTTTTGAAAGGAGGTGAAAAATTTGGAATTTAAACTTTATAAAGTATCTGGATATGAAGAAGCCATAAACAGCTTACGAATGAGTAAGGGCAAGTTTTACAGCTGGGAAATGGCAGAAGCGATCCAACAGTTAACCTACGCCGTAACAGATCACCAGGGGAAGATTGTCACAGCCCCGCAGTATAACTTAGCGCTTTTTGCCTTAGAAGGGGCAGGGATAGACGTAGAAAACCATAAGAAAATAACAGGAATCTACGGGAAGGACATAGACGAATTTAAAAGGCTTCTGCAGCTAACCTTTAATAATGCTATGGGTGAATTTAAACATCATACTCTTATGAAGTATATCGACGTAAGCTTTTTTACAGAAGGACTTCATAGGGGCGCACAGGACGACCTGGACGCGCACGCGATCGCTTTTAATAATCGTATTACGCGCTTTAGTACTAGACTGGCTGAGATCGACCAGAATTTATTAAGTGAATGGTACCAGGATAAAATTATACCTTTTTCTGAAACGCCTTTTTACTCAGATATGCCGAACGAACTATACGGCGAAAACGGTAAATTTATTAAGACACCCTTCGGCTGGGTTATTGAGAAATACGCCCAGGTCCCAGCAAAGAATGGGCTAGCGAAAGACGTACAGCGCGGCGGTATGCTGCTAGGAATGGCTTCTAACGCTTTATGGAAAACCGACCTATTTAACCTTCGTTATGTGTATAAAATGCGAAGCAAACTTACAAAGGCGAACCCAGAACTGAAAGAAGGTATGGAGCAGCTAGCCGATCAGATCGAAAAGCATATACCAGTATTCGGGCCATACTTCCGTAAGGAATTAACCGACAGCGGCAGCTGGGAACACATGAACAAAGTGAAGACTATAACCAGTGAAGAATACCAGCTTCTTAAGCAAGTTAAGAAAGGCGTCACAGTTAAAACAGATACACTTCTTTCTTAATCATGTGTATCTAACTTTAAATGATAAAACTACTAAAACTATATGAAATGGGGACAAGTAATATGACAACTGAAAATCAAAATGTACAAGAGAAAAACGAAGTAGCAGAAACTAAAACACAGGCACCAGCAACAATAGGAACTGGAAGCAACTATATTTCTATGATCTTAGAAGAAACAAAGCGCGGCTTCGTTGAAGCTAACGCAGGGCTGGACCTAGACTTTGTTCGTATGGGTGATTGGCTAGTAATTGACAGTAAAGGAAACTTTGTAGAGAAAGACGACGATACCATTAAGTACGGCGATAGCTTGGACGTAGTAGTAGGATTTGGTGAACAACGTTACAGCCTTTGGGGTCACGAAGGAAGCCCAGAAGAAGGGGAACTTATTGTAGCAAAACCGAAAAGAGAAGACGCCCTAGCAGATTTAGGGGAATGGTTAGCAGAGAATCCAGAAGCTGCAGAACGTTACGACGAAAATGACGTAAAACTTCGCTACATGGCTTACGTTGTACCAGTTGCAACTTTAACACCAGACGACTTCCCAAAAATCTATTTAATGAGTTTTTCACAAACAGACAGCTTCGGCTGGGGTCGATATGCTATGAACTGCTTCCAGGGTAAATACAAAGCGTTAGGCGTACCGTCACGTACTGCTGCTAATAAAGTCGTAACACGCTTAACGACTGCAGAACGTAAGCAAGAAAATCGTAAATGGATTGGAATTGATTTTACGCCTGTAGGGTTATTTAAACCAGAAGACTACGGCATTAATCCAGAAGAACAACTAGGGCAATAAAACTAGAAATAGGGGGCGTCAATAATGGCAAAAGGCAAGGAACTAACAGCCGAAGACTTTGTATATGTTGACGCCTGGTACAGCGATCAAAACGGCAAGGGTATACCCTGGAAGCGTATAAGGGTAGATGAAGTTAAAGCTTTTCAAAATGACGAAGCTTTTAACTTTAACTGTTTCACTACTGTACAACGCTTTGCAGGACAGAACAGGAAGAAAGGCGGGGAAGTTTTTATAGCCCCCCTTTACTTCGATCTGGACCACGCCGAAAATCCAGCTATAAGCCAGGCGGACGCGGTTAAACTTATCGAATTTTTCACAGAAGAACTAGACGTAAAAGAAAGTGATATATGGGTATATTTTTCGGGGTCGAAAGGCTTCCATATCTTAATTAATAGCCAGGCTTTAGGAATCGAGCCTAGCGCCGATCTGCATAAGGTCTTTAAGCATATCGCGGGATACTTAGTACATAGGCTGGAACTTCAAAGCCTGGACCTAGTAGTATACACCAGTAAGCGTATGCTTCGACTACCGAACACAATCCACCAGAAGACCCGTAAGTATAAGATCGAATTAAATATAGACGAACTAAAAGAAAAAACGCTAGACGAAATTAAGGAAATGGCAGGACAGCCTAGAAGACCCGAAGAATTAAAGTACACTTCCCAGGCACGTAGGGACGCTGTAGACGTAAGAGCAGCTGCCGCGCATATGTTTAAAGACAAAATGCAGGAATATACCGAAGCTGCGGCAACGTCTAAAAAGAAATACGATACCGAAGAATTCGACTTTAAAAAGGGTAAGCCGCCCGTTTGTGTGGAAGACATTCTTAATAATGGCTGGAAGAAAGACGGGGACCGTAACCAAGCGACCGTACAGCTGGCCTGCTACTTTAAAGATAGCGGTCATACGAAAGAAGAAACTTTAGAGATTTTAGAAGAATGGGTAACACGCTTTACCAGTAGTAAGTCGGGGTACGAAAAGCAGCAGCGTGTAGCGAATACCAGGGGGGTAGTCGATACAGTCTTTTCTGATGATAACCAGTATAAATTCGGCTGCGCTTTTATCCGATCGCTGCATGGCGAAAAGACCCCAGGAAGTAAAGACTACGATCGCGTAGCGTGTGCTGGCGCCCTTTGTCATTGTTTAAGTAAGCATAGTGAAGACGAAGAAAACGCGGAACTTTTACACCTGGCCCAAACAGGAAACGCGGACTACGCAGACAAACCAGTAAGAACTAGGGTAATGATTGCTGGGAAAAAACATACGCCGTATATCGTACCAAAGAAAATAGAATACAGCTGCTGGGGGCGCGAAAACTGTAAAAAGACAAGCTGCCCTCTTTACGATATCCCTAGTAATACTTCATATAAAGACCTGGGGGTACATGATCGCGAACTTATCCAAATGACAGGGATAGGCGACGATAACATTAAAGGAATTCTTAAACAGCTATCGGGAATCCCGAACTGCAGTAAATATAATACCGAAGTAGTCGAACAGACAAACGTAGACGAATTACTAGTAATTCCTATGGCAGATGATAAGCAGGAAGATACCGAACTACTAGACAAAGGCGAAGAAGGTAAGTACGTGCTTCGTAGGGTCTATTCGATCGGCGGGCTTAAGATCAATGAAAACAAGTACTATGAATTAACAGGCTACGTATATCCGCACCCTAAGAATCAGGAAAGTACAATCTTAATTAAAAACGCGAAGCCCTTACAGGACGTAGTAGAAAGCTTTAAGCTTACAGACGAAGTAAAAGAAAGCCTGGCGGTCTTCCAGCCTGCAGACTACAGCCCTGCGGCGATAGAAGAAAAGCTGGCAGCGATAGCGAACGACCTAACTTACAATGTAACGAAGATCGTAGAACGTGATGATATTTTACTAGGTGTTTTACTTGTTTATCATTCAGTCCTACGCTTTAAGGTACCCTGGGCGAATGAGCCTATTAGGGGCTGGGCCGAAATGAAGATAGTAGGTGATACAGGTACGGGTAAATCAGAACTAATAAGAAATATTATGCAGTTTGCAGGTCTAGGGGCTAGGGTTAACGCTGAAAGTACCAGCCGTACAGGTCTAACTTATAAGATGGAACAAAGCGGCGCGAACGGTGCCTGGTATATTGTCTGGGGTGCCTGGGCTTTAGCTGATAAAGAAATGATCTGGATAGACGAAGATACAGGGATAAGCAAAGATGACTACGGCGAAATGACTTTAGCAAGATCAGACGGAAAGCTGGAAGTCAAAAGAGCCGTAACAGCTGAAACCCCTTGTAGGGTCCGCGCTATTCTTAGCGGTAACGTACCGAAAGGGAAAAGGTTAGCCGATTACGCGCAAGGCGTAGAAAGCTTAAAGGAAATCTTTAATAACGAAGATATACGGCGCTTTGACTTTGCCGCCTTTATGAGATCGAACGACGTAGCCGAAGAAGTGTATAACCAGGAATTAGGTACCTTCCCTTCTTTCTTAGACAGCCAGACTTTAAAAAATAGCGTACTTTTTGCCTGGTCGAGAAAGCCAGACGACGTTATTTTTACAGACGAAACAATCGAAAAACTTTTAGAAGTAGCTACTTCCCTAAGTAAGCTTTACGGGAAAGCTACAGACATACCTTTAGTTAGCCCCTCAGATCAACGTAATAAAGTGGCCCGTTTATGTGTGGCTTTGGCTGCTTTAACTCACAGCGTAGACGAAAGCGGCGAAAGAATTGTAGTTATGCCTGGTCACGTAGAATTTATTCACGAATACTTAAAGGCACTTTATAACAGTCCAGGGGCAGGTCTTAACTACTACGCACGCTTAGCTATTAAAGAAGAAGATATGACCCAGGAACGCTACGACAAATTTACAGCTGATCTTAAAAGCCTAGATACTCTTCAAAACAACTTTAAATTTTACGAATTTATAAAGCTGTTTGCTCAGCAGAAATACTTACGTCTGGGCGATATTGAAGCTATGTTATCTATCGACAAAGACGAAGCGAAGGCAATCGTTAACCAGCTGGTACGTATGCGAATGATTATTAATACGTCAGGCGGTTTTAGGAAGACCCCGCGCTTTAATGCTTATATACAATTCGCTATGCAGCTAGGCGTATTTGATGATATGGAAGATGACTATTAAGCCCTTCATGTGTTTCTAACTTATTAATATAAAGTATGGACAAGATAACGAAAATATAACCAGGAAAGGGTGAATTTTTTATGAAGTTAGGAAGTCTTTTCGGAAACGTTGGGACAAAGACCCCTATAGTCAGATCAGCAAAAAGGGAACCGACGACAGAAAACACAGCAAGAAAAGCAGCAGGCGCTAGTCATTTAGCGGCTGCTTTGTCTAAACAGTTAAAGCCTGGTCAATTCGTGATCGACTGGGGAACACCAGCGCCGCAAAAGGTAAAGGATTATAAAGCGGTCTTAGACCTTTCAGAACTGGAAGAATACCTTAAGAAATGCCAGACGGAAGGCTTAGCCAGCTGGGACTATGAAACAGCACCCAGCGACGAAACCAGGGCATATTACGAACCACGACTACAGCAATTAGCTTCTGAGATAGAAGAAATGGACGAAGCCCTTAAAAACCCTGATATAGATAAAGCAGTAGCCGACAGCTTGAAGATCACTTTAAAAGCTATATCGAAAGAATACAGCAGCCTAAAGGACGAATACCTTAAAACGCCTTTAGACCCCTGGAAAGGCGAAGTATGTACGGTCAGCTTTTCAGCCGTACCGAATGAAGCTAGGGTTATACCGATCAGCCATAAAGTAGGCAAGAATATAGCCCCCCATTTAAGCAGGTCTGCAGCAAGGGAAGCCGTCTTTAAGTTAATGGATAAATACTTATTCACACATAAAGAAACACTTAAGATCGCGGTTAACTTGGCTTTTGAAACCAAATATAGCGCGAAGTATGGGCGTTACATTCTGGGTCGGGTAGCTGATCCCCTTATTATGTGGGTCCGTTGTATGCAGCTGGGGGCGCCTGGTCGCTTAAAAGATCTTAAGAAGCCTGCTACTGGCTGGGGGTTAAAGCCTGCTACTAAAGCGACCTTCGGCGTACAAATGCAGGACTTTAACAAGCTGCTAGAAGAAAAAGGCGTTAACTTTTTTGATGAAATTGACGCTAGCAGCAAAGAAGGCCTTGTATATTCCGCAGAAGATAGCGACTACGGACTACAGCAGTACCTTTACTGGGTGAAGATCGCAAAGCAGCTGCCAGACTACGACGAATGGTTGCATAATATCGAAATGCCTTTTATGCGGGTTATTGGTCTTATGGAATTCTGGGGTATGCCCTGGAACAAGGAAACCGCAGCAGCAAAGCACGACGAAGCTGTTAAAGCACAGGCGGCAGCTGCAGACGAAATTAAACGAATCATTAAGGAAGCGGTCGGGGTAGATGTAAACCCAGGGAAGACAGGGAAGACTGGGGACGTAAAAGCGGTACTGTTTAACACTATGAAAATGCCAATACCAAAAAGAAGTGACAGAACGGGCGACCCTTCACTAGACGAAGAAGCCCTTATAGATATGCGTTTTATGTTAGAAAACAAGCTTACAGATCTTAGCGAAGAAAAGTATTTAGCAGTCGATCTACCCAAAGGCTGGGAAACAATTAACCCAGACGCGGTATACGGGGACCCAGATTTTAACGGCGATCTTTCTAAAGAAGAACGCGGGGCGATCAGAATAGCCCAGCGATCAGATCACCCTTACAAAGAAGCAGGGCTGCAGCTTATCGAACAAATGTTAAAAATTCAGAAATACACGACCTTAATAAGTAGTCATATCGTAGGGCGTGAAAAGTATCTAAACGACGTCACCCAGCGAATACATGCAGGGTACTCAACTTTTACAGATACAGGAAGGTTAAACAGTTTTAAGCCTAACGGTCAGAACGTACCACGACCTGACAATGACGACTTTAAAATACGAAGCTTCTTTAGCCCTAAGCCTGGTAAAATCCTTTTCTTTATCGACTTTAGCGGCTTCGAACTTCGCTTAATAGCCTGGAAATCTGGCGACGAAGTAATGATAGAACTTTTTAACACAGGCGGGGATATGCATAGAAGAACAGCCAGCGCTTTAACTGGTAAACCAGAAGACCAGATAACCAAAGTAGAAAGAACGAATGCCAAAGCTGGTAACTTCGGGATAACTTACGGCGGTACAGAATACGCCTTGCAGAAGACCTTTAAAACAGACTACGGTGTAAGGAAAACCTTAGATGAATGCGCGGCAATCGTTAAGGCGGTTAAGACAGCATACCCAAGAATCCCAGAAATGCAGCGTCAGGCAATCTTAGACGCAAGGGAAACAGGCTATGCTGGCACAATTTACGGTTACAAACGCCTTCTTAAAGACATCAACGGTACTTCGAATAGAAGCAGATCTGCAGACGAAAGACGCGCAGGAAATACACCGATACAGGGAAGCGCAGCGGATATTATGAAGGACTGCCAGAACAAAGTCTATGACGAAATCGGCAGGGGTACATTATTTCAGCGTTACAGCCAGGAAGAAATAGCCGAAATGATCGGGGAATCTTTAGCAGCTGAACCTGTTCTACTGGAACATGGTAAGCAGGATATGGTAGCACAGATTCACGATGAAATGGTTTTCGAAATGGACGACAACCCAGAAAGCGTAGCAGCTGCTGGAAAGTGGATTAAAGAACTAATGGAAAGGAAGCCGTTACCGGACTTTCCAGTACCGATTGAAGCAGAAGCTTCTGTAGGTTATGACTGGTCCAATAAAAAAGACCTGGACGTATGGCTAAAAGATAAGGGGGTTATTGCGTGAGAAAAGAAGCGCCAGAATACGGGATTATTAACGATATGAATATTAGATATTTAGCTGAAACAGAAGGGTTTATAAAACCTTTTCAGCCGCAGAATGTTAAAGAGATTAAGAGACTAAAAGGAAATGAAGCTTACGCCTATACAGAAAAGATCGGCGCGCTTTCTTTCGGTACTTCTAGCTTCGGGTATGATTTTACCCTAGCAGAAGATCTTTACGAAATGCAGGTAGATTACACAACAGAATTAAACGTTAAGGCTTTCGATCTTAAAAAACATACTAGGAAGCTACCAATATATGAAGACGAATTCGGGCGCTTCGCGGTTTTACCTCCGCACAGCTTCGTACTAGGTCATACAGTCGAATACGTGAGAATGCCAGACGATCTTCTAGGAATCTGCTTCGATAAAAGCACCTATGCAAGAATAGGCGGGATTCAGACAAACGTAACGCCAATTGAACCAGGCTGGCAGGGGCAGATTACTTTAGAAATACGTAATACGCTACCATGCTTTACGCGGCTTTATGTGAACGAAGGCCTTATACAGACAATCTTCTTACGTGGTGTAAGACCAGAAACAACATACGCCGATAAGAAAGGGAAATACCAGGGGCAGACTAATGTAACGGGGGCGAAGGTATGAGTATAATGATGGGCCGAGATAACAGGCTTTACCAGACTTCGCAGCACAGAGCCTATAACAGATCAGGTAAAACCGTACTACGGCGCTTTCCTGGTCGAATCGTTAGCGTCATAGCTGTAAAACCGAAAGGGCTAGGACCTAACGAATATAACCCACTTTTCCTTTATTTTGCGGTCAGTAGGTATCGAAAAGACTATGGAAAAGTATTGCAGCAGATCGACCAACAGAAACGGGCGGAGCTACCAAAATATGAAAATTCACTTTTCGAAAGTTGTTTTAAGAACTGGTAAGGGGGCGGTATGAATGGACGAAAAGAAGCAGTACCATAGCGAAGAAAAAATACAGGAATTAATAGAAAAGTTTAAGTCAGCTACGTTCACCACAGAACCACAGCAGCAGCCTAAAAAAATGAACAGGGCGCAACGTAGACAAATGGAAAGAAGCAAAAAGAAATATGAGCAGCGACAAACTTTTACGAAGGAAGAAGTAGAAGGAATGAACGAACAGGCTTATAAATACGGCGTAGCTTTCGCCTTACAAGCAGCGAAAGAAGTCTTAAACCTGGGGGAAGTAAGACTAGACAGGGTGCGCTTTAAGCTTAAGGAATTCGAATTCGAATACTTCCAGCAGTTAAGGCCTTTTAAGGGGGACATAGACGAAATTATTCGATATAAGGGGGCTGTTAACAATGGCAGAAAATAAAGATTTACTGAAATCCTTCGGTTATCAGAACATGGCTAACCGCCTAGAAAAACGTCTGCAGCCGATAAATGAAGATGGTAAACACGACGTAAGTAACAAGGCGCTTAAACGCTTAGAAAAAGTTATGTTCGCACAAGACGACTTCGGTATAGAGAAATACAGGAAGCCTTTAAAAAGCAGTTACAACTACGACTGGCTGCAGATGTTTTTAGAAGAGATAGCAGACGGTCTTAAGTATATCGAAAACGAAATAGAAAGGCGCCAGATCGTAAAGAACTTCCTAGAAATGGGGCTTAAGTCAGAAAATCCAAAAAGTTTTATAGAAATGGCTTTGGGAGAACTAAACAAAACTGGAACAGGAAAATACTAGCTTAATAGGGGCTGGGGCTATGGGTAGAAGACAAATGCCTAAAGGCTACCGCCAGCGACAAAGGGACAAGCAGCTAGAAAGGTGGAAGCACTTTATACGGCGCGAGAAGAAGAAAATACAAAAGAATAACGATCGGAAAGGGGCTGCGGTGAAAATGCAGAAAAGCGACCACGAAGTAACACTTTTAGCAGAAGAACTAGCCCAGGCGCAGCATGAATCAGCAGTTTATAAGAAGGCCTGGGAATCAGAAAAACAAGTAAGCGAAGCTTGGCACCAGGAAAATAGGCATTTAAGGCAGCAGGTTAAAGAACTTCGCGGAATGTTTAAAGCATTAATAGGTTTTACCGCGTTACTTATCGGCGCGTTAATCGGGATAATGGGAGGGTTTTTCTTATGATCTGTATAGAAATTAAAAAGTCAGGACAAGTTTACCAGTTTGATCTGGAAGGTCAAGCAGACTTACACGAAGCGCACTTATTCGCCTTAGACATAGCAACGGGCAACGCGGAATACGTAGACCCTACGCAAATTATAGACCTGGGAACTTCGAAAGATTACGAACATATTCGCGTATGGAAGACTACCGAAGCAGCCCAGGGTCCAGCTGTAGAACCCCCACAGCTTCCAGCGCAGAAGGAAGACGAAGACTTTATTAAAAGCTTCGAAGATCGTATTACATGGTTAGGTCAGGACCTAAAACTAAAAGGGGTTAAGGCCATGTTAGACGGCGTACCTTTTATCTTAATCTATGAAATTAACAACGAACCAGCCCAGGTACAAGTAAGTAAGGATAACTTGGAAGGCTTAACAGACTACCAGGGGCGGGTCTTAGGATATACGGCACCGATCGCAATTATACCGCCAGGAGATCTTCATAGTGAAGAAGACGCCCTGGAATATGTAGAAGACTATCTAAACGAAATACGTAAGGAAGCAGAGGAAAAACAGGACGAAATAAAGGAACTAACCGCCAGGGCTTACGTAGGCTTCGTGGAAGTGGAGGAATGAAATGGCTAAAATCGTACACTTTCCAGATAAAAACGCAGCACAGGTAGAGAAGATCGAAAAGCTTTTACAGGCTGCTAAGAACGGGGAAATTACACGCTTTATCTTTGCTGCTGAACTAAAGGAAGAAAATAACGGGCGCCCTTTAATTGCTACTAGCTGGGACAATGCGGACTTAGGGGACCGTCAGTATTTGATCGGACACCTGCAGGCAGATGTGAACTTTGGGATAGTCGAAGTAAATCTTATAGAAGAATAAGGGGCGATCTTATGAGCAAGTACGAAGCAAAGCGGTTATTCGACCAGCTAGCAGAAGCTTATCTTATCGCTAGTGGAAGAAGTGAAGCAGCTAAAACTTTCGTGAGCGATCTACGGCGAGAACATAACTACGCCGTAGACGATTATTTCTTTATAAAAGACCGTAGGGAACATAGTAAAAAAGCACTTAAAAACGACGTAAAGGGGATAGCGAAAAGATGAAAAATAAGCCGAAATGCGGGAAATGCGGTAACGAACTTCACGCCGTAGCTTCTGGTTATATCCGCCGTAGTATAAAAGCCGACGGGACCCTGGGCTACATGCTTTTAGGGCAGGAAGACGGGCGCGAAAGCTTCCTGATCTGTAGCCATATGAAATGTAATACACGTTACGAAATGATCGCTTTAGAAAATGGAAAAATCGTACGCGGTAAGGAAGTATAAAACATGAGATACGCAGAAGCCCAGGAAGAACTACGGCGCGTATTAGCTGAGCAGCAAACAATCAGCATACCGAAGCTTAAAAGGCTAATACAGGCTTTGAATATATCACTTAAGAAACCCGAACCCAAAAACGCGGTAAGGGTAGTACGCCGTAAGAATGGGGTAGCTACGGTTATTATATTCGAAGGTCGCGACTATGCCTTACTTCCAGAAAGGGTAAGGAAGAAAAGATGAAAGGCAGCGAAGCACTTCTTAGAGCGATAGCAGCAGCTGGGGGTACGATCGAAGGGGCACAGCTGGACGTATGGCTTAGCCAGTTAGTCAAAGCGGACCTAGTGAAGATCGCCCCAGATTTTACTTATGAATTAACAGAAACAGCGAAAATATTCTTACGAAAGAAGGGCGTAGAAATATGATACTTATAAAACTTATCGCCTGGGTCGTCTATTTCATCATACAGGCATTTTACGCGATATTTAACGCACCGATTAACTTTCATTATTTAGTCAGTAAGGAAGTCGAAGCGATCTACAGGCGTAAAAGGCATAAAAAAGAGATCGAGGAACAACTAAAAAACGCAGGCAGTAAAGGGTACGAATACGACTAAGGGGGCTAACTGATGACAGAAGAACAAAGGAAACGCGCACAGGACTTTTT
>Ga0180220_1001230_pt1 | contig 20059 bp, 19 predicted proteins | sample eDN5th37CBELigBY_FD_151335 | JGI IMG/M metagenome (GOLD analysis project Ga0180220, IMG submission 151335) | Enriched backyard soil microbial communities from Emeryville, California, USA - eDNA 5th pass 37_C BE-Lig BY (version 2) (version 2) | ecosystem: Environmental > Terrestrial > Soil >...
GGCGCGCCTGCAGCACGGGGTTCCTGTAGGCCATGACGAGAACGGCGGTGCCGAGGCGGACGCGACTCGTCGCGCCTGCGAGCACTCCCAGAATAGCGATCGGCTCGAGCAGCGGATCGTCGAGCTTCGAGGGAAAGTCGCCCTCCTTCGCATAGGGATACTTCGAGGCGAACGACACCGGGAAGGCGACGTGATCGGCGACCCAAACGGAGGAAAAGCCCATGTCCTCGGCGAGGCGGGCGAGCGTCATGATCGGTCCGGGCGTCGCGAGCCGGCCGTAGATTCCAACGTCCAGTCCAAATGTCGAGAGATCCGCCATGGAGCGCTGTCCTCCGTCCATATGTCGCCTGCGGAAGGGCTACTCGGTCAGCAGCTTGACGAGCGAGAATGCTCCCCTGAGCTCGCCCAGCTTGTAGCCCGTCGCCTTGTCATCCGGATAGTAACGCACAAGTTCCGCCTTCACGTCAGGCTTGATGTCCGATCCGTGGCAGTTGAGGCAGACCTCCCCCGTGGCAATGCCGCTCATGTAGCGGAACATCCTGTCACCCTCGGGGGTCACGATCTGGTCGAAGCGCTCGAGGGTGTTCGGATCGGCGCCGGCCGCCGCCTTCTCCTGGAACTCGCTTAGAACGCGACGTTCCCAGTCCCCGGGCGCATTCTCGGGATTCCGGAGCTTGAGAGACGTCCGCAGCACCTCGAAGCCTGAGCTGTCCGTGAACTCGGTCGCGAGATCGGGAGCAACCGTCTGGCACAGCGCCACCGCATTGGCGGCGCCGTCGCTTCTGATCGCGGCTACGAGCTCACCCTTGAGCCGCTCCTTGACGCGACGCACGGTCAGGCGGGCGGCTGCGACGAGCTTCTCGATCTCGGCGTCGTCCGGCCGGTCGATCGCCCCCGTCTCGCTGACGGCTGCGGATCCTCCGGCGGCCGGCGGCGGGCGCGCACCCGATGTCGTCTGGGCAACCACGAACGCAGGCGCCGCCAGCAGCAACAGCGCTGCAAACGTGGCTCGGGATCCCCATCCCCCCGGCATTGCCTCCTCCCCAGTTCCGGCTGCTCATCGGAGCGGCGCGACTGAACCGACCGTACCCGGCGGCCCCCGACAACGGGCTCGTCCGACGAACGCGGCACGACCCATGGAGGGGGCGAGCGGCCAAGACGGACGACTTTCTTCCACGCTATCGCTGCGATTGCCCGCTTTTCTAGACGCAGACGGGCCGCAGGCGCCAGCCTTTCATGCGGCTCATTGAGCCGAGGCGCGCGTACTCCGCTTCTGTCCGCCGGTGCGAGCCGGCTTCTCGTCCGGCGGATAGTGACCCGCAGCCATCAGGGCCGCGGATGCCCAGCCGGCGCGCAGCTCGTGCTCGACGGCCTTCGGGCGCGCGGCGAAAAGGCGCTCGGCCATTGGCACGGCGACCTCACGGATCAACCGCTGGCGCTCGCGGCAGGCCGCGGACACGCAGTCGCCATGGGAGACCTCGGTACGTGTCGCACCCTCTGCCTGTGCGGTCGCCGTCGCTGCGAGCACCGCCAGGTCCTGGGCCTCTCCCAGCATCTGCGCGAGGTTGCGCGCCGCCTCGATCCGGACGCTCTGCAGCTCCGGCCATGCGGCGTAGACCAGTCCCTGCTGGCGCTGATAGGTCTGCACGGACTTGCGCAGCTCGTGCACGTTCTCGTCGGTCACATGGTGCGCGAGCCGCGCCAGCATCTCGCGGCCGCGCCTCTGGTTCTTCCGCAAACCGACCCCGACCGTATCGACGAGATCGCCCGTAACCTCGATCTTGGCGAGTCGCGCCTTGGCCTTCTCGAGGGCCTTGATCGCGCGGCGCACCATCGCGTCGGCGGAGCGGGCGGAAGGGGCGGGGCTCGCCGCCTCCGTCTCAGGCGCGTGCAGCCGCTCCGACAGCCATGCCAGCGCCGCGTCGAGCTCCTCGTCCTGGCCTGCAAGACTTGCCATCGTGCCGGACATGACATCGCGGTCCCGCAGGCTCGAGAGCTGGCGCGCGATCTCGCGGAGGGCGGCGTTCTCCTCACGGTAGACGCGATCCTCCAGCCCTGAGCGTACGCACTTGAGCAGCGCCCTGGTCCGTTTCATCGCCTTCCGGGCCTCGTGCACCCAGGTGACGCGGTCATCACCCTTGTGCGGGGTTTCGAGCACCTTCTCGATCTGCTCGACTGCGATCCGGCGCACGCCTTCGCGCAGACTTTCCTTCAATTTGAATCGATATGCCATGACCGCTCCCGGAGACCGGGGCAATGTCTGCAGCATTTCTGTCACATTCAAGAGCCGCGAAGAGCAGGGTTACCGCTTTCGACCGGGAAACCGGACAGCGCCCGACCGTGGAATGGCGCGGCTCCGTGCGGCCGCGGCTACCGTTTCGCCCGCACCGCCTCCGCCCACGCGAGCCACTGGCGCACGCGGCCTTCAGGATCGGCGTGGGTGAAGAAGTCCGTGATCACCGCCACGCTGTCGGCGCCGGCCTCGACCACGCCCGCTGCACGTTCCGGCGTGATCCCACCGATGCAGCACAGCGGCATTGTCCCGATCCGCTGCTTCCAGTCGGTGATGCGGTCGAGGCCTTGCGGTCCCCATTTCATGGCCTTGAGCTTCGTCTCGTAGATGGGACCGAGCGCGACATAGTCGGGCTTGGCGGCCAGTGCGATGTCCAACTCCTCGTGGCTGTGCGTGGAGATCCCGATGCGAACCCCCGCCCTCCGGATCGCCGCCACGTCGGCCGCGGCCAGGTCCTCCTGCCCGAGATGCAGGAAATCCGCGCCCAGCTCGATCGCTTCCCGCCAATAGTCGTTCACGATCAGGTCGCAACCGTGCGACTTGCAGATCTCCATACTGCCGGAGATCTGCCGGCGCACCTCGTCGGGCGGGACGTCCTTGAGGCGGAGCTGGGTGGTGCGGACGCCGAGCGGCACGAGACGCTGCATCCAGGCGAGATCGGGGACGATCGGGTAGAACACGTCGAGAATCGGGCGCATCGGCTCAAGCCTTCGGCTCGAAGTTGAAGAATGGCGTGCCTGCGACCGGTGTCGAGGGCGAGGCCATGTCGCGCGCCTCCATTAGACCCGCCTCGTAGGCGAGGCGCCCAGCTTCGACGCCGAGCGCGAACGCCCGCGCCATGCCGACCGGATCGCCGGCCTTGGCGACGGCAGTGTTGAGCAGGACCGCGTCGTAGCCCATCTCCATCGCCTGCGCGGCATGGCTCGGCGCGCCCATCCCGGCATCGACCACCATCGGGACGCCCGGGAAATAGTTGCGCATCGTGCGCAAAGCATAGGGGTTGGCGAGCCCCCGGCCGGTGCCGATCGGCGCGCCCCACGGCATGAGCACCTCGCAGCCCGCCGCCAGCAGCCGCTCCGCGGCCCCGAGGTCCTCCGTCGTATAGGGGAAGACCTTGAAGCCGTCGCGGACCAGCACGCCGGCTGCCTCGACGAGGCCGAACAGGTCCGGCTGCAGCGTGTCGTCGTTGGCGATCACCTCGAGCTTGATCCAGTCCGTATCGAACAGCTCGCGCGCCATCCGCGCCGTGGTGATCGCCTCCTTCGGCGTGCGGCAACCCGCCGTATTCGGCAGCACGCGGACGCCGAGGCTCCGGATCATCTCCCAGAAGCGCTCGCCGCTCTTGCCGCGCGCCGCCTCGCGCCTCAGCGACACCGTGACGACATCGACCTCCGCCCCGCGGATGGCGTCCGCGAGGATCTGCGGCGACGGGTACTGTGCCGTGCCCAGCAGGAGGCGCGACTTGAGTGCAGCACCGTAGGGAGCGAATGCTCCTGCCGCGCTTCGGACTTCCGAGACCAACATGCTCCTGACCTTTCAGCGCGACCGCTCCTCGGGCCGCGCGCATCATGCAACAAACCTACCGCCGACATGGAAGCCGGGGAAGGCCATCGTTCCCGAAGTTTCACCATTGACGGGGCGATCGCGCCGTCTAGCCGCCCTGGCGCGGCGCTACGATCTCCACCTCGTCGCCGGGGGCAAGCCGCAGCGCTGCCCGCGTCCGCTCCGGCACGAACTCGCCGTTGACCGCGGTCGCGACCTTCTGGCCGCCATAGCCAAGCTCGCCCAGCAACTCGGCGAGCGATTGGGCGCTCACGTCCCGTGCCTCGCCATTGATCACCAGACCTCTCGTCCTGGCCTTCTTCTCGTCGATCGTTGCAGGCACGCCTTGCGCCTCCGTGAAACCTGTGTCGCCAGGAAGATAGGGGCAGATCGCGCCCGGATCAAAGCCGTGCGTGCAAAGAGGCGACAGATAGCGATTTGCCCATACTATGCCAAAGCCGCGGGTCACTTATCGATCGCTGCAATGCAGTATACCGGACGGCGCCCGCGGAGCCCTTGGCGAAGGCTTTCATTTCGGCCTAGCATCAAACAACAACCTCGCGGAGGAAGCGCTCATGTCGTCACAATCCTATGCGTTTGCAGGCATCGCCGGCTACGTCGGCAAACCGGATGCGCCGGGCAAGGTCGGCATCTTCCGCCGGCCAGCCGAGGGGGGTGATTGGACGCACGTCCTGCCCGACATCGAGACCTACGTCGTGATGGTGCACCCGACCAATCCCGACATCGTCCTCGCCGGCACCGCCGACGGCGTGCAAATCTCCACCGACCACGGCGCTACCTTCAAGCCGGCGAGCTTCCCTGACAAGATCCAGATCTGGTCGTTCCTCGTCGACAGCCGCAATCCGAGCCGCATCCTCGCCGGTGCCTCGCCCGTCAACTTCTACGAGAGCGAGGACATGGGGCGGACCTGGAAGGCGCTCCCCGACAGCGGCATCAAGGAGCGCGAGGAGTGCGTTTTCCGCCATCGCGCCATGCGCATGGTTCAGCACCCGACCAAGCCGGACACCGTCTATGCCGCCCTCGAGGTGAACGGCGTCGTCCGCTCCGACGATTTCGGGCGCACCTGGACGGACTGCTCGGAGCACCTGATCGAGCTCTCGAAGCTGCCGCACCTGAAGAGCGCGATCCTCACCAAGAACTTCGCCGAGGGCATGCTCGACGGCCACGCCATCACCATCAGCCCGGCCGATCCCGAAGCGGTGGTTCTCGCCTGCCGCATGGGCCTCTTCCGTTCCACGGACCGGGGTAAGACGTGGCAGGACATGGAGATGAAGCGCTACTCGCCGATCACCTATGGCCGCGATGTGAAGGTGGCGCCGAACGATCCGAAGCGGATGTATGCGGCGCTGTCGGTGGCCGCGGCCAGCCACGACGGGCTCGTCGTCCGCTCCGACGACGCGGGCAAGACCTGGAAGCGCTTCGACAAAGTGCAAGTGCACGGCACCGTCATGTCGGTTGCCGTCAATGGCCGCAACCCGGACGAGGTGTTCGTCGGCGCGCGCTACGAGGGCGAGGTGTTTGCCACGCACGACGGCGGCGAGACATGGACGCCTGCCCCCATTCCTGGTCCTGTGAAGGACATCTACTGCGTTGCGGTGGGCTGAGACGCGTCATCCCGGAAGCGTAAGGCCGCAGGCCGAGCGCTGTCCGGGATCCAGCGCAAAATGTGCGCGAAGCGCGCGCAATGCGCTTCCTCGGCAGGAATGACGCGCTGGCTCTCTTGCGCCTACTCAAGCGCCAGGATGAAATTGCGCACGACGGGGTAGATCTCCCGGTCCCAGCGCTTGCCGTTGAAGACGCCATAGTGGCCGACGTTGGCCTGCAGGTGATGCCGCTTCAGATGCGGGCGCAGCGACCGGCAGAGATCGTGCGCCGCGGTGGTCTGTCCCATGCCGCAGATGTCGTCGCGGCCGCCTTCCACTGTCAGCAGCGCCGTGCGCCGGACGAGGGACGGATCGACCTTCCTGCCACGATAGGTGAAGGTCCCCTCGGCAAGCTCGGCCCGCTGGAACACGCGGTCGATGGTCTCGATGTAGAACTCCTCCGTGAGATCGAGGACGGCGAAGTACTCGTCGTAGAACTCCTTGATCTTCTGCGCCTCTTTCGCCTCTCCGGCCGCCAGATGCGAGAAGAGCTTCTGATGGGCTGTCCGGTGGCGGTCCATGTTCATGGCCATGAAGGCCGTGAGCTGCACGAACCCCGGATAGACTTTGCGGCCGGCGCCGGCGAACCGTGCCGGCACGGTCGAGATCACCGACGTCTCGAACCATGCGAGCGACTTCTTCACTGCCAGCTCGTTGACCTCGGTCGGGCTCTCGCGCGGGTCGATAGGCCCTGCCATCAGCGTCATCGAGCGCGGTGTCGCCGGGTCCTTGGTCTCCGACATCACGGCGACGGCCGCGAGCGTCTGCACGCACGGCTGGCAGACCGCCAGCACATGGGCGCCGGGCCCGATCTCGCCCAGAAAGCGGATCAGGTACTCGATGTAGTCGTCCACGCCGAAGCGGCCGGCGGCCAGTGGCACGTCCCGCGCATTGGCCCAGTCGGTAATATAGACGTCGTGATCCCTGAGCAGGGTCTCCACCGTTCCCTTGAGCAGCGTCGAGAAGTGCCCGGAGAGCGGGGCCACGACGAGCACTTTCGGCTGCGGCGTCTCCACGTCCTTCGCGAAATGCAGCAGCTTTCCGAACGGCAGGGCCAGCGCGATCTCTTCGGTGACGGTCGCATCCCTGTTGCCGACGCGGACCGTCCGGATGCCGAACGGGGGACGTTGATGCGACAGCTTGAAGCGCGTCGTCATCTCGAAGGCTGCCACGAAGTGACGGGGCGTAAGGCTCGCAGCGACGGGCAGGGTGTCAGCGAGCCGAAGGAACTGGCTCGCCATCTGCCGGAAGGGCTCGATGAGATCGTCCTGATACTGATAGGTATGGTAGAGCATTTACCTGCCTGTCATCGCCTTTTGCTGCGACGCAAAAAGCTAGTGCAAACTCCGCTGCACTGCGAGAAGATATTTCAGGCATCGCGTGTCAGAGTAAGCGGGCTTTCGGCTGGCCGCGCGATCCGCGTCCCCCGTCGTCCGCTTGGGGACGGGTGTCCAATCCTGTAGCTGAGCACAAGATCGACATGGCACGCGCAACTCTCACCATCTCGTCCAAGAACTACTCGTCCTGGTCCTTGCGGGGCTGGCTTCTGTGCAAGATGGTGGGCCTCGCGTTCGACGAGAAGCGCGTCGACATCGACGATCCGGATACCCGGCAGGAGCTGCTGCTGCTGTCGCCGTCCGTGCTGGTGCCGCGGCTGACGCACAACGACGTCATCGTGTGGGACACGCTGGCCATCGCCGGCTATCTGCACGAGGTCTTCCCCGATGCGGGGCTGCTGCCGGCCGAGGTTGCCGCCCGCGCGCACTGTCGCGCGGTCTCGGGCGAGATGCACGCGGGCTTCTACAATCTCCGCTCAGCGCTGCCGATGAACCTCAAGGTGCGGCACACGTCGTTCAAGATCTTCTCCGGCGCGCGCCCGGACGTCGAGCGCATCAAGGCCATATGGGCGGAATGCCTGGAGCGCTACGGCGGGCCCTATCTCTTCGGCAAGACACCGACCCTTGCAGACGCCATGTACGCTCCGGTGTGCACGCGCTTCCGCACCTACGCGGTGCCGCTCGACGGCGCCCTGGCGGCGTATGTCGAGCGTATTCTCGACTGGCCGCTGATGAAGGAATGGACCGCCGAAGCGCTCGCCGAGCCGGAAGAGCTGATCGAGCTCGAGGTGGAGTTCTAGTCGCTCAGAGACCACTGATTCCAACGACTTCGCAGCACTTCGCCGTTCCGCCCGAGCTTGGCCTCGAAGCAGCGAATCACGTAGCTTCCCGCAGTCTTTTGCCAACAGCGGTGACAGGGGTGCAATGGCGCGGTTTCTGGCGATAGCGAACAGAAAGGGCGGCGTCGGCAAATCGACCATTGCCGTCATGTTGGCTCATGCTTCGGCCGCGTGGGGAAAGAAGCGCGTGCTCGTCGTCGACCTCGACACGCAGTGCAACGCGTCGCTGATGCTCATCGGCGGCGAGGGCTGGGACAAGGCACGCCGCGCAGGCCGTACCATCTCCGACTACTTCTACGACCGCTTCGACAAGGTCGCCGAGGACGAGTCGCACTACGTCGCGGCCAATATCGGTGATGTCGCGCATCCGCGCGCTGCTCGCGGCCGCGTCTCGCTGCTGCCCGGCTCGCTGATGCTTGAGGACGTGCAGGGAGAGCTCTACCTGAAGCAGGCGAAGCGCGGCTCCAACCCCGACAAGGTCGCACAGGACGTGCGCGGCCGCATGATGCGGCTGATCAAGCACTTCGGCCACGACTTCGACTACGTGATCCTCGATTGCCCGCCGGGCCTGTCTTTCGCGGCGCTCGCGGCCATCGACCTCGCCGACCAGGTCGTCGTGCCGTTCAGGCCCGACTACGTCTCGCAATTCGCCCTCGACCGCGTCGCACTGCTGATCGAGCGCGTGGAAACGGCGGATCAACTCGCCGCGGTGCCGTTCGTCGACCGGCGGTATATCTGCCTTCCCAACTATGTGACGGGCAAAGGCCGCGAGCGGCTGCTGATCGACCAGATTGCCCTCGATCATCCGCTGCTCCAATCGCGGGTGCCGCTGCTCGACAGCGTTGCGCGCGCCTTCGATTGGGAAGAGTCGAAGAAGACGATGGCCGAGAAGTATGGAGACGCGCTGCCACACCTGCGGGCCTTGCATGACGAGGTCTTTGGCGCGGCAACATGGCTGGCGAAAGCGGGGTGAGCGACGGCGGCCACGAGACGAGAGGCTGAGGGATGGCAAGAACCAGGAGACTCCTGAGCGGAGCCGCAAAGGATGCCTTCTTGAAGCGCATGCTCGATGCCGAGCCTGGCCTCGATGATGAGACACGCGAACGCCTGACCCGGACGCTTCAGTCCTCCATCGCGCTTGTCGCACGCCGTCATGGTGAGCTCCCCATCCAGGCGCCTGAAGAAGCGAACACCGTCCTCGAAGAGGACTCGCCGAGCGAGGCGGCCGAGCACGATCTCGCCGAAGCGGCAACTGTCGCGCCGGACGTCGAGCCGTTCGATCCCTACTCTCCGAACGTCATTGTCGTCTTCCGCACGCGCGGACGCGACGCTGCATTGGCGGAACTGCACACCATCGAGGACGTCGAGTGCCTGCGCCTGCTTGCCCGGGAGCAGCAGCTCGGCATCGCGTCCGATCTCGCCGACGCGGCGGACATCCGCCAAGCCATCGTCGCGGCGGCCGAGCGGCGCATCGCCAATCGCCGCGCGGCGGCAAGTTGAGACGCTCCGCCTCACTCGGCCAATGCCACGCCCTCGCGCCGCGGATCGGCCGCACCTTCGAGTGCGCCATCCTCGCGACGGACGATCAGTTGCGTCCCAGACGTGAACACGTCGAGGGCGATACTGTGCCCATAGGGCTTCAGTTCCAATGCGGTCCTCAGAACGCCGAGCGCACCCGATGGCTGCCCGAATCCCAGCAATCCGGAGATCGCCGGTTGCTCGAGCTGGAAGTCGGCGCCGCGGCTCGCGAAGTTCGGGAGCGCCACGGCGGCAGCGGCATCGAGCTTCCAGTCGATCACGCCGATGATCGTCTTCAGGACGTAGGGAATGATCCGCGCGCCGCCGGCCGAGCCTGTGACGAGGACCGGCTTTCCATCCTCGCCGAGCACGATGGTGGGCGACATCGAGCTGCGCGGGCGCTTTCCGGGCTCGACGCGATTGGCGACAGCCAAGCCATCCCGCGACGGCCGGAACGAGAAGTCGGTGAGCTCATTGTTGAGCAGGAAGCCTGCCGCCCAGCGGCCGGAGCCGAACGCCGACTCGATGGTCGTCGTCATCGCAAGCGCGTTGCCCTCGCCATCGATGATCGAGATGTGGCTGGTCCCGGCCGCCTCGTGCGTCTCGTCGGGCGCCAGGGCCTGGGCCTCCGAGCCGGGCGGACGGCCCGGGCGGGCCTCGAGCATCGGTCGAAACGGCGAGATCAGGCGCCGCCGCTCGGCCAGATAATTCGGCTCCAGTAAACCCGGCGGTATAGCGACGAACCCGGGATCGGCGAGATACCAGTTGCGGTCGGCAAATGCGAGCTTCAGCGCCTCGCCGACGAGATGTATCGGGGCCGGTGCCATCGCTGCCGACGGACCAGTCCCGAGATCGAAATGAGCCAACATGCCGAGCGCCTGCCCGATCGTGTGCGCGCCCGATGACGGTGGCCCCATCGAGCACACCCGGTGCGCCCGATACGCGACGCAGACCGGACGCCGCTCGATGACCCTATAACTCGCGAGGTCCTGGCGCGTCATGCTGCCGCGCGCCGGCTCCACGGCTGCCGCGACGACGATCTCGTCCGCGATCGCGCCGGAGTAGAGCGCATCCGCGCCTTTCGACGCGATCCGCCTCAGCGTTCGTGCATAGTCCGGATTCGCCAGCCTGAAGCCCGCGGGCCACGGCCTGTTCCTCGCGTCGAAGAAATACGCCCGCGCCTTCGCGTCGAAGCCGGTCGGCGCGTCGGCCCGCAGCAGCCAATACAGTCGCGGCGACACGCGAAAGCCGGTCTCCGCGAGACGGATCGCGGGCTCGAACAGCTCCGCCCAGGGTCGGTTGCCGAACGACCGGTGCGCGTGCTCGAGCAGCCGCACGGTTCCCGGGACGCCGATGGAAAGCGGAGACTTCACCGCGGCCTGGAAGGCCATGGGGCGGCCATTGACGAGAAAGCGGTCCGGCCGTGCCGCAGCGGGCGCCGTCTCACGGCCGTCGAACGTAACCATCCGGTTTGTCTTGGCGTCCCAGTAGACCAGGAACGCGCCGCCGCCGAGACCCGACGACTGCGGCTCGACGAGGCCCAACACAAGCTGGACCGCAATGGCAGCATCGACCGCGGAGCCGCCCCGTCGCAGGACTTCGCGTCCGGCCGCCGCCGCCTCGGGGTTGGCGGCGGCAACCATATGCCGCCGGCCGTGGGCGAGCGCCTGGGCACGCCACCCGCTCTGGGCTTCGGGCGCGGGTCGATGCTGAGCCTGCGCCGCGCCAGCGCACAGAAGCAGGGCGAGAGCCGTGGCAAACAGTAGGAGGCCCGTCCGCACGCGCCGGCCCGTCAGCGTCTGCGTGCAGTCCGGGCACCTCATGCCTTGATGCGCACCGGCAGTTCGCGAACGCCGCGAATGAAGTTGGAATAGAGCCGGCGCGGCGGCCCCATCACCTCGATGTCGAGATCGCGCTTCAGAATCTCCTCCCACAGGATGCGAAGCTGCAGGTCCGCGAGCCGATCACCGACGCAACGGTGGATGCCTGCGCCATATGACAGATGCTGGCGCGGCTTGGCGCGATCCACGATGAACGCGTCCGGCTGGTCGATCGCCGTCTCGTCACGGTTTCCCGAGACATACCACATCACAACTTTGTCGCCTTCGTGGATACGCTGACCGGCAAGCTCGGTATCACGCGTCGCCGTTCGCCGCATGTGGATGACGGGCGTCTGATAACGGATCGTCTCCGCAACGAGGCTCGGAACCAGAGCCGGGTTGGCGCGCAGCTTCGCCCACTGCTCCGGGTTCTCGCTGAGAGCCAGAAGCCCTCCCGACATGGAGTTGCGCGTAGTGTCGTTGCCGCCGACGATCAGCAGCGCGAGGTTGCCCACGAACTCCATCTGCGGCATGTCCCTCGTCGACGGGCTGTGCGCCATCATCGAGATCAGATCGAGCTTCGGCCCTTGCGCGGCACGCTCGATCCAAAGGCCCTTGAACGCCTCTGCCATGCGCAGCAGCTCGGCGAAGCGCTCCTCCTCGGAGTGCACCGGCGCGTCGGGCGACCTCACGTTGCAGATCGCAACGTCCGACCAATACGTGAGCTTGCGCCGCTCCTCGAAGGGGAAATCGAACAGCGTTGCCAGCATCATCGTCGTGAGCTCGATCGAGACCTTGTCCACCCAGTCGAACACCTCACCGCGCGGCAATGCGTCGAGAACGGCCTCCGTGCGCTCGCGAATGATCGTCTCGTAATGTGCGAGATTGGTCGGCGCGGCGACCGGCGCCACCGTCTTCCGCTGCTCGGTGTGTCGGGGCGGGTCCATGCGGATGAAGCTGGAGCGGGCCATCTCCGCCGGCTGGTCCTCGACCTGGATGCCGCCCCGCTCGGACGACGACGAATAGGTCGCATGGTCGATCTCGACCGCCATGATGTCGGCATAGCGCGTCACCGACCAATAGGAGCCATAGGGGCTTTTCGGACAATAGTGAACGGGTGCCTCGCGGCGCAGGCGCGCGAAGATCGGGTGCCAACTGTCCTGCTCGTAGAGCGCGGGATCGGAAACGTCGATCTCATCCAGCGGAACGGATGGGACGTCGAAAGCAGCGACGGCTGTCTCGTTCATCGGACCTCTCCTCCAAGGGCGCGCACCGTTTGCCGGCGTCGTCGACTGGGAGGCAGTCTAGGTCGCGCCGGGCGGATTGGCCAACCCCCTCGTCGGACCGGAGGACCCTCTGCCGGACTATCCGCCGGCGCTCCAGATCTGGTCCAGGACGCGCCGCAGGTTGCCGCCAAGATAGGCGCGGATCTCCGTTTCCTTCCAGCCGCGCCTGACCAGCGCCTCCGTCACCTTGGGCAGGTCCGAGTGCTTGTTGCAGTCGGAGAGGTAGCGCGCGGGGATCTCCTCGCCGAACACGCGGTTGAAGCGATTGATCCCTTCCCAGCGCCGCCAGTGTCCGCGCTCGAAGGCCATGCGGGCGTAGCTCGCGCCCGTCGCGAGATCCGTGCCGAAGGACACGTGATCGATACCGGCGAGATTCACCAGATAGTCGAGATGGCGGAGATAGTCGTCGATCGAAGGCTTCCGGGACGGATCCTGGTCCCAGCACATCGGCCCGTAGATGCTCGCACCGATCACGCCGCCCTTCTGCGCGACCGCCTTGATGATGTCGTCCGTCTTGTTCCGCTCGAGGTTGGCGAGCGCACGCGCGTTGGCGTGCGTCACGAGCACCGGCTGCGTGGAATGCTCGATCGCACCCCACATGGTCCGCTGGCCGACGTGGGAGAGATCGATCGCGATCCCGACCTCGTTCATGATCCGCACGCACTGCTTGCCGAGCAGAGTCAGGCCCGCTTCCTCGGGCTCCAGGCAACCGTCGCCCAGCGCGTTCCGGAAGTTGTAGGTCAGTTGCATGATGCGCAGGCCGAGCCGGCGGAAGAAGTAGATACGGTCCGGCTCGTCGGCGATGGGGCGGGAATTCTGCCAGCCCATGATCAGGCCGATCTTGCCGTCAGCCCTGGCACGGTCGAAGTCGGCCGCTGTCTCGACCTGCATCCAGGGGGAGCTCGGCCGGTTGAGAATGCCGTGCCAACGCGCGATCTCGGCGCACGCTTCGGGAAAATCAGCTTCGAAATGGCAGGTCGTGATGTTGAGCGCATCGATCCCACCCGCCTTGAGGTCGGTGACGTCGCCGTCGCAGTGATAGACGAGGCCGTCGATCACGAGGGCGTCGTTGTGCAGTTTCAGCGCATCGGTCACGGCAGCCTCCCCTTGGCCCGTTTCTGGAACTGGCAAAGCGTAGGCCGGATTGCGGCCGCGAGACCAGCATTCAAATACGAAAAGAGGCCGGTCCTGCGACCAGCCCCTGTTCACGTGAATGCCTTTCGCCTCAGCGACCGACGTTGCGGCCGCGCAGGGGTACGCCGAACTCCTGGTGGCAGACGTCGGCCAGAACGGCGACGCCCTCGCGGATCTGCGCTTCGCTCGGGTTGGCGTAGCAGAGCCGCAGGCGCGACCTGGCGTAGCTCTCGCCCAGCGCCCACTCCGGGCCGGGGTTGAGCGCGACGCCCGCCTTGGCCGCGGCCTGGAACAACTTTGCGGTGTCGACCTCGTCCGGCAGCTTGATCCAGAGGAAGATGCCGCCCTTCGGCTTCTCGAACTCGGCCGACGTGCCGAACTCGGCGTTGAGCGCCTCGACCAGCACATCGGCCTTCTTCTTGAGGCGCGCGCGCAGGTCCTTGACGTGCTGGTCGAAGTGCCTGCTGCAGTACTCGGCCAGCACCATCTGCTCGAGCGCGCCCGAGCCGGCGTCAGTCTTGAGGCCGAGCAGGTTGCCCATCAGCGGCCAACTCGCGACCACATAGCCGAGGCGCAGCGCCGGTGCGATCGACTTCGAGAACGAGCCGATGTGGATAACCTGGTTATTGCCTGCCCCGGCAAGCGCCCGCAGCGCCGGAGGACGCTCGCCGGTCCACGTCAGGTCCGAGTAGCATTCGTCCTCGAAGATCGGCACGCCATGCTTTGCGGACAGTGCCAGGATCTCGCGGCGGCGACCCTCGCTCATGATCGTGGCGGTCGGGTTCTGCACGGTCGGGATCGTGTAGATGTACTTCGGCTTGATGCCCTTCGCCTTGCAGTCGTCGAGCGCGTTGGAAAGCGCGCTGACGCTCATGCCGTCGCCGTCGAGCGGCACGCTGACGATGTTGGCCTTGGCGCGCTTCAGGCGCGTGATGGCGCCGCCGTAGTTGGCCTGCTCGATGATGGCCGTGTCGCCGGGTGCGATCAGCAGGCTGTTGATGAGGTCCATGCCCTGCAACGAGCCCGACGTGATCAGGATGTCGTCGGGCGTGCAGTCGATACCGGCGTCGGCCTTGAGCTTCTTCACCAGGAACTGGCGGAGCGGCAGGTAGCCTTGGGGACCGCTTTCGAGCCCATATGTCGCGAGCGTGCGCCCTTCGCGGGCGAGCACGGCATCGGCCGCCGCCCTCAGGTCCTCGACGGGAATGCTCTCGGCGTCGTTGTGGCCGCCGACGAAGTTGTACTTGGGAAAGCCGTTGTACTTCACTGCGGCCGGAGGCAGGTCGGCGCGAATGAGGCCAGTGAAGTCGAAAGGGGCAGTCATCGAGCGTTCCTCGCGAGGCTGTTTGCTTTTCCCGCGAATTCTTCGCTCATCCATGCCCGCTTGTCACGCCGCGATGGGGCGAAACGTTCCGATGGCGCCTTTGAACCGAAATCAGCCGTCCAGTTCCCAGCCGCCATCGTCCAGCCGGCAGGCAATCCCTTCGGTCCGCTTCGAGCGGCTGGCATCGTTGAGCGTGACGACGATGTGCCGGCAGACGCGCCCCAACGCGTCCCGGAACGTCTGGGTTGGCTGCACGAGTCCCGAAAGCCGCCCGCCGTGGCGATACCAGACGTAGGTGGAGCCGTCGCCGACCTCGGTCAACGCGACCGTCACGGCCTCGAGCGCGGCTGCCTCGTCCCTGGCATCGAACAAGGGGCGGATCTCGACGCTGAACTCCGGGGACCGCTGCGCCGCCTTGCCGCTCGGGGCATAGGTCTTGCCGTCGGGTGGGTTACCCTCAGCCCGGACAGTGGGGGGTAGCAGAGCCAATACCGCCAGGATCGCCGCCAGTCCGACGAGGGGATGCCACGGCATGAGACGCATCGAACGCATGATCGAACTCGACACTCGAAGCCGGCCCAGGATTGAGCGCAACAAGAAAGAACGCTATCCGTTCCCACCAGTTTCACATCAGAACACTTAAGGCTTGGTTGAGACTTGGCGCTGGTCGCAATGTGGCAGCATCAAGACGATCGCCGGCCAAGGAGCGCCGATGAGCGACAACAGATCCGGCCATGGCAGCCAGGTTGCGCCGGAACCCGATTTCACGGCCGCCGACGAGCCGTTCGCACAGTTCGAGCGCTGGTTCGCCGAGGCCGAGCAGAACGAGCCGAACGACCCCAATGCCATGGCGGTAGCCACGGTCGATGCGGATGGCATGCCGAACGTGCGCATGGTGCTGCTCAAGGGTCTTGACGCCGCCTCGGCCGGGCCCGCCCGGGGCTTCGTCTTCTATACGAACCTCGAGAGCGCCAAAGGCCGGGAGCTGCTGGCCTCGGGCAAGGCCGCCCTTCTCTTCCACTGGAAAAGCCTGAGACGCCAGGTGCGCATCCGCGGCACCGTCACGCTCGTCTCCGATGCCGAGGCGGACGCCTACTACGCGACCCGCGCCCGCGGCTCGCGGCTCGGCGCCTGGGCCTCCGCCCAGTCCCGTCCGCTGGAGAGCCGCTTCGCTCTCGAGAAAGCCGTCGCGATGGTGACCGCGAAGTATCCGGTCGGCGAGATCCCTCGCCCACCGCACTGGTCGGGCTTCCGGATCACGCCGCTGCAGATCGAGCTGTGGCAGGACCGCCCGTTCCGCCTCCACGATCGCGTCGTCTTCCGGCGGAGCGTCCCAACCGAGTCATGGACGAAGATGCGCCTCTATCCCTGAGACCGGCGGCCGCAGACAAAAAGGGGCGCGGCGCGCCCCTTTTCGACGACCAACCCGCCGGCGTCAGGCGACCGGCTTCTTGATCTCGATACGCTTCTCAGCCTTGAGCGCCTCCGGGCGCTTCGGTGCCACGACCTTGAGCACGCCCTGGTCGAAGTTCGCCTCGATCGCGTTCTCGTCGATGCCGTCGGGAAGCCGCAGCGAACGCTCGAAGCGCCCAAAGGAGCGCTCGGCGATGTGGTAGTTGTCCTTCTTCTCCTCGCGCTCGTCCTTGCGCTCGCCCTTGATGGTGAGCACGCCATCCGCGAACGTGACGGCAACATCCTTCTCTGCGACGCCGGGCAGGTCCGCCTCGATGACGATGCGGTTCTCCTCCTCGCGCACGTCCAGCTTGGCAGCCAGTCCGCCCGTCTCGCCGAAGCGCGGCAAACCGAGCCCGCTCAGTGCCGGCCAACCGCGCTCGAAGCGATCGAAGACGCGGTCGAGGTCGGCCCGCATCGCATCGAAGAGATCCAACCGCCGACCCGGCGCCGGCTCGTTGCGGGTGATATCCTTAGCCATGATACGTCCTCCTTCCAGAGAGCTGGGAAAGAGCCCATTTCCAACAGTTGTCGCGGATGGGCCGGTGGAACCGGCCTCCAGTTCCAATCAACGAGCGCAATTGTCGATCGGTTGCATCGGAGACGGTTTGACAGCCATCAACACGGCCGCCTGCGAGGCGAAGCTCAGAAGCGTCCCTCGGACAGCAGCCCAAGCATCGTGTCCACCGCGCGGACCGCGGTCTTCAACCGCGCCTTCGTCCTGGCGTCGAGGCGGTCGACGGCAACGCGCGGTGACAGCGGCACGCCGTCCCGAGCGTCCGCGATCTGCTGATCGAGAATGGCCGCCAGCAGCGGCTCCTGGGCCTCGATGACGGCGTCGAAATCACCCGGCGCGCCTTTTCCGAGCGCTTTCACGGCTTCCAGCCGCTCGCGCGTCGAGCGGAGGGCCATGCCGTGTCGAAGCGCCATCACGCGGGCGCCGGTGAAGATCGGCATCAGCCCGCCCTTCTTCAGGTCGACCCGGCCATCGATCTTCTGGAAGCCGCCGAAAAAGCCGAGCGGCGAACGCCATTGCCGTGCCAGCTCCGTCAGCATCATCAGGAACGACGTCGTCGCCCTGGCGCGCGCGCGGGCATGAGCCAGCACCTCCTCCGCGAGGGCACGGTCGCCGTGCACCGCGACGGCATCGAAGAAGATGTCGACGTTGAGCAGATCGAGCGGCCGCTGCCGGCGGATCCACCCCTCGACCTGCATCTTCCAGTCCTCGACCGACAGGCGCCACAGGCGGTTGCGCGCCATCACCCCGCCTTTGCACAGGACGATGCCGGCCTCGTCCAGTACGCGGTTCATGCGCTCCGCCATGACGGCAAACCAGAGGTCCGCAGGGCTGCCCTCGGCCCCTTCGGCATAGACGATGGCATTGTCCTGATCCGCGGCGAGCAAGCTCTCGCCGCGCCCGGCCGAGCCCAGCACGAGAACGGCATAGGAGCATGGCGGGGGGCCCCGCCCTTCGGCCTGCATCTCCTGCTCGGCAAGCTCGGCGGCACGCCGCGTGATGGCCTGGATCTCGGCGCTGAGGGTCGCCGCGATCAGGCGGCTCTCCACGCCCTCGCGACGCAACGCGGCCGCCATGCCGGGCGCCTTGCCCCAGGCATCGGCGAGCTCTGCCACTGTCGTCGCGGCTGCTATCGCATCGCCGATGACAATCGCTTCCATGGCCCGGTCGCGGAGGAGGTTTCGCGGCGTCAGCGCACCCACGACGCGGCCTTCTCTGTCGCGCACGGCGAGATGCCTGATCCCGAGCCGGGCCATCCGGCCAATGGCGCGATAGACGAAATCGTCCTGCACGACACCGTGAACCGGTGTGTTGGCAATGGACGAAACCGGCTGCAACAGGCCTCTACCGGGATCGGCGGCAATGGCGCGGAGAATGTCTCGCTCGGTGACGATGCCGTCGCGGCCACGGTCCAGCGTTACGAAGACGGAACTGGTGCCCTTCTCCAGGATCAGCGCCAGCGCATCCCGCACGGATGTCCCGCCGCCGACCACGAGAGGCGGCACACTCATCACGTCGCAGACCCGATGGCGATAGGCGAAGACATCGATCGTAGCCGGCGCAAGATGGCCCGGCGGTTCCGCCCCGACGGCGATCATCAACTCGCGCGAGGCGCGCGCGTCCTGCTCGGCGAGCCGCGATGTCGCCGTCATGGCTTCGGCGAGCGTCCGGATGTTCTGCGCGCGCAGCAGCGGCACCAGCCTCACGAACACGTCGGCGGCCGCCCGCGCATCTCCGAGGGCCGTGTGTCGGCCTTCGATCGTGATACCGAGCCAGTCGCAGAGCCGATCGAGGCTGTGGTCCGCGAGCGTCGGCGCCACTAGGCGCGACAACGGCCGGATATCGAGCGCGGGCGGCGGCTTCCAGTCGATCCCGGCTGCCTCGTGCTCGCGCTTGAGGACGGCGAAGTCGTAAGCGAGGCTGTGGCCGATCACGAGCCGTCCCGCGCATGCGCTTTGCACGTCCGGGAGGACCGCCGGAAAGGACGGCTGCCCCGCGACGGCGGCATCGGAGATCCCGTGGATCGCCGTTGCTTCCGGAGGAATGGGCGTCCCCGGATCGACCAGCGTGTCGAGCACCGGCTCTCGCTCGACGGCGCTACCGTTCACGCGTATGGCCGCGATCTGCACGATCCGCGCGCGACGCGCATCGAGCCCCGTCGTCTCGGTGTCGATCACGATCGCCTCGACGGCCGCCAGAGGTGTCGTCGGCCCGATCCCCGTCATGCGGCTCTCCGTTGGCGCAGCTCCCGACAAGGGGAGCTTACGAACGCATCCGCCGACGCATCAACACCTCGTCCTTGCCGGCCGCCACGAGGTCGCAGAGCAGCGCTGCGTGCTCGAAGCCGTGTCGTTCGTAGAAGACACGGGCGCGTGTGTTGCTGGCCGTCACGCAGAGCCAGAGGTTGCGGGTGCCCCACGGCGCCTGTGACGCCATCCACTCGAGCGCGGCCTTGCCAAGCCCCCTGCCCTGATGGCCCGGCAACAGGCCGAGGAACTGGAGGTAGGGGCCGAGCAGCCATGTCTCGCGCACGACGATGGCGCCTGCGAGCACGCTGCCGAGACGGATGGCGAAGCGCGCATATCCCGGCTCGGCCCTCGCCAGGAACGACGCCAGAGCCTCCGCCGACATGCCGTAGCCGGACCACGGCTCCATGGCCGCGAAGGCCGCGCCCAGCAGCGCCGCATCGCGGGGTGTGATCTCGTCGAGCGTCGCGGCGGCTCCCGCAACCGCCAGCTCATACTGCCGGCCGCCATACGCCGGCCGGGTTGGCCCCTCATTGGGCACGATGGATCTCCGTGCGGAAAGCGAAAAGCCGATCGTATCTGTCGGTATCGCCGGGCTTTGCGTCATAGCACGTCGGCGCGATCTCCGGCCGGCCGGCGGCCAGCAACTCGGAGACCGTCACGAACTGGTAGCCCTTCGCCCGCAACTGCGGGATCACCAGCGGCAACGCCTCGGACGTGTGATGCCCGCGGCCGTTGGCGTGCATGAGCACGATCGAGCCCGGCCGGGCATGGCGCAAGACGGCCGCCGCGATCGCGCGGGCCGACTGGCCGGGCGACGGATCGCCCGTCGAGACATCCCACTGGATCGCCAGCAGTCCGTTCTGGGCCGTCGCCGCGAGCGCCGCCGGGTTGCATGCGCCATAGGGAAAGCGAAAGAGCCGGATGCGCGAGGCGCCGGGAAGCACGCCGCCCGCCACGCACTGGCGCTGCGCCAGCTTCGCGCGAACGGCCTCGTAGGCCGCCTGCGGTCCGATGATCTCGCTCGCCAGGGCGCCGCCCGAGAGCCCCCGCAAGTTTCGGTGCGCCCAGCCGTGGCTGCCGATCT
>Ga0180220_1001233_pt1 | contig 19966 bp, 20 predicted proteins | sample eDN5th37CBELigBY_FD_151335 | JGI IMG/M metagenome (GOLD analysis project Ga0180220, IMG submission 151335) | Enriched backyard soil microbial communities from Emeryville, California, USA - eDNA 5th pass 37_C BE-Lig BY (version 2) (version 2) | ecosystem: Environmental > Terrestrial > Soil >...
GCGAACATCACCGCGAATTGACGGCGAATTGACGGCGCGCCGGCTGGCGCGCGCCCGGGAATGTCCCCGGGTTCAAGCGCGTTGCCGTCGCCGGCCGCCCAGCGCGCCGTGAAGGCGCGCTATAATTCGTCGCTCTGCCGGGACCTCGGTCCCGGTACGACACCGATGCGGGTGTAGTTCAATGGTAGAACGGCGGCTTCCCAAGCCTCAAGCGTGGGTTCGATTCCCATCACCCGCTCCACTTCAACTTTCCATGGCGTTCCAAGGACGTCCATGGCGTGTTGCAAGTCATTGTCACGGTTCGATTTTTTAAGAATCTTCGATCCAGTGACGTCCAGCGAAATCCACTGACAGCCGGTCCAAACTGGTACAAAAAGTGGCCCAAACAATGCGCGAGCTTCCCTTGCCGCATTGTTGCTGGAGGAGCCGGGACCCGACGGGAAACATGGCACTCAACTCGCTTTCAAGGAGTTGGGATCATGCTTTCGGACCTCATGGCACGGCAGGCCAAGTGCACCGGCAAGCCATACGCGCTGGCCGACTTCGACGGCCTCTATCTCTACGTTTCCGCCATCGGCACCAAGGCCTGGCACTTCCGCTATTCGTGGTTTGGCAAGCGCGAGCGCATCACCCTCGGTAACTACCCGGCGCTTTCCCTGAAGGACGCCCGCGCGCTGCGCGATGAAGCCCGCTCGCTGCTCGCCAAGGGCGTCAATCCCCACAGCGAACGCAAGCGCAAGCGGCACGCGATCGTCCTGGCCGGCGAGCACACCTTCATGGCCGTCTACGAGCAATGGCTGGCCCATCGCCGGCTCTCGCTGGAGGAAGGACGGCAGACCAGCCTTGAACAGATCGGGCGCGTCTTCAAGAAAGACGTGTTCCCCTCGCTGCGGCACCTGACCATCTACGAGATCACCCGCGCACACCTGCTGGACATCATCGGCAAGGTGGAAAAGCGCGGCTCGCTGTCGGTGGCCGAGAAGCTGAGGACCTGGTTCACCCAGTTGTTCACCTACGCCACGGTGGCGATTCCCAACATGGGCGATAACCCGTCCAGGGACCTGGAAGTGGTCGCGCTGCCATTGCCGCCGGTCGAACACAACCCGTTCCTGCGCATGCACGAGCTGCCAGTCATGCTGCAGACACTGCGCAAGTACCGCGGGCGCCTGAACACGCAGTTGGGCTTGCGGCTGTTGATGCTCACTGGTGTGCGCACCGGCGAGCTTCGCTTCGCAACGCCCGATCAGTTCGACCTCGACCGGGGCCTGTGGGTCATCCCGGTGGCCAGGCTCAAGCAGCGCAAGCTGCTGACCAAGAAGAAGCGCAAGCGTCTCATCGACATCCCGCCCTACATCGTGCCGCTGTCGGTGCAGGCGCAGGAGATCGTTCGCCACCTGCTCGACAACTTCAAGCCGGCCCAGGTCTACCTGATCCCGGGCGACTGGTGCCTCAAGCATCCCGTCAGCGAGAACACGTTTAACGGGGCGCTCAAGCGCATGGGCTACGAGGACCAGCTGACCGGCCACGGCATCCGTGCCACGATCTCGACGGCGCTGAACGAACTCGGGTACCCGAAGAAATGGGTGGACGCCCAGCTCTCGCATGCCGACCCGGACAGGATCAGCGCGACCTACAACCATGCCGAATACGTCGAGCAGCGCCGCGTCATGATGCAGGACTGGGCCGATCGCCTGGACCTGTTCGAGCAGAACCAGGTCGAGGTTGCCAGCCGGCATCTGACCATCACGCTCCAGGGCCTGCCGACCATCGCCGGCCAGGCGGCCGCGCAGCCGCCGGTGGTCGACCTCTCCGCGCCGCAACTGATCGTGACCGCGCCGGCGCCCGGCCAACCCGAAGCGCCGGCATCGGTGCAGCGGTTGTCGGCCGTGCGCATGCCCGAGTACGCACGGCCGCGCCTGTCGGAGGTGCAGCGCGAACGCCAGCAAGTGCTGGAGACCTTCGAGGCGCCGCACAACCTCTCAGTGGCGGACTACGCCAGGCTCGCGGGCAAGTCGCGCCGCTGGATCACCTACGAGATCCAGGCCGGCAACCTGCTGTCGATCCACATGGGGCATCGCGGGCAGCGAGTGCCAGACTGGCAGCTCGATCCGCTCAAGCGCAGGCTGGTCCAGTCCGTGCTGAAGCAACTGCCACGGGGCATCGACACCTGGGACATCTACCACGCACTCCTGCGCTCGTACGAGGCGCTCGGGACACGGCCGGCCATCGAAGCCGTCAACCCAACGAACCTGCACCTTGCCGCGCGGCTGGTGGCTGCACAGTGCATGCAGGCGAGCGAGCCAGTCGTGACGACCGAGTTCCCTGTGAATCGCCCCGGGTTTTGCGGAGGCTCCCACTCTTGAGAGAATGTGAGCCATGAGCAAGAACAACGCGAACAAGTTTTCCCCGGAAGTGCGCGAGCGCGCCGTGCGCCTGGTGCAGGAATCCCGCAGCGAGTACCCGTCGCTGTGGGTGGCGGTCGAGTCCATCGCGCCCAAGATCGGCTGCTCGGCGCAGACGCTGCTGACCTGGGTCAAGCGCCACGAGGTCGACAGTGGGCAGCGCGAAGGCGTCACCACCAGCGAGCGAGAACGCATCAAGGAGTTGGAGCGGGAGAACCGAGAGCTGCGCCGCGCCAACGACATCCTGCGCACGGCCAGCGCTTTTTTCGCGCAGGCGGAGCTCGACCGCAAGCTGAAGTCGTAAACACCTACATCGACCGGCACCGGGAGGTTTACGGGGTCGAGCCGATCTGCAAGGTGTTGCAGGTTGCCTCGTCGGCCTATCGGTGCCATGCCGCACGGCTGCGTGATCCGTCACGGCGCAGCGACCGTGCGCGGCGTGATGAACGGCTCATGCCGCAAGTGCAGCGGGTCTGGCAGGAGAACCATCGCGTCTACGGCGCCGACAAGGTCTGGCGGCAGTTGAACCGCGAAGGCGTGACGGTTGCCCGCTGCACGGTCGAGCGATTGATGCGCACCCAGGGCCTGCAAGGCGTGCGGCGCGGCAAGCGGCTGCGAACGACCATTGCTGATGACGCGGCCAGCCGTCCGCTGGATCGGGTCAACCGGCAGTTCCGGGCCAGCCGGCCGAACCAGTTGTGGGTGTCGGACTTCACCTACGTCTCGACTTGGCAAGGCTGGCTGTACGTGGCCTTCGTCATCGACGTCTACGCCTGGCGCATCGTCGGCTGGCGCGTGAGCAAATCCATGACGACGGACTTCGTGCTCGATGCGCTTGAGCAGGCGCTATATGCCCGTCAGCCTGGCAACGACGGTTCTCTGACCCACCACTCCGATAGGGGATCGCAGTACGTCAGCATCCGCTATAGCGAACGCCTGGCCGAAGCGGGTATCGAGCCGTCCGTGGGCAGCCGTGGTGACAGTTACGACAACGCCTTGGCCGAGACGATCAATGGCTTGTACAAGGCTGAACTGATTCACCGCCGCGCACCCTGGAAAACCAGGGAATCTGTCGAGCTGGCAACGCTGGAATGGGTCGCCTGGTTCAACCATAAGCGCCTGCACTCATCCATCGGCTATATCCCGCCGGCCGAGGCTGAGGCAAACTACTACAACCTACTCGGCACATCCGCTGGCGAGGCTGTTTTACTTTAACCAAACAGCCTCCGCGAAAACCGGGGCGATTCACCGAATACCGTTGCAGAGGTTCAGAGTTAAAACCTGGCGTGAATATGATAGTGGTTTACGACAGCGTGGCAGTATTACGTTTTGGATCAGCGATACGGCAATTGCAGGCTGGTTGGCACCGCGCCGGACAACACGAGGTGGCCAATCTGTCTATTCTGATCTGGCAATCGAAACGTCTTTGATGTGCGGGATCGTCTTCCATCAACCTTTGCGCCAAACCGAAGGCTTGATGTCATCGCTGTTTGATTTGATGGGCATTGATCTACCGGTTCCTGATCATACGACATTAAGCAGGCGCTGTACCAGCTTGTCACTTTCGAAGGCTTTGGTTCGTCGCAAGACAGCCACAAGTGATGTAGGAATTCATGTTCTCGTTGATAGCACGGGCCTGAAGCTTTATGGCGCAGGCCAGTGGCTTGAAGACAAGCATGGCAGAAAATCCCCCAGAGAATGGCGCAAACTGCACCTTGCAGTGGATGCTGACACGGGTGAGATTATTGCTGAAATCCTCAGTGATCAAAATAGCAGCGACATCAGCCAGCTCGCAGATCTGCTTGGTCAGATTGACCAGCCGATCGCCAGCTTCACAGCTGATGGGGCTTATGACAGTGATGAGACCTATAGATCACTTCGCCAACATAGTCCCGGTATGAGCGTTATCGTTCCACCACGAGCACGGCAGTTACCAACAGAGTTTTATGGCCCACCGGATCAGCGTGATTGGCATAGCCAGACAATTGCTGAGCATGGCCGGATGAAGTGGCAGGTCATGACCAATTAGTCGGCCCTGAAAAACATTACAACCGATTGATTTTTCAGGACTGCTGTGTCCCGAGTGGCGTGCATACAACGCCGGTTTTTGCCACACTGTTTTCAAGTTCCTTGCAATTTCCGCCATGCGCCTGCGCCGCCCTGCCGTCGAAGAACGGCCTGCCGAAGACTTGTTCCGTTCGCGTCTGGAGAACCAGATCGACCTGCGCCATCCACTGGCACAGCTGGCCGGGAAGATGCCCTGGCCGGCGCTGGAACAGGCGCTTGCTCCGAATTTGCCCGCCGACCCGGTGGGGGGCGGCCGCCCGGCCTTGCCGATCCGGCTGATGGCCGGGCTGTTGTACCTCAAGCACGCCTACGACCTGTCCGACGAAGCGGTGTGCGAGCGCTGGCTGGAGAACCCGTACTGGCAGTTCTTCACCGGTGAGGTGTTCTTCCAGACCCGCTTGCCGTGTGATCCCAGTTCGCTGGTGCGCTGGCGTCAGCGCCTGGGCGAGGCCGGGATGGAGGAACTGCTGGCGCAGACGATCAATGCGGCCAAGGCGATGAAGGCAGTGGATGCGCGCGAGCTGTCGCGAGTGATCGTGGACAGCACGGTGCAGGAGAAGGCCATCGCCCATCCGACCGACAGCCGTCTGCTGGAAGTGGCGCGCAGGAAGCTGGCGTTGCTGTGCAAGCGGCACGGTCTGAAGCTGCGGCAGAGCTACGAACGCGAAGGCCCGCGGCTGAGTCGGCAGGCCGGTCGCTATGCCCATGCCAGGCAGTTCAGGCGGATGCGACGGGTGCTGCGCCGGCAGCGCACCGTGCTGGGGCGGGTGCTGCGGGACATCGAACGCAAGTGGGATCAGCTCGATGAAGCGGCCCGGCAACGGTTGACCGTGTGGTGGGAACGGGCCGAACGGATCTGGCGCCAGCGACCGAAGGACAAGCACAAGCTGTATGCGCTGCATGCCCCGGAAGTGGAGTGCATCGGCAAGGGCAAAGCCCGCAGGCCCTACGAGTTCGGAGTGAAGGTAGGCATCGCGGTGACGGCCACGAAGGGGCTGATCGTCGGGGCGCGCAGCTTCCCGGGCAATCCCTATGACGGCGATACGCTGGCCGAACAGCTGGAGCAGGCGCGCACCCTGATGCAGGACACTGGCGCGGTGCCGACGGTGGCGATCGTGGATCTGGGCTACCGCGGTCGGCAGGTCGAAGGCGTTCGCGTCCTGCATCGAAACAAGGCTGCCGCGCGCACCCGTCGGCAGTGGCGCTGGATCAAGCGACGGCAGGCCGTGGAACCGGTGATTGGCCACCTGAAGCAGGAGCACCGGTTGGATCGGTGCTGGCTCAAGGGTGCCTTGGGCGATGCGTTGAACGCGATCGGTGCGGCTGCAGGCTACAACCTGCGCTGGCTGATGCGGGTGATCACCTTTTTGCGTGCCCGGTTCCTGGCAATCATCGCATCGCTGCAACCAAGATCCCTGAGCCTGATCCTGCCACCGACAGGGTGATCGGTGATTTTTCAGAACCGACCAATTATGGCAGGCGTTCCAACGTGGAAACGACGATGGGCCGCTATAAATCAATCAACGGCAATTCTCTTCGTTCACGCAAGTTTGCCAATCAGCAAATCGAAATTAAACTCGGATGTCGCATTCTCAATCGAATGCTGGCATCCGCACGCCCGGATTCCCTCCGCGTCAAAGCAAAGAGTCAATAAAGGCAACATCAAAGACCGGAAACGATCTATAATCGGCTCCGTGCAACAACGCCCGTCGTCGCATCGTTCTTCCTTTCTGCCAAGCGGCTTATTCAGCCCGCGTCTTGTCGTGCCGCTCGACGGATAGCCTGCGGTGGGATGCCATGAAGTTTGACGAACGCGCGGCGCATGCGCTCGGGGTCAGTGAAGCCCACAGCGCGTGCGATCTGTTCAACCGGTTCAGCCCCATCTTGCAGCCGGATACGCGCCGCTTCGACGCGCAGACGCTCAACGGCGCGCGCAGGCGTCTCGCCCGTTTCGCGACGGAACGCGCGGCTGAACTGCCGTGGGCTGAGATGCACTGCCTCGGCCAAGCGCTCCACGCCGAGCGGCTCGGGCAGGTGATCACGCGCAAAGGCGAGTGCGAGGCGGATGCGATCAGTTGCCGGTTCCATCTGCGATAGGGATGAGAACTGCGACTGTCCTCCCGAGCGCCGATGATAGACGACCAACTCGCGCGCGACTCCGCGTGCCATCTCGATCCCTTGGTCAGCCTCGATCAGTGCCAAGGCGAGGTCAATGCCCGCCGTTATCCCGGCCGACGTCCATACACCGCGATCGGCAATGAAGATGTGATCAGCCTCGACCCTGACCGTCGGGTATTCCTGCTGCAACCGGTGCGCGACCCGCCAATGGGTCGTTGCCCGGCGACCCGCCAGTAGCCCCGCCTCCGCCAGCAGAAACGCCCCGGTGCAGACGCTGGCGACACGCTCCACCTCCGCGGCAAGCGCACGCACAGCGGCGACTTCGCCGGGCGCCCGCATCGGCGCGATGTCTCCTCCGACAACGATGAGCGTATCGAGCTCGGCGGCCCCTTTCGCGGCAAGGCTTTTAACCAGGGCTCCGCCACTTCCCCGCACCGTGCCGCCGGTCTGAGACAAGGGCACCAGCTCGTAAAGCGGTCGGCCGGCGATCTTGGCGACCGACTCGAACGCGCCAAAAGGCCCAGCGAAATCCAAGAGCTGATGGCCTGGGTAGAGAAAGAATCCGATTCGATGCATGACGACCTAAAATAAGGGAAATATGTCATTTGCGCCATCCCCTTTTTCCGTTAATTTCGTCGGCAAAAGGAGAACCGCCATGACACATGTCATCATCCCCCTGTACGAAGGGGTGACACCGCTCGACTTCACGGGCCCTTATCAACTCCTCCGTACATTGCCGGACATGGACATCGAACTTGCCGCGATCGGCCGACAAGAGATCGTCACAGACGGGCTGACATTCGGCGCCCTCCACGATCTGGAGAATATCAAGGACTGCGACATCCTCCTCGTGCCAGGCGGTCTTGGCTGCATAGCGGCGCTGGAGAACCCGCGCTTCCTCGCCGCGATCCGGCGTCTCGCAGAAGGCGCCACCTACGTCACCTCGGTCTGTACCGGCTCGTTGATCCTGGCCGCATCGGGACTTTTGAATGGACGTCACGCCGCCTGTCACTGGGCTTTCAGGGATCTTCTTGCCGCGTTCGGCGCGATTCCAGACGCAGGCCGCGTGGTGCGCGACGGAAACTACATCACCGGCGGTGGGGTGACGGCCGGGATCGACTTCGCCCTCCTGCTGATTGCGGAGTTGCGCGGGGAAGAGGCCGCGCAGGGTGCCCAGCTTCTGCTGGAATACGCACCTGCACCGCCATTCGACGCAGGACTGCCTGAAACGGCTCCGCAGCGGGTCCTGGACGCCGTGAACGGCCGCCTCTCCAACACCCTTGCCGATGCCGGCCGGCGTATCGCGACCGTCGCCGAACAAGTGCGGAATGTTGACTGATACTTCTGCCCCAGAAAGGAACGTGAAAATGAGATTGAAGAATAAAACCGCCCTGATCACCGGAGGTACCAGCGGAATCGGCCTCGCTACGGCGAAGCTCTTCATGCGCGAGGGCGCGCGCGTGGCCGTCACCGGACGCGATGCGAGTCGCTTTGAGGCCGTGCGCGCCGAACTTGGCGAAGAAGCACTGATCCTGCGTGCCGATGCCCGGTCGGTTCCTGACATGCAAGCAGTCAGAAAGGAGATTGCCGAGGCTTTCGGTGAACTCGATGTCTTCTTCGCTAATGCGGGCATTGCCTACGGCACCCCGCTCGCCGAGACCGACGAGGCGCGCTACGACGAAATCATGGATATCGACGTCAAAGGCGTTTTCTTCTCCATGCAGGCCGTCGCGCCGATCCTGCGCCCCGGCGCGTCGGTTATCCTGAGCACCTCGTTCATCATTCATGTGGGCCGGCCCGGCCTTTCCCTGCTTTCGGCCGCGAAGGCTGCGGTCCGGTCCTTCGCACGGACATGGTCGCGCGAATTTTTGGATCGCAAGATCCGCGTCAACACGATCTCTCCCGGCTTCATCGACACTCCGCTGATCGGTCGGCACCGCAGCCTCGAAGAGCTTCAGGCGTTCCGGGACAAGGCAGCGCAGACGGTGCCCATTGGACGGATCGGAGAAGCGAAGGACATTGCGTCTGCGGCGCTCTATCTGGCGAGCGACGAGTCCAGCTACGTCGTCGGCTCGGAATTGGTCGTCGATGGCGGTGTCTCGCAGATTTGAGCTTTGCCTATCCCGAAGTAAGGAGCTCAAAAGCCCTGCTCCTGAGCAATCCAGGCTAGAAGCTTCAGGGTTACTCGACAGTTATGACGATCTTTCCCGCTGCATGTCCCCCCTCACTGAGCCTGTGCGCCGCCGCCGTTTCGGAGATCGGGAAGGTCTTCTCCACATTGATTTCGAAAGCACCGTCAGACCAGAGCCGCACGACCTGTTCAAGAACCGCTTCTGCATCGCGGGGTGGCCCTTTGCAGAATTTCGCACCGAAGCTCTCGACAGAGAAATCGGCAACCGAAACGACGCGAACGGGATTGCCGGTGATCTCGATCAGTTCGGGGATGATCCCGGAACCTGCAATGTCGATCGCGCCGTAGATGCCCTGGGGGGCGAGGGCGCGCGCACGGGCTGCCAGGCCAGGGCCATAGGTAGTTGGAATCGCACCCAACCGCCGCAAGAGATTATGGTTGCGTTCGCTGGAGGTGCCGATGACGGTCAGACCGCGCATCCGCGCCAGTTGCACCGCAGCCGAGCCGATGCCACCCGCTGCGCCGTTGATAAGGATCGTCGCACCAGCCGGCGCCGTCAGATCGTCCAGCGCGCGCCAGGCCGTCTCGCTGGTTACGGCGAGCCCTGCCGCGATCTCGAAGGCCATAGATTCCGGCTTTTTTACCCAATGCGTAAGTAACGCATATTCAGCCACCGTGTTGTCGCCATAGCCGAAAACGGCATCGCCAACTGCCACGTTGGCGACATCGGGACCGACCACGTCAACGACGCCCGCGGCCTCGACACCCACGCCTGCCGGGAAGGTGATCGTCTCGAATTCCCGGTAAAGTCCCTTACGGCGCTTCCAGTCGGACGGGTTGACGGCTGTCGCCTTGACCTTGATCCGGATCTGATCGGCGCTCGGGACAGGCTTGGCGGTTTCCACGAGATGCATAACTTCGGCCCCGCCATAGGTGTCAAACTGCACAGCTTTCATGGTTACATCCTTTGTCATCGAGAGAGGGGAATATCGGGTTTGGCCGAAGGTTGGGGGACCTGAAGTCGTCGCGTTCCAAGCAGCACCAAGGGCACTGCAAACAGATTGACCGCAGCCACGAAGAGCCAGACCGCGCCGGGCCAATGGCTCTCGACCAGCAGATAGATAGTGGAAAAGGCGATAGGCGCGGCAATCGAGGCGAGGCTGATAGCGGCGGACAACACGCCCTGGAGCCGCCCCTGATCATGGGAGGCGACCTGTCGCGTCGCCAGCGCCTGCAGCGCAGGCGTGCCCAGGCTGCCAAGGGCAAAGAACGGCATGATGGTGAAGACCATCCAGCCGCGATCGGCGAAGGCCATGGCCACGAGGGCGCCGCAAGAACAGCCTATCCCCAGCAGCACCGCCCGCCGCTCCCCCAACCGGGCCGCCGCTACCCCAGGCAGAAATGCCTGCACCAGCGTCTGGAACACGCCGAAGGTACCGAGCGACAATCCGATCCAGAAGGCATTCCAGTTAAAGGCGTCATGTCCCCATAGCGCCCAACAAACGCCGTAAGCCTCACCCGCAGCGCTGAGCGTGAAATAGATGAGGAAGATTGGCAGGATGCTGCGGCTCTTGAGCACCCAACGCAGCGGCCGAAGTGGATTGAATGCGGCGGCGTCGAACCGTTCACCTGTTGGCGTTCGGGTCTCCGGTAGCAGAAACCAGGCCAGCAGAAGGTTGCAGGCGTTCAGGAGGGAGGCGGCGACGAAGGGAAGCCGTATCCAGTGATCGCCAAGGACGCCGCCAAGAACCGGTCCGACGATGAAACCAGCGCCGAACATGGCGTTGAACAGACCGAACCGACGCGCGCGATGCTCCTCCGGCGTAATGTCGGTGATATAGGCACCGGCCACGGACATATTGGCGCTGGTCAGCCCGGCGATGGCGCGTCCGATCACCAGCAACCAGAAGCCGGGCGCTACAGCCAGAATGAGATAATCGAGCGCCGCTCCAGCCAACGAGGCGAGGAGTACTGGCCTTCGACCATATTGGTCGCTGAGAGCGCCGAGTACCGGAGCGAACAGGAACTGAAGCCCGGCATAAAGCGCGGTGAGGCCTCCGATATAGGGTGCGACGCTGCCGGAATGGGTGAGATCCTTCAGCAATGCTGGCAGGATCGGAAAGATGAGCCCGATCCCCATCGCATCGAGAGCGACGGCTATGTAGATAATGATAAGCGGTCTCGCCATGCGCCTTCCGATCTCGTCGACGCGGAGACGGAATGTCGCCCGTGCCGAATGGATGCCAGGCAAATACCCGACATCGTGGTTACGAGACGCTGGCCGTGGGTTTGGAGACCTTGGGGCGTATGCTCGCCTGCTAGCTCGCCATGGAGATGCAGTCGTTTTTCGCGCTGCGAAAAAGATACACAGCTTGGCCCGCTCGCGCAAGATTTGTTCTACGCCTGTAAGGGATCGGCCGAATTGGTCACCAACAAGAGTCGCCGGAGTACACTTCCGGCCATGACGTTTTTGTACTGAACCGCCCCGACTTTCCCGGAGGCTCTTTCCCTTGAGAGGATAGAGCCATGAGGAAGTCCCCGAAGTTTTCCCCCGAGGTCCAGGAGCGTGCGGTGCGGATGGTGCTGGAGCACCAGGGCGAGCACGGTTCGCAGTGGGCGGCGATCGAGTCGATTGCCGGCAAGATGGGCTGCACCGCCGAGACGCTGCGGCGCTGGGTGCGGCAAGCGGAGCGTGACCAGGGCAAGCGCCCCGGCGTGACCAGTGAGGAGCAGGCGCGGATCAAGGCGCTGGAGCGTGAGAACCGCGAACTGCGCCAAGCCAACGAGATCCTGCGCAAGGCGTCGGCGTATTTTGCCCAGGCGGAGCTCGACCGCCGGTTCAAGCCATGACGGGGTTCATCGACGAACACCGCGCCAGGTACGGAGTCGAGCCGATCTGTAGGGTGCTGCCGATCGCTCCGTCGACCTACTACACGTACGCGGCCCGGCAGGCCGATCCGGAGTTGCAGCCGAACCGCTGGTGGCGCGACCGCGCCCTGGAGGCGGAGGTCCGCCGGGTCTGGGACGAGAACAGGCAGGTCTACGGCGTGCGCAAGGTGTGGAAGCAGCTGTGCCGGGAAGGCTACCGGGTGGCGCGTTGCACGGTGGCACGGCTGATGAAGCGGCTGGGCCTGCGCGGGGTCGTTCGCGGCAAGGTCGTGAAGACCACGCACGGCGACAAGGCGGCGGCGTGCCCGCGCGACCAGGTGAACCGGCAGTTCCGGGCCGACCGGCCCAACGCGCTGTGGGTAAGCGACTTCACCTACGTTTCGACCTGGGCGGGGTTCGTGTACGTGGCCTTCGTGATCGACGTGTACGCCCGCCGGATCGTGGGCTGGAAGGTCTCCGGCTCGGCCCGGACCGACTTCGTCCTGGACGCGCTGGAGCAGGCCCTCCACGCTCGTCGCCCGATGCAGGGCGGGCTGATCCACCATAGCGACCGCGGCGTGCAGTACGTATCGATTCGCTACACCGAGCGGCTGGCCGAGGCCGGCATTGAGCCATCGGTGGGCAGTGTCGGTGACAGCTACGACAACGCGCTGGCCGAGACCATCAACGGGCTGTACAAGGCCGAAGTCATCCACCGGCGGTCCTGGCGGAGCCTGCAGGACGTCGAACTGGCGACGCTGGAGTGGGTGGACTGGTTCAATCATAGGCGCTTGCTGGGGCCCATCGGCGACATCCCGCCGGCTGAAGCAGAAGCCAACTACTATCAGCAGACCCGTGAGATCGCCATGGCGGCGTGACTCACACCAACGAGTCTCCGGAAAGCCCGGGGCGGTTCACTGAGCAGGTCCGGCAAGGCGTGCAGCGGCTGGTGCGCGAAGCCGTCGCTGCCGATGCCGCCGAAGCGACGCCTGGAGTCTGATGAAGCCAGGGTCGCGTCGAAGTTCGGTCAGGCGCTTGCCTGGAGCGCTTGGAAGAACGGCTCCAGGCGGGTGCTGTCCGTATTTCGACGGCTCAGGAAGTACGTGGTGAGCGTCAGCGCTCCCTCTTGCAACGGACGCTGGAAAACGCCCAGGGGACGATGGCCCTCGATGCGGGCGACGGGTGCGAGGCAGACACCATAGCCGGCGGCCACCAAGGTCATCATCAACCCGAACGATGTGGCCGTCGTGACGGCCGAGGGGACGACGCCGGCCGCCGTCAGCAATGAGTCGATCTGCTCGCAGTAGCCGACACAGTCGCGGCCATCCAGGCCGATCCAAGGGTAGTCGGCCGCCTGCTCCAGGGACACTGACGAGAAGGCCAGCAAGGGGTGATGGGCCGACACGGCCAGGGCCAGCGCATCGCGCCAGACGGGGCGGGCATCGATGCCTTCAGGGGTTGTGGGCGATTGGCAGAGGCCCGCTTCGAAAGCCCCCGCGAGCACTCCTCGATGCAGAACCTCCAGGCGTTCTTCATGAAGGCGAATGGGGTGGTCCGGATGGCGCCGACGATGTTCCGCCATCGGCACCGACAACCGGGGATAGGCCAGGCAGTCCGACAGGGCAATGTTCAAGGGATCGGGAGCGATCATCGTGTCACCTGCACAACGCCGACACTGGGAAAAACTGGGCGCGACCAGTCAATGAGATAAGTTTAACGTGGTTTAGATTCGCTTTGCGCGTGACGCTTCTGTTGATGCAGAAGCGATCAGTGCAACGCGGGAGACCTGCGGGAACAAGAACCTATGAAAGCGAGCCAGCGCGCGCTTTCGGCGTTGCCGTGCGCGAGGCCCGGTCCGCGCAGGGGCTTGCCCAGGAGGTGCTTGCGGAACAGGCGGGCATTGCCCGGTCGCACATGGGCAAGATCGAGCGCGGCGAGCACATGCCCACGCTGGTGTTGATCCTGCGGATCGCGAAGGGGCTGGGTTGCTCGGCCGCGGCACTGATGGCCGCGACCGAGGCGCAATTGTCCGGGGAACAGGACACCACCGATTAGCCATGCCGTCATGGCGGTGAGGCGCCAACAACCTTTTTGAAGGTTCAAGGCTGTGATTTGCCAGGTGTCATTGCCACCTCGCATTGACATGCGGCCTATTTCGTAACATCATTTGTTCCATGAAAAGAGACAGTCGCCTGTCGTCTGTCCTGCATGCGTTGCTGCACATGGCCGAGCAGGACGGACCCGTTACGTCAGAAGCCCTGGCGCAGTGCCTGGGAACCAACCCGGTCGTCGTTCGACGCACGATGGGATACCTGCGGCAAGCGGGGATCGTCACCTCCGATCGAGGCCACTCAGGAGGATGGCGTATCCGCGCCGACCTTGGCGGCGTCACCCTGCGTCAGTTGCACGAAGCCTTGGGCGAGCCGGCGATGTTTGCCATCGGCAACCGCAACGAGACACCGGAGTGCCTGGTCGAGCAGACGGTCAATGCCGCACTCGAAGGTACGTTCACCGAAGCCGAGGCCCTGCTGCTCAAGCGGTTCTCGGAAATCACCCTTGCCGATCTGGCCTCTGACTTCGCACGCCGGCATGCGGCTTTACGACATTCAAGGAATCAATCATGAATCACGATGTGATCGTCGTCGGCGGAAGCTACTCAGGAATGGCCGCGACCCTGCAACTGGTGCGCGCACGCAGGCCGGTGCTGGTGATCGATGCGGGCCAGCGGCGCAACCGCTTCGCCAGCCATTCACATGGATTTCTCGGCCAGGATGGTGTGCCGCCAGGTGAAATCGCTGCAAACGCACGCCGCCAGCTTCAAGCCTATCCAACGCTGACCTGGCTTGAAGGTCGGGTGGAAACGGTCGCCGGGCAGACGGATGAATTCACCGTCACGACAGCCGATGGCGAGTCGCACCTAGGACGACGCATTCTGTTGGCGACGGGGGTGACCGACCAGCTTCCAGCCATCGACGGACTCGCGCAACGCTGGGGGAAGACGGTTTTTCATTGCCCGTACTGCCATGGCTATGAACTTGGACAGGGACGCATCGGCATCGTCGGTGCCAGCCCGCTGTCCATCCATCAGGCTGAGCTGCTGACGGATTGGGGGGATGTCACCTTGCTCGTCAACGGTGCATTGGAACTCAATGAGGAAATCAGGTCCACTTTGGAACGCCGAGGCGTAGTCATCGACGAGGCCCGCATCGACAGGATCGAGGGGCATGCCGACGTGACGATGGTGGATGGAAGGCGACTGAGCTTTGCGGGCCTGTTTGTTGCAACGCGAACCGCTCCCTCCAGCCCTTTGGCCGAGACAATCGGTTGTTCACTGGAAGAAACGCCCATGGGAATCCAGATCCGCACGGATGCCGAGAGCAAGACCTCGGTGCCTGGGGTCTTTGCCTGCGGCGACGCGGCACGGTTTCCTCATTCGGTGTCGCTGGCCGTGGGCAACGGGGCCATGACGGGATTTCACATTCACCGATCACTGCTTTGGCCCGAGACGATCGAGCCAGCACAAGCGGAAAGCCGCGCTCAATGACGTCGTTCTCCGACCCGATGGCTGTATCGGGCTATGCGGAAAGAACCGCGAGGATCGTACCGGGCCTTCGCGACCTGCACCGGATGGCGGGCGTGCTGCTGGCCGAACGCGCGCTGGCCGGCGCGCGCATCCTGGTGCTTGGCGCCGGCGGCGGGCTGGAACTGAAGGCCCTCGCTGAAATGCAGCCCGGCTGGCAGTTCGATGGCGTCGATCCCTCTGCAGAGATGCTCGAACTCGCCCGCACGATCCTGGGCCCGATGGCGCCCCACGTACGTTTGCACGAGGGCTATATCGACAGCGCCCCCAAGGGGCCCTTCGATGGCGCGACCTGCCTGCTGACACTGCATTTCCTGCCGCCAGCCGAGCGCTTGAAGACGCTGCAGCAAATACACCTGCGACTCAAGCCCGGTGCGTCCCTTGTCGTCGCGCATCACAGTTTTCCCGGCGAAGATCCCGTTCGGGGCAGATGGCTCTCGCGCAATGCGGCGTTCGCGGCTGCTTCCGGCGTACCCGTGCGTCAAGCCGAAGGCAGCATCGCGGCGATCAAGGAACGGCTGCCCGTGCTTTCGCCCGCGCAGGATGTCGATCTGCTCCGCGAGGCTGGATTCGCGGACATCGACCTTTTCTATTGCGCGTTCACCTTCAAGGGTTGGGTCGCCCATCGAGCATGAGAGGGGTATCGACGATGCAAGACATAGGGTCGGCAGGCGCGCTGCCTGTGTGTAGCGAGGAGGCTCCTAGCCGCGCGCCAGGGACAGGTAGGGGTTGTTCAGCGGGACTTCCGCGAACAATGTCGAAGGCGTCGCCAACAGATAGCCGTGCAACCGCCGCGACTTGCGCGGCCCGGTGACTTCGCAGGTCCAGATGTTCAGGCCGCTGTCCTGTTTGCGGTGCAGTCCCAGCTTCTCGAAGCGCTTCTGCACCCATTGCCAGTCGTGCAGATTGTCCTGCCGGGCCAGCACCTGGATCTCCGGATGTTCCTGCACGTAGCGCTGGAAAACGCCGGGGCTGACCAGGTACGCCGTGCCATCGACGGTATGCACCAATGCCTTCGCATCGTTGATGATGAGCTTGCGCGATTCGATGCCGTGCTTGAGCCAGGCGATGAAGTTTTCCCCGGACGGCGTGGCCCTCGCGGGAGCCGGCATGGCGGCAGGACTGGTCGGCGCCAAATGAGCCACTGCCACAGGTGCGGCGGCGGATGGTGATGGTGGTTCCGCGCTGGCGGACGATGCACTGGTGGTGGCTGCGTCGGACGCATCGAGCACCGACAGCAGATCGGAGACCGGGTCCGCGAGCCCGGCCGGGGAATCCGCCACCCCAGGGGGCGGAGAGGTGGCCGGGATACCGGTGGAGGCCAGCGCTGCCTCATCGCCAGGGAGAGGCTCTTCCGTCGTGACCGTGCCCGCGAACGGTGCGGGACGCTCGCCCGACTCCCAGATCAAGGCCGGCGACAGGCGCAGGAAGGTAAAGCTGTGCGACCAGCCGGTGCCGCTCGTGACGGTGGCCCGCCAGATCGCCTTCCCATCCGGGGCGGGCTGCACGATCCCATGGTCCTGGAGCACAGTGAAGACAGCGGTGTTGTTTGACGGAATGCCTTCGATGCCCTGCGACAGGAGGTGCGCGCGCAGCTTGTCGCTGACCGTCTTGCTGACGAGCCAGAGTGCCTCCGGGGTCAGCCATCCATCCGACGGGCCGCCGGGCTGGTTCAGCTTGAATTCCTCGCGCAGCAGGTAGCGCAGGCCATCCAGCAGCTTGCGCTGCAACGCATGCTTCGGCGCCGCCATCGCCCTGGCCGGATCACCGCCGAGCGCCAGGGCCACCGATGCCTGGTCAGCCTTGACGACCAGCTCTCCAAGCGTGCCGGCATGCTCGTACTGGCCCGCCAGCACGTACAGCAGCGCCGACCACAGGTCCTGGTAGTCGCTCAGCCAGTCGAGGATGCCGGCATCGAGCACACGGGTGTAGAGCAGTCCCGTGGCGGCGCCATGCAGCCGGTACTCGCGATCCGTCCGGTAACGAAAGCGGTACGGCTGCCGCAGCGGCCCGTGCCAGGGGTGCCAGACCAGGCCATCGGCCTGCTCGACGTGCAGGTCGACCGCGATCTTGCCAATGTCGTGCAGCAACGCGGCGTAGGCGGTCCCGGCGGTCCAGGCCTCGGCTTGCGCGGCCTGGGCCTCGGGCGAGGCGCCGGCCGGAAGCAAGTGGGACTGCCTCAGTTTGAGCGCGTAGGCCACGATCTCCAGGCCGTGGTCCAGCATGCCGCCCGGCCATGCATGGTGATACGCCTCCGAGGCCGGGAACTGCTGGACCAGCTCGGCGTAGCGCTCCAGCGGCGCGAGGTACAGCGAGCGGAACTGCCGACGCGACAGCGAGGTGCGCTGCCAGATGTGTTCCAGCAGCCGCTGCCGGCGCGGCTCCGCCAGCAGCGCTGCGGCCGACTGCGGTGGCGTCAGCCCTTTGGCAGGCTCGGCAGGAGGTGGCGCGGCGGCGGTGGCCAGCGGCACCCGTTTGCGCTGGAACAGCGAAAGCATGGCGACATCCTGGTGATGGGCTGGCCGGAGGAGCCTTTTGGCCTTTTCGGGTAGGGCCTTTCCCCTTGAGGCCATTCCCTTGCTCCATCCCCAGCCCTTTGGCCTTCGACAAGCCCTTTGATATAGGGGCAGTCGGCTTCGTGTGCCGCAATCAATGCGGAGCCGGTGCGCTCCAGGATCGAGCGGAACAGGCACTGTGTTTTCACCAGATCAGTCCGTTTCAACCGGCGCTGAAAGCGCAGCAGGCCCTGAAACCCCTGCGCCCGAAGGCATGCTTGTCGAGAATGAAGTAAGGAAGTAAGATTTCCTTTGAAACTTATGGAGGCCTCCCATGCTTGCCAAGCTCACATCGAAAAATCAGATCACGCTGCCCAAGGCGGCCGTGTCCGGCGTGGATGCGGCGGAGTACTTCGACGTCACCGTCGAGGGCGGCCGGATCATCCTGACGCCGGTGCGGGTCCAGAAGGCCCAGGCCGTGCGCGAGAAGCTGGAGCAACTCGGGATCACCGAGCAGGACGTTGAGGATGCCGTGGCCTGGGCACGGCAGTGATGCGCAGGGTCGTCCTCGACACCAACATCGTGCTGTCGGCGCTGATCTTCAGTGCCGGACGCCTGGCCTGGATACGCCACGCCTGGCAGCACCAGCAGTTGCAGCCGCTGGTCTGCCGGGAGACGGCCAGTGAACTCCTGCGCGTCCTGGCCTATCCCAAGTTCAAGCTGTCGACCTCGGAACAGCAGGAGTTGCTGGCGGACTTTCTGCCCTACGCCGATGTGGTGGAACTGCCTGCGCCATGGCCAGACCTGCCGGTCTGCCGCGACAAGAAGGACCAGGTGTTCCTGGTGCTCGCGCATGTCGGCAAGGCGGATGCGTTGATCACGGGGGATGCGGACATTCTCGCCATGCGAGAGGACTTTCCCGGCTTGATCATGACCGCCGAAGCATTCGCGGCGCGGCAGGCATGAAGGAAACCGGCACGGCCTTGCCCAACGACCGTGGAACGACCATGAGGTAGCCAACCATGAAGCACACCGCAGGCATGACCACCGCAGCGCGACTCGGCCGCTGGCTGGGCAGCGTATGGCGCGGTTGGCTGCGCGCGGAGCGTCGGGTGCATCGATGGCTGATGGCGCAAGGACTGCCGGCGGGCGGTGTAGCGGTGCTGATCTGGGGGGTCAAGCTGGCGACCCTTGGGGTGTTGCTGTACATCGCGGTCTGGGCGGCGCTGTTGCCGGTCGCTCTCGTCGTGGCAGCCAGGATGGCGGAGCAAGCGCCGCAAGGCGACGATGATTTCCTCGGACGCAAGGCCGAAGAGCTGGATCATCGTGAAAGCCTTGCCTACGACCCCATCAACTACAGCGATGACCCAGATCCACGATTCGAAGACGATTGAACCGGCGGTTGGAGCTATTTCTGCTTGGCCGCACCGATCATCAAGCCGCCGCCCCTGCCACCGGCTTGTCCGGCATCCCGCGTGCCAGTACTCAATCCTTGAAGCACGTTGCCTGCACGGATACCAGCCCAGGCCAATGCCGCCACCCAGAACGTGGGAAAGATCAAGAACATCGTGGCCATCACGAAGTTCAACAGCATGTCTCCGAAGGTGTTGTTGAGGCCCACCAGCGGATCGAAGTTCGTGTGCGGCCGGTTCCAGCCCCACCCCCAGCCGTAGAGCGCATCCAGGATCGTCGAGTCGATCCAGCGGGCGAGCTGAAACCAGAATTCGGTGAAGAACAGCGCGAACTGCACCACGCTCACCGTGACCATGGTCTTGAGGTCATAGGTGCCGATTAGCAGCACCAGCGGGATGCAGATGACCAGCGCCATCTTGAGCAGGGACAGCACCATCGGCAGCGCCTGCCGCACCACGTCCATCGCCGGGAAATAGCCCAGTGATCCGACGGTCAGCCCCACGTCGCTGGCGGCACGAGTGACGATGTTGGGCAGCGTCATGTCGATCTGGCCACCGTAGTCCGTGTAGACCGCCCCCTGGTTGAGCTTCTGCTGGCGAGGGCTTGCGATAGCGCGGATCACCGAGTCGTTGACCTCGGCCTGGCTCAGGAAGCCTGCCCAGCCCGCCAATCGCGTCAGCAGGTTGGGATCGACCTGGGCCAGCAGTCGTGCCCGCAGGCCATGGCCGCCGTCGGACCACCACTGCCGGCAGGTCGGGTAGCCGCCCCCGCCGGGCACCTGGGCCAGCCCAGCGTCGCGCGTGGCGTCGAACGGCCAAGCATCGCGCGGTGTCCTGGAGCGGTAGCTGTCGTAGAAGCCGGCGGTGCCGACGAAGTAGCTGGAGCCGATCCA
>Ga0180220_1001235_pt1 | contig 19954 bp, 13 predicted proteins | sample eDN5th37CBELigBY_FD_151335 | JGI IMG/M metagenome (GOLD analysis project Ga0180220, IMG submission 151335) | Enriched backyard soil microbial communities from Emeryville, California, USA - eDNA 5th pass 37_C BE-Lig BY (version 2) (version 2) | ecosystem: Environmental > Terrestrial > Soil >...
TTCCCGAGGCAGCGCGTAATAAAAACCGAGCATGATCATGATCGTGATCGGCATGTTAAACGCCACGTAGGACAAAATCAGCGACAGCGGATTGTCGTTCAGCCCGGCTTTGTTGAACATGCTGAACAACGGAATCAGCGTGGAATGGACGGGAATCATCATCGCCACCATAAACAGGCCGAGCACAAGCGAGCTTCCCTTCCATTTCATCCGCGTCATGGCGAACGTCGCGAGGCTTCCCAGCATAATCGTCAGGGCCGACGCGGCGATCGTGATCCATACGCTGTTCAGAAAATAAACGCTGATATTGCCCGCGCTCCATACCTTTTCGTAGTTTTCCCAGCGGAAATGGGTCGGGAGCGAAAGCGGCGGGAGGTTGAACACTTCCTGATTGTTTTTCAAAGAGAAAAAGAACAGCCAGACGAGCGGCAGCAGCTGCAGGGCGGCAACGGCCGTCAATACGATGTACAAGACGCCGTAACCGATTTTTTTGCCCGTCTTGGACTTCGGCGACATCTGCCGGGCAGGCGGCAACAAAGCTTCGGACGTCATAAAGCGGCCCTCCTTAGGAATATTGAATCGTATCTTTCGTGGCGGTCAGCTTGCGGATGATCCAGGTCACGACGAGACAGATGACCAGCAGGAAAAAGCCGATCGCGCTGCCGTAGCCGAAATCATAAGCACGGAACGCCGTATGATACATGTAGGACGCCATCACTTCGCTCGAGCCGTTGGGTCCGCCGTCGGTCATGACGTAGATCAAATCGAAATACTTCAAGGAACCGACCGCAGCCAGCACGATCGTCACCTTGATCACTTCCATGGCCAGGGGCAGCTTGATTTTCCAGGCGATCTGCCAGGAGTTCGCCCCGTCAATTTTTGCCGCCTCCTCCAGCGAGGATGGGATGTTTTTGAGGGCGGCGTAATAGATCAAAATATAGAAACCCGCATACTGCCACAAAATCGGAACGAACAGGGCAAACAGCACCAGCTTCGGCTCCGACAGCCATGCAGGGGGATTGGCAAAACCAAGCGACTCCAGCACGCTGTTGACGATGCCGTTCGACGGATGGTAAATCCGCAGCCACAGCTGCGCAATGGCCACCGAAGACAGCAGCATCGGGATCAAATATATTTTCCGGAACAGGTTGGCGCCTTTGATCCGGGCGGCCAGCACCATCGCGATCGCCAGGTAAACAAGCAGGCTCGCGCACGAAAAAACGGCAAGCAGCAGGGAATGCCAGGCGCTGTTCCAGAAGGTGCGGTCCCCAAGCAGCTCCGCGTAATTGTCCAGCCCGACGAACTTCATGCGGCCGATGCCGTTCCACTCGTTCAGCCCGTAATAAGCGGTCAAAACGATCGGAATATAAACTATGGCCAATATCAGCAGCAGCGCGGGCAGCACGTACAGCGCAATCATTTTTTTGTTGGACATGACCTTGTCCATCGCTTCCGTCTCCTTTCTGGATGAGGATGCCGGGAAAAACTGATCCGGCCTGACGGCCGGATTCAGTGCGTGTTTGCTTCTCCCGTACCCTTCTTCTCGTTAGTTGCCCTTCGCAATCGCCTTGTCATGTTCTTCCGAAAATTGCTCAGGGGAGACGGCTTTGCCGAACAGCGCCTGAATGTTGTTCAGATGCGTCTCGGCCGCGTTGGCCGGCATTTGTACGTCCGCAAACAGGGTAATGCTGCTCGCTTTATTCATTTCGTTGAACAGATCGATGTACAATTGAGGCAAATCAAGGGAAGACGTATCCACTTTGGTCGCCGGAATGACGCCCGCCCCGGTGACCGATTGCTCGCCCCATTTGGTCACGAAATACTCCACAAAAGCTTTGGCTTCTTCTTTCACTTCGGAATTTTGGGATACGAACAGGCCTACGCCCGGGCCGCCCACCCAGCTGTCGATATTGCCTTTGCCGCCTTCCACCGTCGGGAATTTGAAAAAGCCGACGTTGTCGCGGAATTCCTTCGGAATCTCTTCATTGGTCGTATAGTTCGGCAGTTCCCACGTGCCCATCAGGTACATGGCCGCTTTGCCGTTCAAAAACTCGGATTTGCCTTCCTCGTTGGACAATCCGTTAAAGCCCTTGATAAACGCATTGCTGTCTACCAGCGACTGCACTTCCTTGGCCGCCTGCACGAGACCCGGGTCCTTGAACGAACCGGAGCCGGCGATCGCGTCCGCAAGCGCTTTTTGCCCGGCAATGCGGTCGGCGAGGTACATGTACCAAAGCGATCCGGTCCAGCGGTCCTTGTTGCCGAGCGCGATCGGCGCGACGCCGTTGTCGGAAAGCGTTTTCGATACCGCCTTAAATTGCTCGTAGGTTTGCGGAACTTCGAGATTGTATTTCTTGAAAATCGCTTTGTTGTAATAGATCGGCGCAATGTTGAATTCAAGCGGAAGCGCATACGTTTTGCCGTCGATCGCGTAAGCTTCGGTCGTGCCGGCCACGAACTTGTCCTTCAGCTCGCCGCTCAGCAGGTCATCGACCGGCGCAAACAGGTTGCCTTCGACGTAAGGCTTCAGGAATCCGGCCGCCCAGGTTACGCCGACGTCCGGCAGTTCGTTGGAAGCGGACAACACTTTCAGTTTGTTTTTGTACTGCTCGTTGTCGAGCACTTCCTGCTTGATCGTGACGTTCGGGTGCTCTTTTTGATAGTCGTTTATGATCTGGTTGACGATTTTGTTCTGCCCGGCGGATACGCCTTCAGGCCATAAATGCATAAACTTGATCGTTACTTTTTCGCCGGCCTTGTCGCCGCCTGCGGAGGAGGATGCATTCGAACCTTCGTCCTTTTGGCCGCAGCCGGCCGCAAACAACGCGACGCACAGCGTCAATAGCAAAACGCCCCATTTTTTACCGAACATCTTTCACAGCCCCTTTTTTCGTTATCTGTAGACGGGTTGCAACCGCTTACCTAAAGTGTATCAGCGCACCGCCCGGGCCGTAAGGTCAGAGAGATTGGGACTCATACCACTTTTATTGGATCTTCGCATCCTCGTCCAGCCACTGCTGCCTGTACTGCCCCGGACTTACCCCTTCCAGGGAACGGAACACCTTCACGAAATATTTGGGCGTCTGGTAACCGGCCTGCTCCGCGATTTCGGCGATGGACAGCCTTGTGCCGGTCAGCAGTTCCTTCGCCCGCTGTACTCTCCGCCTGGTGACGTAATCGCTGAACGTAAGCCCCGTCTGCTCCTTGAAATGAACGCTGAAATAGCTCGCATTCATATGCAGATGTTCGGCGGTTTCGCGCAGCGAGACCGATTCCCCCAGATGCTCGTCGATGTACTGGAGCGCCTTTTGGACCTGGGGGCTGTAGACCTTTTCTTCCTGAACCGTTTCGAGCAGCTTGGGGTCCACCAGCTTCCGCATCCGTTCGATCCGGCCGTTCCACTGCTCCCGCTGCAGCGCCGTTTCCACCGCCTGGACGAGCTTGGTTTTGTCCAGCGGCTTCAGCAAATAATCGACGACCCCGAATTTCAGCGCGGTGCGCGCGTATTCGAAATCGGAATGGCCCGAAATGATAATGACGACCGGAGGATGAGGCATGCCGGCGATCCGCTCCACGAGTTCAAGCCCGTTGATTTCCGGCATGCGGATATCGGTCACGAGCAGGCTCGCGTCATGGTTCTCCAGCCATGTCAGCGCTTCCCCGCCGCTTGAGGCGATTTCGATCCGGTAACGTCCCGAGGACCACATCTCCAACGTTTTGCGGATGCCTTCCCTCGTCCGCGGTTCGTCGTCCACGACAAGAATATTTTTCATTGGGATCTCCCCTTTCCGTCATCAGGTATTTCCAAAGAAACCGTCGTGCCTTTCCCTTCCTCGCTGCGAATCGAAAGCCCTTCCGCTTTGTCCATGTAATACAGCCGAAGCCGCCGCTCCACGTTGACGATGCCGACGCCCTTCCCTTTGGAGGAGCTCATGTAACCTTCCCGCATCGCTTCGTGGATCGAGGATATTTTGTCGGCGGACATTCCCGGGCCGTCGTCCGTCACCGTAATGCGCGTATACCCCTCGCGTTCGGAAGGCCGTACCTCCAGCACGACCATGCCCGGACCGGTACGCTGCTCGACGCCGTGCAAAATGGCGTTTTCGACGAGCGGCTGGATGAGCAGCTTCGGCAGCGGAACCATGCGGCAAGCTTCATCGGCGTCGATCCGCCAGGCCAGCCGGTCCAGCATGCGCATTTTCATGATCGTCAAATACCTGGCCGCATGATCCAGTTCGTCCCCGATCGTTACCCACTCTTCGTCGTCGGACCGGTTAATGACGTACCGGAACAGGCCGGACATGGCCACGACGATTTGCGCCAGCTCTTCCTCCCCCTGATCCTCCAACGCCCAATAGAACGCTTCCAACGTGTTGAACAGAAAATGGGGGTTGATTTGCGCCTGCAGCGCTTTCAATTCCGTCCGGCTCTGGATGATCTCCTTCTGGTATACGACCTCGATCAGCTCGTTGAGCGAATCCACCATCTGGTTGTACGTGTTGTTCAGCTCCTGGAGTTCCATCGTGGAGGACTCGATCGTATTGCGCTTCAAATTGCCGAACCTGGAGCCGCGCATCGCTTTGATCAGGTTCAAGATCGGCCGGGTGATCATCGTGGACAGCATGAAGCTCAAGACCAGGAAAAGCAGCGCCCCGGCGAGGCCGGACACGATAATGACCGTCCGCAGCACCGAAATGCCCTCGGTCGTATAATTCACCGGCGTCAAAATGACAAGATCCCAGCCGGTTTTTTTGGACTGGCGTTCGACGGCGATGTACGCTTCGCCGCCCAGCCCGATCGTCTCCCCGTCGCGGTGAAGCACCTGCCGGGAAAGGATCGCCGGACCGAAGCTGGAAAATATTTTTCTGCCCGCTTCATCGAACAACCCCATCGTCTCCTGCGTTTCGGTCGCGGAATGGATGTCGGAGAGCGCAAAATAGCTTTTGTCGATCCGGACGAGCACGTAACCGCCGTGGGCAAAAGATTCGTCCATCAGCCTGACCTGCCGGATCGCGACGACCGTGTCCGGATCGAGCGGATCCAGGCCGAGCCAGACCAGCTTGCCCCCGTTTTGGTCCACCCTTTGGATCCAGGCGGCGGACACGCGGTCGGTAAGCTCGAGGTCGTACAGGGGCACCAGGCTCCGGTAATCGGTCGTATACAGCTCCAGCGAACGGATTCCGGTCGTGTAAGCTTCGTATTTTCGCACCTCTTGTTGCAGCGACTGGCGCATGGCGAAGCTGACCCGCTCCCCCCGCACCTCCCGGCCCAGCAGCGATTGAATCGTCGCATCCGTCGCCACCTGCGTCGACAGCATGTCGATCTGCTGCAGCAGCGCGTCCAGCTGTCCGGCAGCCTGCACCGCCGTCTGCTGAATATGCTTCTGGGCGTTGTTGCGGAGCAGCACCGACACCCGGTCGAACATAAAAAAACCGACAAGCGCCAAAATGATACACATGACCAGCATGAATCCAAGAAAGATTTGGTTGCGCAGCGTGTTCCTTTTTCCCAAATGTATCAACAACTCACTTCTCCCCCTTGAAGCTCCCCATGTCTGCCTGCATTGTACACCAAAAACGCGCCGGCTGACGAGAGCGTCGCGCCTTCCGCATGGCACGGCATCCGGAAGCAACGGAAAAAGCGCCCTTCTTCAGAGCGCTTCAGCCAACCGTTTTTTCCATTCTATCGGGCTTTTTCCTCTTTCCGCCTTGGCCTCAGACCCGTTCTTTCGTTCGAACTCCCGGAAATTTATTTTCCCGCAAGCCGGGCCACGCGGTCATAGGCCGGTTTCGGCCGGTGCCGCTCGTCGAACAGGAACGGCCAGTTTTTACGGCCGCGCACCGGAAAATCGTCCAGCCACGTATAATCGTCCGCGGCTCCCCAGAACGTGACGGCGCTGACCGTCCCGCGGTATTCCTTCAGCAGCCGGAACACCGCTTCGTACACCTCGGCCTGCCGTTCCAGCATGCCGGGCTCGGGCTCCGCCAGATCCGTCCGCCGGTCGTCAAACCTGAAAACCGACACGTCCAGCTCCGTCAGCTGAAGCTCCAGCCCCAGGGAGGCGTATTTTTCGATTGCCGCGCGGATATCGTCAAGCGACGGATCGAAAATGTTCCAGTGCGCCTGCAGGCCGATGCCGTGGATCGGAACGCCCTGTTCGAGCAGCGACTTGACCAAGGCGTAGATTTTGTCGCGTTTATGCGGATGGGATTCATTATAGTCGTTGTAGAACAACCGGGCGTTTGGATCTGCTTCATGCGCGAATTCAAACGCTTTGGCGATAAAGCCTGGACCTGCGATATCCAGCCATTTCGACGGCCGGAGCAGTTCGCCGCCCTCGTCGGCGACCGCTTCATTGACGACGTCCCAGGCATAAATATCGCCTTTGTACCGTCCGACAACGGTTTCGATATGGGAGCGAAGCCGCTCCAGCAGAACCTCCTTGCCGGCGGGGCGTCCGTCCCCGTCCTGAAACAGCCAGTCTCCGGTTTGGTTATGCCACACCAGCGTATGTCCCCGCACAGCCATGCCGTGCCGGCGCGCAAAATCGACGATGGCATCGGACTCGTCAAACGCGTAGACGTCCTCCGCCGGATGAATATTCTCGAACTTCATCTCGTTTTCCGCCGTCACGCTGTTAAAATGCCGCTTCAAAAGTTCCTCTTGCGTTTGAATTGTCCCGGAGCTGACCGCCGCCCCGATCTTGAAATCGTCCGCAAACACGTCTTTTAACGCTGCCTCGGCCGTCTTTGGTTGATTCATGAACCTCTCCCCCTTCTGCTTGCCGTAAAACGATGGATTCGGATCTTCGGGAAGCACCGTCCTCCCGGGCTAAGGTACACCTTTCGCATACCGCTTATTCTTTTACGCTTCCCACGTTCAGGCCGACGACAAAATATTTTTGCATAAACGGATAGACGAGCAAGATCGGCACGGAAGCCACGATCGTAACCGCTGCCCGGATCGACAACGGGGTCACCATCGAAACGGCCGCATCCTGCGTCATGCCGGCCCCGTTGGCCACGGCCGGGTTGCTGTTGGCGTTCATGCTGGATGACAGCAGCTTCATCAGCTCGTATTGCAGCGTGCTGAGCTCCTGCCGCGACGAGGTGAACAGGAAGGCGTCAAACCAGGAGTTCCACGCCCCTACGGCGACAAACAGCGCGATGGTGGCGAGCACGGGTTTGCATAGCGGAAAAATGATCCGCCAAAAAATTTTGAACTCCCCCGCTCCGTCGATTTTTGCCGACTCCACCAGGCTTTCGGGGATCGTGCCGATATACGTGCGGATCACGATCATATTAAACGCGCTGATCATCGACGGAAGGACGTAGACCCAAAACGTATTGATCAGATGCAAATCTTTCATCAGGAAGTATCCCGGAATCAAACCGGCGTTAAAATACATCGTCAGCACGAATATAAGCGTGATCGGCTTGCGGAATACGTACTCCCGCCGGCTGAGCGTGTAGGCGAGCATCGTCGTCAAAAAGATGTTCAGCACGGTGGAAAGCACCGTCCTCGCCACGGAAATCAGGAAAGCGTCGTAGATCGTTCCCGACGCAAACACGGCCTTGTAGTTTTGCAGCGTAAACTGCCGCGGCCACAAGTAAAGTCCGCCCCGAATCGTATCGTTGCCGGCATTAAACGACACGACGATCGTGTTCAGGAAGGGATACAGCGTGACCACGACCAGCAAGATCATGAACACTGTGTTGAACGTATGAAAAAGAGTCGGCTCGATCCGGCTTTTCCCGCTCCGTTTATACGTCGCAGCAGCCGGCACCGGCCCCGGGGTGATGGTTTGGTTTCCCATGTCTATAACAGCCTCTCTTCCCCTAGTCGTTTGGCAATCCAGTTGGCGATCAGCAGCATCGTGACGCTGACGACGGTTTTGAATATGCCGCCGGCCGTCGCTAACGAATAGTTGCCTTGCGCTATCCCGTACTTCAGCACAAAGATGTCGATCGTTTCCGCCCAATCCACGACAAGCCCGTTGCCGAGCAGATACTGCACCTCAAATCCCGCTTCCAAGATGTGGCCGATCGACATGATCAACAAAATGACGATGGTCGGCTTGATGCCCGGAAGCGTGACGTGGAACATTTTCTTGTAACGGCTGGCCCCGTCGATTTCGGCGGCTTCGTACAGCGCCGGATCGATGGAAGACATGGCGGCCAAATAAATGATCGTGTTCCAGCCGACTTCCTTCCAGACGTGGGAAGCGCCGACGACGCCCCAAAAATAATGGCCTTCGCTGAGCCACAGGATCGGCTCCTTAATCAAATGCAGCTTCATCAAAACGTCGTTGACGATGCCGTCCGAAGCCAAGGTTGTCGCCACGATGCCGGTAACGATGACCCAGGACAGGAAATGCGGCAAATAGGAAATGGTCTGTACCGTCCGTTTCCAGAATACTTTTTTAATTTCGTTCAGCAAAAGCGCCAAAACAATCGCCGTCACAAACCCCAATACCAGATTGATGACGCTCATGGCGAGCGTATTGCGAAGTACGCGCAAAAAATTGTCATCCAGAAACAAAAACTTGAAATGCTTGAATCCTACCCATTTTTGATCCGCAAAATCGAGGGCCGGCTTGTAATCCTGGAATGCCATCGTCCAGCCCCAGATCGGCACGTAAGAAAACAAGATGATATACGCCAGCAAAGGGACCGACATCCAGATCAACTGCCGCTGGTTTTTGATCAAGGACCAGGTCATCGGCTGCCTTTTCCCTTTTTTCGGTTTGCGGACGACGGGCTTTTTCGTTAAGGTCTCTTCCATCATTTTTTCTCCCCACCGAGCCTTGGATTTAAGAAAGCGGAAGGCCGCATTGGCGCCTCCCGCCTCCAGCTAGCTTCTGATGCCTTACTTCACCGACCAGTTCTCGATCCGCCATTGAAGAACTTCGTTGATCCGATCCTCGTAAGCTTTAATGTTCAGCTTGTGGATCTCGTTCGTATATTCCGTCCATACGCTGTCAAAATCGGACGGGTTTGCCAAGATCGCTTTCGGCAAAAATTTGGTCGACAAGTCGTTTTGCTTCGTATTGACGATTTTGGCTTCGGAACCTTCCACCAGATCGACGCTCCATGCCGGATAATAGATCGGATTCTCCGGCGCCGGGCTGAAGAAATCGACATAGCTGTTGAAGCCGTAGGCCTTCAGGAACTTTTTGTCGTATTCTTCGAGGCCTGCCTGGTACTCTTCCGGCTGCGCCGCGCCATCCGTCGCGTTGCCGTCGCTGAAGAAACCTTGCATTTTCGGGCTGAAGCTGTACAGCGTGTCCGCTTTGTTCGCCAGCTTCCAAGTGGCGTCCGTAAATTTGTCGCGCTGCTCCTGCGTTTTCATGAAACGGCCTTTTTCGTTCACGATGTAGTCCTCGCCTTCGATTCCCCAGGAGAGGATCTTCTGCCAATCTTCCTGGATCAGGCGGTCCCACAGCTTGATTATTTTCACCGGATCCTTGGCGTTCACGCTGATGCCGAAGCCGTTGTTCAGGTTCAGCGCCGGGCGGTCCAAATAATAATCCCTGGTGCCTTCGTCATACACGAGCGGAAGCCCTACGTACGTTCTTTCATGTTTTTTCTGCGTGATCAGGGCGTTTTCGGCGTTTTGGAAATTCCAATGCTGGTCGAACATGCCCAGCACCGTTCCGCTGGAAATTTTGGCGAGGTACTGATCGAAGTTCTGCGTGAACGTTTCTTTGTCGATCAGCCCTTTGGCGTTAATTTCGTTCAGCTTTTGATAGTAACGTTTCGCATAGTCCTTGTCGGCGAAAATTTCCGCCTTGCCGTCGTTGACGACCACGCTGCCGTCGTTCGGATGGCCGATCAAATGCTGCGGCGCGTTGAACAAGCCCCAGTTTTTCCAGTCGTAGTTCAAAATTTCGAATCCGATCGTCGGCTTGCCGTCGATGTTCGGATGTTTTTCCTTATACTTGGCGATCAGGTCGAAATATTCGTCCAGCGTTTTGACCTTCGGATATCCGGCTTCCTCAAGCACCGCCTTCTGAATCCAGAACGCCGGCCCGGAATACCATGTCGAGCTCACTTCCCCGTTGTAGGCCCCGTAGTTGGGCAAAATGTAAATGTGTCCGTCGTTCGGATCCTTCATCATGTTCCAGTACTTCTCGTAATGTTTTTTCAAATTCGGAGCATGTTCTTCGATGAGGTCTTCCAGCGGAATGTATGCGCCTGCCGCCGTCAATTTCGTATTGCCCGTCATGATGTCCGGATAGTCGGAGCCGGCGATCATGACGCCGAGCTTCTGATTCAGGTCGCCGGCCAGAAATTCGAATTTGAAGGTTACGCCCAGCTCGTCCTTAATCTTTTTGTAAATTTTGTTGTCCGGCGTCGGCTGCTGGCCGGCTTCGCCGATGAACGCCGTAATTTCAAACGGTTCGGGTTTCCCCTCGCCGCTGCCTCCCGATGCCTCGTTTCCGGCCTTGGCGTCTCCGGATGTCGCCGTCTTGTCGCTTCCTCCGCATCCCGCCAGAATGAAGCTGAACGACAGCAGCATAATCATGCCGAGCCGGATCACTGATTTTGACTTGCCCCCCATGTATAGCACCTCCGCTAAAATTTGTTACTTCAGGGATTGGAAGCCCTTACAAGTAACTTACTCTTATTGTAAAATCGCTTTCAAAACCGAACTATATCGCAATTAAAGCATTACCCCCAAAAAGTTTAGGTTTTGGTTTTGAATTCGTTGGGGCTCATGCCCATTCTTTTTTCGAAGTGCTTCAAAAATTGCCCGTAGTTGGCATAACCGACGCTTTCGGCGATTTCGCTGTTTTTCAGCTTGCCCTGCTTCAGGAGCGCCGCGGCTTCTTCGATCCGCAAATCATGGATCAGCTCGTTGAAGCCGATTCCGTTCTTCCGAATCAAGAGCTGCCCCAAATACACAGGATGCAGAAAAAATACTTCGGACAGCTTGCGGATCGTCAAAGGCTCGCGAAAATGGGCGCGGATGTATTCATTGATCTCCTGGATAATGCCCTGCGACTTCTGCGCCTGTTCGCGGGCGAGAAGTTCGATCGTGCCGCGGCCGCAAGCAAGCAGGCTGTCCATCAGATCGTCGAGGTGAATGACGGCGTCCGACATTCCGAACGGCAGCGGACGGCAGGCTTCCAGGAGACTTTCGGACTGCTCCGTTCCAAGCTCCTTCCAATAGTCCATCATTTGATACATCAGATGAATGACGAACTTTTTGACGATTTCGGGTTCGACCCACTCGTTGCGGAAACTTTGCCCGGCCGACGCCACCGCTTCGGCGAAACCGGGCGCATCCAGAACGTTCAGGGCCCCCGTCATCCGGTCGATGAGGCGCACCTGGTCGTAATGGTACCGGAAGGTTTGGTCCTTCACCGAATCGTACGTGCGGATCCGGCCGTAAGCGGTATCGTAGAAATTGAAAAGAACGGCCTCCTTGGCCGTCTTGCAGCACCGCCCCAGCTCCATCAGCGTACCTGTCTCCATGCCTGTCGCCATAAACACCCGGGATGAAGCGCAGGCCTCCGACAGGCGTTCGAGAATCCGGAACGCTTCATCCTCCGCCCCCCGGAACGGCGCATAACCGTACACGATCCCGAAGCTGTGCGTATCGATGTCGATCAGGTACATCGCTTCCCGCTCCCGCAGCAGGGCCGCAGCGGTTTCGCGCATCCGGGCATAAGCCGGCGGGTCGCATTGCACCAGGCAGAAATTCCACGCGGCCTTCGCGGCGGACAGACGTTGGAGCGCATCCAGATCGCCTTCGGACAGCGGTTCGTCCATCGCCGCTTTTTTAAGCAGGCATACCGTTTTTTCATGAGCGGCAATGAGGTTGATGCTCCGTTTTTCATGTTCCCTGCAAAGCTCGCGGTATACGGCCTCCAGTTCCTTTTCGGCCACCTCCTCTTCGATCGGCTTCAGCAAAAAATGGTTGATCCCGTACCGCATCGCCCGGCGGGCATATTCGAACTCGCTGTACCCGCTGACGATTACGAACATCACGCTGCGGTCCCCGTCCTTTTGCCATGCGCCGATCATTTCCAGTCCGTCCATGAGCGGCATATGGATGTCGGTCACGACCAAATCGGGCTTCAGCTCTTTGATTTTGCTCAAACCGTCGGCCCCGTTGCCGGAGGTTCCGCAAATCTCGAAGCCAAGCCGCTCCCAATCGATCCACAGCATCATGCCCTCCAAAGCTCCGGGCTCGTCATCGATCAACAGCACTTTGTAACGCATGTTCGTTCCCCCCGGCAAGTTCGTCTCGTTGATTCAACAGTTTCATGGGAATATCGAATAAAACCTCCGTTCCTTCGTCCAACCGGCTTTGAATATCGAAGCGAACCAAATCGTCGTAATACAGCTCCAGCCGCCGGTAAACGTTGCGGATGCCGATGCTGTTGCCTGAAACGTTTTCGATTTGGATGGCTTTCATGATGTCGTTCCGCTTTTCCGCGGACATGCCTTTGCCGTTGTCGGACACGGATACGTGCAGCCGGTCCCCTTCTATCGCGGCCCCGACCGTGATCAGCCCCTGCCCGTCCACGGCCTGAATGCCGTGCTTGCAGGCGTTTTCCACCAGCGGCTGGATGCTCATTTTGGGAATTTTGTAGTTCAAAACCCGTTCGTCGACATCAAAGCGGTATTCGAATTTATCCCTAAATCTAAACTTTTCGATTTTGAGGTACATTTCCGTGAACCGGATTTCTTCCTCCAGCGTCACCAGATCCTCCTTCCAGCTGAGCAGCCTGCGCAGCAGCTTGGACAAGCTTTTGATGATGTCCGTCACCTCGGAATATTCGTGTTTGGTGCATACGACAAGAATGGCGTTCAGCGTGTTGAACAGGAAATGGGGATTCATCTGGCTTTGGAGAACATTCAGCTCGGCCCTCACCTGTTCCATCTCCAGGCTTTTCTTTTGAATTTCAAGCTTGTACACGTTGTTGATCAACGAATTGATGCGCGACGTCATCATGTTGAAATTGCGGATCAGTTCCCCGATCTCGTCCTGGCCTTCGTCCATGCGGATCAGCTCGAACTTTTCGTTCGTCACTTTATGCATATGCCGGGACAACCTTTTGACGCGGTAATTGTAAGAGCGCAGCATGATGTAGATGAAGACGGACGTAAACAGCGTAATGACGGCCGCCAGAAGCCCGACGGACCACTGCATGTCGCGCATCGCCTGGCTCACCCGCGTTCCCCGCGTAATGCCGATCAGCTTCCAGCCCTTGACGTATTTGGCCGTGCCGATCGAAACGACATGGACGTCCTTGTTTTTTTCGCTGTCCGACAGGTCGAAGACGGGGTAAGCGCCGCTGACCGCATTTTGGTAGCCGCTGTCCGCCGACATGATGATTTCGTCGTTTTCGTTGACCAGATACAGGTTCAAATAATCCCGTTCGCGGATGATCACGTCATAAATTTTCCGCAGGTCGATATCGATGCGCAACAGCTTTTCGAACCGGTCGTAATAGTCGTAATAGTCCATCCGCTCGATCACGCTCAGATAAGGGGCGATCACGGAGGAGTTGCTCGCCTCGGCTTCCCGGTAGGCCGCAACCAGGACCGAATCCTTCGAACGCTCCCACAGCTTGTACCATTCGCTGTTTTTGACCTGCTGATCGATGATTTGATAATTTCCTCCTTGCACGATCGTCGGATTATCCGTGTATATGCCGATCCGCAGGATTTGGTTGTTGACCGGAATGTAGCTGCTGACCCGGTTGCGAAGCTGCTCGTCGAACGTTTCGTAAAAATCGAGCGGATTGGCGTATGTCCGGTCCAGTATCTCGTAAAGCGCTTTGTCCGTGTTTAAGGCATGGCTGACGGCCACGCCCCCGTCCACGAAATCGTGGATGTCCTTCCGGGCCCGCTCGAGCGACACTTCGAGGTTCTGCTCCTCCCGCTGCTTGATCAGCTCGGACATCCGGTCCATAAAAACGAGATGAATGACGGCGATCGGCAGCAAAACGCCGAGCAAATAGATCAAAATAAACTTGAGGTTGATCGGAATATCGTTCACGATTTTTCGGAACCTGATTTTTTTCCCTAACATGCCTGCACCATCCCGCTATTGATCCGCCTGGCGGTTTTCCCATTGTCCCTTGTAAACCGAAGGCAGCATTCCCGTGTAGCTTTTAAACTTGCTGATAAAATAATCCGTGTTCGGATACCCGACCTTCAACGCCACGTCTGAAATTTTGGCCTGCGTCCGTTTCAGCAGTTTTTTCGCCTCTTCGATCCTTTTTTCGTTCACGTATTCGTTAAAGGTTTTGCCCGTCGTTTTTTTGAACAATTGCCCCAAATACGTCGCGTTCATGTGGAACTGCCGGGATAAATCCTGCAGCTGCAGCTTGGCGTGAAATTCCCGGTCCACGTATTGGATGACATGGAAAATCGTATTGTTTTCGTTTTGTTTGGCAAGAAGCAAAAGAAGGGCGCCGGCTTCCGCGCAAAGGCATCCTACATACGCTTTCAGGGCCGGGTAATCCTTGATGTCGCCAAGGCTGCCATGCTGCTCGCGGATCCGGGCCATCAGCGGGCCGGGGGTTCCGTTCATCTCCGAAATCCGCCTGCAGAGCGTCAGCTCCAGATCGGCGATGCGGGTTTTGGCCCATTCGATGTCCGAAAATCCCGATGCAAACGACGCTACCAGATCGTGGACCTGGCCCTCCACCGCTTCCGAAAGGCCCGCGCAGACGGATTCGGCCAGCCGCTTGATTTTTTCATCATGATCTGCGCGCTGTTCCGGCGTTTTTCTGCAGCAGCCGTAAAAAAACAGCCCTTCCTTGCCCTGGCAGCGTTTGGATTTGCTGACCTCCAGCGCCTGCAAATACAGGGAGCGGATGGAGCGTACGCCGGACAGCGGATCGCTGAACGAGATAATGACCGGCCGGATCAAGCTCCCGGTCAAATCCCGATATAACGCAAGCCCGATCTCCTCAAGACGATCCGCAGAACATTCTTCCGTCGGCACGATAACGCCGACCCTCCCCGCATTGTCCTGAAAAGACCGGTCAACCGCGCCGGGAAAAAGGAGCTGCAGCCGCTCCCGCAAATCCGCCGACCCGATGTCCGTCTCCACCAGCAAACACCGCAGTTCCGCATCGGTTTTCACATGCAACGCCCGCGCGGCCTGCTGCTCCAGACCTTCATCCGCTTCGCCCTGGATCAGCCTGTTCAGAAGATTGTTCAGAAACAATGAATGCATGCGGTTTTCCGTGCGCTGCGCGGCGGACTCGGCTTGGATCGATGCCCCGACCCGATGCAAAATCGCTTCGAACTCCTCCTCGTCGATCGGCTTCAGCACATATTCGGCCACCTTTTGTTTCATGGCGGAAAGGGCATAGCCAAAATCGTCGTAACCGCTCAAGATGACGAATTTCGGAGGCCGCTCCATGGTCCTCTTGGATTGCTCCACAAGCTCCAGCCCGTTTAACGCCGGCATATGAATATCCGTCACGACGAGTTCGGGGCGAAGCCGATGGATCAGGTTCAACGCTTCGGCTCCGCTCAGCGCCTCTCCGCATACCTGAAATCCGAACTTCCCCCAATGGACCATCGTGCGCAGCCCTTCCAGAACCAACGGCTCGTCGTCGACCAACAGCACGTTCATCATTCGCATTCCCTCCCCCGTGTTTTGCGGATTTACGGGCAGCCTCCATATCCGGATGCGGCCTCGCCAAATCCTTCATGACTTTAAAGCGCTTAGTCCTTATGCTACCAAACTTGCTTGGGTCCTGAAAATACCAATCGAAGCAGCGCAGGCAGCCCCGATCTTCCGGAGCTGCCGCAGGTGCCGATTTCGAATAAAAAACGCTTCCATTTCCAATTATAAAAAACCTTTCATCGAAACGCCGATCAAAACTAAAGGTGTTACCTTAAATATTTTAGGTTTTCATGCAAAAAAAGCTGTCCTGCATGCCTTGGTGACCAGGCGGGTGCAGGACAGCATCATTCAAAATTGTTTGGCGTACAACTGGGCATACACGCCGCCCCGGGCGATCAGTTCGTCATGGGTCCCCTCTTCCGCGAGGCCATCCTCCGTCAGGACCAAAAACCGCTGGGCTCCCCGGATGGTGGAAAGACGGTGGGCGATCACGATCGTCGTCCGGCCTTCGGCCAGCGATTCCAGCGACCGTTTGACGATGTCTTCGCTTTCGTTGTCGAGCGCGCTCGTCGCTTCGTCCATGATGACGATCGGCGGATTTTTCAAAAACACGCGGGCGATGCTCAGCCGCTGTTTTTGTCCGCCCGACAGCTTGACGCCGCGCTGCCCGATCTCCGAGCGGTATCCCTGCGGCAGGCCCATGATAAACTCATGCGCATTGGCCTTGACGGCTGCCGCGATGATCTCCTCGTCCGTGGCCGCCGGATTTCCGTACCGGAGGTTCTCCATGACCGTACCGGCAAACAGATAGACGTCCTGCTGCACGATGCCGATGTTTTTCCTGAGCGATTCCAGTTCGAGATCGCGGACGTCGGTTCCATCCAGCCGCACTTCGCCTGCGGTGGCGTCGTAAAAACGCGGGATCAGCGAGCATAACGTCGTTTTTCCCGCCCCGGAAGGACCGACCAGCGCAACGTACTCCCCCGGACGGATCCGCAGCGACAAGTCGTTGAGCACATGCGTCTTGCGGTCTTCGTAATGGAACGACACCCGCCTGAATTCGATGTCCCCGTTCACGCGTGCAAGCACGGCCGCATCCGGCTTGCTGGCGATGCTTGGCTTCAACTTCATGATTTCCATGAAACGCTGAAAGCCGGTGACTCCTTCCTGAAGCTGCGTGCTCATATGCGTCATCCGTTGAATGGGTTCGATCATGTAGCCGATATAGAGCAAAAACGTGATCAAATCCGCCAAATCCAGCTTATGGCGAACGATTTGGGCGCTCCCGAAAATGACGACCGTGATCGTGATCAGCTGAAGCAGCATCTCGAAGCTGTTGTAAAAAAGCGCTTCGGCCCGGTACGTTTGTTTCCGGCTTTCGAGGAACCGGGAGTTCTCGCGCTCGAATTTTTCGATTTCCATCCGCTCGCCCGCAAACGACTGGACGACGCGGATGCCCGATAAACTATCTTCCGCCTGGGCGTTGACGTCCGCGATCCGCTCCTTGTTTCCGGCCAACGCCTTGTTCAGCTTTTTGTTGAAATAAAGGGCGAAAAACACGAGGATCGGGAAAAAGCACAACACCGCCAGCGTTAACGGCGCGTCAATAAAAAACAAAATGGCAAGCGCTCCGAAAAAGCGGGAGAGCGAACGGACGTAATCCTCGGGCCCGTGATGGTAAAGCTCGGAAAGCAACAGCAGGTCGTTCGTGAGCCGCGACATCAGCCTTCCCGTTTTTTCTTTGTCGTAAAAATCGAAAGAAAGCTTCTGCATGTGGGCAAACAGCTCGCTGCGCATGTCGCTTTCCATGCGTGCCCCTACCTCGTGCCCCTTGTAATCCACGAAGTAGCTTCCAAGGTTCTGAACGGCCGCCAAAACAAGCATCAGCCCGCCGATCCAGTAGACCTTTCCCAGCGCTTGGGACAAATCCTCCTCCAGCACATGTTTCGTGATATAACGCACGAGCAGCGGAAACGCCAGCGTGACGGCGGAGACGAGCAAGGCACAGGCCAGCACGGACAGAAACAGCCCGCGATAAGGCTTGTAATAAGAAAAAAACTTTTTGATCGGAAAACGCATAGGATACCCCTTTATACGGTTTTTGGACGCGCATGCAAGGGGGTTGCCGTTTACAAGTTAAGCGACAGTTCCACCCTCATATGCTTGGAGCGTTGCAACCGTCGTTTTTTTCATGCCGATCTCCTCCCTACGTTGTGGTTGGTTTCATTATATTCGAAATCAAGGCTCAGGCATCCGGTAGCAGATGGTTAAATTCGTTTTTTACCGCCTGGCGATGCGCGCGGGGGAAATGCAAAAGGCGCTGCGGACATCTTCGGAAAGATGCCGGCGGAGCCTTCGGTCTTGCGGCCGGTTGATCTGCTACACATGCCTTAATTTATCCGGATTGCCGATGCTGTAGATCGTTTCGATCCGATTTTCGCGATACGCGAACGAAAAAACGTATTGCCCCACGTCCGTCACCCGGACCCGGACCCCAGGCATGCCATTGACGAAAAGAAAGGAAAACTCGGATTTCCCTTCGTACATCGCAAGCAGATTTTGGATAAACAACATAACCCGCTCCATTCCAACGACCGGAATGCGCGCCGCCCTTGCTTTGCCGCCGCCGTCGGAATAAAAAACGACGTTTTCGCTGAGAAGCTCCAGCAGTTTGCCGGTATTCCCCTGCATCAGGGAGCTTATGAACGATTTGATCCGCTCCTCCGCCACGTGCACCGCGGGAACCGATTCGGGATCGAAATGGATGCCGGCTTTGGCCCGGCGGTAAATCTGGCGGCAGTTCGCGCCGCTTTTTCCGACCATATCCGCGATTTCCTCATACGAATAATGGAAAATTTCCCGCAGCAGGAAGACGGCGCGTTCAACCGCGTTCAACTGCTGCAAAAGCAAAAGATACGCCATGGAAATCGTCTCCTTTTGCATGTAGACGGCAGAGGGCTCCTCTTCGGCGGCCGCACGGCCGACCAACGGTTCCGGGAGCCAAGGCCCCACGTAAAGCTCCCGTTTTCTGGCCGACGAACGCAGCAGGTCCAGGCAGCGATTGGTTGCGATTTTGTACAAAAAGGCCCTCTCATTGCGGATGGCGCCGGGATCCGGCAGCTGGTCGTACGCTAGAAACGCTTCCTGCACGATGTCCTCCGCATCCATGACGCTGCCCAGCATCCGGTAAGCCAACGAAAACAGCTCGTTTTTATACAATCGATACAGCGCTTCGGTACTCATCTTCAGGCATTCCCTCCGTTCCCGTCCGGGCCAAAATATGCCGCACGGCCCGTTTGGCGCTTGCCGTCGCGGCATCGACCAACTGTTCGCCATGCGACGCCCAATCTCCTGCCACGTACAATCCCGCGATTTCGGGCACGGCCGGACCCGGGTTCTCCTTGCGCTTGATATGCATAAAATCATGGCACACCGTCATTTTCGGAAGATATTGTTTGGCCGCCAACTCGTTCCGCCAGCCCGGCTGCACCAAGTCGAGCGTCTGTTCAAGCTCAAGCAAATCCCGCTTGGCATCCGTGTCCGTTCCTTGGTACTTCATCAGCGAAATCACCTGGGCTCCGTCATCGCTTAAGCAGGCCGCGCGCGACTGGTTGCTTAAAAAGACGGTTTGATCGATGCCGTACACGAATTGCTGCTTCGGTTTGGGCAGGCGCCGCAAAGCCACGTCCAGACAGGCGGCCGTAACCGGAATCGCTTGTTCCTTCCACGTACGGAGCGCGGTTCGGTCGGCCTGCGGGACCAGGCGATACGCCTCTTCGGGCGGAGCGGCGATGATGATGCTGCCAGCGATGATTTTCGTCCCGTTGTCGCACAGGACATGCCGGACGGCGCCTTGATCATGGCCGATCGCAACCGCTTTGCTGCCCGTCAGGCAAGCAACGCCCAAGCGGGAGGCCAATCGTCTTAATTCCTCCACGGTTTCTCCCCAGCCCCGATCCAGATAGAGCACGCCTTTCAAAGCGTTTTTGAGCTGCCTGAGCGCCGGACCCGCGGCTTGCAGATCGGGAGCGACCACATAACTTGCCGTGCGCAGCAGGGAATAAAAAATGTGCCGGACCATCGGGTCTTTGATCTGGCCTTCGATCCATTCGCGGAGGCTGATCCCGTCATAAAGGCGGGTATCCAGCTTGCCGAATTTCGCGAGCCACGCGGCAAGCTCCATTTTCCCTTTCCAGGAGACCAGCGGGGTGGCCAACAACGATGCGGCGTTCGTCGGCAGCGTCTTCAGCGTCCCTTTCCAAATCCCGTAGGCGTCAACCGACGGCTGATTCCCTTGCAGGCGTAGTCCCAGCTCCCGAAACGTCTCCCAAGCGTCCCCATGATACAACGC
>Ga0180220_1001236_pt1 | contig 19953 bp, 16 predicted proteins | sample eDN5th37CBELigBY_FD_151335 | JGI IMG/M metagenome (GOLD analysis project Ga0180220, IMG submission 151335) | Enriched backyard soil microbial communities from Emeryville, California, USA - eDNA 5th pass 37_C BE-Lig BY (version 2) (version 2) | ecosystem: Environmental > Terrestrial > Soil >...
GTTCGCGTTCGCGCGCGAGCGCACGCGCGCGCCGCGCACCGTCACGCGGTAGCCGCGCGGGTACTGCCGGCGGGGCGTGGCGATCTCGGTGACGCCGCGGGCCGGGCGGTAGCGCAGCGTCATCCGGCGCGTCGCGCGGTCGAACCCGTAGGCGATCGGCGTGCCGGCGACGACCTGCGGATAGGCGCGCGCGAGCGTGTCGAGCGTCGGCTGCTTGAGGTTGGCCCCGCGCGGCGGGCGCGCCGGGTCGAGCACGAGCGCCTGCTCGTCGCCGGGCCCGGTGGTGGTCGGGTCGTCGCAGCCGCAGTAGTGCCACTCCTGCCATCCGACCATGAAGCGGTCGGCGCGGTCGGCCATGTCGTCGAGGACGGCGGCGTCGTCGGTGGCGCCGAACTCGGTCAGCAGCAGCGGGTCGTCGCTGCGGGCGGCCAGGCCGGCGGCGAAGCGGAAGACCTGGTCGTCGATCGGCCGGCAGGTCTCCAGGTCGGCGGCGCAGTAGTCGTGGAACGACAGCGCGGTGTGCCGGTCGGCGCGGGCGGGGAGGTGGCTGCGCACGCCCGCGTTGCCCAGGACGTTGGGGGAGTAGAAGACGAGCGTCGTGGGGTCGACGGTGCGGATCGCGGCGGTGACGCGGTCGTAGAAGGCGCCGAGGACCGCGTCGAAGGCGGGGCAGCCGTCGGCCTGCGCGCAGCTCTGCCAGGCGCTGCCCGGCCACGGCTCGTTGAGGACGTCGTAGCCGAGCACGGCCGGGTGGTCGCCGAAGCGGGCGGCGACGTGGCGCCAGGCGGCGGCGTAGCGGTCCTGGAGGCCGACCCCGCCGGGCCCCGGCGCGTTCTCCCAGAAGCGGTCGAACGCCCGGTTCAGCGCCGGCATCCCGACGTAGTTGGCCGGGAAGCCGTTGCGCGGCTCGGCGGGCAGGCCGTCGTCGATCACCGCCCAGTCCGGCCAGCCCTCGCCCTGGAAGCGCTCGCTGTAGAGGTCCTGGTGGAAGTCGAGCAGGACCGCGATCCCCTCGCGGCCGAGCTGGTCGACCGTGCGCTCGATGCGGTCGAGGTAGGCGTCGTCGTAGATGCCGGGCTGCGGCTCGACCGCCGCGTAGATGACGCCCAGGCGCACGGTGTTGAAGCCGTTGGCGGCCAGGAAGCGGGCGTCGTCGGCGCCGAAGCCGAGCGCGTCGGGCGCGTACGGCGGGCGCTTGGCGACCATGTTGACGCCGTGCAGGATCACCGTGCGGCCCTGCGCGTCGACCAGCCAGCGGCCGCTGCCCTCGAGCGGGAACGCGGGCGCGGCGAGCGCGGGCGGCGCGCCCAGCGCGAGCACGGCGGCGACGGCGATCAGGAGGCGCCTCATCGGCGCCATCCTCGCCGATGAGGCGGTCGGCAGCGCCGGTACGCTGGCCTCAGATGCCCCGCTATCGCGACGACGCCAAGGAGAGGATCCGCGATGCGGTGGACTTCGTCGCCCTCGTCGAGGAGCGCACCGAGCTGCGGCGCTCGTCGGGCGCCAACTACATGGGCCGCTGCCCGTTCCACGAGGAGCGCACGCCGTCGTTCTCGGTCAACGCCCAGAAGAAGATGTTCCACTGCTTCGGCTGCGGGGTGGAGGGCGACGTCTTCGACTACGTCGAGCAGATGGAGAACGTGGACTTCACCGGCGCGCTGGAGCTGCTGGCGGCGCGAACGGGCATCGAGCTGGAGGTCGAGGACGAGGACCCGCAGGCCGCCGAGCGTCGCCGCCACCGCGAGCGGCTGCTCGAGCTCTTGGAGCGCACCGCCGCGTTCTACGAGCGGGTGCTGTGGGAGTCGCGCGAGGCGGCGCCGGCGCGGGTGTACCTGGCCGAGCGCGGGCTGACCGAGGAGACGCTGCGCACGTTCCGGGTCGGCTACGCGCCCAGCGCGTGGGACACGGTCCTGATGAGCTCGCAGCGCGCCGGCTTCAAGGCGCGCGAGCTGCACGACGCCGGGCTCGTCGTGCGGGGCGGGCGCGACGGGGCCGGCCGCGTGTACGACCGCTTCCGCTCGCGGATCACGTTCCCGCTGGCCGACGCGCGCGGGCGCGTGCTCGGCTTCGGCGCGCGCACGATGAGCGACAACCGCGGCCCCAAGTACCTGAACACGGCCGAGAACGAGATCTTCCACAAGGGGCGCATGGTCTACGGGGCGCACCTGGCGCGCGCGGCGGCCGGCAAGGCGGGCGCCGTGATCGTCTGCGAGGGCTACACCGACGTGCTCGCGCTGCACCAGTCGGGCGTCGAGAACGTCGTCGCCTCGATGGGGACGGCGCTCACCGAGGACCAGGTGGGGGAGCTGCGCAAGCTCGCGCCGGTGATCCAGCTCGCGCTCGACGCCGACGACGCCGGCCAGGAGGCGATGCTGCGCGCGGCGCGCGTGGCCGCCAGCAGCAAGGTCGAGCTGCGCGTCGTCCCGCTGCCCGAGGGCCGCGACCCGGCCGACGTGGCGCTGGCCGAGGGCGCCGAGGCGGTGCGCACGCTGGTCGGCCGCTCGGTGCCGTTCGTGCGCTTCCGCGTCGAGCGGACGCTCGCGCGCGGCGACCTCTCGACCGCCGAGGGCAAGGACCGCGTGATCGAGGAGCTGCGTCCGGCGTTCGCGACGATCGGCGAGAGCGTCCTGCGCGAGGAGCTGCTGGCGACGTGCGCGGACCGCCTGGCGATCCCGCCCGATCTGGCGCGCACGCTGCTGCTGGGGCGCGGCCGGGGCGGGGGCGGCGGTGCGCGGGTGCCGGCCCCGGTGGCGAGCGAGCCGCCGCGCCGCCCGGTCGTCGACCGCCTCGCCCAGACCGAGCGCGCGTTCCTGACGCTGTGTCTCGCGCTTCCGGAGCCGGGCCGCCGCCACCTGGCCGCGATCGACCCCGACGAGCACTTCACCGACCCGGTCGCGCGCCGCGCGGCCGCGTGGCTGCGCGACCACCTCGACGCGCCCACCGAGGGGCTGCCCGGGGACGACGAGGACCTCACCCGGCTCGTGCACGCGCTCGCCGACCGGGCCCAGCGCGTCACCGAGCCGAACCCGGCGACGCTGGAGACCGAGCGCATCCAGCTCGAGCTCGCGGTCGTGCGCCGCCGGCTGGAGCGCGCGGAGCCCGGCGCCCACGCCGAGCTGGCGCGGCGTCGGGTGGACCTGCAGCGCCAGCTCGACGAGTGGATGGACCGCTCGCTGGGGTAGGCGTTTGCAGGACTTTCCGTCCGGCGGGCGAACTAGTGTTCGGGTCGTGGAGCGTGAGGACCTGGAACGGCTGGCTCGCAGCGGCGCGAGCCTGAGGGAGATCGTCGAGGCGACCGGCTGGTCGATCGCGACGGTCCGCCGACGCCTGGCCGACGCAGGGCTGGCGACGGTCCGCGCGGAGCAGCGCCGGGCAGCGCGTGCGGCGCGCGCGCTCGGCAGTGCGGAGGCGCTCCTGGACTGCCCCATCCACGGGACGACCCTCCATCGCCGCCGTCCGCGGGGCAGCTTCGCCTGCCTGAAGTGCCGGGCCGACTCGGTCGTTCGCCGGCGGCGAAAGGTGAAGGCCATCCTCGTCGCCGAGGCCGGAGGTCGATGCGCTCTGTGCGGGTACGACCGGCATCCCGTGGCGCTCCAGTTCCACCATCTCGACCCGGCAGAGAAGCGCTTCTCGCTGAGCTCTGGGGGCGTGTCGCGATCACTCGACCGCGCGCGTGCGGAGGCACGTAAGTGCATCCTCCTGTGCGCCAACTGCCACGCGGAGGTCGAGGCGGGCGTCCGGCAGATTGCCTAAACTGTTGCTTGCTGCAGTCGATTACGTCGGCGACAGGAACGATCCGGGGTAGCTCAACTGGCAGTAGCGCCTGACTGTTAATCAGGAGGTTGTGGGTTCGATCCCCACCCCCGGAGCTCGAGCGAAGGCCGCCCACGTGGGCGGCCTTCGTCGTTCTGCGCGGCGCCGACCACCTCCGGACCACAATCCTCAGTGGCGGGGCCGCGCCTCGCGCGCCGCGAGCGCCTCGACCAGCTCGGCCGCCCGCATCGCCCCGTCGTTCTCGCGCGCCCAGGCCGCCAGCTCGCGCGCCCGCGCGCGCAGCGACGGCTCCCGCAGCGCCCGGCGCACGGCCAGGCGCACCGGGCCGGGGTCGGCCCACCGCCGCGGCAGCCGTACGCCGGCGCCGGCCCAGTCGACCCGCGCCGCGTTCTCGTTCATGTCCCCGCCGGCGGGCACCACGACCGGCACGCACCCGCTGGCGAGCGCCCGCACGACCGTGCCGTGGCCGCCGTGGCAGACGACGACGTCGCAGCGCGGCATCGTGCGCGCGTAGCTGACCCAGTCGACGAGCCGCGCGTTGGCCGGCAGCGCGAGCGGCGCCTCGAGCGGCCGGCGGTTCGTCGTCGCCACCACCCGCACGCGCTCGCCGGCCAGCCCGCGGACCGCCGCGCGCAGCAGCCGGTGCCCGGGGTCCTGCACGGTCGACGGGGCCACGAGGACCAGCGGCTCGTCGCCGGGCGGCAGCTCGACGTCGCCGAACGGCTGCTCCCACTGCAGCGGCCCGACGACGTGGGTCGAGGGCGGCCAGGCGCGCGGGTACTCGAGCTGCGGGAACGTGGCGACCAGCGCGAGGCGGTCGCTGATCCCGCCGTGCACGCGGTCCAGCGCCGGCAGGCCGAGCCGCGCGCGGGTCTCGTTCAGCTCGCGCCGGCCCAGCTCCAGGCCCCGGCCGATCAGGGGCGCGAGCCCGTCCCACAGCGCCCGGCCCAGCGCGGTCCGCGGCAGGCGCGCGCCCATCGAGTAGGGCGGGAAGCCGGGGGCGGGACGCGGGTCGACGTGGGGGATGAGCGTGGCGACCGGCACGCCGAGCCGCTCGCCGGCCAGCGCGGGGGCGAGCGTGAGGATGTCGGCGACGACGACGTCGGGGCGCGCCTCCTCGAGCTGGGGCAGCGTGTCGCCGGTGGCGCGCACCACCGCCTCGTAGGGCTTCAGCGGGCGCTCCATGGTCGGGAACACCTGGTACTCGGGCGCCGGCGCGAAGCGCATGCCCTCGGCGCGGACGTGCTCCTCCCAGCGCGTCCACGTCTGCAGCGTCACCTCGTGGCCGCGCGCGGCCAGCGCCCGCCCCAGCGCGATCATCGGGAAGGCGTGCCCGGGGTCGCCGAACGCGCCGAGGAACAGCCGGCTCACGCCGCGGCGAGCTCGGCGATCTCGCGAAGCTGGTACAGGCGCTCGTCCTTGGTGAACGCGAACGGCGAGATCCCGAGCGTGCCGACGCCCGCCTCGCGGTAGACGGACAGCCGCTCGCGGACGCGGTCGCGCGGCCCGATCAGCGACACCTGGTCGATGAGCGCGTCGGGGAGGGCGGCCGCGGCCTCCTCCTTCTTGCCGTCGAGGTAGAGGTCCTGGACGGTGCGGGCGGCGTCCTCGAAGCCGTAGCGCTGGACGAGCTGGTTGTAGAAGTTCTGCTTGCGCGAGCCCATCCCGCCGATGTAGAGCGCCATGAACGGGCGCATCGCGTCGCGGGCGGCGGCGATGTCGTCGGTCACGAACACCTGCACCGACGGGGCGATGTCGAAGTCGTCGAGCGTGCGGCCGGCGCGGGCGGCGCCCTCCTCCAGCGGCTTGCGCAGCTCGCCGAGGTGCTCGGGCGAGATCAGGATCGGCAGCCACCCGTCGGCGATCTCGCCGGTCAGCGCCGTGTTCTTGGGGCCGATCGCGGCGATGTAGATCGGGATGCGCTCCTGCACGGGCGCGATCGTCAGCTTCAGCGCCTTGCCCGGCCCGTCGGGAAGCGGCAACTCGATCGTCTCGCCGTGGAACTCCAGCCGCTCGCGCGCGAGCGCCTTGCGCACGACGGCCACGTACTCGCGCGTGCGCTGGAGCTGCTTGGCGAAGCGGACGCCGTGCCAGCCCTCGCTGACCTGCGGCCCCGACGAGCCGAGCCCCAGCAGCATCCGCCCGCCCGAGAGCTGGTCGAGCGTGGCGGCGGTCATCGCGGTCATCGCCGGCGAGCGGCCCGGCATCTGGAAGATCGACGACCCGAGCTTGATCTTCGTCGTCTGCCCGGCCAGCCAGCCGAGCACGGTCGCCGCGTCGGAGCCGTAGGCCTCCGCGGCCCACACGGAGTCGTAGCCGAGGCGCTCGGCCTCCTGGACGATCTCGACCTGGTCGGCGGCGGTGAGCCCCAGACCCCAGTAGCCGATGTGCACGCCGAGCTTCATGCCTTGCGAGATGCCTTTCACGAGCAGGACAATCGGGACTGTATGCGTCGCGGTGCCCGCAGCGACCTGAGGCTGGCCGTCGAAGCGCTCCCGCGCCCGACCCGGGAGGCGATGCTCGACGGCCTGCGCCGCAACGAGATCATCGCCGGCGCCTACACGAGCCGCGACGGCGGCGTGTGCCCGATGCTCGCCGCCCACCGCAGCGGGCAGCGCACCGACTTCCTCGCGTTCGCCGACGCGTGGGACCGCTTCTGCCACGCCAAGCGGGCGCGGCCGGCCAGCCGGCGCGAGCTGCGCACGCTCGAGGCGCTGCTGCGCGCGTCGCTGGCCGCCGACGCCGACCTGGGCGCCGCGATCGCCGAGCACCAGGAGCTGGCGCGCGAGCGGCGCGCCCGCGAGGCGCGGGCCACCGGCTGGGGCTGGATCGCCGAGGCCGAGGCCGAGCCCGCGCCTGCGCGCGAGCTCACAGCGAGAAGCTGAGCTCCACGCGCGCGCCGTCCTCGTCGTGGGCGAACAGCGCGGTTCCGCGCAGCCCGGCCAGCTCGCCGGTCCCCGACCCGGCGACGACGTAGCCGAACTGGTGCACGGCGCCGTCGCCGTCGACGCCGCCGTGCTGGAGGACGAACGTCCCGCGCCGGCCCTGCAGCGTCCCGTCGACGCGCTCGCTGGCCAGGTAGCCGCGGCCGCCCTCGCCCTGGGCGGTCAGGAGCTGGGCGACGCTCGTCGCGTCCAGCTCGCCGGTGTAGCGCTTGCGGACGACCGCCCGCGTCAGCTTCGGCCCCTCGGCGGGCTCGTCATACGGGTGCTCGTCCCAGCCGGTGATCTCGAAGGGGATCGTGATCGTCGTCATGGCCCGGCACGCTAGGTCGGGCCGGGCCGCGCGTCTTGCACATTCGCGTCAGAGCGACTGGCCGATCTCGAAGCCCGTCTGCTCGAACATGATCTCCGGCACCGTGCAGCCGGGGGAGAGGCGCAGGAGCGGGCGCGCCATCTCGGCGACGTCGGTCGTCGTGATCATCTTCTCCGTGGGCACGGCCCCCTTGACGAAGTCGGTCATCGGCGTGTCGACGAACGCCGGGCACAGCGCGCAGGACTTCACGTGCTTGGGCCCGAGCTCCTTGTTCATCGCCTGCGTGAAGCCGACGACCGCGTGCTTGGTGGCCGAGTACACCGACAGCCACGCCTCGCCGCGCTTGCCGGAGATCGAGGACGTGTTGATCACGAGCGCGTTGCCGTGCTCGGCGCCGGCGGCGACCAGCATCTCGTAGGCCTCGCGGTAGAAGAGCGGGATGTGGCGCAGGTTGGCGCCGATCTGCAGGTCGAGCTTCTTCGTCGTGAGCTGGTGGATCGGCTCGCCCGCGCCGACGCCGGCGTTGTTGACGAGCACGTCCAGGCGGCCGTGGCGGTCGCGGTGCGCGGCGACGACGGCCTTGACGACCTCCTCGTCCGCGACGCTCCCGGGAACGCCCTGGACGTCATAGCCGGCCTGGGACAGCTCGGCGACGGCGGCGTCCAGCTTCTCGGGGCGGCGCGAGTTGACGGTGAGGGCGTAGCCCTCCTCGCCGAGCATCCTGGCGATGGCGAGTCCGATGCCGCTCGAGGCGCCGGTGACGATCGCTGCACGGTTGGGCACGTGGTCATCTCCTGAGGTGGCGGATCACGGGATCAAACCACCTAGAGTTCCGGGTCCGATGCGCCCCGTTCCGACCGCGCTGCTCGTCTCCATGCTGCTCGCCCTCGGCGCGCTCGTCGCCGGCTGCGGGTCCAGCGACGACGAGCCGACCACGCCGCCGCCGCAGGCCGAGCCGGCCGCGCGCGCCGAGGACTTCCCGAAGGCCAAGGGCAAGACGCTGGAGACGCTGCGGGCCGGGCTCCCGAAGGGCCCGACGCTCGCGCCGACGACGGTCGCCTCGCTGGGCGTCGGCGAGAACCGGGTCGCGTTCGCGCTGCGCGACCGCGCGAACAAGCTGCTGAGCGGCGCCGAGGTCGCGCTCTACACGACCGACCACGACGGCGGCAACGTCCGCGGGCCGTACCTGGCGCGCAGCGAGTCGCTGAAGGTCAAGCCGCAGTTCGAGTCGCGCAACACCGCGCAGGACCCGGAGGCGTCGGGGTCGATCTACGTGGCGACCGTGCCGATCGACGAGCCCGGCAAGCGCGTGATCACCGGGGTGGCACGGCTCGACGGCCGGCTGGTCGCGACCACCGGGTTCGAGCTGACGATCCCGCGCAAGGGCCAGAAGGGGCTGCCGCCCGACGTCGGCGACGACGCGATCGAGGTGCACACGCCGACGATCACGTCCGTCGGCGGCGACGCCCGCAAGATCTCCACGCGCGTGCCGCCGGCCGAGCCGATGCTGCGGGACGACTTCGCCGACGTGCTCGGCAAGAAGCCGGTCGTGCTCGTGTTCGCGACGCCGCAGCTCTGCGCCAGCCGGGTCTGCGGCCCGGTCGTCGACGTCGCGATGCAGGTGCAGTCCGACTATCCCGACGAGGTCGCGTTCATCCAGCAGGAGATCTACCGCGACAACAAGGTCGACAACGGCTTCACCGACCCGGTCATCGAGTGGCGGCTGCCGACCGAGCCGTGGATCTTCGTGATCGACCGCAACGGGAAGATCAGCGACCGCTTCGAGGGCGCGGTGTCCGTCGGCGAGCTCGAGCGGGCCGTCGCGAAGGTCGCGAGCTGAACGAGCGCCCCACCCGTCCTCACGGCGCGCGACACTGAGCCACGGTGGGCGGACGCAGGACCACATGATCGGCGTGACCGCAGGCCTGAGCGGCCGTCCGCGGCTGCCGTACATGCCCGGGCTCGACGGGCTGCGCGCGTTCGCGGTCGCCGGGGTCGTCGTCTACCACGCGGGCGCGGCGTGGCTGCCGGGCGGGTTCCTCGGCGTCGACGTCTTCTTCGCGCTCAGCGGCTACCTGATCACGTCGCTGCTGCTCGTCGAGTTCGCGCGGGCCGGGCGGATCGACCTCAAGCGCTTCTGGCTGGGGCGCGCGCGGCGTCTGCTGCCGGCCGCGTTCCTGGTCATCGGCCTGTCGCTGCTCGGCGTGGCGATCTTCATCCCGTCGTCGCTGGGGCAGGCGCGCGGCGACGCGATCGCGTCCGCCTTCTACGTCAACAACTGGCAGCAGATCCTGGCCGACCGCTCGTACTTCGAGGCGTTCGGCCGGCCGTCGCTGTTCCAGCACCTGTGGTCGCTGGCGGTCGAGGAGCAGTTCTACCTGCTGTGGCCGCTGATCCTGACGTTCGCGCTGACGCGGCTGGGCGGGAAGCGGGGCGCGGTGCTGGTGACGGTGGGGATCGCCGTCGTGTCGCTGGTGCTGATGGCCGTTCTGTACGACCCGCGGGTCGACCCGTCGCGCGTGTACTACGGCACCGACACGCGGGCGGCGCAGCTCCTGTTCGGCGCGCTGCTGGCGTTCGCGTGGCCGCCGGGGCGGCTGACCGGTCGCACCGGCCGGGGGGCGGCATGGGTCCTGGACGGGATCGGGCTGGTCGGGCTGGCCGTGCTGGCGTGGGCGATGTTCGCCTGGCAGGACTACGACCGGTTCGTCTACCAGGGCGGGCTGGGGCTCGTCGCGCTCGGGTCGGTCGCCGTCATCGCCGCGCTGGTGCATCCGGCGTCGCGGATCGGCAAGGCGTTCGGCTGGATGCCGCTGCGCTGGATCGGCCAGCGGTCGTACGGGATCTACCTGTTCCACTGGCCGGTGATGGCGCTGTCGCGGCCGGAGCTCGACATCCGCGCCGACCCGACCCTGATCGCGCTGGGGCAGATCGCGCTGACGGTGGCGTTGGCGGCGCTGTCGTACCGGTTCGTGGAGATGCCGGTGCGCCGCGGGCTGGCGTGGCCGTGGATCCGGCGCCACCTCGACCGCGTGTCGCCGCGCCGCCGGCTGGCGCTCGTCGGCGGGGTGAGCGTCGTCCTGCTGGCGCTGCTCGCGTTCCCGTTCGCGCGCTCCGCCACCGAGGACCCGCTGACGGGGGAGGGCAAGCCGGTGGCGACCGCGGCGGCGAAGGCGCCGCCGGCCGCGGCGGTCGCGTCGGAGGGCGCGGACGACGCGGCGGCGGAGCCCGAGGGGCCGCTGGCCGTGGGCGCCTCGGTGATGCTGGGCGCCGAGCCCGCGCTGCAGGAGAAGCTCGGGCCGAACGCGCGCATCGACGCCGCCGTCGGGCGCCAGGCCGTCGACGTGATCGAGCGCGTCGAGGGCTACGCGCTCGACGGCGCCCTGCCCGACGAGGTCATCGTCCAGATCGGCGAGAACGGCCCGCTGACCCAGGCCGACATCGACCGCCTGCACGCGGTCCTGCGCGGGCTGAAGCGCGTCGTGCTCGTCAACGTGCGCGTCCCGCGCAACTGGGAGGCCCAGTCCAACCAGGTGCTCCAGGACGCGCTGAAGGACTGGCCCGAGGCCCGCCTCGCCGACTGGTACGAGGCCTCCGCCGACCCGTCCCTGCTGGCCGACGGCGCCCACCCGACCGAAGCAGGCCAGCAGGTCTACGCCCGCACGGTCAACCGCGCCCTCAAGCGCAAGTAGCCCGAGTACGCTGGGCGACCGCGGGCCGGTAGCTCAGTTGGTCAGAGCAGCGGACTCATAATCCGTTCGACGCAGGTTCGAGTCCTGCCCGGCCCACTGTTTACGTTCGTCGCGCTGCGCGTCCCCTCGCATCGCATGTAGCCGGTGCCGTGCCGACCCAGTCGGAGCAATCGGCCGGCCAGGGCCAGTTGCGCTAGCGGACAGGGTCATTCCGGCGTGTCGGCGCCCACCACGAACTCGTTCGCGGCGCCTATCGGCACAGCGAGCGCACGATCACACTGGCTGCCTCATCGACGCGCAGCCGGGTCACGTCGTACTCGCGTCGGAGAATAACCGGAGCTGGTGCACCGGGCGACAGGGAGATTTCGGCTGGGCGCCCGTGTTCACCGGCCTCCATCTCAGGTTTGAACGGATGAACAGCGCGCGGGTCGGTTGAACGTCGTGAGAAGAAGATGGATGGCCAGTTGGTGCCGCCGCCGATCAGATCAAGCATCTCGTCGCTGCGGTAGCCGAACCAGAGCAGCCATTCGTCGACGCCTCTGTTCCGGAACTTCACAAACCATGCGTTGCCATCAGGGTCGCGACATTCGAGGCAATCGAAGTCTTCGATGGAGGGATAGCCCATGAGCCGCACGGACCAGTTGAGCGATCGGGTCTTCTGGTCGAGGCACGTAAACAGAGTTCTTGCTTGAGCCTTCCAGATGTCGTACCGCTGCGAAGTGGTCGCGAGAAGTTCGCTGCGGATCTTCGATTCGACGTAGCCCGGGCGCTCCATGACCCGAACGGCACGCCGGAGCGAACTGACGAACAGGTCATACAGCGGCAGGATGTCCCCTTCATCGGACGCCGCAAGTGCGTCGAGATATGGCCCGCGGTCAGCGGTGCTGCGCAGAAGCAATGGCGGGTAATGCGCTTGGACGAGTGCGAGGTTTGCCAGCAACCGCGCCATCCGTCCGTTGCCGTCATCAAACGGGTGAATATGTGTAAGCCAGGCGTGGACGATGGTTGCATCCAGCGCAGCGTCCCCCGTGCCGGCTTCGAACCACTGCGCGAGCTGCCGCATCGCCTCGGCGGAGTCCCAGGGGGACACCGGGACATGAGCAGCGCCGCCAATCTCGTTGGGGGCCGTCTTGTACTTGCCTCCGGTGGGGTGGGACGGCATCACGAGTCGGTGAAGGGCTCGCAACTCGAACTCACGCGGTCTTGCGTGAGCCTTGGCCCACTCGTCGGCGACCCGGTAAGCCCGGTAGAGACCGAGGCTCTCTAGGAGACGCTGATCGTTGCGGACGTGTTCGACGAAGCCACCGACCTCCATGTCCAGGAGCTCGCGACGTACGCGCACAAGATCGCGCAGCTCAGTCGGCGAAGAATCGATGCCTTCCATGCGATTGCTCTCCACCACAAGGTCGGTCCGCAGAGCAATCTCGAACTGAGGAAGGACCCCTGCCGCCTGCGCGGCGATCGAGCCGGCGGCGGCCTCAGCCCGGGCACGCGTTCGCTCCGATCGTTCGCGCACGACAGCGAATCGGTCTCGGGCTGCCGCGCCATCTCCCACGAGGTACGGCGTGCGCTCGAGCAGTCCGTCCGCGTCGTGCGTCGGATCGACGGCCATTGTCGGAGTATCTCTGAATCGAGATTGATGTCGCCGAACCAGGAGAACGCCTTCACTACTGATGCGCAGATGCGGTCTGTAGCGCGTCCGGTGCCCGGGCGGTTGCGCGCCTGGCCGTTTGCCCGCTGTTACGCAAAGATCACGCCATGTGGGGCGCGGACGAGCACGAGTTGAAAGCCACGCTGTCAAGGGCCGGGTCGGCTGCCGATCGAATCGCGCATGCCTCCGGCTTCATCGTCGCGCGCCTGCGGCGGGAGGGCATCGACTCGGTCGTGGTCACTGGAGGTGCCGCGGTGGTTCTGGCGACTGCTCGCGACTTTGCCACGTTGGACATCGACCTGGTCACGCCAAATGCGGATCGACTCGACCCCGTTCTTCAGGCGCTGGGCTTCAGCCGCAGAGGATCGCAGCACATCTGGGCCAACGAGCGACTGAGGATTGCTGTCCAGGTGCCGGCGTCAGACTTGCCGCCGCTTTCGGTCACGGACGACATCGAGGCTCCCACCGGGGATGTCGTGACCATCTGGTCGGTCGCTGACCTCATGCTGGACCGGCTGGCACAGGCAGTCTTCTGGAACGCAAACGACCGCTTAGCTCAAGCACTGGCGCTGCGTGCCGCGGCCGGAGACGCGCTCGACCTCGTTCGTGTGCGGCAACGCGCGGCCCACGAAGGCGCGCCGATGCCGGAGATCCTCGATGCGTTCTTGCGCCTGTTCGGCTCACTGTCCGCTGAGGGAGAGATCGACGACCCGACGTACGACGAGCTGAGTGCACGCTTCTGGGCAGAGATCGACGTGCTCCGCGACCGCAGGTAGCCTCAGGGACATGGCCAAGCGCTCGTACCGCGAGATCGCCGCCCGCCGCCGTCCCGGTGGTGCGCTCGGAGCTGCGATCGCACGCGGTGAGAAGGCGGCTCGCACCGTCCCTCGCGATCCCGTCGCACGCGAGGCGCTCGAGTCGCTTGGCGAGCGACCTGAACGGCTCGGTCCCGAGGGCGAGCCACGCAAGATCCAGACCGGCGTCGAGTAGGCGGACCGTCGGACACGCGTCGTCGGTCAGCGGACCGAATAGCGCAATTCGCCGGAGCGATCGGTACGTTCCCCCGGCATGGGAGTGGAGGCCGAAGGCCAGGAATGGCCGCCTGCGCGCCTGATCCCGACGGTCGGGATTCGCGGGCAGGAAGAGCAGGAGAAGCGCGCCACGTCATCGCTCCTCGCGGTGATGCGGGCGGTGCCGGAGTTCGGGCACGCGCTGCTGAAGGACGTCGGCGCGCCGAAGGGGCGGATCTCGACCTATGCCGAGGTCCGGCTCAAGGACGCCGACGGCAAGGTCTCCATCCCTGACGGCGCGATCGTCGTCGAGCGAGGTAAGACCCGGTGGTCGTGCCTCGTCGAGGTGAAGACCGGCTCCGCGTCGCTCGAGTCCGAACAGGTGACGCGCTACCTCGACCGCGCCCGCGAGCATGGCTTCGATGCCGTCGTCACGATCTCCAACCAGCTCACGCGCGGGGTCGACCACTCGCCCGTCTCCGTTGACGGACGCAAGCTCAAGCGCGTGAGCCTGTGGCACTTCTCGTGGTGGCGGGTGATCACCGAGGCGGTCGTCCAGCACCGGTATCGCGGCGTGTCCGATCCCGATCAGGCGTGGATCCTCGGCGAGCTGATCGCCTACCTCGATCACGACGCATCGGGCGCGAGCGGGTTCGAGGACATGGGCCCGAGCTGGGTGAAGGTGCGCGACGGCGCTCGGCAGGGCACACTCCGCGCCTCCGACAAGGAGGTCCGTGCCGTCGCCGAGAACTGGGTCCAGTTCAGCCAGTACCTGGCGCTCGGTCTGTCGCAGGATCTCGGTCGCGAGGTCGAGACCGTGCGACCGCGCAAGCAGACCCACGACCAGCGTGTGGAGCTTCTCGTGAAGGAGCTCGCCGACGCCGGCGTCCTCACGACCTCGCTGAAGGTCCCTGACACGGTCGCGCCGATGACCATCACTGCCGATCTCCGGGCGCGGCAGGTGCACACCGCGGCGCTCGGCGTCGCCCAGACGCGGCAGGTGCTGGACCTCGTCCGCCGGACCGACGTTACGCTCGCCGCGCCCGGCGAGGGCCGGCCGAGCTCGCGGATCAACTGGCTGTTGCGGCAGATGAAGGACGTGCCCGACGATCTCCGGATCGAGGTCCGCTTCGCCGGGGTCCGCGAGACCACGTCCGAGCTGCTGCGCGACGCCCGCGAGTATCCGCAGCGCCTGCTGTCGGCGTCCGACCCGAAGCGCGAGCCGCGCGCCTTCACGGTCACGTTGACTCGGCCGCTGGGGCAGAAGCGGGGCAAGGGGCGCGGCTCGTTCGTCCACGACACGCGCGTCCAGGCCTTCGACTTCTATCGCGAGGTCGTTCAGACGCTCCGCGCCTGGCAGCCCAAGGCGCCGAAGCTGCGCGAGGCCGACGAGGAGGTCGAGGTGCCGCGCGTCGAGGAGGGCGCGATCACGCCCACGCCGGTGTCCTAGCCATCCCGCGCACCTCCAGGCGCCTTCCGGGCGCCCACCCGCATGACACCATCCGGGGCATCGACGCCTCGCGCCGCCCCGTGACCAGCCCGATCCTCCCCGCACCCGTCCGATGACGCTGAGTCCACCCGGGCTGCTCACCCAGACGCGCGCGAAGCGGCGGCTGCTCGCCGCTCAGCTCCGCGGGCCCCTGCGCGGGTTCCTGAAGACCGAGGCCGGCAGCGCCGGGCTGCTGCTGGCGGCGGCGGTCGTCGCGCTCGTCTGGGCGAACTCGCCGTGGTCGGACGAGTACGAGTCGCTGTGGGAGACCACGGCGGTCATCGGGATCGGCAGCGACGAGCTGTCGATGGACCTGCGCCACTGGGTCAACGACGGGCTGATGGCGCTGTTCTTCTTCGTCATCGGGCTCGAGGTCCGCCACGAGCTGTCGGTGGGGGAGTTGACGAACCGCCGGCGCGTGGTCCTGCCCGCGGCCGCCGCCCTCGCCGGGATCGTGCTCCCGGCGCTGCTCTACCTGGCGGTCAACCCGACCGGCGACGCGCGGCACGCCTGGGGCGCGGTGATCGGCACCGACACCGCGTTCCTGCTCGGCGCGCTGGCGATCGTCGGGCCGGCGATGTCCACGCAGCTGCGGGTCTTCCTCCTGACGCTGACCGTGTTCGACGACATCGTCGCGGTCAGCATCATCGGGATCGTCTACTCCGAGGCGCTCGACCCGGTGGCGCTCGCGATCGTGGCCGTCTGCCTCGTCGCGCTCGCACTGCTCAGCCGCTTCGACCAGTGGCGCGCCTGGGCCTACGGGATCGTCGGGATCGTCCTGTGGATCGCCACGTTCGAGTCCGGCCTGCACCCCTCGATCGCCGGCATGCTCGCCGGCCTGCTGATCGCCGCCCGCCCGCCGCGGCGCGAGGACGTGGAGCGCGCCTCGATCGCGTTCCGGGCCTTCCGCCAATCGCCGCTGCCGGAGGTGGGATCCGCCGCCGCGCGCGGCGTGCAACGGGCGGTCTCGGTGAACGAGCGCCTCCAGACGATGCTGCACCCGTGGGCCAGCTACGTCGTCGTGCCCGTGTTCGCGCTCGCCAACGCGGGCGTCGACCTGCGCGGCGGCGTCCTGGGCGACGCGCTCGCCTCGCCGATCATGTGGGGCGTCGTGCTCGGCCTCGTGGTCGGCAAGACCGTCGGCATCGGCGGCGGCGTCCTCATCGGCCGCCGGCTCGGCCTGGGGGAGCTGCCCCGCGGCGTCGGGCCCGGCCAGGCGCTCGGCGGCGCCGCGCTGTCGGGCATCGGCTTCACCGTCTCCCTGCTGATCGTCCACCTGGCGCTGCCCGACCCGGAGCTGCAGGCCGAGGCGACCGTCGGCGTCCTGGTCGCGGCCCTGCTCGCCACGCTGCTCGGCGCGCTCATCTTCCGCCTCGCCGGCATCCTGCGCGGCGAGTGGACGGCAAGCCTTCCGCTCGTGCTCGACATGCCGGTCGACCCGACCCGCGACCACATCCGCGGGCGGCCCGACGCGCGGCTGACGCTCGTCGAGTACGGCGACTTCGAGTGCCCGTTCTGCGGCCGCGCCACCGGCGTCGTGCGCGACCTGCGCGCCCGCTTCGGCGACGACCTGCGCTACGTCTTCCGCCACCTTCCGCTCACCGACGTCCACCCGCACGCCGAGCTGGCCGCGGCCGCCGCCGAGGCCGCCGGCGCGCAGGGCCGCTTCTGGGACATGCACGACCTGCTGTTCGAGCACCAGGGCGAGCTCGAGGTCGAGGACGTCCTCGGCTACGCGGGCGAGCTGGGGCTCGACGTCGAGCAGTTCGCCCGCGACCTGACCGACGAGTCGCTCGCCGCGCACATCCGCGAGGACGTCGCCAGCGCCGAGGCCAGCGGCGCGACCGGCACGCCGACGTTCTTCGTCGCCGGCCGCCGTCACGTCGGCCCCTACGACGCCAAGACGCTCGCGCACGAGCTCGAGGCGTCGGCCGCCGCCGGCGACCCGACCGCCGCGTAGGTCAGGCCAGGCTGCGCCGGATGCTCTCGACCAGCGCGGCCTTCACCGCGTCGGCCGGCGGCGCGTCCTCGCCGAGGATGAGCTGCAGCGCGACGCCGCGGAGCTGACCGACGAGCACGGTGGTCGTGGCATCGACGTCGAGGTCGGCGCGCACCTCGCCGGCCGCCTGCCCGGCCAGCAGGTCGGCGACGATCTCGTCGACGAGCCGCCGGTCGCGCGCGGCGAAGATCTCGCGGATCTCGGGCGCGGCGCGCATCGACTCCGCCCACAGCAGCAGGAACCCGCGCGAGTACTCGTCGCCCGAGGCCACCAGGTCCACGTACGCGCGCGCGAGGGCGAGCAGCCGCGCGACGCCGGGCGGATCCTCGGGCCGCGGCTCGACGCGCTCCTGCGCCACCTCGGCGAACGCGGCCAGCAGCCCCAGCCGGGAGCCGAACTGGTGGGTGACGATCCCGCGGCTGTAGCCGGCGACCCGCCCGATCTCCGCCAGCGTGACCGCCGAGGCGCCGCCCTGAGCGAGGAGCGCCGCGGCCGCGTCGAGCAGACGTCGCTCGGTCTCGGCCCGGCGCTCCTGCTGGGTGCGGCGCCGAAGGGGAGTGGGGGTGGCGCCGCTCGGCACGATCACTTACTATACGCCAAGCAAGTAAGTGACGCAGCGGTTCCACCAGGAGGAGAGCAGCGGAATGGCCTACGCGAATCTCGAAGAGCGGCTGAACGCCGCCGGCAACGTCGTCGACATGCTGCGCAACGCGCAGGCCGGCCCGAACGTGTATCCGGGCGTGCCGCCGGAGTACTCCAACTGGCGCGACGAGCAGCGCGCCTGGCAGGAGACCTGCGTGCTCTTCAACCAGAGCTACCACATGGCCGAGCTCGAGGTCCGTGGTCCCGACGCGCTGAAGCTCCTCTCGTACCTGGGCATCAACACGCCGAACTACGCGCCCGGTCGCGCCAAGCAGTTCGTGCCGTGCACCCCGGACGGCTACGTCATCGGCGACGTCATCCAGTTCGCGCGCACGCCCGACACCTTCGACCTCGTCGGTCGCGCGCCGGTCCTCAACTGGGTCACCTACCACGCCGAGACCGGCGGCTACGACGTCGAGGTCGAGCTCGACCAGCGCAGCGCGCTGCGCACCGACGGCCGCCGCAAGCACTACCGCTTCCAGATCCAGGGCCCCAACGCGATGCAGGTCATCGAGAAGGCGCTGGGCCACAAGCCCGAGGACCTGAAGTTCTTCGCGGTCTCGGTCGAGAAGATCGCCGGCAAGGACGTCTTCGCGCTGCGCCACGGCATGGCCGGCCAGTCGGGCTGGGAGGTCTACGGCCCGTGGGAGGACTACGAGGCCGTCTACGAGGCCTTCGTCAGCGCCGGCGAGGAGTTCGGCATGAAGCTCGTCGGCGGGCGCGCCTACTCGTCCAACGCGGTCGAGTCCGGCTGGATCCCGTCGCCGCTGCCCGCGATCTACACGGGCGACGAGCTGAAGGGCTACCGCGAGTGGCTGCCGGCCGACGGCTACGAGGGCAACGCGTCGGTGGGCGGCAGCTTCGTCTCGTCGAACATCGAGGACTACTACTTCACGCCGTGGGACCTCACCTACGGCCACCTCGTGAAGTTCGACCACGACTTCATCGGCCGCGAGGCGCTCGAGAAGAAGGCCGAGGAGGGCGGGCACCGCACGAAGGTGACGCTCGCGCTGAACGACGAGGACGTCACGCGCGCGCTCGGCTCGCAGATGCGCAAGGACGGTCGCGCCAAGTACATGGACTGGCCGAGCGCCGTCTACTCGATGCACCCGTTCGACCGCGTCTCGCACGACGGCAAGACGATCGGCGTCTCGACCTGGATCTCCTACACGGCCAACGAGGGCAAGTGGCTGACGCTGGCCGTCATCGACACCGAGTACGCCGACCCGGGCATCGAGGTCACGTTCCACTGGGGCGAGGAGAACGGCGGCACGAGCAAGCCGACCGTCGAGCGCCACGAGCAGACCGAGATCCGCGCGATCGTCAGCCCGGTGCCCTACGTCGAGACCGTCCGCAAGGAGTACGCGCCCGGCGGCTGGCGCGCCGCCCACGCGTAGGACGTCGATGCCCGAGCTGATCGACGGCCGCGCGCTCGCGGCGGAGATCCACGAGGCGGTCGCCCGGGACGTGGCGGGGATGGAGACCCCGCCCGGCCTGGCGACCGTGCTCGTCGGCGAGGACCCCGCCTCGGCGATCTACGTCGCGCGCAAGCGCAAGGCGTGCGTCGAGGCGGGCATGCGCGACCTCCACCACCACCTGCCCGGCGACGTCGGCCAGAAGGAGCTGGCCGAGGTCGTCGCCGGGCTGGCCGCCGATCCCGACGTCACCGGCATCCTCCTGCAGCTCCCGCTGCCCGCGCACCTGGACCCCAAGCCGATCCTGGCGCTGATCCCGCCGGCCAAGGACGTGGACGGCCTCACGATCCCGAGCGCCGGACGGCTCGCGCTCGGCGAGCCCGGGCTGCGGCCGTGCACCCCCGCCGGGGTCATGGCGATGCTCGACGCCTACGACGTCCCGATCGCCGGCTCCGACGCCGTCGTCGTCGGGCGATCGGCGCTCGTCGGCCGGCCGATGGCGCAGATGCTGCTCGAGCGCGACGCGACGGTCACGAGCTGCCACAAGGAGACCGTCGATCTGCGCTCCGAGACGCTGCGCGCCGACATCCTCGTCGTCGCCACCGGCGTGCCCGGGCTGATCGGCCGCGACGACGTCAAGCCTGGAGCGACCGTCATCGACGTCGGCATCCACCGCACGCCGAACGGGATCGTGGGCGACGTCGACTTCGACGCGGTCGCGCCGATCGCCTCGCGCATCACGCCGGTTCCCGGCGGCGTGGGGCCGATGACGATCGCGATGCTGCTGCGCAACACGGTCGACGCGACGCGGCTGTCGGACGAGCTGGCCCCGGTGGCCGGCTGATCCGTGCCGCGTCGCGCCGGCCGCGCGCTACGCGATCGCCGGCTCGCTGAGCCCCGCCGCGTCGGCGAGGGCGGCGGCCTTGTCGGTGCGCTCCCAGGTGAAGTCGTGCTGGTCGCGGCCGAAGTGGCCGTAGGCGGCGGTCTGCTGGTAGATGGGGCGGTGCAGGTCGAGCGCTTCGCGGA
>Ga0180220_1001237_pt1 | contig 19911 bp, 18 predicted proteins | sample eDN5th37CBELigBY_FD_151335 | JGI IMG/M metagenome (GOLD analysis project Ga0180220, IMG submission 151335) | Enriched backyard soil microbial communities from Emeryville, California, USA - eDNA 5th pass 37_C BE-Lig BY (version 2) (version 2) | ecosystem: Environmental > Terrestrial > Soil >...
GGCGTTCGCAATTCCCGCCCGTGCAATGGGCCGCGTCGAAGTCCGTGTGCGGACGGTTGCCCGCGTGGCGTTCCTGCGGCGTCCCGCTGCGCCCCTCGGGCGCCGGGCCCGTGCCGTTCAGGTCCTGACCCCACAGCAGGAATTCCACGGCATGGTAGCCGGTCGCGACATTGGCCTCGTTGCCGTCGGCCTCGTGCAGCACTTCGCGCAGGAATTTCGGCGTGATGTCGCTCGCGTCCACCGGTTTGCCGCCGACGCTCAAGGTCTTGTTCGCGATGACGTTGACGACGTAATAGGCGTTGGCATCGGAATCCGTGCCGTAGGACGCATCCACATAATCGATCATGCCTTCGTCCAGGGGCCAGGCATTGACACGCCCTTCCCAGTCGTCGACGATGGGATTGCCGAAGCGGAAGGCCTCGGTTTGCTGGTAAGGCACCCTGGCCTGCAGCCATGCGGCACGCGCGGCCTGCAAGGTATCGGGGCTGGGCGCCGCCAATAATTCATGGACGGCTTTCTGCAAACCCTTGGCTGTCGACAAGGCATCCTGATAGCCCGCCAAGGCCACGTCGGCATACGTCTTGACCACGTCCCGCGGCTGCACCGCCGCATGGGCGGCAGCCGACACCATGGCGGCGACTGCCATTCCCGCTAGCCATTTATGCATAACATTCCTCTATGTTTTACGACGCCGGAACGGCGGCATATATCTTTGCAAGGCGCTTGGCCGAATCCGACACGCAGCGCCAGGCCGGCGCAGCTTTTAAAGACGCTTTTGAAAGCCGTAATTGTAAACGATTTGCATTACCAATATCAGCGCTTTTCCGGCATGATAATTGCTGATAAAGGCCAGTCAGCGGAGTCAGCAGGCCCTTGTCCCGGAAACAGGAGATCGACGACCATGGCAACGTCAAGCAAACGCGCTTTATGGAAGGGCGCCATTTCCTTCGGCTTGGTGCATATACCCATTGCCCTGCATTCGGCGACCGAAGACCAGGGCCTGGATTTCGACTGGCTGGACAAGCGCAGCATGGACCCGGTCGGCTACAAGCGCGTCAACAAGGCCACCGGCAAAGAAATCAGCAAAGAAAACATCGTCAAAGGCATCGAGTATGAGGACGGCCAGTATGTCGTGCTCTCTCCCGAGGAAATCTCGGCGGCCTACCCGCGGACGACGCAGACCGTCGAAATCGAAGCCTTCGTGCCCATTGCCGATATCCCCTTCGTGTATCTGGAACGGCCGTATTATGTTTCCCCGGTCAACAAGGGGTCCAAAGTCTATGCGCTGCTGCGCGAAGTCTTGCGCAAGTCGGGGAAAGTGGGCCTGTCCAAGGTCGTCATCCAGACCAAGCAGCATCTGGCCTTGCTGATGCCCTGCGGCCCGGCCTTGATCCTGAATCTGCTGCGCTGGGGAGACGAAGTGCGGCCTTGGGACGCCTTGAATCTGCCGCCCGTGGGCGTCAAGGCCAACGGTCTGACGGACAAGGAAATGGCGATGGGCGAACAGTTGATAGAAGACATGAGCGGCTCGTGGCAGCCCGATCAATTCACCGATTCGTTCAAAGAACAAATCCTGCAGCTGGTGAAAGAAAAGATCGATGCGGGGGAAACCGAGTCGGTCTCCGAACCGGAAGCCATGGAGGAAGAAACCGGCGGCGCCAAGATACTGGATTTGACGGAGATGCTGCGGCGCAGCCTGGGCCGGAAGTCCTCCGGCGACGCATCGGCGCCGTCCAAATCCAGGGCGGCCGGCGCGAAAGATGAAACGCCCTCCTCCACCAGGAAATCAGGCGGAAGCGGCCGGAGCGCGGCGGCCAGGAAGGCCGCCGATAAGGGCGCCGGGGCGCGCAAAGCCTCCACGGGCAAGGCCGCTGCGGGCAAAGCTTCGACGGGCAAGGTTTCTACAGGCAAGGCTTCCACGAGCAAGACGGCGGCGAAAAAGGCGGCTGTGAAAAAGGCGGCGCCGGCCGGCAAGGGCGCGGGCAGCCGGAAAGCCGCATGAAATCCCCGCGGCCCGACCCGCTGCAGCGCTACAAGGCCAAGCGCGACTTCACCGCCACCAGCGAGCCCGCGGAGGGAGGACAGGCCAACGCGGCGGCCCCGTCCTTTGTCGTGCAGAAACACTGGGCCTCGCGCCTGCATTATGATTTCCGTCTCGAGATCGACGGCGCCATGAAAAGCTGGGCCGTCCCCAAGGGGCCCAGTTTCGATCCCGCCGACAAGCGCATGGCCGTGCATGTCGAGGACCATCCCATTTCCTATAACAGCTTCGAGGGGGTCATACCGCCCAAACACTACGGCGCGGGTAAAGTCATCATTTGGGACAAGGGCACCTGGACTCCCATCGGCGACCCCATCAAGAACTATCGGGACGGCAAGCTGAAGTTCGAATTGCATGGGCACAAGCTGCATGGCAAATGGACCTTGGTCCGCATGCGGGGCAAATCGGAGAAACAGGATCCATGGCTGCTGATCAAGGAACAGGACAGCTATGCGCGGTCCGCGCTGGAATACAGCGTGGTCGACGAAATGCCCGACAGCGTGGCCAAACTGCCGGCGCAGCCTTCGCCCTCAGAAGGGGCGACTTCGGCCGTGGACAATACAGCGACCCGGCGGCCGGCGACCCGGCGGCCCGGCGGGAAAAGAAGCCCCCACGCTCGCCGCAATGCGGCTGCGCTGCCCCCCGAGGGGGCGCTTTTTTCCTTAGGGCGGCCTGGCGGAAAAAAAAGCCCCCTGCCTGAAACCCTGGCTCCGGCGCTTGCCACGCTGGTCAAGGCGCCGCCCGAGCGAACACAGGACTGGCTGTACGAGATCAAGTTCGACGGCTACCGACTGCTGACCCGCATAGAGGGCAAGGACATCCGGCTGATCACCCGCAACGGGAACGACTGGACGTCCAGGCTGCCGCACTTGAGCAAGCAGCTTGCGCGCATGCATCTGCCCGACGGCTGGTACGACGGCGAAATCGTCGTGCTGAACGACCGCGGCATGCCCGACTTCCAGGCTCTGCAGGGCGCATTCGACAGCGTGCGGACGGGCGGCATCGTCTATTATCTTTTCGACCTGCCTTACTGCGACGGCATGGACTTGCGCTCGCTTCCCCTGCAGGAACGCCGCGCGCGCCTCGAAGCACTGCTGGCGGAGGCGGACGGGGAACATGGCGCGATCCGCTACAGTGCGAGCTTTGAACAAGACGTGCAAGGCATCGTGGCTTCGGCCTGCAAAATGGGGCTCGAAGGCATCATCGGCAAACGTAAATCATCCGTCTACACCTCGGGCCGGTCCACGGACTGGATCAAGCTCAAATGCGGACAGCGCCAGGAGTTCGTGATAGGCGGCTACACCGATCCCCAGGGGTCCCGGCAAGGCATAGGCTCCTTGCTGCTCGGGGTATACGACGCGCGCGGCGCCCTGCGCTATGCGGGCAATGTGGGCACCGGCTTCAATACCAAGCTGCTGCCCGCCATCAAGAAAAAACTGGCGGCGCTGCATACGGACCAGCGGCCTTTCCACGCATCCACAGGCATGGACGGCAAAGCCCATTGGGTCGAGCCCGAGCTGGTCGCGGAAGTATCATTCGGGCAATGGACCCAGGGCGGCAAAATACGCCACTCCGTCTTCCACGGCTTGCGCACCGATAAACCCGCGAGCGCCATCACCAAGGAGACCAGCATGCCGATAAGCAAGGCGGAACGCACGAAGGCGGGCGACGCTGCCGACGCGGGCGACGGAAAGCATGGCGGCGCGCCGCTGCGTACGCCGCTGCAATCACTGAAGATCACTCATCCGGAAAGAATCGTGGACGCATCCAGCGGCACGCGGAAAATAGACGTGCTGCGCTATTACGCCGTCGTCGCGCCCTTGATGATGGAGCATCTGAAAGGCCGCCCCGTATCCCTGGTGCGGGCGCCGGAAGGCGTACAGGGCCAGATGTTCTTCCAGAAACACCTGGAAACCGCGACCATGACCGGCGTACGGCAGCTTTCACCCAAGCTGGATCCCGGGCATGATCCTTTGATGGAAATCGCGTCGCCGCGCGGCCTGCTGTCGGCGGCTCAAATGAATGTCATCGAGTTCCATACCTGGAACGCGGTCAAGACCCTCATCGGCAAGCCGGACCGCATGACTTTCGATCTGGATCCGGGCAAGGGCGTGGAGTGGCCCGCCGTGCAAGAAGCCGCGATGCTGCTGCATGCCTTTCTCGATGAGCTGGAGCTGGCATCCTTCATCAAGACCAGCGGCGGCAAAGGCCTGCACATCATCGTGCCGCTGCAAAGACGCCATGGCTGGGACACGGTCAAGGATTTCTCCCATGCCATCGTGCGGCACATGGCCGCCACCCTGCCCAGCCGTTTCGCCGCCAAGAGCGGGCCGCGCAACCGCGTGGGCAAGATCTTCATCGACTATCTGCGCAACGGCTTCGGCGCAACCACCGTCTCCGCCTGGTCGATACGCGCGCGTCCGGGCATGGGGGCCTCGGTGCCGGTGGGCTGGGATGAAGTCGAAAGCCTGAAAAGCTCCGCGCATTGGCACATAGGCAATATCCACGAGCGCCTGGACACCGGCAACCAGCCGTGGAGCGGCTACTCCCGCGCGGCGCGCAGCTTGACCACGCCCATGAAGATCCTGGGCTTCAAGCCCAAGTGAGCGAAGGCCCGGCATGATGCCGGAGACTGTTCGCGCCCGGCCATGGCCTACACTCGCAGCATGCGCCGCGCATTTTGGGGCCGCTGACGGCTACGAGCGCCTGTCGGTTGAGACGGGGCCGCTACACTTTTACTTCGAGGGGCATATGAACGACATCTTCTATCTGAGCGCCGTGGATATGGCCCAGGCCATACGCAAGCGGGACATCAGCGTGCTGGAGTTGATCCGGGCGCATATCGATCGGGCAGAGGATATCAACCCCCGCATCAACGCCCTGGTCAGCGAACGCTACGAGGCGGCGCTGGGTGAAGCCAGGGCGGCCGACGCAGCGCTCGCATCCGGCCAAGCCACCGGACCGCTGTTCGGGCTGCCCGTCGCCCATAAAGATTCCTATATGGTGCGCGGCGTGCGCACCACATTCGGCTCGCGCGTCTTCCGGGACTTCGTGCCGACTCAGGACAGCGCGGTGGTGGCCAGGCAGCGCGCGGCCGGCGCCATCATCCTGGGCAAGACCAACATGCCCGAATTCGGAGCCGGGTCCCATACTTTCAATGAAATCTTCGGCGTCACGCGCAATCCATATCGGCTGGACAAGTCCGCGGGCGGCAGCAGCGGCGGCGCGGCCGCGGGCCTGGCGGCGGGCCTGATCGCCCTGGCCGACGGATCCGACATGGGCGGATCATTGCGCAACCCGGCCAGTTTCTGCAATGTCGTCGGCCTGCGCCCTTCCATCGGCCGCGTGCCAATGTCGCCCACCAGCTACCCCTTCAATACGCTGACGACCGGCGGTCCCATGGGTCGCAGCGTCGCCGACATCGCGCTCTTGCTGGATGTGATCGCCGGCGCCGATCCCCAGGATCCTCTTTCCTTCGACGCGCGGCCCGGCGCATTCTTCCCGCTGCCCGACATGGACCCGAAAGGCGTGCGCATCGCGTTGAGCCGCGATCTGGGAGGGCTGCCCTTCGAACCCGCGGTGCAAGCGTCTTTGCAAGAAGGCATAAGCCATCTGCAGAACATGGGATGCATCATCGAGGAAGACGAGCCCGACTTCAGCGATGCCGACCATGCTTTCGAAGTCCTGCGCGCGCTGGCCTTCGCCACCAGTTATGAGTCCCTGCGGTCCGAACAAGGCGATCTGCTCAAGGACACGGTAAAGTGGAATATCGACCTGGGCCTGGCCTTGAAGGGTTCCGACATCACCGCGGCGGAACGCGCCCACGGACGCATGTTCAGCAGGATGGCGGACTTGCTGTATCGGTACGATTTCCTCGTTGCGCCGGTCTCTCAGGTGGCGCCCTTCGCGGCGGACATCGAATATCCCCGGCAAATCGCCGGCGTCGACATGCCGCACTATATCGGCTGGATGCGCTCCTGCTACCGCATTTCGGTCACCGGCCATCCCGCCATATCGGTGCCCTGCGGCTTCACGGCGGACGGCCTGCCCATAGGCATACAGATAGTCGGCCGCTATCGCAAAGAACGGGAACTGCTGGCCTTCGCCCAGGCATTCGAGAAAGCCAACCCCGCCGGCAGCGTAAGGCCTCGTTTTCTTCCATAAATGCTTTTTCTATAAGTTAGCTGATCCGCCTGGCATGAGACCAGGCGTTTTTTTGCGCATTGCCGCCGGCTCGTGCATCCGCACAGTCGGCGATTCTCTCGCACGAAAATTGCTGATAGGCCGGCACACCGCTTCCACCTTCTTTCCCTACCGGCGCTGCGCGGCGCCAAGGAGATACAAGATGAAAATTTCTCTGAAGCCCCTGAACCGGCAAGTCATTGTCATCACCGGGGCCAGCAGCGGCATAGGCCTGGCGACGGCGCGGGAGGCGGCGCGCCGGGGCGCGAGACTGGTCCTGGCCAGCCGCAATCGCAAAGCGCTCGACGCCCTGGTGGAAGAATTGAAGGCATCCGGCAGCGAGGCGATCGCGGTGACCGCCGATGTCGGGATACAGGACGATCACAAGAAGATACTGGATGCGGCGACCACGGCCTTCGGCGGCGTGGAGACATGGGTGAACAATGCCGGCGTTTCCATTTTCGGCAAGCTCGAAGATGTCGCCATCGAAGACCAGCGCCAGTTGTTCGAAACCAATTTCTGGGGCGTGGTCTATGGCTCGCTGACCGCGGTCGGCCACATGCGCGAAACAGGCGGGGCGCTCATCAATGTGGGCAGCGAAGTGTCCGACCGCGCCATTCCCCTGCAAGGGATGTACTCGGCATCCAAGCACGCCATCAAGGCCTATACCGACGCCTTGCGGATGGAGCTGGAAGCCGAAGGCGTCCCCATATCGGTCACCCTGATCAAGCCAGCTTCCATCGCCAGCCGTTATGTGGAGCATGCCAAAAACTACATGGACGTCGAGCCCAGACTACCGCCGCCCCTCTACAGCCCCAAGGCCGTCGCCGAGGCCATACTGTATGCGGCCGAACATCCGATACGGGATGTGTTCGTCGGCAGCCCGTCCAAGGCGATATCCGCGATCGGACAGGCCATGCCGTCCGTGGCGGACAAATTGTTCGGGCGCTTCATGATGCGCGCGCAACGCAGCGAGCAGCCGGCCCAGCCCCGCCACGACTCGCTATGGGATGCGGGGGAGGACACCATAGCCGAGCCCGGCAACGTCCGAGCCCGCAGCCATAGCGTGTACACCACGCTCAACACCCGCTGGCGCGGCCTGGCGCTGACCGGAGCGGGCATCGCCGCCGCTGGCGCCGTGCTCGCTCTCCTGGCGGGGCCCGGCAGTGCGCGCAAGGGGCGGCGCCTTTGATCGAATGGGAAGGCTGACACAATGGAAACAGTTTCGGATTATTTACTCCAGCGCCTGTCGGAATGGGGAATCAGGCGCATCTTCGGCTACCCGGGCGACGGCATCAATGGCCTGATCGGCGCATTCGGCCGGACCCGCGAGCCGCTGGAGTTCGTGCAGGCCCGCCACGAGGAAACCGCCGCGCTCATGGCCTGCGCCCATGCCAAGTTCACCGACCAGGTGGGGGTATGCCTGGCGACCTCCGGGCCGGGAGCCATACATTTGCTGAACGGCCTGTACGACGCCAAGATGGATCATCAACCCGTCGTGGCCATAGTGGGCCAGCAGGCGCGCTCGGCGATAGGCGGCGACTACCAGCAGGAAGTGGATCTCGTCAGCCTGTTCAAGGACGTCGCCCACGATTTCGTCCATGTCGCCAACAGCCCGCTGCAAGTCCGGCATCTGGTGGACAGGGCGATACGCATCGCCATGGAGCAGCGAGCCGTCACTTGCGTGATACTGCCCAAGGATGTGCAGGATTTGCCCGCCGCCTCGCCGCCGCGCGCGCACGGCACGGTGCATACCGGCATAGGCTATACGTCCCACTCTCTGGTGCCCGACGAAAGCGGCCTGAAGCACGCCGCCGATATTCTCAATAGCGGCGAGCGCGTAGCCATCCTGGCGGGCGCCGGCGCCCTGGGCGCGGGTCCGGAACTGCGGCAGGTCGCGGAGCGCCTGGGCGCCGGCGTCGCCAAGGCGCTGCTGGGCAAGGCGGCGATCGCGGACGACCTGCCCTATGTAACCGGACCCATCGGGCTGCTGGGCAGCTCGCCCAGTTGGGAAATGATGAACCAGTGCGACCGGCTGTTGATGGTGGGCACTTCCTTTCCCTATGCCGAGTTCCTGCCCGAGGAAGGCCAGGCGCGCGCCGTCCAGATCGACCGCGACGGCCGCAAGCTCAGCCTGCGCTACCCTATCGAAATCGGCCTGGTGGGCGACAGCAAGGCCACCCTGCAAGCGCTGCTGCCCATGCTTGCCGTCAAAACAGGCAATGCGTGGCGCCGCAAGATAGAGAAGAACGTGGCGCGCTGGTGGGAAACACTGGAAGCCCGCGCCATGGTGGCCGGGCAGCCTTTGAACCCGCAGCGCGTCTTCTGGGAACTGTCGCCCCGCCTGCCCGATCGCAGCATCATCACCTGCGATTCGGGCTCAGCCGCCAACTGGTATGCCCGCGACCTCAAGATGCGCGAGGGCATGATGGCGTCCCTGTCCGGCGGCCTGGCCACCATGGGTTGCGGCGTGCCCTACGCGCTGGCGGCAAAGCTGGCCTACCCCGACCGCCCCGTCTTCGCCCTGGTGGGGGACGGCGCCATGCAGATGAATGGCTTGAACGAACTGGTCACCATTGCGCATCGGTGGAAAACATGGCGCTCGCCCACGCTGGTGGTCATGGTGCTGAACAATGGCGATCTGAACGAGGTCACCTGGGAGCAGCGCGTTCTGGGCGGCGACCCCCGCTTCAATGAATCCCAGCGGCTGCCCGCATTTCCCTATGCTGAATACGCCAGGCTATTGGGCCTGTACGGCATGCGCGTGGACGACCCCGACCGCATCGCCGATGCATGGGAAACCGCAATCGCCGCGGACCGCCCCATCGTACTGGAAATGATCACCGACCCGGAAATCCCCCCACTGCCGCCGCATATCGCCCTGAAGCAGGCCAAGGCTTATCTGCAAGCGCTGGTCAAAGAAGACGCGTCCGGGCCGCCGGCGTTACGGGCCACCATCAAGCAGTGGTGGGCCGGCTGAATTTCAAAGGACCATCTATGAACGACGATAGCAAAAAGCCCGCCACGACTCCGGGAGAAAAAGACAAGCGCCGCGATCCCGCCACGCCGGGCAGACCCAGGCCCTACCCTCCCGACAGCATACCGGACCCTATGCCGGGCGTGGATCCGGAACAGACGCCCGGCATCGACCGGCTGCCGGCCGAAGGACCGCGGCGCGATTGAAAGCCCGGGCGCGGCCGCGCACGGAAGCTGCGGCGGCTTCCATCCCTGGCCTTATTGTGCCTTGTGCCCGCCCGCCGGCCGGGAGGCCCCCAGGTGCTGCCCCGCTTCGGGGTTCAGGATGTTCTCGATCTCGCGGCCCGCCGCGTAGGCCAGGACGATGCTCACGACCTGCAGGTTGGCCGCCTTGTTGAGCTGGTCGCTGTAGGCCAGGTTATGGGAGCCCAGTACGACATTGTCCAGGGCGAACAAGGGATGATTGCCGGGCGGAGGCTCGGATTCATAGACGTCGATGCCGGCCCCCGCGATACGCCTGGTCCGCAAAGCGTCGATCAGCGCCGGTTCGTCCACGATCTCGCCGCGCGCCGTATTGATCAGGAAGGCATCGCGCCGCATGAGCCCGAAGGCTTTCGCGTCGATCATGTGGCGGGTTTGATCGGTCAAGGGGCAGCATATGGCGATGAAGTCCGATGCTGCCAGCAGCGGCTCCAGCGCTGTCAGCTCGATGCCCAGTCCGTGATAGCGTGCGGGATTCGGGCGCGGCGTATAGCCAAGATGGCGCATGCCCCAAGGCGCCGCCAGCCGGAAGACTTCCAGGCCGATATTGCCCAGTCCGATGATGCCCAGGACGCGGCCGTTCAAGGCCGGCCCGGCCCGCTCCCACCGCCGATGCCACAATCCCGCCCGGACCTGCCGATCCCGTTCGAAAAGACGGTGAGAAAAAGCCAGCATCAGCGCCAGGATGGACGATGCTACGGAATGGGCGACGGCTTGGGGGGTGGTCCCCACCATGACGCCCGCCTCCGTACAAGCACGCAGGTCGATATGGTCATAGCCGGCTCCGTTCCTCACGACCAGCCTCAAGCGGCCGCTCGATAGGCCGCCTCCGGGCCTTTCCATGAAAACGCCGCGCGTCAAGAGATTACGTTTGATGACCAGCACATCGAAGCGCTCCGCATCCCCGGGCTGGATCGGAGAGCCGGCGGGTTGATCCAGAAATTCCAGTTCCAGACGGAGCGCCTGCTCGAGCTGCTGCCAGGCTTCCTCGTCGAAGGAGCGGGTGCCATCGATATTCAGGAAATCCCTGGCGATGCCGACGCGTATTTTTTGGGTGAACATGCGATTGCCAGCCTTTGCGAAACGATGAAGCGGAACCCGCCTCCCCTACTGGGCCTCGATGCCGGCGGCCGCCGTCACTTTCGGCCATATGTCCAGCTCGTTCCGGATCAAGGCCCCGAAATCCTCCGGCGTCGGGCTGGTGGTTGCCTCCATTCCCATTTTCCTGACTTTTTCCAGCACGTCCGGTCGCTGCATGATGCCGAGGATTTCCTTGTGCAGGCGCGCGATGATGGGTTGTGGCGTTCCCGCAGGCACCACGATCCCCTGCCACTGGCGGATGTCTTCCACCCCGGTGCAGCCCAATTCGGCGAAGGTGGGAACATCGGGCAGGAAGGGAGAACGGGTCCGCCCCGTCACCGCAAGCGGCTTGAGCTTGCCCGCCTGGATATGGGGCAGCAAGGGAGGTACTCCCAGCATGGCGAGGGGAATCTGGCCGCTGACGACGTCTTGAATGGTCTGGCCGCCGCCTTTGTAGGGTATGGCCGTCATCTTGATGCCGGCCGAGCGCTGGATGATTTCACCGCTCAGATGCTGTATCGTGCCGACGCCCGGGGTGCCATACGATAACTTGTCGGGATGCTGCCTGGCGTATTCGACCAGCTCCCGCAGCGATCCCAAGGGGAAATTGCTGTTCGCGACGAGCACGCCCGGCCCGCTGCCTATGAGGGTCACCGGGGCGAACGCCTTCGCCGGGTCGTGGCGAATATTCTTCATGATGGATGGAAAGATAGTGTTGACGTCCTGGAACAGCAACAGGGTATAACCGTCGGGGGCCGCCGTCGCAGCCGCTTCGGCGCCGATCAGCCCAGTGGCGCCCGGCTTGTTCTCGACGACCACGGGCTGTCTCAGCACTTCGGACAGCGGCTGGGCGATGAGGCGGGTCTGCATGTCCGAAGCGCCGCCCGGGGACTGCGAGACGATGATCCTGATCGGATGTTCCGGCCAGGACGCCGCGGCGGGAGCGATCAGGAACAGCAGGGGCAGCATCACCGCGACGCGGATGCTCAAAAGGACTCGTAACATTGCGGTTCCTCCTTGGAGGCATGGATACGGCTGGTTTGAAGAAGCAGGGAAGCGAGCCGGCGATTCAAGAGAATGGCGACTGGACACGGAATTCCGACAATAAGGGGAGCGCGGTTTTATCGGGGTCTACGCCCAAGCCTGGCGCCTCCGGCAGCGTGATGCTCCCCTCGGCCAGCGGAGGCAGAGGAACGCTTTCGCGCAGGGGGTTGGGATTGGCATCGATCTCTGCGCGCCCCTGCCCGCCCACAGCCGCCAGCAGATGCAGGGAGGCCAGCAGGCCAATGCCGCCGCCCAGCCAATGAGGGCAGTAGGCGAGGCCGGAAGCGACGGCGCGGCGGCCCAGATCGACGATGCGCGTGAATCCGCCCCATTTGCCGATGTCCGGCTGCACGAACCGGATGACGCCCGCCTCCAGGACCTCATTGAAAGAGGCCATGCCGCGCAGGTTTTCACCCGCCGCGAGCGGCACAGGGGAATGACCCGCCAGCCGGCGCCAGTCGGACAGCGGAGCCTCCGCTGAAATGGGCTCCTCGAGCCAGGTCAGATCGAATTGCGCCAGACCGTCGATCATGTCGAGGGCCTCCGCAAGCGACCATGCCTGATTGGCATCCACCATGATGCTTGCCTGGGCCGGAACGGCATCCCTCAACTCCGCCAGATTCCGAATGTCGGCCTGCTTTCCGAAGCCCAGCTTGAGCTTGAAACCGCGGTAGCCTTGCTGCCATCCCCCTTGCGCCGCAAGGCCCGCGCCCGCCGGACCCAATGCACTCGCATAGGTGTCCACGGTGGGGTGGCTACCCCCCAGGAACCGCCAGAGCGGCTGGCCGGCGCGGCGCGCCGCGAGGTCGGTCAGGGCCTGGTCGATTCCGGCGATGCACTGCGCAAATGGCCCCGCCTCGCCGGTCTGGATCACGATCTGACGCGTGCTCTCCGTGAGCCGTTCGAAGTGGGCCGCGGGAGTCGCAAGCGGCTTTCCCGCCAGCAAGGGATGAAAGATGCTCTCGACCAGCCTTGCCCGATGCTCCGCGCCCACGGTCGGAAAATTGCACCATATTTCCCCCCAGCCCTGGGCGCCCTCGCTATCTTCGATCTGCACCAGCAGCATCGGGCGGTTGGTCATGATCCCGATGGCGCTCCTGACCGGGACATCGATCGGACACCGGAAAACATGGGCTCGTACGAAGGCGATGACAGGTGCGATGCTCATAGAAGGTTCCTTGCCTTGAGATTGCGATACAAGCTCCGCACGCCGAAGGTCCAGGGAGGGATGGCGGTGGACAGCTGGATGGTGTTCACCAAAGCGCCGAGGGAAGGCGTGCCGATGGAAACACGGTCTCCGACGCGGTGCGTGAAGCCGCTGCCCGGCGCCCCGCGGTCCTGCGCCGGCGAGAACATGGTTCCCAGGAACAGCATGAAGCCATCGGGGTATTGATGGTGGGGGCCGAAGGTCTGCGCCACCAGGTCCAGGGGGTCCCGGCTGATCTCCCGCATGGTGCCCGTGCCGTTCAGCACGAATCGATCGTGCGCGCCTTCGATGCGCAGCGTCAGCTCGGCCTCCCGGATCGAATCCATGGAGAAGCCGCCGCCGAACAGGCGTATGAAAGGCCCAATCGCGCACGACCCATTGTTGTCCTTGGCTTTTCCAAGGAGCAGCGCACTGCGGCCCTCCAGGTCGCGCAAATTGACATCGTTGCCCAGCGTGGCGCCCACCGGCGCGCCCCGGCTATTCACCGCCAGCACGATTTCCGGCTCTGAATTGTTCCATTCGGAAGCCGGCAGCAAGCCGACGTCGAAACCGAATCCGACGGCCGACATGGGCTGGGACTTGGAAAACACCTCGGCATCCGGGCCTATGCCCACCTCGAGATACTGGGACCACAGGCCGCGGCGCATCAGCTCGTCTTTCAGCCGCGACGCTCCGGGCGAGCCCGGCTGGATTTCGGATATATCCTCGCCCAGAAGATCCTGCAGCGTCATGCGCAGCGCTTGTGCCTTGGCGGGATCGCCGCCTATGCGCTCGTCGATGACTCTTTCCAGCAGGCTCGTGGCAAAGGTCACGCCGCATGCCTTGATCGCCTGCAAATCGCAGGGCGCCAGCAGCCAGGGGCGTTCGAGAGCCCTGCGCCCCGAAAGGCTATCGCGCAGCAACTGCTCCACCAGCCCCAGTGGCCTGCCGGGCGCGGCGGCGGCGACGGCGGCGGGATCTTCGTGGTCCAGCAGATCGGCCATGGTCGGCGCAGCGCCGGTGATATCGACCACCTCATCCCCTCGAAGAGCGACGATCGCGGGGCCCCCTTCGCCGCGGGGATCCCAGACGCGGCCGACCAGCAACGCGCTGCTCAAGTCATGGGGCAAGTAAGCCAGGTGCGAAGTAGCGTTCATGAGAAGCTCAAGCCATCGTGGAATTCATGAGGCTGATGATAGAGGGCACCGATCCTAAATGTCTATAATATTCAACGTATGTCCAAAGTATTGGATTTTCTTTCAGGAAAAGAATGGCCAGAACGTACGAAGTACCCGCCCTCACCCGTGCCGCCGGCATCCTGCAAGCGCTGTCGACCACCTGCTCCCCCGTCAAGACCTCCGTCTTGCTGAAAGAAACGGGCATGTCCAGAAGCACGCTTTACCTATTGCTGGAATCCTTGCAGCACATCGGCTGGATCGAGCGCCGCCGCGACGGATATGTCATCGGCGTGGCGCTATTCGAGCTGGGGAGCGCGTATGTGCGCCAGGACAGTCTGATGGACACCTTCCGCGCGGAAGCCGCGCGCTTCATCGGCATCCACAATGAAGTGGTGCAAATGGCCGTGCTCGACGGCCTGGACGTGATCTACCTTGCCCGCGAGGACGCCCACCAGCCGGTACGCCTGGTTTCCGACCTGGGCATGAGGCTGCCGGCGCACGGCTGCGCGCTGGGCAAAGCGCTGTTGGCCAGCCTGCCTCCCGGTGAAGCGGCCGCCTTGCTGCCTTCAGAACTGCGCGCACTCACGGCGCATACCATCACGAGCCTTCCGGCCTTACTGGCCGACCTGGATGCCGTGCGGCGCAATGGCATCGCGACGGATCGCGAAGAAGTATGCGAGGGCTTGCACTGCTTTGCCGCTTACGTCGGCCAGACCCGGGCGGGCCGCAGACTGGCGATCAGCACGTCGATCCCCATGGGGCGCTTGAGCGAACAGCGCGAAAGGAAGATTGCGGTGGACATCATCCACATGGCCCAGAAAATCGCCGCGCATCTTGGCAAATGATGCATGCCAAGTCGATGCCCGTGTGAATGGTCAGGAGGAGCGGAGGGTTGATCGTCGGGATTTTCCGCTCCGGGACATCCGCGCATCCCGTCCCGTTCCTTCCATCGTCTTCAGTGTCCTGCGGCACGGGGATCCGCCTACGTATAAGGATCGAGCGGACTTCACTCTACCGCGAACACGCACCCTACGGACCGCGATCACCCCGGCGGGACGCCTCCATTCAGTGGCGACACTTGTGATCCCATCCGCTCGCCCTATTTCCACCACTTGAGCGCCCGCTGGCTGGGCGATATGCATATCGCCATCCATGCCGTGCAGGAAAGCGTGCTGCCCACCACATTGGCCCTGGTCAGCGGCGGCCTGGGCGCGGCGATCGTGCCCTCGGCCTTCTCGCTGTTCAGGACCTTCGGCCTGTCCTATCTGCCGCTGAAAGACGCCTGGCGCCACCCCGCGGAGCTGAGCCTGGTATGGCGCAGCGACGAGGCCGACCCGCTGATACTGGCCGTCGTGGACCTATTGCTGCGCCAGCGCGCCATTTTCGAACCATCTCCGGAGCAGGCCGGCGGGCAAGCCGAGGACGCCGGCCGCGCGGTAGGCGCTTCTACCGGCGGCGGGCAAGCTGAGTGAAATCAAGGCATGCCGAAACGCATGCCAAAAACCCGCATCATCATGGAACCCGGCGCGGTATTGATTGCTTGCAATTGATGATTAGGCAATAACGGGTTTCCGGCGTACCTTGGGTCTTGTAATAGCGCATAGACAGTCGGCCCGTTGGAATTCTTCCGGGCCGCTGCCGCAAGGAAGCCACCATGCATAACTCAGCCATCCCCCGCCATCCCATGCTGTTTCGGATGGACAATAATATGAACACCCCTCCAAACCCGCCATGCTCGGCCGATGAAGAAGCCAGGAAACGGCATGATTCCCTGCTCCGCAGCCGCTTGCTGCTACATCTGAAGCGCACTTTCCCAGGGCTGCCTTACTAGCGCCCGCATCCGGATTAAGAGATTCGTGAAATGAAAAACGCGCTTCGCGATTTACTCTACGCCGCCTTGGGCAATAAGCAGGCCGCTACCATCAGCCTGTTGGATATAGAGCGTGTAGGCGGAGAAGATTGGCTATTGGACGTCAACGAGCAGGCATTGCGGCTCAATGCCAGAATCGAACCGCACGCTAAAGACCTCTCGCTCGCCATGATCACGCGCTGATGCGCAGCATGGGCACAAGCCATCGATAGGCTGGTCTATAAGATACACAAAACCCTGGATTGTGAAAGCGAGAGGCTTTACGAGACTTCCAGGCGACAAAAAAGGGCCGGTGTCAAGCGTTTAGTTAAAACGGCCTGATGACCAGGAATCCATATGGGACGCGGGTTTAGTCCTGCTTATGGCCACTTTGCGAAGCTGCGGCGTTGTGGGCCAGGAGCCACATAAGAGCGTTGCGGTAGAAAGCCCTGCATCGGGCACGATTGCCAGCGAACGGCGCCGCGTTTCATCGTAGTCCGATTGGCAACTGCTCTTCCTGGACCGCACGTTCATGCGCCCGTCGTGCCTCGGCAAGCTGATAGGCGCTATCGACCAGCACGCGAATGTCTCCTGCACTGAGCAGGCTGGCAAGTTCAGCAAGCTGGGGGCCCAGGTCTTCTTCCAGCTCCTTGATAGTGCGCGACAGCGACGACTGCTCCATGTGCAGCCTATCCGCTGCACGTGCGAAGTGAAGCTCTTCGGCAACAGCTAGAAAGCATCTGGGATGCCTAAGTTCCACCAGTTCTGCCTTCCGTTAAAACGCTGCCCGACGCTATCAAGTCCACTCAATGATCATGAGATGGCGCTGAGGAGTTGTTCGGTTTTTTCCCAAAGATTGCGAGCCTTTTCCGAATCGAGCGCATAGCTTCTCACTCCATCGGCAAATGGATTTGGCGTGTCGTCAATGATTGCAACACTGCAATCTTCAAGATAGCGGCCGCCAATCGCTTCCTGATCAGCTACAACGGCGGCCCAAACTGGGGTTGCTGCTGCTTGAGTAACTTCTTTCAGCTCAGCTGGGGGTAGATTTGCCTCCGCACGCGCTTTGCCAACGGCTTCGAAGAGTTTTTGCAACTCGTCTTGCGAGAAATGGGCCGTCAGTCCAGTAAAGCTATTGCCAGGCATAACTGAAGCGGCGCGAATACCCCTATGACGATAGAGCCTGTCGAACTGGACCGCCCAAAGCGCGGTGGCAGTTTTTGATCGGGCGTAGGCCAGCCACGGATCGTAGGTTGTGCGCTCAAAATTGAGGTCATCCAAATCAATATCAGAAATACGATGGGCCTGAGAAGAGAGCGCAACCAGACGCCCGCCGTCAGCGAGCAACGGATGAATATTCAGCAGTAGTGCGAAATGGCCAAGATAATTTGTCGCGAATTGGATTTCGATGCCATCTTCAGTGCGCGCAAATGGTGTTGCCATGACACCGGCATTTGCGATAATGGCGTCGAATGGTTGAGTTTGAGCCAACAGTGCATCGGCTGCCGCCCGCACACTTTGCAACGAGGCCAGATCCAATTCGATTAGTTTCACACTGCCGTGACTGTGCGCCGCAGAAGCATGTGCCGGTGCAGTAGACTGTTGCGCTTTTTGGAGGTTTCTCACTGTACCAACAACATTCGCCCCACGAGCCGCCAATGCACGTGCGGTCTCCAGTCCAATACCCGAAGATGCACCTGTGATTAAAAATCGCTTTTTACTGAGGTCCAGGTCACTGAGCACTTCGTCAGCAGTGGACTTTGCGCCAAATTGCTGGGTCATATCACTTCCTTATCGAGAACAAATAATTACATGACGGCGTGGGTCAGATGGCAACGCCACCCGCTACATTGATGGCTTCGCCGGTGATGTAGCCAGCCGAGGGGCCGGCAAGAAAACATACCAAGCTGGCCACTTCTTCTGTGGTAGCGATACGTCGGATGGGATGCATATCCAAGATCGCATCTCGATCGGGCAATTCACCTGCGACATCAGCCGCCATGTCAGTGGGCATGATGCCGGGCTGTACTACATTCACAGTGATGTTGCGCGGACCGAGATCCCGAGCAATACCTTTCGCGTAGCCCACCAATGCGGCTTTGCTTCCTGCGTAATCGGCAACTCCCTGGAACGGGACATTGGTGCCTAAGCGAGAACCGATAAAGATGATTCGGCCTCCATCAGTCAGTCTCTGTGCGGCTGCACGGGTATTGGCAATCGAGCCCAGCACATTGACCAACCATTGTTGGTTGTACGCCTCTTCGTCTAGATCAGGGTCATCGACGTTGTGACCTTGCACGGCGATACCTGCGTTGTTAACCAAAATGTCGAGCTTGCCAAACTCGCTGATGAGCTGATCAATCAGGGCTTTGGCTGATTTCAGGCTGGCCTGGTCGCTCTGCACGGCGATTGCGCGTACGCCCTTGGCTTTGAGGCCTTCAACGACGACGGCCGCTTTTTCTGCAGACGCGACATAGCTGATCGCCACATCCGCGCCGAGATCGGCGAAGGCAGCTGCAATTGTGGCGCCCAGTCCACGCGAGCCGCCAGTAACCAGTACCGTTTTTCCGCTGAATGTTTTATGCATAACGCTAAATCCTTTATGGATGGATGAGCCGCGAAGCCCGGGTTAGGAAGGAGTACGCGCGACAGGTCGTTTGGCCTTCGCGAGGTTTGCTACCAGCTCAGCTTTGGCTTGATGTGCATGTGCAAGCCATGCAGGTTGACCTGGACCGCTGCGCCATGATTCGCTGAGCGGGCTGTTATCTACCGTGTCAAGACCAAACTGGTCATACAGGCGTGTGACCAGTTCAACTGCCCCTGGGAAGTTGCTAGACACGTGCGGCAGGCCCAAGCGCGTCGATGAGCGGCCGTAACGTCTCGGGACGACGCGAGTTCGCGATGATGACTGCATAGTCGTTTGCAATCGCCGCCCGTGCGAGCTGGCTCCCCACGTCACCTGCGCCGATGATGCCAATGGTAGGCATAGGTTGATTCCGCTCGATTCAATAATGATCGTTACGATAACGTACGTTATGATATCCAGTCAACTCGTTTCTTTGGTCGTCATGTAGACAGGGTGGGAGTAGAGCGGATGGGACGCCATCGGGAATTTGATGTAGAGAAGGCGCTTGAGGCAGCGCTCCGTGTGTTTTGGCGCAAGGGGTACGAAGGTGCCTCATACACCGATTTGACGGCAGCCACTGGGGTGGAGAGACCGGCGCTATATGCGGCTTTTGGGAACAAGGAATCCCTCTTCCGTCAAGCGTTGACGCGCTATTACGAGCGCTACATGGACTATGTACCTGAGGCCTTACAGCGCCCAACCGCTAAAGAAGTTGCTGCATGCATCCTTTACAACACGGCAGATCTCAATACTCGCTTCTCTGAGCATCCCGGCTGCCTTCACATCAACGGGGCCGTTGCCGTTTCAGATGAAGCCGAATCTGTGCGCCTGGCCCTGATTGAGGTTCGCGCTCGGGGAGAGGCGCAGTTGAGGAAACGTTTTGAGCGGGCGAAGAAGGATGGGGATTTGCCGGAGACCGCAAATCCTGATGTACTTGCCGCCTTCGTCATGGCCGTCGCGCACGGCATGGCGGTGCAGGCAAAGGCCGGATTTAGTCGAGAGAAGCTCGAAGCTGTCGCAGCGCAGGCCCTCAGTGCTTGGCCCGCAGGATGATAGGTCATCGGCTTCTCGCGTATACGTCAAGGCCCCCGCTCCTGTCCGATCACCCATGACACACCGCCACCGCGCACCGTCGCGGCGATTTGCTGCCCCGGCCGCTGTCGGCATCCGTCTGTAGTTGGGCAAACAACAAGGGCCAAAGGCATCAAGGGTCAATTGCCCAGCAGTACTTTCCCAATGCCATGATCGTGGCCGACCGCTTTCATGTTGTCCGACTGGTGAACCAGCACTTTCTGAAGCTATGGCAGCAGCATGATCCTGAGGGGCGCAAGAACCGGGGGTTGCTGAGCCTGATGCGCCGCCATCACTGGAAGCTATCCTCGGTGCAAAAGGAGCGCTTGCATCAATACCTGGCTCAAATGCCGGTGTTGCAGGCCCTTTACTTCGCCAAACAGCAACTGAACGGGTTTCTGGTGATGAAGAGTTTGA
>Ga0180220_1001238_pt1 | contig 19908 bp, 14 predicted proteins | sample eDN5th37CBELigBY_FD_151335 | JGI IMG/M metagenome (GOLD analysis project Ga0180220, IMG submission 151335) | Enriched backyard soil microbial communities from Emeryville, California, USA - eDNA 5th pass 37_C BE-Lig BY (version 2) (version 2) | ecosystem: Environmental > Terrestrial > Soil >...
CGGAGCCAGCGTAATGTTTTGCAGCACCGTTTTATGCGGGAACAGGTTAAACTGCTGGAACACCATGCCCATTTTTTCGCGGGTCAGGTTGATGTTATGCCGTTTTCCGGTGATCGACTCGCCTTCAAACATGATTTCGCCGCCCGTGGGAACTTCCAGCAAGTTCAGGCAGCGGAGGAAGGTGCTTTTCCCCGATCCGCTCGGGCCGATGACGACGACGACCTCCCCCTTCGCGATTTCGATGTCGACGCCTTTCAAAATCTCCAGTTTTCCGTACGATTTATGCAGATCTTTAACGGTGATCATCCGTTCTTAACCTCCTTTCGAACAAACCAAGCAGCTTGGAAAGCAAAAACGTCATGATGAAATAAATCACGGCGATGATCAGCAGCGGTTTAAGGTAATCATACGTGATGGTGTTGACGGCCCCGGCTTGATACATCAAATCGCCGACCCCGATAAAGGACACGATCGAAGATTCTTTGATAATGGTAATGAATTCGTTGCCGATCGCCGGCAGCACGCTTTTAACGGCTTGTGGAAGGACGATATGCCTCATCGTCATGGCTTTGCTCATCCCGAGCGAACGGGCGGCTTCGGCCTGCCCTTTGTCGACGCCTTGAATGCCCGCCCGGAAAATTTCCGCCAAATAAGCGGAGCTGTTGATCGTTAACGTAATGGCGCCCGACTCAATGGCTGAAAATTTGATGCCGAACGAGACGAGCCCGTAATGGATGATGAACAGCTGAACGAGCATCGGCGTTCCCCTCAAAAATTCAACCCAGACGGATCCGATGAAGCGAAGAACCCGAATCCGGGACATCCGCAGCAGCGAAACCAGCATGCCGAGTATAAAACCGCAAAAAACGCCGATGACCGCAAGCAGCAGCGTGTATTGAACTCCCGTGAAGAAATAGGAGCGATACGTCCAAAAAATATTAAAAATGTCCATGTAACGGTCTGTTCCTCCTTATAAGACTGGGACCGGGGCTTATGAAGCAGCACGGAATCCCTCATAGATTCGACTATGCCGCCGGCACCCCGGGCAGAAAAAATAGCGGAAATGGCTTCCGCATATTTTTCCTCCGTGCCTATTTATTATGTCGCCGAATTTATTTTTGCGCGGCGAGGTCGCTTGCCTCGGATACGAATTGATCGATTTTGTTTTCCGATTTCAGGCGGTCCAGCGTTTTGTTGATCTGGTCGAGAAGCTCTTTGTTGCCTTTTTTCACGCCGATGGCATAACCGTCTTCTTCGTATTCCGGCACGGCTTCGGCAATCGTCAGACCTTTGACGTTTTTAATGAAAGCTTCCGCAACCGGCTTTTCCATGATAGATGCGTCGACGCGGCCGGAGTTCAGCTGCATGATGATGTCGTTGATTTTGCCGAGGCCGGTGATTTGGGCTCCAGGAATGGTTTTGGCGATATCTTCCTGGATCGAACCGGTCTGGATGCCGAAGGATACGCCTTTAAGCGAGTCCATCGTTTTGTATTTGTCTTTGTCTGCTTCGCGGACGACGACGGCTTGCTGCGCTTTATAATAGTTGTCGGAGAAATCCACCTGTTTTCTGCGGGTTTCGTCCGGGGTCATCCCGGAAATGACGAAATCGACGCGGCCCGTGGACAATTCGCCGAGCAGCGCTTTGAAGTCCATGTCCTTCACTTCCAGCGTTGCGCCCATGTCGGCGGCGATTTCTTTGGCGATTTCGATGTCGAAACCGACGATCTGGTCTTTGCCGTCAATCATTTTGTGGAATTCGTAAGGCGGAAAATCGGCGCTTGTTCCAAGAACGATCGTTTTCGCTTCCGTTTTGCCGCCGGTTTGGCCGGCGTCCTGTTCGGACGATTTATTGCCGCAGCCGGCGATCAAACTTCCCGCCAACACCAGGCATACCGTTAAAATACCCCATTTTTTCATGATCTATCTCCCCTTGTTCTTTGTCTTTGTTTGATTGGATTAACGCTAGTATGGACTTGATGGCATGTCGCAATCAGCTTTCAGAAAACATGTTTTATCGTACAACAAACTGCATTTTTATGCAATGTATTTTCACGTAATTTCATCTAATTACAATATATTTCCAGACACTTGGACCTATCCGTTTCATTTCGACTTTAGATTGGTAATTAACCTACATGATACATTGCCTAATCATGCTTCGGAGCATACTACCGTTACGAGCGACCGCATGATTGGCAGCATATAGAGGATTTATTGGAGGTGCAGTGTCATGCTATTGGAGGCTTTATACCACGTGCCCCGCAACAAGTGGGCTTATGCTTACGATCCGCGGACCATTCATTTGAGATTCCGAACGAAGAAAAACGACGTGACTTCGGTCGTCGCAATGACCGGGGACAAATACGACTGGAAGGCCACCTATTTTGAAATTACGATGGACAAGGCGGCCTCCGACGAAATGTTCGATTATTGGGAGGCGGCGGTCAAGCCCAAATACAAACGTTTATCTTACGGGTTCCGCATTTCGGCCGGCTCCGAAACGGTGTACATGGTCGACAGCGGCATTTACCGGAATTGTCCGCCTCCGCCGGGCGGATATTACGAATTCCCGTACATACATGAAATCGATGTGTTCAAAGTGCCGGATTGGGCCAAGGATGCCGTCTTCTATCAAATCATGCCCGAACGGTTCGCGAACGGCGACCCGCGCAACGATCCGCCGGGAACCGAAGCCTGGGGCGGCAAGCCGAAAACGGACAACTACTTCGGAGGAGACCTCCAAGGGGTGCTGGACCATCTGGACGATCTGGCGGATCTGGGCATTAACGCCATTTATTTTACGCCGCTGTTCAAGTCGCCGTCCAACCACAAATACGACATCGTCGATTATAAGCAGGTCGACCCGCACTTTGGGGACAATGAGCTGCTCAAGCGGGTGGTCGACGCATGCCACGCCAAAGGCATCCGGGTCATGCTCGACGCCGTGTTCAATCATTGCAGCGAGCAATTCCCGCCGTTCCAGGACGTGATCCGAAACGGGGAAAAATCGAAATATAAGGACTGGTTCCATATCAACAAATTTCCCGTCCGGGTCGAGAACGGAATCGCGACGTACGATACCTTCGGCTTTTTCGGGAACATGCCGAAATTCAACACGGCCAATCCCGAAGTCAAAGCCTATTTGCTCGACGTGGCCGAATATTGGATCAAAGAAATCAACCTGGACGGCTGGCGCCTGGACGTCGCGAACGAAATCGACCATCATTTCTGGCGCGATTTCCGAAACGTGGTCAAAAAAGCGAATCCGGAGGCGTATATCGTCGGAGAAGTATGGAGCGATTCGCTCGCTTGGCTTATGGGCGACCAATTCGATTCGGTGATGAATTACCCGTTTGCCGACAAAGTGCTGGAATTTTTTAACGGCGGCATGGACGGCGCGGCTTTTTCCGATCGCATGAGTTCGCTGCTGATGCGTTATCCCCAGCAGACGAACGAGGTCGTTTTTAACATGCTGTGCAGCCATGACACGCCGCGTTTGTTAACCCGGCTCGGCGGGGACAAACGAAAAATGAAGCTTTCCGTCGTGTTTCTTTTTACGTACATGGGAACGCCCTGCATCTTTTACGGCGATGAAGTCGGCCTTGCCGGCGACGGAGATCCGGACTGCCGCAAATGCATGATTTGGGAAAAGGACAAGCAGGACCGCGACTTATACGATTTCTACAAATTGATGATCGGTCTCCGCAAAACCCATAAGGCGCTGCGCGAAGGCAGATTCCGGTTCCTCAAAGCCGAGCCGGGAAACCCGTGCATCATCTACGAACGCGCCGACGACCAGGATCATTTTACGATCTGGATGAACAATACGGCGCAAAAGCAAACGCTGTCGCATCCGATGGAAGCCACGGATTGGCAGGACGCGTTAAGCGGGGAAAAGGTCTCGCCCGAAAACGGCGTCATGAACGTTGCCCTGGATCCTTACGGGTACCGCATACTATACCGGCGCATCGCCAAAAAGTAATTCGGCGGAACGAAAAAGAAGCGCTCGAAGTCTTGGATCAAGACTTTGAGCGCTCCTTTTTTTTATCCGGCCGGCCTAAGTTCCGATCGTCACGCGATCGTAGATTTCCTGGTAAGCGCGGGCCGATACGTTCCAGCTGTAATCGCCGCTGACGGCGTTTTTGACGATTTGGCTCCAGTGCCGTGGCTGCCGGTAAAACGACACCGCCCGGCGGATCGTGTGCATCATGTCATGGGCGTTGATATGGGCGAAGCTGAAGCCGTTCCCTTCCCCCGTAAATTCGTTGTAGGCCTGCACCGTGTCATTCAGTCCGCCCGTTTCCCGGACGATCGGAATGCTTCCGTACCGCAGCGCGAGCAGTTGGCTGATCCCGCACGGCTCAAAACTCGACGGCATCAGGAACATGTCGCTGGAGGCGTAAAATTTGCGCGACAGCGCCTCGCTGAACGTAATCCGGGCGGACATCTTTTGCGGGTGGCGCCGCTCCGCCTCCTTGAACCAATGCTCATATTTGCCGTCTCCGGTGCCCAGGATCACGAACTGGATGTCATCGAAAGTGAGCATTTCGTCCAGCACCCGGATGACCAGCTCCAGGCCTTTCGGTTCCACCAAACGGGTCACCATGGCGATGAGGGGCGTATCGGCCGAAACGGGCAATTCCAGCTCTTGTTGAAGCCGGATTTTATTTTCTTTTTTCTTGGCGAGGCTTGAACGGTATTGCTTGGCGATATGCGGATCGGTTGCCGGATTATAGCTTTTCGTATCGATCCCGTTCACGATCCCGCTAAGCTTCGGTCCCAATGCGCGCAGAAGCCCATCCAAACCGTAACCGTAATAGGCCGTTTGGATTTCCCGGGCATACGTCGGGCTGACCGTCGTCACATGATCCGAATACACGATGCCGCCTTTCATGTAATTGACTTTTCCGTAATATTCGAGTCCATCCATCGTAAAATACCGGTCATCCAGCTCCAGCAACTCCCCCAGTACTTCATACGGAAAAATGCCCTGGTAGAGCAGATTGTGGATCGTATAAACCGTCCGGATGCCCTCGTAAAAGGGGTCATGCCTGTAATGGGCATGCAGCAGGACGGGAATAAGCGCCGTATGCCAGTCATGGCAGTGAATGACGTCGGGCCGGAAATCGATCGCCTGCAGCAGCTGCAACACCGCCCGGTTCAAAAACGCGAACCTTTCCCCGTCATCCATGTAGCCGTATACGGCGTCGCGGCCGAAGTAATATTCGTTGTCCACGAAATAATAGGCGATGCCGTCGTGATTTAACGTTTCGATGCCGCAATATTGGCTTCGCCAGCCGACCGGAACGTAAATCTCGCCGACATGCTCCATTTGTTCCCTGTATTGTTCCGGGATGCCCCGGTATTTCGGAAGCACGACGCGGACATCCACGCCGTTTGCCGCAAGCGCTTGGGGCAATGCTCCGATCACGTCGGCCAACCCCCCGGTTTTGATGAACGGGACGGCTTCCGCGGCAGCAAATAATACGTTCATGCTTCGTTGTCTCCTTCCTCTGCCATTAAACTTTCGACAAGGATCCGGCTTCCTTTTTTGCCGGTTTCGGGCCGCAGGATCGGCCTAGCGGCCTCAGCGCGGCGGTCTTGCCGCCTTCCCTTGGATGGGATGTTCCTGTTCTTCTTGGCGGCCGGTGCCCGCTTCAGAATGATCAGGCTCAGCGGCGCAAGCGTCAGCTCCAAGCTGTTTGGCTCATCATGCCAGGGGATTCGTTCCGACCGGATCGGGCCGTTGACCGATACGCCCTGCCCCCCGTACGTTTGGTCTTCGCTTTGGAACAACGGAACATAAGTCCCGGGACGAGGCACGCCGATCCGGTAATGCTCGCGCCGTACGGGAAGAAAATTAATGAGGACGATGAGCGTGTCGGCTTGTTTTTTCCCTTTTCTCACAAAGGAAATGACGCTTTGCGAAAAATCGTGCGGACTGATCCACCGATATCCTTCGGGCTCATGATCCAGCTCCCACAGCGCCTTCTCCTGGAGATAGAGCCGGTTCAAGTCGGCCGCGTATTGCTGCAGCTGACGGTGTCTTTCGTACTCCAGCAGCAGCCAATCCAGCTCATGCTGGTCGCGCCATTCGATGAATTGGCCGAATTCGCCGCCCATGAACAGCAGCTTTTTTCCCGGATGCGTCATTTGATACCCGAGCAAAATGCGAAGTCCGGCGAACTGCTGGTCATAACTGCCGGGCATTCGGCCAAGCAGCGATTTTTTGCCGTGCACGACTTCGTCATGGCTCAGCGGTAAAGCGAAATTTTCCGAATAGGCGTAGACAATCGGGAACGTCAGCAGGTTATGCTTCGACGGCCTTTGCTCAAAGGGGGCCTCGACGTAATCAAGCGTATCGTTCATCCAGCCCATATTCCATTTGTAGTTGAACCCGAGCCCGTTTTCGCTGACCGGGGCCGTGACGCCCGGCCAAGCGCTGGACTCTTCGGCCATCATGAGCGTGTGGGGAAAATAGGCGAACACGGTTGCGTTCAGCTGCTGCAAAAAACGGATGGCCTCCAAATTTTCCACGCCGCCGCGTTCGTTTAGCGGAAACTGGCCTTCCTTTTTTTCGAAATCAAGCCGGATCATGCTGGTCACGGCATCCACGCGGAGTCCGTCGATATGGAATACGTCGAGCCAAAACAACGCATTGGAAATCAAAAAAGAACGGACCTCCGGTTTGCCGTAATCGAAGCTGAGCGTCCCCCAGCCGGGTTTTTCGGCCTTTAAAGGATCAGCGTATTCAAACAACGGCGTGCCGTCGAACATGCGCAGCCCGTGGGCATCTTTCGTGAAGTGGGCGGGAACCCAGTCCAAAATGACCCCGATATCGGCCTGATGGCAGGCATCGACGAGATACATAAAATCATGCGGCGAACCAAAGCGGCTCGTCACGGCGTAATACCCCGTGCATTGATATCCCCACGACAAGTCGTAAGGATGTTCGGCCAGCGGCATAAATTCCACGTGCGTATAGTTCATCCGTTTCAAATAAGGGATCAGCAGATCGGCGATTTCCCTGTACGAATACAGCGATCCGTCTTCCTTCCGCCGCCAGGTTCCCAGATGCATTTCGTAAATGTTGACGGGCTTGGCGTACGGCCCTCTTTTTTTCCGCCGCCATGCCGCATCGCCCCATTCATACCCGCCGAGGTCCGTGACGACGGAAGCCGTTGCGGGACGAAGCTCCGCCTGAAAAGCATACGGATCCGCTTTGAGAAAACGTTCGCGATGCGGCCCCTCGATATCGAATTTGTAAAAAGTACCTGTCCCGATCCCCGGAAAAAAACGAGTCCAAATGCCCGAATCGGGTATCTTATGTAATGAATCCTTCGCTCCGTTCCAACCGTTGAAGTCGGAAGCCAGACCGACATGCCGCGCATGCGGAGCCCAGACGGTAAACCGGACGCCTTCCAGACCATCTTCCACAGCAGGATGAGCGCCCAATATTCTGTAACTGTGGTAGGAGGTCCCTTCATGGAATAAGTATATGTCTTTTTCTGTAGGCGCAGCCCCGGGCATCCCATTCGTTTTTGCCAATCAAGATCACCTTCTTTTATTAAAAAGAGTGGACGTGTACCATTACCCCATTGTAGCCAGATTAAACATAAAAATGACTCCTGAAAAATAAATTCGTAATTTTCCAAATTTTTTTCAATACAATTGTTTCAGATGGGCGAGGCCCCGTTTAAGCAGTAATTACCTTGACAAATTTTTGGGAGGGAAACGACATGAAAAAGAAAGAATGCATCGCCATGTTGCTTGCCGGGGGCGAAGGCCGCAGGCTGGCTCCTTTGACATCCAAACAGGCAAAGCCTGCCGTGCCTTTTGGCGGCCGTTACCGTATCATCGACTTTCCTCTCAGCAACTGCGTGAATTCGGGGATTGACACGATCGGTGTTCTCACGCAATATGAGGCGGAATCGCTTCACAACCACATCGGAGAAGGCGAACCTTGGGGCCTGAAACGCAGCGGAGAAGACGGCATCACGCTTCTGCCTGCATGCAGCGCAAGCTCTGCGACATACTTAGGGACGGCAGACGCGATTTACAAAAACCTGGAATACATTGATCGCCAAAAGCCCGAACATGTCCTCGTCCTTTCGGGTGATCATATTTACCATATGGATTACAAAAAAATGCTCCGGTTCCATAAAGAGCAGCGTTCCGAAGCGACCATATCGGTCATGGAGGTGCCTTGGGAGGAAGCGAGCCGCTTCGGCGTCATGAGCGTGGACGGAAATCACCGCATTTCCGAATTTGCCGAAAAGCCGGCCGTGCCGCAAAGCAATTTGGCTTCGATGGGCATCTATCTGTTTCAATGGGATTACCTCCGCCGCCATTTGATCGAAGATGCCGAGGATGCCCATTCCAGCCATGACTTCGGCAAAGACGTCATCCCGAAAATGCTTGCCGAACAGAACAGATTGTTTGCATACCGTTTTGACGGGTATTGGAAGGATGTCGGAACCGTTCACAGCCTGTGGGAAGCGCACATGGACTTATTGTCGGACGATAACGCATGGAAGCTCCACAACAGCGATTGGCCGATGTACACCCGCCCTTGGGCCGCAAAATCGGCAGCGCATCGCATGCGGGCCGGGGTGACGGCGAACTGCCTGGTTTCCGAAGCTTCCTCCATCGACGGCACGGCCCATCAATCCGTTATTTTTTGCGGCGTCGAAATCGGAAAATATTCGGAAATCAAGGACAGCATCGTGATGCCGAACGTAAGGATCGGACGGAACGTCCACATCGAACGCGCTATTATCGGGGAAGGCGCCGTCATCAAGGACGGTACCATACTCAAAGGCTCTCCGGATCAGGTGCTTGTGGTAGGGCCCTACGAAACGGTGCTGCCCAAACCGACGATTCGTACACAGCCTGCCCGCCTTTTGCAGGAAGTATACGAAAAAACCGGGCGACTGCGTGCGGAAGGCTTATCTTCATAATATTCAAGCAAAGCCCAAAGCTTGTTTATTAATTTTCGCGAAACTGCAAACAAGGAGAAAAAGCAAAAAGAGCGAGATCCATGGAATTGGATTTCGCTCTTTGCGGTTTTTATTCGTTCCGGGAACCTTCCGGAAGCTGCATTTGCGTTTCCTGCGCCTGGACCGCAGTCTCCTCCTCAAGCAATCTCGGCAAACGGACGACGATCGTCGTGCCCACGCCCAGCTCGCTTTGGATCAGCAGAATGCCGTGATGCAGCTCGACCAGCTGCTGCGAGATGGCCAGCCCGAGGCCCGTACCGCCATTCAGCGGATCAACCTGGAAAAACCGGTCCTTGACCTTCACCAAATGGTCTTCGCTGATGCCGATCCCCGTATCATGGACTTGAACCACGACGTTGTTGCCTTCGAACGTAACCTGCAAATCGATAAACGAATTTTCGTGCGAAAACTTGATCGCGTTGTCGACCAGGTTCAAAAACACCTGCTTGAGGCGGTTGGCATCCCCTTCAACCAGCGGTTTGTCGACCGAATCGAGCCGGAGCTGGATCGAACGTTTTTCCGCTTTGGTCCACAAATTCAGCATGATCTCCTGCAGCAGCTCCTTCAAATCCACGCGGCCGAACACGACCTTCATTTCGTTTTGCTGCAGCTTGGAGAAATCGAGGATTTCTTCGACGAGGCCGATCAGGCGCTCGGTTTCTTTCGTAATGATTTCCATCCCGATTTTCGTTTCTTCCGGATCGTATCCGCCCGAATTGATCGTTTCGCTCCAGCCTTTGATGCTTGTGAGCGGCGTTCGCAGCTCATGGGAGATCGAGGAGATGAAATCGTCTTTCACCTGGTTGCTGCGCACGATCTCCTGCGCCATGTAGTTCAGCGTCGAAGCGAGCTCGCCCAATTCGTATTTATAGTCGCCTTTGATGCGGACGTTGAATTTGCCTTTGGCCATCTGCGCCGAAATCGCGGTAATCGTGTTCAACGGCTTGACGATCGAGTTCGCAAGCCCCAGGCTGAAGGCAAGAACGAGCGCAAGGACCGCGGCGGCCACGCCGGTGGCGAGGAGCGTGACGTTCAGCAGCTTCTCGTTCACTCTTTCCAGCGAAGTGACGTATCGGACGATGTACGCGTCCTGCCCGTTCGTCTGCTCCATCTTCGACACGGCCATGACGTCTTCGCCCGTAATCGGCTGGCGGCCGACCCATCGCCCGATATTGCCCGATTGGGCTTGGGAAATGTCGCTTGTTTTGATCGACACGTCGGGCTGAAACTCCGAGGAGTTGATGAGGACATCTCCTTGTGGATTCAAAATCTGCAGCTCGGTGAATTTCAATTTATAGTTGGAGAGCAGATTGGTCAGATCGGTCCTGCCGTCATCCGACGTCGTGATGAATTTCTGGTATTCCTCCATCAGCGTTATATGCTGCTTAATATGGCTGTATATGCTGTCATAATAATAGCTTCGTATCGCAAGCAAAAAAATGACTTCGGCCAGGAGCAGCGTCGAAAACACCACGATGAAGTAGTGCATCACGATCTGCCGGCGAATGCCTTTTTTGATCATTGTCCCTGACCCTTCCATTTATACCCGTGACCCCAAACGGTCTGGAGGAATTCGGGTTCGGAAGGATTATCCTCGATCTTCTGGCGAAGACGGCGGATGTTGACGTCCACGATTTTCGGATCGCCCATGTAATCCTTGCCCCAAACGTGATCCAACAGCACATCCCGGCTGAGCGGGGTATTTTCTTTTTCCAGGAAAAATTGTACCAATGAAAATTCCGTCGGCGTAAGTTCGATCGTATGTCCGTTTTTCCGAAACTGCTTCGAAATCAAATCCAGCGAAAACGGCCCGGATTGGAAAGTGACCTTCGCAGACGTTTCGCGGTGAATGTTCACCCTGCGCAGCAGCGATTGGATTCTTGCGATCAGTTCCGTCGGGCTGAACGGCTTGCTGACATGGTCGTCCGCCCCTACCGACAGCGCGTACACCTTATCCTGCTCCTGCACTTTGGCCGTCAGGAAAATGATGCCGAGGCGCTGATTGGTTTCGCGGATTCGGCGGCAGACCTCAAACCCGTCGATCCCCGGCACCATGACGTCAAGCAAGGCGATATCGATGTCCGGCGTATTCAGCAAAATATCCAGCGCTTCGTTGCCGTTTGTCGCTTCAAGCACTTCAAATCCGTTGCGTTTCAAGTTGATCACGGTAAACCCGCGGATCGAATCTTCGTCTTCCAAAATTAAAACTTTACTCACTTTGCCTGTCCTTCCTTTCTATTGGCGGTACTTCGTCCTTGGACTTGTTTTTGTTGTTGTTCATGACGTCAAAATCGAAGTTTTTCTTGTATCCGATGACTTTGCCGTTGGTCCGGTACAGGTACTTCCAGTCATCGCTCTGCTTATCCCATTCGCTTTGCGTGAAATATTTGATCTCCGCGATCGTTTTTCCGGTGTCCGTCGCCACGAACCGCAAATATTTGCCCAGCTGCGACTTGGTGTCCACCGTAATTTTGTTATGAAGCTGCGGAGGGAAATATCCGAAATCGAAATCATTTTTGAAATCGTGGAACTTTTCGGCCACGAACTTCAGTCCGCTTTTGCCGTCCCATTGATAATACGCGTAAAAATACGGGACATCATCCTGATTCTTAAAATACGACCAGCCGGCGGGCGGCTCCAGCAGCGGAATTTCGATGATGCCGTCGCCGTTGATGTCCTCGCTGTACACCCGGTACATCCGCAAGGTTTGATCTTCTTTCGGAAGCACCGATTTCAGTTTGCCGTCCTCCATCACGATAATGCTCGTAATCGAGGATTCTCCGACCGGGGAAAGCGAAGCGTCCAGCACGATGCCTTCCACGCTGTTTCCTTCCGAATCGGCATACACCTTGCCTGCGGCAACGTTGTAGTAATTGTAAATGTACGGCTTCATCTCAAGCTTATCCAGTTCGATAAAACTGCCGTCCTTATATTGATATGTCGTTATGAAGTTGCTTTCTCCGCGTTTCAGGTTGACGACCGTCAGGTCGTTCATATGGTCCCGGTTCATGTCGCTGATGACGTAATTGGTGTACGGAAGCTCAAGAATCCGTTCGACGTTTTTGCCGTTGTAGCTGTAAATGATGAGTCCGTTTTGCAGGTCCTCTTCGGTTTCGTTGTCGCTTTTCCCGGAAAAACCGGCGACGATTTCCATGTGGCCGTCATTGGTCATGTCTTTGAAATACAAAGACTCGAGCACTTTGCCTTCGCCGTCGAACGTGGTTTGTTTTGCCCAAGCGTCGCCGGTTTTTTTGAAGATCATGCCGTGAATGCCGATATTTTGCTCCGATGTCTCGTAAAATACGACGGCTTCGTTTACGCCGTCATTATCCAAATCCACGAAATGGATAATATTGGTATCCTCTTCCGCGTTGGCCCGGATCAGAGTGGAGTTTTCCGGACGGTTCGCCTCGATAATCGAGCGCAATGATTCCTTTTCGGCCGAAAGTTCCGGCGTTTTCATCAGCTGCACCGGGTCGGTGATAAACGAGCAGCCGCTAAGCATCATCACCAGCAGCAAAGCTGCGGGAATATAAAGCCAATTGCGTTTTACCAAACATGATCACTCTTTTCTATCCAAAGCCCTGCTTAACAGGCTTTATAGCATATTTCGTTCGCGAACCGTCAGCCGGCGCCCGGAAATATCGAAGGCGATTTCGCCGCCGGATAAAGCGACGATCCGCGTCGCGTAACGTTCGGCGAGTTCGATCGGGATGACGGTGAGCACGGTCGCCCGCTCTTCTTCGCAGAGCTTTTTCAGCGTCTCCATGACGCTCTCCTGCGATTTCGGATCCAGTCCGATGACCGGCTCATCCGCCAGGATCACCTTGGCCCCATGCACCAACGCGCGCGCGATCGCGATGCGCTGGCGTTCGCCGCCGCTCAGCTTTTCGCATTTGTCATGCGCCTTCTCCAGCAGGCCAAGCTGCTCGATGACGTCCATGGCGCCCATGTAATCGTCCGATCTCACCATGCCTGTCGCCATCCGCCACAGCGGCGTTTGGCCGGCCTGCCCGATCAGAACGTTTTTCAAAGCGGTCCGTTTCAGGTTCAATTGCGGATTCTGTTCTAAGTATGCCCATTCCCGCCTGATTTTTCTTTTTCCGGCAAGCGGATCTTTCAAAATGTCGGTGCCGTCGACGACGAAGCTGCCCTGATCCCATTTTTCCTTCAGCGCCAGACAGCGGAGGAGGGTGCTTTTGCCGCTTCCGCTTGCTCCTACGAGCGCAATCATTTCCCCACGCTGAAAATCGAGAGAGACGCCTTTTAAAACGGGAATTTTGTCGACTCCGACGGACTTGGTTAAATGCTGGATTCTGATCATGACATTTCTCCTCTTGTCTCTCGTTCTCTTTCTTCTATCATAATGCATTCGCATTCAGGAGTACAGCGATACGCCGGATTCGGAATCCGGCCTTTTCCTGAAAGCGAAACCGAGGAACCCGAAGAGGACAAAACCCAGGCCGAGCGCGAAAAACAGCCCCCCGTTCCAGCCGTACTGCATCAGCGTGCCCCCGATGTTCGGCCCGGCGATGCTGCCGGCGTTGAAATGAAATGACGCGACCACGTTCGCGGCGGGCAGGAGCGCTTTCGGAAGAATGTCGGCCGCATAAGCAAGCCCAAGCGAAAAAAAGGAACCGATCATGCCGCCGGCAAGAAGAAGCAGCGCCAAAATCGCGGCCGTCGACGTTCCCGCAAGCGGCACGAGCATAAACGCCAGGCCGCCAAGGATGCCGGTGATCATGAGGATCCGTTTACGTCCGAAACGGTCGCTGAGCATGCCCAGCGGGAGCTGCAGGATCAAACCTCCCACCCCGATAAACGGCAGCAAAAAGGCGATCTGCTGCTCGCTTAGCCCGACGCGCAGGCCGTATACCGGAAAGTTGCTGTTGATTCCCGATTCCATGTAACCATAAAGCAAGGCAGGGATCAGCGCGTACCATGCCAAAGCATAGCTGCGGCGGAAACGTTTGACCGGACGGTCCTCCGCATCCAGTTTTTCGGCGCGCAGATCCGGGAGTTTGACAAGCACCAGCACCAGCACCAACAGGACGAGCACGGCAAGCACGATGAACGGCGCGTTGTCGCCGAGCTGAAGCAGCGGAATGCCGAGCGGCCCCAGGCTGAAGCCGAGGCCATAGGACATGCCGTAAATGGAAAGGTTTCTCCCCCGTTTCTCTTCAGGCGTCACCATCAGCACCCAAAGCTGCGCCGTGTAATGGACCGCGCTGTCTCCGATGCCGACCAGCAGCCGGAGAACGAACCAGAATGTGACGTTTGGCACAAGAGGGAACAATATGACGGAAACCAGCACGAGCATGAGCCCTGCGCTCGCAAGCTTCTTAAAGCCGAGCTTCCCAAGCGTCCGCTCGGCGATGAGCGTCATGGCAAAGGAGCCTACGTACAGGGCTGCCGCATTCAAACCGTTCATGGAGGACGATACCCCCATCCGTTCGAGAAAAATCGCCAAAAGCGGCAAAAGCAGCCCTTGGCTGACCCCTGCCGCAACGATAACGGTAAGCAAAATCATGTAATTTAAAGATGACGAGCTGCGTTTCCTGCTGTTGGATCGTGACACGAATATACTTCCTCCTTCTATACTTCCGGGCAAACTACTTGAACATTATAGTGGACAACCCGCTACTCAACAAGCCATAATGAAGAAGGTGCACTGATTTCATAGGAGGTTGTCAGTTTCATGAACTATGAAGTGAAAGTAGACGTTTCACCCATATATGAGCTGCTGGGCAGTTTCATGGTATATATATCGAAGAAATGGGTCCGCAATCTGGACATCGGGCCGGAATGGATCAGTGAAGTCGCAAGCAAGCTCCCGCCGGACGTGTCGGCCGCCCTGTCGCAAGCGTCGGCTTGGCCTTTCGACGATTACGACGTGCTTTATGCCTGGGCGATCCACCGGAACAACGGCGATTCCGTTCCTTGCTTCCTGGAATGCTTATACGAAACGCCCGACGATGTGCTCCACAAGGCGGCGTCCCCGTACCTTCCGGACCTGACGGTCGAGGAAGCCCGGCGGATCCGCGATCAATATACGCCACTGTTAGAACTATGGTATGAGCATTATTTTAAGAACATCGAACCCGACATTATCCCGCTCATCGAAGAAGATGCCAAAGAGAAACGGATCCTGCTCACCAAAATGGACCCGCTGAGCCTCGTCGAATACGCTTCGGGCGGACTGGTCATCGAAAACGCGCCCGAAGTGCAAACGATTGTGCTCTTCCCGACCGTTCATAATCGGCCGATTAACGCCTATTGCTATTATAAAAAAATGATGCTGATCCAATATCCCGTCGACGTGCCGGAAGAAGACGAGGACGAGCCGCCAACCTGCCTGCTGCGGATGACCCACGCGCTTTCCGATCCGAAACGGCTGCGCTTGCTCCGCTACGTGGCGGAAAAACCGCATTCCCTCAAAGAAATGATCCGGGACCTGGATCAATCCGAGGAACTGCTTAAGCACCATTTGATGATTTTGCGGGTGGCCGGACTTCTCCGGATTCATCTCGGCGTGGAAGAGAAGGAAAAATTCAGCATCCGTCCGGACGGTGCGTCGGAGCTCCAAATGTTCCTGGAATCTTACATGCGTCTATAAGGAGTGAACCGCTTTGAGTCAGACATTCAAACAGCATATTTTGTTCGACCTGGATGACACGCTCATCCATTGCAATAAATATTTCGGCCTTGTGTTGGGCGAATTCTATGAAATGATGCACCACTGGTTCGGAGCCCAGACGCTTACGACCGACGAAATCCGGCAAAAACAAATCGACATCGACGTCGAACAGGTGAACCGCACCGGCTTCAGCAGCGGCAACTTCCCCAAATCCCTGATCGAAACCTACCGGTTTTTCTGCCGCAAATTGGGCCGTCCCATCCGCCTCGATGAAGAACAAGAACTGAACAAGCTCGGGCTAAGCGTGTACGAACGCGAAGTGGAGCCTTATCCCGGCATGGTCGAAACGCTGGAAACGCTGCAGAACGAAGGACATCGGCTTTACCTTTACACCGGAGGGGAGACCGCGATCCAGCAGCGCAAAATCGATCAGATGAAGCTCAGCGACTACTTCGACGACCGGATTTACATCACGCAGCATAAAAACGAAGCGACGCTTGAACATATTTTGCAGGCCGGCGCGTTTGACCGCTCCCGCACCTGGATGATCGGAAATTCGCTGCGAACCGATGTCATGCCTGCGCTTTCCGCCGGACTGAACAGCATTTACATCAAACAGTCCAACGAGTGGGTATACAATATGGTGGAACTGCGTCACAAACCCGACAGTTCCTTTTACACCATCTCCTCGATCGGGGAAGTGCCGGGCATCATCGAGCGCAAACTCGCCGAGGAACGCAAACAACGGGCTCTAAACTAAGAGTCCGTTGTTTTTTTGGTATGCATTATTCCTCCGCGGAAATTTCGCCCTTTTCCCGATCCAGCAGCACGAAAGCGGCTTGACGCGGCCCTCCGTCGTCTTCGATCCGAAAACTCCTTGCGGTTTTTCCCTTCAACGCCAACGACGCAATGTCTTCCGGTTCGAGCGAGACGCCGAATTGGTCCTTCCAAATGACGAACGTGCAGCCCGTTTTGTAATGGGAGCAGCCATAGCCCCGCCGGCCCATGATTAGCGTGCCTTGGCAGCCAGGTCTTGGGCAAGGGGCGATTCCGGAAACGGTTCTGACCTCCGGCGCAGGTGGTTTCGGTTCCGTATTTTTCGCTGCTTCCGACGCGGATTCGGCTTTTTTGCCTGCCGCTTTTTTGCCTTCAGCTTTTGGGTCTGCGGCTTTTTTCGGAGCCGCTTGGTTTGCGGTTTTGGTTTTGCCGCCGGTTGCGCCGTCCCCGTCATTTCCCGTTGTTTTTTTGCGGCTCCGGGATGGTTTGGTCCCCCCTCCGGGCTTTTCCTCAAAGGATTCTTTCGCGACTCTGGACTGCATTTTCACTTTGCTGATGATCATGGTCGCAAACTTTTTCACGTTGGCCATAAACGCTTCGTCCGAAGCCGAACCCTTGGCGATTTCGTTCAGCCGGCGTTCCCATTGTCCCGTCATTTCCGGCGAAGTCAGCAGGTCCACCCCCGCCCCGCGGATGACCTCGACGGCCATTTTGCCTTTTTGCGTAATGACGATCCGCTTGCCTTTCATCACGATATAACCGACATGCTTCAGCCGTTCGATGATGGCGGCGCGCGTTGCCGGCGTACCGAGCCCCGAGTCCTTCATCGCATCCCGGAGCTCCTCGTCTTCGATCTGTTTGCCTGCGCTTTCCATCGCTTTCAGGAGCGTTCCTTCGGTGTATGGCTTGGGCGGCTGCGTTTCTTTTTCCTTCGCTTTGCTGCGGAGGCAGCGGACGCCTTCTTTGGCATTCAGGTGAAAAGGCGTCGTAACCTCTTCTTCCGCTTGCGATTCGTCCTCGTCATCTTTGTCTTTTTTGGACCGGCTTTTTTTGCCGTCTTTCTTCTGATCGGCATAAATTACCTTCCAGCCCTCGGACAACAGCTGCTTCACCGTCGTCTTAAACGATTCCTTCTCCACTTCCGTCATGACGGTGTGCACCTTGTATTCGGCCGGAGGATAAAAATGGGACAAAAAACGCCGTACGATCAGATCATAAATTTTAGCCTCGTCCGGAGCGAGGTTGCGCGCCGTTTTGTTGGTCGGCAAAATCGCGTGGTGATCCTCCACCTTGGCGGGATTGCACACCGACTTGTTGTTTTTATGTACAATCTTTTTGTCGGCCTGCTCCGCGAATTTCGCATAATCCGTCCCCCGGAGCTGATCCAGGGATTTGTGCATCTGCGGAATGTTTTGCTCGGTTACATAGTTTGAAGTCGTTCTCGGATAACTGATGACCTTATGTTTTTCGTACAGCGCTTGGGCCAGGTCCAGCGTTTTTTTGGCGGAAAAACCGAATTTGGCGTTTGCCTCCCGTTGAAGGAGCGTAAGGTCGTACAGCTTAAACGGATATTCTCTCGTATCTTTCACTTCATAGCTCTGGATGATGCCGTCTTTCCCCTGGACTTTGGCGGCGATCGCTTTTGCTTTTTCTTCGTCCTGAATCCGTTCGCCCTGCCACAAACCTTTGTATTCGGTATCTCCCTGCTTGAATGTCGCCTCCACGTCGTAAAACTTGGCCGAGCTGAACGCGTCGATTTCCTTTTGCCGGTCATAGACCAGCGCAAGCACGGGCGTCTGCACCCTGCCCACCGACAGCAGCACGTTATGTTTCGTCGTAAAGGCGCGCGAGCCGTTCATGCCGATCAGCCAGTCCGCTTCGCTTCTTGCCCGCGCCGCTTTGGACAGGTTGTCGTATTCGCTTCCGTCCTTCAGCTCTTCGAACCCCTTCCGTATCGTTTCGGGCGTAAGGTCCGAAATCCAGAGCCGCTTGACGGGCTGCCGCAGCTTCAAATGCTGCTGGATCAGGCAAAAAATATGCTGCCCTTCCCTTCCTGCATCGCATGCGTTGATCAGCAAATCGCTTCGTTTGGCAAGTTCGGCGATCACCTTGAGCTGGTCCTTCGTTTTCGGATTGGGCTTCAGCTTGAATTGTTCGGGAATGATCGGCAGGTCCTGGATGTTCCATTTTTTATACTTGTCGTCGTAAGCGTCCGGTTCGGCCAGACCGATCAGATGCCCGATCGCCCAGGTAATGATGTACTTTTCCCCTTCGATGTACGTGCGGGCATTTTTTGCCTTCGGTTCGATTACGGCCGCGATGTTGCGCCCCATGTCGGGTTTTTCTGCAATTACAAGTGTTTTCAAACTACCGTCTCTCCTCATGTGGACGTTCCGTTTCCACGGCAATACCCCCGCAAATGGAAGCACAAGCTTGCGCAAGCAGGCTTCTTTCCGGGGCTCCGGTAACATAGGCTATTATGAATGCAAAAGGGCTATTATGAATGCAAAAGGCCCAGAAAAGGAAGTTTCCTCGGGCCGCGGATCGTTCATTTCATAGATTCGAATAGTCATAGAATAGCATAAAATCGTCTTTTTTTCAATGAATCCGGCCGGCTCTCCCTTCCAAGCGGATGGGCTGGGGACATGTCTTACAGGCCATTCTTTTTATGTCTCTTTAGCTGCTGGTATCATCCGTTTTAACAGAAAAAGACCTCCCTCTTATCTAGGGAAGTCTTCTCTGTAATCAAGATATCGATCCGATTTCGATTTATACGAGGACCGTTGCCCCCATCAGGTATTTATCGACCTCGCGCGCAGCCTGACGGCCTTCGTTGATCGCCCAAACGACCAAACTTTGACCGCGGCGCATATCGCCTGCGGCGAACACCTTATCGACGTTCGTCTGATATTTGCCGTAAGCCGCTTTTACGTTGGATCTTCGGTCCGTTTCCAAACCAAGCTGGTTCACGATCGTTTGCTCCGGTCCGTCGAACCCGATGGCAATCAGCGCCATTTGCGCCGGGAACACTTTTTCCGTGCCGGGAATCGGCTGGTAGATTTTGCGTCCGTTTTCGTCCACGATCCGCTCGATTTGCACGGTGTGCAGCTCCTTGAGGTTGCCGTTCTCGTCGCCGACGAATTTGGTCGTCATGATGGAAAACTCCCGAGGATCTTTGCCATATACCGCCTTGGCTTCCTCCTGTGCATAATCGAGCGTATACACGTTCGGGAACTGAGGCCACGGGTTGTTGATCGGATCGCGTTCGAGCGGGGCCATCGGATGCGTGCCGAACTGGGTTACGCTGCGGCAGCCATGGCGGAGCGCCGTCGCCACGCAGTCGGAGCCGGTATCGCCGCCGCCGATGACGATGACGTCTTTGCCTTCCGCGGAAATATACTTGCCGTCGGATAACCCGGAATCCAGCAGGCTTTTGATGGTGCCGTTCAAATAGGTCATCGCGTAATGGACGCCGTTCAGATCGCTGCCTTCG
>Ga0180220_1001242_pt1 | contig 19851 bp, 8 predicted proteins | sample eDN5th37CBELigBY_FD_151335 | JGI IMG/M metagenome (GOLD analysis project Ga0180220, IMG submission 151335) | Enriched backyard soil microbial communities from Emeryville, California, USA - eDNA 5th pass 37_C BE-Lig BY (version 2) (version 2) | ecosystem: Environmental > Terrestrial > Soil >...
TGATCGACCGGCCGACGGAACGTTTTCTCGGCACCGGCGAGGCCGCGCAAGGACCGACCGCGGCCGCTGTCGCCAATGCTATCGCTCACGCGACGGGCGAGCGGTTGCGGGATCTGCCGCTGAGTGCGGAGCGGATCAAGGCGGCTATCGGCCCCTGATCAAAGTTCCATCGCGCCGGAATGGAACTTTTCGGTCCGTACGGTGCATTACATAAGACACGGATATCGCGCCGCACTGCGAAAGAAATGTGCGGCGACGCGGCATGATAACGCCATGTTGTGGATGGATTCATCCCGCGATGCCTTGTGATCGTATTTTGCCACCGCTGCCCGTTTTCATGAAACGCAACGTCCCTACACTATAGGTGTCAGGGGACAGCTTAGATGGAACTCGTCATCAGCATGTGTCGCCGATTTCGCCGGAACTTGCCGGCACGGCCCCAACCCTATGAAGTCCAATGCCCACAGTGAAGCCGAAGCCCCATCTCTCCAGCGTCCCGGACCGCTCCGCCGACGAGGCGCAGCTGCGCGAAGCCATTCAAGCGAAGCTGCAATACGTGCTGGGCAAGAACCGGGACACCGCTTCGCATCACGATTGGTATTACGCGACGGCGCTCGCGGTGCGCGACCGCGTCATCGACATCTGGATGAAGGCGGACGAGCGCGTCGCTAAGCAGGAGAAGAAGCGCGTCTATTATCTGTCGATCGAGTTTCTGATCGGCCGGCTGCTGTTCGACACGCTCACCAATCTGCGGCTGGTCGAGCCGGCGCGCGCGGCCTTGCGCGGCCTTGGCGTCGAACTCGACGATCTGCGCCGTTGCGAGCCGGATGCCGCGCTCGGCAATGGCGGCCTCGGCCGCCTCGCCGCCTGCTTCATGGACAGCATGTCGGCGCTGACCATTCCCGCCTTCGGCTACGGCATCCGCTACGAGAACGGATTGTTCGAGCAGCGCATCGTCGACGGCTGGCAGCACGAACTGCCCGAGGACTGGCTCGCGCGCGGCAACCCGTGGGAATTCCCGCGCGCCAATGCCGAGTATTCGATCGGCTTCGGCGGCTCGGTCGAATATGTCGGCGGCGACGACGCCACCGCGCGCGCGATCTGGTATCCGGCCGAGACGGTGTTGGCTTTGCCCTACGACACGCCGGTCGCCGGCTGGCGCGGCCGCCATGTGAACGCGCTGCGGCTATGGTCCGCGCGCGTCGCCCATCCGGTGCAGCTCGCCGCCTTCAATCAGGGCGACTATGTCGGCGCCGTCGCCGCGCGCGCCCGCGCCGAAGCGATTTCGCGCGTGCTCTATCCCAACGACAGCACGCCCGAAGGCCAGGAACTGCGGCTGCGGCAGGAATTCTTCTTCACCTCCGCTTCGCTGCAGGACCTGACGCAGCGCCACATCGCGGCGTTCGGCTCGCTCGAAACGCTGCCCGACAAGGCGGCGGTGCAGCTTAACGACACGCATCCGGCCATCGCGGTGGCCGAACTCATGCGCATTCTGGTCGACGAGCACGACTTCTCCTGGGAGAAGGCCTGGTCCATCACCAAGGGCACGCTCAACTACACCAATCACACGCTGCTGCCCGAGGCGCTCGAGACCTGGACCGTCGAGCTTCTCGGCCGCCTGCTGCCGCGCCATCTGCAGATCATCTATCTCATCAACTGGCTGCATCTGCAGGAGACGACCAAGCGCGGCCTGACCGATCCGAAGTTCCTGGCTTCCGTCTCGCTCATCCAGGAGAGCGGCGAGAAGCGCGTGCGCATGGCGCACCTCGCCTTCCTCGGCTCGGCGAGCGTCAACGGCGTCTCGGCACTGCACACCGAGTTGCTGCGCAAGACGGTGTTCCACGATCTTGCGGAAACAACGCCGACCCGCCTCGTCAACAAGACCAACGGCATCACCTTCCGCCGCTGGCTGTTCGAAGCCAATCCGTCGCTGACGCAGTTGCTGGTGGAGCGGCTTGGCGAGCGCTTCCTCGACGATCCGCGCTGCCTCGAGGAAATCCGCGGCGCGTCGGACGATCCGGGCTTCGTCGAGCATTATCGCCGCGCGCGCCTGACCAACAAAGCGCGGCTTGCGACCCTCATGCAGCAGACGACCGGCGTGCGCGTCGATCCGCACGCGCTGTTCGACGTGCACATCAAGCGCATCCACGAATACAAGCGCCAGCTTCTGAACGCGCTGGAGACGATCGCCCTCTACGAGGAAATCCGGTCGAACCCGGATCGCGATCGCGTGCCGCGGGTGAAGGTCTTCGCCGGCAAGGCGGCGGCGAGCTACGATCGCGCCAAGCTCATCATCAAGCTCATCAACGACATCGCCCATGTTGTGAACAACGATCCGCTGGTGCAAGACCGGTTGAAGGTCGTCTTCATCCCGAACTACAGCGCCAGCCTCGCCGAGGTCATCGTGCCGGCGGCGGACCTGTCGGAGCAAATCTCCACCGCGGGCATGGAAGCCTCCGGCACCGGCAACATGAAGCTCGCGCTCAACGGCGCCATCACGATCGGCACCCTCGACGGCGCCAATATCGAGATCAGCGAGCAGGTCGGCATCGAGAACGTTATGATCTTCGGCATGACCGCCCCGGAGGTCGCTGAGAAGGTGCGTGCGCACTTCCCCGGCCGCGATGCCATCGAAGCCTCACCACGGCTGAAGGCGGCGCTGGCAAGCCTTGCCGGCGGCACGTTCTCGCCCGACGATCCCGGACGCTATCTGCCCATCGTCCACGCGCTCGATGACTACGACCGCTACATGGTGGCGGCCGACTTCGACGCCTATTGGGATGCGCAGCGCGCCGTCGACCATCTGTGGCAGACGCCCGCGGACTGGTGGCGCATCAGCATCCTCAACACCGCTGGCATGGCGTGGTTCTCATCCGACCGCACCATCCGCGAATACGCGCGCGACATCTGGCACGTGCCGACCGCCTAGGGCTTAGGCCCGCGGCCGGCCTGTGCGAAGGCGGCGGCTACCCGCCGCAAGCCGCCGTGCGCCGGCAGATCCTCGAGCGGGACCTTCAGCCGGCGCCGCCAGTTGGGATGCTCGTCCGTGGTGCCGGGCACGTTGATCTGCTCGATTTCGCCGATCACATCGTCGATCGCGATCACGGCGAGCATGGAGGGCGTGGCGCCAAGGAAGGCGGCGATGGCCGCCGGGTCGTCGGGTGCGTGCGCTGACGCGCGCTCGGCGAGGATCGCCCGCAGCTGCTCCTGCGCGTGCCCGCGCGACTCTTCGGTTTCGCCCGGATCGATGCCGAGGCGGCGCTTCACTTCCAGGTCGTGTGCACTCAGCCAGCCCTTGAGGCTCGGCAGGTCGTGCGTGTTGAAGGTCGCCAGCGCGTCGGGCGGATAATGCTCGGGCGGTCGGAAGCGGCCGTCGCTTTCGCGCTCGAACAGCATCACGCGATAGGTCCAGATGCCCCACTTGGCCGTGGTGTCGCGAAAGCCCTCGGGCACGGTGCCAAGGTCCTCGCCGATGACGATGCAGCGGTGACGGCAGCTCTCCTCGCCGATCACGCGTAGCAGCGGCTCGAACGGGTAGCGCACATACGTGCCGTCCTGCGCGCCCATGCCCTGCGGGATCATGAAGACGCGCTTGAGCCCCATGACGTGATCGAGCCGGATCGCCCCGGCATGGCGCATCACGGCGCCCATCAGTTGCCGCAGCGGGGCAAAGTCCTCCTGCGCCACGGTCAGGGGATTGAACGGCGCCAAGCCCCAGTCCTGCCCGGCGGGATTGAACTCGTCCGGCGGCGCGCCGACGCACACCGACGCGACCACGGCATCCTGACGGCTCCAGGCGTCGGCGCCGGCCGGATCGATGCCGACCGCGAGGTCGATATAGAGCCCGATGGCCATGCCGGCCTTGCGGGCTGCGGTCACGCAGGCGGTAAGCTGCCGGTCGGCGACCCACTGCATGAACTCTTGGAATTCGCAGGCGCCCAGATGGTCGCGGCGGAATTCCTCCAATGTCGCCCGGTCCGGGCTGCGCCACGGTTGCGGCCAGTCGCGCCAGGACGCCGGGGCGTTCATTTGCCGCAGCACCTCGAAGCAGGCGAAGCGCAGCAACGCCTCACCCTGCTCGGACCGGTAGGCCTCGAAATCGGCGCGCCGCTCATGGCCAGCCGTCTTGTTGGCGGCAGACTTGTTGCCGGTAGACTTGTTGCCGGTCGACTTGGCGAACTGCTCATAGGCGAGTTGCAGGCCGTGCAGCTTGGCGCGGGCGACGCCCTCGTAATCGATCAGCTCGCTCTCGCGCAGCTTGGGCACTTCCCGGGCGAGCCCCGCGGCTTTGAGACCGGCAAATTCCGGCACGGCCTCCACGTCGATATAGAGCGGATTGAGAAACAGGCGGCTGTTCGGCGCATAAGGGCTCGCCGCCTTGGGCCGATCGGGAAACAGGGCGTGCAGCGGGTTCAGACCGATCGCGCTCGCGCCCATTGCCCCGGCAATCTCGCAGAGCCGCGCGAGGTCGGTGAAATCGCCATAACCCCAGTTGCGCGCCGAGCGTAGGCTGTAAAGCTGCACGGCGAGCGCCCAGTGACGGCGGCCGTCGCCCTGCCAGCAGCGCATCGGATGCTCGGGCAGAGGCGGAAGCGCAACGTGCGGGGGCTCGGCGCGTCCGCCCGACAAGGCATCGATCAAACGCGTGAGGGTCTGCGTCCCCGCCGCGTGCCAAGTGCCGAAAACATCGTGATAGCCGGGCTCGATGCCCCAGGCTTCCGCCCTAGCAAGCAACTCGTTCATCTTCTTCGCTTTTCTTTTGTTCTGGCACGGGCGGCACAGCACAGAATTGCATGGAACTTTCGGCTCTTTGCCCGGTTCTTCCCGAAAGCCAGCCCAACAAGCAGGACCAATGAAACAGTTCGGATCGGAGCGTACATCCGTACGTGTGGAGCATTCGTCTTGTCATGACGCTTGGGAGGTCTCTCCCGCCGATCCGACCGGACCGCGTTTTCGCATCGAGGATATCTTCCCAAGCGTCGACAACGGCCGGTACCCCGTTAAACGCGTTGCCGGCGAATCCGTTGACGTCTGGGCGGATATTTTTCGCGAAGGGCATGATGTCCTGGCCGCGGCGCTGCTGTGGCGCGCCGAGCAGGACACGAACTGGCATCGCGAGCCGATGCGGCTGCACGGGAACGACCGCTGGCATGCGCGGTTCACCCCGCCCGTCGCCGGCTGGTACATGTTCGTTATCGAAGCCTGGACCGATCACTACGCCACCTGGCGCAAGGAGTTTCTGCTCAAGCAGCAAGCCGGCCAGGACGTCGCCCTCGCCGCCCGCGAAGGCCACGAGCTGCTGGTCGAATTCATGCCGCACGACCGCGAAGCGCGGCTGGTGGTCGAGGCCGCTGTCCGCAAATTCGCATCGAGCAAGGACCCGGCCGTGCTGCTCGACGACGTCGTCGCCGCCGCCATCGAGAAGACCGAGACCCGCCCCGACCTCACCCGCAGCCACATCGTGCCGCTGGTCGCCGAACGTGAGCGCGCCCGCGCCGGCGCCTGGTACGAGATGGTGCCGCGCAGCCAGGGCCGCGTCCCCGGGCGCCACGGCACGTTCGACGACTGCATCGCCCGCGTGCCGGAAATCGCCGCGCTCGGCTTCGACGTCCTTTATCTCACGCCGATCCATCCGATCGGCCAGACCAACCGCAAGGGCCGCAACAATTCGCTCAAGGCCCTGCCCGGCGATCCCGGCAGCTTCTACGCGGTCGGCGACAAGCACGGCGGCCATGACGCCGTCCACCCCGATCTCGGCACGATCGAGGACTTCCGCCGGCTGGTCGACGCCTGCGCCAAGCACGGCATGGAGATCGCGCTCGACTTCGCCGTGCAGTGCTCGCCCGACCATCCGTGGCTGAAGGAGCACCCGGAGTGGTTCAGCTACCGGCCGGACGGCTCGATCCGCTTTGCCGAGAACCCACCCAAGAAATACGAAGACATCGTCAACCCGGACTTCATGTGCGCCGACCGCATCGCCCTGTGGGAGGCGCTGCGCGACGTGCTGCTGTTCTGGGTCGGCCAGGGCGTGCGCATCTTCCGCGTCGACAACCCGCACACCAAGCCGCTGCCGTTCTGGGAATGGCTGATCCGCGAGATCCGCAAGCATTCGCCCGACGTGATCTTCCTGTCGGAAGCCTTCACGCGGCCGAAGGTGATGAAGTCGCTCGCCAAGCTCGGCTTCTCGCAGTCCTACACCTACTTCACCTGGCGCACGACCAAGCACGAGCTCCAGGAATATGTGAGCGAGATCACGGGCTATCCCGAGCGCGACTACTTCCGGCCGAACTTCTTCGTCACCACGCCCGACATCCTGCCGGTTCAGCTCCAGACCGGCGAGGTGTGGATGTTCAAGTCGCGCGCCGCGCTCGCCGCCACCCTCTCGGCGAACTACGGCATCTACAACGGCTACGAGCTGATCGAACACGAGCCCATTCCCGGGCGCGAGGAATACATCCACTCCGAGAAATACGAGATCAAGACGCGCGACTGGAACAAGCCGGGCAACATCAAGGACTATCTGAAGCGGCTGAACATGATCCGTCGCCGCAACCCCGCGCTCCTGCAGACGGCGGACATCCGTTTCCTGCAGGTCGACAGCGACGATGTCATCGGCTTCATCAAGGAGTCGGTCAAAGGCGACAACGCGGTCGCCTGCGCGATATCGCTCACGGGCGCGCCGCGCGAATTCTGGCTGCATTTCGGCGATCAGCAGATCGGCCCGCCCGACGACCGGCGTCCCATCCGCGCGATCGAGAACCTCGTCACCGGCGAACGGCGGATGCTGGAATGGGGCGGCACCCGCCTGCGCATCGACCCGTCCGACGACCCCGCCCTTTTATTCCGCTGCACGGCATAAGCCATCATGAACGTCGTACCGACCATCGACCTCGCGCCGAAGACGACCGAAGACGACCTTTGGTTCAAGGACGCGGTGATCTACCAGCTGCACGTCAAGGCCTTCGCCGACAGCAATGGTGACGGCGTCGGCGACTTCGCCGGGCTGACCGAGAAGCTGGATTATCTCCGCGATCTCGGCGTCACCACGCTGTGGCTGCTGCCGTTCTATCCGAGCCCCGGCCGCGACGACGGCTACGACATCGCCGATTACGGCGACATCAATCCCTCGTTCGGCACGATGCGCGACTTCCGCCGTTTCATGCTCGAGGCCAAGCGCCGCGACCTGCGCGTCATCACCGAGCTCGTCGTCAACCACACCTCGGACCAGCATCCCTGGTTCAAGCGCGCCAAGCGCAGCCCGAAGGGCTCGAGCGCCCGCAACTGGTACGTCTGGAGCGATACGGACCGCAAATACCAGGGCACGCGCATCATCTTCACCGACACCGAGAAGTCGAACTGGAGCTGGGATGCCGAAGCGCAGGCCTTCTACTGGCACCGCTTCTTCTCGCACCAGCCCGACCTGAACTTCGACAATCCGCGCGTCGTGAGCGCCGTGCAGCAGGTGATGAAGCGCTGGCTCGATGCCGGCGTCGACGGCTTCCGCCTGGATGCCGTGCCTTATCTCTGCGAGCGCGAGGGCACCAACAACGAGAACCTGCCCGAGACCCATGCGGTGCTCAAGCGCCTGCGCGCCGCGCTCGACGAGTACGCGCCGGGCAAGGTGCTGCTCGCGGAAGCCAACCAGTGGCCGGAGGACGTGCAGCAGTATTTCGGCGAAGGTGACGAGTGCCACATGGCCTATCACTTCCCGCTGATGCCGCGGATCTACATGGCCATCGCGCAGGAAGACCGCTTCCCCATCACCGACATCATGCGGCAGACGCCGGAAATCCCCGACAACTGCCAGTGGGCGATGTTCCTGCGCAATCACGACGAGCTGACGCTCGAAATGGTCACCGACGCCGAGCGCGACTATCTCTGGTCCACTTACGCGTCCGATCCCCGCGCCCGTATCAATCTCGGCATCCGCCGGCGCCTCGCGCCGCTGATGGACAACGACCGGCGCAAGATCGAACTGATGAACTCGATCCTGATGTCGATGCCCGGTACGCCGATCATCTATTACGGCGACGAGATCGGCATGGGCGACAACATCTATCTCGGCGACCGCAACGGCGTGCGCACGCCCATGCAATGGACGTCGGACCGCAACGGCGGCTTCTCGCGCTGCGACCCCGCGCAGCTCTACCTGCCCTGCATCATGGATCCCGTCTACGGCTTCTCGGCCGTCAACGTGGAGGCGCAGTCGCGCTCGCTCGCCTCGCTGCTGAACTGGATGAAGCGCCTGATCACCGTGCGCAAGTCCACCAAGGTGTTCGGACGCGGCACGCTCACTTTCATCCGCCCGAGCAACCGCGCGGTGCTGGCCTATGTGCGCCAGCTCGGCGACGAGGCGATCCTGTGCGTCGCCAACATGTCGCGCGCCGCCCAGGCGGTCGAACTCGACATGAGCCCATGGAAAGGCCGCATCCCGCAGGAAATGCTCGGGCGCACGCGCTTCCCGCGCATCGGCGAACTGCCTTATCTCGTCACGCTGCCGCCCTACGGCTTCTTCTGGTTCCATCTGCTCAACGAAGAAGAGAACGAGCCGGAGAATGTCCTGCCGCGCGAAATCACGACGCTGGTGCTCGGCCCCAGCTGGGAGAGCGCGGTGTACGGCTGGACGCGCCGCACCTTCGAGGTGGACGTGCTCCCCGCCTTCCTGCCGGAGCGGCGCTGGTTCGCCGACAAAGGCGCGCAGCTCACCGACACCAAGGTCACGGCGGCGGTTACGATCGACAATGGCGAAGACCGCTTCGCCATGCTGCTCATCGATGCCCAAACGGAAAGCGGCGTCAGCCGATACTTCCTGCCGCTGACGATCCGCTGGACGCGCTACACCGCCGTCGATCGCGGGCCGGCCAGCGTGCTCGCCGCCGTGCGCCGCGGCTCGCGCGAAGGCACGTTGCTGGACGCCTGCATCGAGCCCGAATTCGTGCAGAGCGTGCTCGCCAATATCCGCGACAGCGCCGATGTCGGCCAGGACCACGCGCACGTCGAGTTCCGGCCGACCGAAGCCTTCAAGGCCATGCCGGCGCCCGAGGTGAAGACCGTCAGCGGCGGCGACCGCGAGCAGACCAACACGTCGGTCATCGTCGACAACCAGTACGTCGTCAAATTCCTGCGCCGTGTCACGCCCGGCATCCATCCTGAAATCGAAATGGGCCGGTTCCTGGCGGACGTCGCGCAATTCCAGAACGCGCCGGCTCTGCTCGGCACCGTCGAGATCGTCGAAGGCGAGAACCGCAGCGCGCTCGCGGTCGTTCACGAATACATCAACAATCAGGGGGACGCCTGGAGCGTCGTCAGTTCGTCGCTCGACCGTCTCGTCGACGAGCAGCGCCTGCTGCCGACCGAGGCGGTTGCCGAGAATGCCGACACCGGCTTCCTGCTGCAGCGCATGCGGCAGATGGGTAAGCGGACCGCCGAACTGCACATCGCGCTCGGCAGCTATCCGGACGACCCGACCTTCGCGCCCGAACCGATCACCTCCGAGGATGTCGCGCGCTGGACCGACGGCATGGCGAGCCGCGCCAAGGACTTGTTCGTCCAACTCGAACAGGCGCGGGGGCTGCCGGAGAGCGCGCTGCCGCTCGCGCAGCGTCTGCTCGATCGCCGCGACGCGATCCTCACTTATATCGAGGCGGGGCGGAATGCGCGCATCGACGGCATGAGGATCCGCCACCATGGCGATTTCCACCTCGGCCAGATCCTGCTCGCCAAGGAGGATGCCTTCATCCTCGACTTCGAAGGCGAGCCACGCCGCACGCTCGAGGAGCGCCGCCGCAAAGCGCCGCCGGCGCGCGACGTCGCCGGCTTCCTGCGCTCGGTCGACTACGCGGTGTCGGCCGCCATCGAGCGCGAGCCCAACCTGAGCGTGGAAGAGCATTCGACGCTCACCCGCCACGTCCGGGCCTGGGGCGAACAGTTCGCCACCGCTTATTGGGAGGCCTATCGCGAGACCATTGCCGGCACCGGCCTGTGGCCCGCCGAGGAGGACCAGGTCACCGAGTTGCTCGACGCCTTCCTGCTGGAAAAGGCCCTCTACGAAATCGAGTACGAGCTCAACAACCGGCCTGCGTGGTCGCACATTCCGCTGGATGCGACCGTGCGACTTCTGCGGCAGCATGGGGTCATTCCATGACGCAATTGTCACCCATCGCGCGGCAGGTGATTGCCGGCCGTCACTCCGACCCTTTTCACTATCTCGGCCCGCACACCGAGAACGACCGCACGCTTGTGCGCGTGTTCCTCCCCGAGGCGACGCAGGTCGTCGCCATCGGCGAGCGCGAGGAGCACGAGCTCGCTTGCCTCGACCCGGCCGGCCTGTTCGAGGGTCCGCTCGACAATCCGAGCTATTACCGGCTGCGGGCGCGTTACGGCGACAATGCCGTTGAACTCGAAGACCCCTACCGCTTTCCGCCGATACTGTCGGACTTCGACCTTTATCTGCTCGGCGAGGGCAACCACCTGCGCCTCTATGACAAGCTGGGCGCCCACCCGATGACGCTCGAGGGCGTCGAGGGCGTCGGCTTCGCCGTCTGGGCGCCCAACGCGCAGCGCGTCAGCGTCGTCGGCGACTTCAATCTTTGGGATGGGCGCCGGCACGCGATGCGCGTGCGCGGCAACGGCTATTGGGAGATTTTCATCCCTGGCGTGAAGCCCGACGCGAAGTACAAATATGAGATCGTCACCCGCTCCGGCGCGCTGCTGCCGCTGAAGGCCGATCCTGTCGCCTTCGCCGCCGAGATGCGCCCGGCGACCGCCTCCGTCGTGGTCGATGCGACGACGCTGCCCAAGCCCTCCCCCTGCCGGGAGAACGTCAACGCGCTCGACCAACCGATGTCGATCTACGAAGTCCACCTCGGCTCCTGGCGGCGCAAGGGTCCGCAGGCCGAATGGCTGACCTATCGCGACCTCGCGGAACAACTGCCTGCTTATGTCGCCGACATGGGCTTCACCCATGTCGAGCTGCTGCCGGTGATGGAGCATCCCTTCGACGGCTCATGGGGCTATCAGCCGACCGGGCTGTACGCGCCGACCAGCCGCTTCGGCACGCCCGCCGATTTCGTCGCCTTGATCGATGCGCTGCACCGCGCCGGTATCGGCGTCCTGCTCGATTGGGTGCCGGGCCACTTCCCGGACGATCCGCACGGCCTCGCCCGCTTCGACGGCACCGGCCTTTACGAACACGAGGATCCGCGCCAGGGCCGCCATCTCGACTGGGGCACGATGATCTACAACTACGGCCGCGTCGAGGTGACCAACTTCCTCATCTCCAACGCGCTGTTCTGGCTCGAGCGCTATGGCATCGACGGCCTGCGCGTCGATGCCGTCGCCTCGATGCTCTACCTCGATTACAGCCGGCCGGAAGGCGGCTGGGTCGCCAACAAATACGGCGGCCGCGAGAACATCGACGCCATCGCCTTCCTGCGCCGGACCAACACCGAGCTGTTCAAGGAATTCCCGCACGGCACCACCGCGGCGGAGGAATCGACCGCCTGGCCGATGGTGTCACGGCCGGTCGACTGGGGCGGGCTCGGCTTCGGCTACAAGTGGAACATGGGCTGGATGCACGACACCTTGGAGTACATCTCCAAGGACCCGGTCCATCGCCGCCATCACCACGGCAACATTCTATTCGGCCTGCATTACGCCTTCTCGGAAAACTTCATCCTGCCGCTGTCGCACGACGAGGTCGTGCACGGGAAGCGCTCGATCCTCGGCCGCATGCCGGGCGACGAATGGCAGCGCTTCGCCAACCTGCGCGCCTATTACGCCTTCATGTTCGGCCATCCGGGCAAGAAGCTGATGTTCATGGGCTGCGAATTCGGCCAGGACACCGAGTGGAACCACGACGTCAGCCTGCCCTGGCACCTCACCGAGCAGCCGCGCCACGCGGGCGTGCAGAACCTGATCCGCGATCTCAACCGGCTCTACCGCAACACGCCGGCGCTGCATGCGCTCGACTGCGCGCCGGAAGGCTTCGAGTGGCTGGTCGCGGACGATGCCAACAACTCGACTTACGCCTGGCTGCGCAAGGGCAAGAACCCGCAGGAGCGCTGCGTCGTGGTGATCAACTTCACGCCGCAGGTGCTGCACGATTACCGCGTGCGGGTGCCCTTCGCCGGCACCTGGCGCGAAGTGCTCAATTCGGATGCAGGGGTCTACGGCGGCAGCAATGTTGGGAACGCCGGAGCGGTCTCCACAGTTGTGACACGCGATAGCCCGGAGCTGCACATTGTCGTCCCACCGCTTGCTGCCGTCTTTCTCGTTCCTGAGATCCAGTAGCCAGTCCTCGGCCGGCTCGCCGCATCCGCTTGGCGCCACCTGGGACGGGCGCGGCACCAACTTCGCGCTGTTTTCCGCCAACGCGACGAAGGTGGAGCTGTGCCTGTTCGACCGCGAGGGCAAACGCGAGCTGCAGCGGATCGCGATGCCGGAGCGGACCGACGACGTCTGGCACATCTATCTGTCGCATGTCACGCCGGGCCAGCTCTACGGCTATCGCGTGCACGGCCCTTACGCGCCCGAAGCCGGCCACCGCTTCAACTGCAACAAGCTTCTCATCGACCCGTACAGCAAGCGGCTCGGCGGCCAGTTCACCTGGACCGACGCGCATTTCGGCTATCGCACCGGCAGCAAGCAGGCCGACCTGTCGTTCGACAAGCGCGACAACGCCCGCCACATGTACAAGTCCGTGGTGGTCGAGACCGCGCATAGCTGGGCGCACAGCCGGCGGCCGAACACGCCTTGGGAAGACACCATCATCTACGAGGCCCACACCAAGGGTCTGACGCAGACGCGCAGCGATATTCCGGAGCACTTGCGCGGCACGTTCCGCGGCCTCTCCGAGCCGGGCCTGATCGCGCACCTGCGCCGGCTCGGCGTCACGGCGATCGAGCTTCTGCCGATCCACGCCTTTCTCGACGACCGCTATCTTCTCGATCGCAAGCTGCGTAACTACTGGGGCTACAACACGCTCAGCTTCTTCGCGCCGGAAGCGCGTTACGCGCGCGGCGACGTCATCGACGATTTCCGCGGCACCGTCGCCGCCCTGCACGACGCCGGCATCGAGGTGATCCTCGACGTCGTCTACAATCACACCTGCGAAGGCAACCAGCTCGGGCCGACCTTGTGTTATCGCGGCATCGATAACGCATCCTATTACTGGCTGATGCCAGACGAGCCGCGCTATTACGACGACTTCACCGGCACCGGCAATTCGGTGAAGCTCGCGCATCCGCGTGTGCTGCAGATGGTGATGGACTCGCTCCGCTTCTGGGTCGAGACCTTCCACGTCGACGGTTTCCGCTTCGACCTCGCCTCGACGCTCGGCCGCGGCCCGGCCTTCGACCGCAACGCACCGTTCTTCGCCGCGGTCCAGCAGGACCCCGTGCTGGCGAATGTGAAGATGATCGCCGAGCCTTGGGACATCGGTCTCGGCGGCTATCAGGTCGGCGGATTCCCCACAGGCTGGTCGGAATGGAACGACGTTTATCGAAAAACGGTGAGGCGGTTCTGGCGCGGCGAAGGCAACCTGATCGGCGATGTCGCGCATGCGATGACCGGCTCGGCCGCGCAATTCCAGCACGACGGCCGCGGCCCGCGCTCCAGCATCAACCACGTCACGGTGCATGACGGCTTCACGCTCGCCGATCTCTACAGCTACGACCAGAAGCACAACGAAGCCAACGGCGAGGACAACCGCGATGGCTCCGACGACAACGTAAGCACCAATTGCGGCGTCGAGGGCGCGACCGACGATCCCGAAATCCTCGCTTTACGCCGCCGCCTGCGCGCCAACCAGCTCGCGACCTTGTTCCTCGCCCAGGGCGTGCCGCTGATGCTGGCGGGCGACGAGGTCGGCAACAGCCAGCACGGCAACAACAACACCTATTGCCAGGACGACGACATCGGCTGGGTCGACTGGTCGAAGACCAAGACCGAAGACGACATGACCGATCTCGTCGGGCGGCTGACGCAGATGCGCCAGCGCTTCCCCCAGCTCAAGCCGCACCGCTGGCTCGAGGGCAAGCGGGCCGACGGCAGCTACGACGTGAAATGGCTGACGCCGAGCGGCGTCGAGATGACCGAGCAGGACTGGAGCTTTCCGGACGGCCGCTTCGTCGCCTACGTGCTCGCCCCCGTGACGGAAGACGGCGAGCCGCTGTTCATCGCGCTCAACGGCGCCGCCGAGACCGTCGACATCACCTTTCCGGAATGGCCCGGCGTCGCGCGCTGGCAATGCCTGATCGACACCTCGAACGGCCACGTGGACGAACCGATGGGCAAACCCGGCGAGCAATGGGTCGCGCAGGCCCGCACCGTCCTCGCCTTCGCGGGCATCCCGTCATGAGGCATCCGCAGTTCGGGCCGCTGATCGACGCGAGCGGCGTCACCTTCCGTCTGTGGGCGCCGGCCGCGCGCACCGTGAGCCTCGTGCTCGACAAACCGTTCGAGATGGAGCGCCAGGGCGAGTGGTTCACATTGCACAGGCCGGACGCCAGCCCCGGCACGCGCTACAGCTTCAAGATCGACGGCGAGTTGGACATCCCCGACCCGGCCTCGCACTTCCAGCCGGACGACGTTCACGGCGCCAGCGAACTGATCGACCACCGCTACGAATGGCGCTGCGCCGGCTGGAAAGGCCGGCCCTGGCAGGACGCGGTGTTCTCAGAGGTGCATGTCGGCACCTTCACCGAGCAGGGCACGTTCCGCGCCGCCATTGCCAAGCTCGACCACCTCGTCGAGACGGGCATCACCGCGCTCGAGCTGATGCCGCTGGCCGATTTCCCCGGCCGCTGGAACTGGGGCTATGACGGCGTCCTGCCCTTTGCGCCGGATGCCGCTTACGGCCGGCCGGATGATCTCAAGGCGCTGATCGACGCCGCGCATGCGCGCGGGCTCATGGTCTTCCTCGACGTCGTCTACAATCACTTCGGGCCGGAAGGAAACTATCTCCACCGTATCGCGCCCGATTTCTTCTGCGACGCGCACACGCCGTGGGGCGGCGCCATCAATTACGAGCGGCCGGAGGTGCGCGCCTTCGCGATCGAGAACGCGCTGCACTGGCTCGACCATTACCGCTTCGACGGCCTGCGGCTCGACGCGGTGCATGCCATCGTCACACCCGGCGAGCCGAGCGTGCTGCACGACCTCAGCGCCGCCGTTGGCGCGTTGGCGGCAGGGACCGGCCGGCACATTCATCTGGTGCTGGAGAACGACGATAATATCGCGCGCTTTCTGGCGCCGCAGGAAGACCCGCCGGCCGGGCGCTATCGCGCGCAATGGAACGACGATTACCACCACGCCTGGCACGTTCTGCTGACGCGCGAGGAGCAGGGCTATTATCGCGACTACCGCGAGGCCGAGCGCCATGCCGAGCGCGTCCTTGCCGAGGGCTTTGCCTATCAGGGCGATCCCTCGCCCCACCGTGAGGGCAAACCGCGCGGCGAGCCGAGCCGCGATCTGCCGCGCGGCGCCTTCGTCAACTTCATCCAGAACCACGACCAGATCGGCAACCGCCCGCTCGGCGAAAGGCTGACGACGCTCGCCAAGGCGGCGCCCTTGGAAGCCGCCCTGGCCGTTCTCCTGCTGCAACCCTCACCGCCCCTCTTGTTCATGGGCGAGGAGTGGGGCGCGACCGAGCCCTTCCCGTTCTTCTGCGACTTCAAAGGCGATCTCGCCGAAGCCGTGCGTCAAGGCCGCAAACGCGAATTCGCCGAAGCCTATGCCAAGCACGGCGATGAAATTCCCGATCCGCTGGCGGCCGAGACCTACCGGCTGGCCAAGCTCGACTGGCAAGCGCTGACGCATCCGGCGCACGCTGAGCGGCTCGCCCTCACGCGCGCGCTGCTCGATGCCCGCCGCAAGCATGTGGCGCCGCTTTTGCCGGCGATGACGGGCGGCGGCCTAGCCCGCCACTTCGGCCCGGTGCTGACCGCGCAGTGGACGGCCGGCGACAGGACGCTGGCGCTGCTCGCAAACCTCTCCGATACGGCACAGGCCTGCCCGGACATTCCCTGGGGCGACACCATCTGGGGCGGCACGCCCTCCGCGCAATTGTCGCCATGGTCGGTGCACGCGGCGGTCGGAGACCGGTGATGATCCCGACCGTGCCGCTCGCCACCTATCGGCTGCAGTTCACCAAGGACTTCGGCTTCGATCGGGCTGCGGCGCTCGCGCCTTATCTCAAGAACCTCGGCGTCAGCCATCTCTATGCCTCGCCGTTCCTGAAAGCCCGCCCCGGCAGCACGCACGGCTACGACATCGTCGACCACGACCGGATCAATCCGGAACTCGGCGGCGAGGAAGCCTTTCTGCGCATGAGCGACGCGCTCAAGGCGCAAGGGCTCGGCCTGATCCTCGACTTCGTGCCCAACCATATGGGCGTCGGCCAGGCGGACAACGCCTGGTGGCTCGACGTGCTGGAATGGGGCCAGAAGTCGCCTTACGCCGGCGCCTTCGACATCGATTGGGACGCGCTGCCGCACCGCCGGCATCCCGGCGTGCTGCTGCCGATCCTCGGCCGTCCCTATGGCGACGCGCTCCAGGCCGGCGAAATCGAGCTCAAGTACGATGCCGAGACCGGCAGCTTCGCCGCCTGGTACTTCACCCACAAGCTGCCGATCAATCCGCAGCGCTACAGCGAAATGCTGCGCACGATCGTCAATGCCGCTGCGGCCGCCGACGACCCCGCCGGGCACGAACTGATCGCGCTCGCGCACGAATACCGCAACCCGAACCATCCCGCCTATCGCGACGCCGCGGCGCTGAAGCAGAAGCTCGCCGGCATCGCCGGCGCCGCCGCCGTGATCGAGCGCGGCCTGTCGGCCTATCGGGGCGAAGCCGGCGCCGGCGCATTGCATCGCCTGCTCGAACGCCAGCATTACCGGCTGGCTTACTGGCGCGTTGCTTTCTCGGGCGTGAACTATCGGCGGTTCTTCGACATCAGCGATCTTGCGGGACTGCGGGTCGAGGACATCAAGACCTTCCGCGGCATCCATCCCTTGGTGATGCGGCTGATCGCGCAGGACCGCCTGCAGGGCCTGCGCCTCGATCACATCGACGGACTGCGTGACCCGGCGCAATATACGCGCCGGCTGAACCAGCTCGTGCGCAAGGTCCGCCGCGAGGCCGGCCTGTCGCCGGCCTTCTACATCATCGTCGAGAAGATCCTCGCGGATGGCGAGCCGATGCCCAACCTGCCGGGCGTCGCCGGCACCACCGGATACGAATGGCTCAACACCATCTCCCGCGTCCTGGTCGACGACAAAGGCCTGCAGCCGCTCGAACGGACGTGGCGCGCCTTCACCGGTCAGCAGGACAGCTTCGACGAGATGCTCGACGCCGCCAAGCGGCGCGTCATCCTGACCATGCTGGCGAGCGAGTTCAGCGTGCTCTCGCGCGCGCTCGCGCGCATCGCCGCCGGCCACCTGAGCACGCGCGACTACACGATCGACCGCTTGAGCCTGGCGCTCCAGCTCTATGTGCGAGAGTTTCCCGTCTACCGCACTTATGAAACCGCGGCCGGCGCCAGCGCGCACGACCGCGCCATCATCGACGCCACGATCGCCCGCGCGCGGGCCCGCTGGGAGGGTCCCGACCCGCAGATCTTCGACTTCCTGCGCGACGCCATCACGCTCGACCTCACCGCCCATGGCGGCTACAGCGCGCCGCGTCTGCGCAATTTCGCATTGAAGCTGCAGCAGTTCACCGGGCCGCTGATGGCCAAGGCGCTGGAGGACACGACCTTCTATCGTCACCACCGGCTGCTCGCGCTCAACGAGGTCGGCGGCGATCCGGTCGCGCCGGGACTGAGCCTCGCCGAGTTCCATCGCCGGCAGGAAAAGCGGATCGAGACCCAGGACCACGGCCTCACCGCCACCGCGACGCACGACACCAAGCGCGGCGAGGACGCGCGCGCCCGTCTCCTCGCCCTCTCCGAGATGCCGGAGGAATGGGACACCGCCGTCACCGACTGGGCGAGGCGCAACAACGCGCTCGTGCAGCACATCGAAGGCCGGCGGCGGCCGAGCAAGGCGCACGAATACATGCTCTACCAGGCGCTGCTCGGCGCCTGGCCCGGCGAGCCGTCGCCCGCTTTCGTCGATCGTATGCAGGCCTATGTTTTGAAGGCCGCCCGCGAGGGCAAGGAAGAAACGAGTTGGACCAATCCGAGCGAGGATTACGAAAAGGCGCTCGCGGACTTCGTCACGCGCCTGCTCGACCCCAAGGTCTCGCAGGACTTTCTCACCGCGTTCAACGCCTTCGCCGAACGGGTCGCCCTTCTCGGCGCGCTCAACGGGCTGTCGCAACTGGCGCTGAAAGCGCTGCTGCCTGGCGTGCCGGACTTCTATCAGGGCACGGAGATGTGGGACCTGTCCCTGGTCGATCCGGACAACCGCCGGCCGGTCGACTTCGCGGCTCGGGAGAATTATCTCGCCGGCCCGTCGGCCGACTGGACAGCGATTGCGTCGCAGTGGCGTGACGGCCGCATCAAGCTCGCGCTCACGCATGCTCTGCTGCATTTGCGCGCCGCGCACGCCGGCCTTTTCGAGAATGGAACCTACGAGCCGCTCAACGTCAGCGGCCCTGACGCCGAGCATGTCATCGCCTTCCGCTGGAAGCGAAACCGTCAGGAACTGATCGCCGCGATCGGCCGGCACTTCGCGCCGCTGACGGATGGCGGGCGCCGATGGCCCGACAAATGGAACTTCCGCGTCGAAGGCATCGACGGCGCATATGCGCGTGCGCTCGGCAGCGGCGGCCGCGTCGAAGCCGCAAGCATTGCGGAACTTTTCACGACGCTGCCTCTAACAGTGCTTGTTCGCACATAAATCAAGCACTCACGGCAGAACTCACGCCGACACGAATCGTGAATCGTTACTCCTGTAACGGAACCTCTCGCATGAATACCCGTTAATCCAACGTGCCGCACGGCACAATGATGGAACGTGGGGGAGTGCAGTACGTGGACATCATCGTTTCCAATCGGGTTGCCAAAGTAACGCCCGGTGGACCTATGATGGGGGGTCTTGCATCCGCTCTACTGCCGGCCGTGAGGAAATCGGGCGTCGTCTGGTTCGGCTCGAGCGGTAATGTTCGCAAAACAGTTCCGGGCGCGCCGCCTCTGGTGCAAGTCGAGTCTTACGGACGCGGCACCATCGCGACGGTCGATCTGCCGGAGCAGCATTACGCCGGGTTCTACGAAGGTTACGCCAACTCCGCGCTGTGGCCGCTGCTGCATTCGCGGGCCGACCTTTCTTGCGCCACCGAAAACGACTTCAACTGCTATCGCGAAGTGAATGCCTATATGGCGCGCACGCTGGCCGCGTTCGGCGGCGAGAACGCGACGTTCTGGATCCACGATTATCACTTCCTGCTCCTGGCGCGCGATCTGCGTGCGCTCGGCGTCACCAAGGAGATCGGTTTCTTCCTGCATACGCCATGGGCGCATCGCCGCATCATGGCGCGCCTGCCGCAGATCCGCGAGATCGTGGATGCGATGCTGTCTTATAATCTCATCGGCTTCCAGACGGACCACGATCGCGACAACTTCGCGGAGCTGCTGCGCCACGATCTGCAGATTCCCGGCCAGGGCCTCACCTTCAAGACCCGGCATGGCACCTGCCGTCTCGGCACGTTCCCGATCGGTATCGATGCCGAGGCGTTCGCCGACAGCGCGCATAAGGCGGTCAACGACGACGACGTGCGGCGGCTTCGCCAGAGCGTCGCCGGCTCTGCGCTCGTCATCGGCGTCGACCGCGTCGACTATTCGAAGGGTTTGGTGCCGCGCGTCCAGGCGTTCGATCGTTTGCTCACTAAGCATCCCGATCTCAAGCGGCG
>Ga0180220_1001244_pt1 | contig 19810 bp, 18 predicted proteins | sample eDN5th37CBELigBY_FD_151335 | JGI IMG/M metagenome (GOLD analysis project Ga0180220, IMG submission 151335) | Enriched backyard soil microbial communities from Emeryville, California, USA - eDNA 5th pass 37_C BE-Lig BY (version 2) (version 2) | ecosystem: Environmental > Terrestrial > Soil >...
AATGTCGGGCAGGGTGCGGTTGCCCAGCAGCACCATGATCTCGCCGACGCGCATCTCGTATTCGGCCACCACCGTGCCGTGGATCTTGATCTGATAGCTCTTGGGCGGAATGGCGAAGTCGTCGGTCAGCCGCACTTCGGGCACCACGAAGCCGTATTGCTGCGCGAACTTCTTGCGCATCTTGCCCATGCGGAAGGCGAGTTCCTGATGCGAGGTGAGCAGCCGCGTCGAAAGCTGCTTGCCGATAAGCAGCTCGATCTCGGCGGTGGCGAGGGAGGCCTTGACCGAGTTCTTTTCCTCGTCGGCCTTGGCGGCGGCCTCGGTCCTGCGGGCGTCCTCCTCGGCGGCCTCTTCGCGCTTCTGGCGCATCGGGATGACGTAGCCGAGCCCGGCCATGGCGCAGGCCAGCACCAGGAAGGGGAACAGCGGCAGGCCGGGCATCAGGCCGAGCAGGGCCAGCAGCGAGGCGGCGACATAGAGCGCGCGCGGGTAGGCGCCGAGCTGGCCGAACACGGCCTGGTTGGCCGAGCCGCGCGTGCCGCCCTTGGAGACCAGCAGGCCGGCGGCCAGCGAGACGATCAGCGCCGGAATCTGGGTGACGAGGCCGTCGCCGACCGAAAGCTTGATGAACACGTCGGCGGCCTCGCCCATGCTCATGCCGTGGCGCAGATAGCCGATGGCGATGCCGCCGACGATGTTGATGGCGGTGATGATGAGGCCGGCGATGGCGTCGCCGCGCACGAATTTCGACGCGCCGTCCATGGAGCCGAAGAAGGAGGATTCCTCTTCCAGTTCGCGCCGGCGCAGCTGCGCGGTCTTGTCGTCGATGGTGCCGGCGGAAAGGTCTGCGTCGATCGACATCTGCTTGCCGGGAATGGCGTCGAGGGTGAAGCGCGCGCCGACCTCGGCGATACGCGTCGCGCCCTTGGTGATGACGATGAAGTTCACCACGATCAGGATCAGGAACACGATCAGGCCGATGACGAAGTCGCTCGACATGACGAGCCTGGAAAAGCCCGAGATGACGTGGCCCGCCGCATGCGTCCCTTCGTTGCCGTGCGAGAGGATGACGCGCGTCGTGGCGATGTTGAGCGACAGGCGCAGCATCGTGGCGATCAGCAGGATGGTCGGGAACGAGGAGAAGTCGAGCGGGCGCTGAATCCACAGCGCGACCATGAGGATCAGCACCGACAGCGCGATGGAAAAGGCCAGCCCCATGTCGATCAGGAAGGCGGGAATCGGCAGGAACAGCACCGCGAGAATGACGACGATGCCCAGCGCGAAGAAGATGTCGCGGCTGTTCTTGCCGGCGCTGCCGGATATCGCTGTTTCTGCCAGGGCCACCTGCTTCTCCACATTCCATGCCCGCCGGCGCGCAGTTCGGGCGCTGCAACCTTAGAAGGCGAAGCTTGTGCGAGAATGGGAGGGCGAAGGTGGAAACCGCCCCGCCGGTCCGCTATAGACCGCGCCTTTGCGATGGAAAGCACAGGAGGCGTCATGAACGGGCAGGATGACAAGGATCATTGGACGCGGGTGGCGGCGGACTGGATCCGCTGGGCGCGGGCGCCGGGGCATGACGCGTTCTGGGCCTATCGCGATGCGCTGCTGGCGTTCATCGGCAGCGGCACAGGCGATGTGCTCGACGTGGGCTGCGGTGAGGGCAGGGTGTCGCGCGAATTGAAGGCGCTCGGCTATCGGGTGACCGCCCTCGATCCGGTGGCCGAGATGATCGAGGCTGCCCGGCAGGCGGATTCGGCCGACGCCTATGTGGTGGCCGGCGGCGATGCGATACCGTTCGAGGACGGGCGTTTCGACAAGGCCGTCGCCTACAATGTGCTGATGGACGTGCAGGACGTGCCGGCCACGGTGAAGGAAATCCGCCGCGTGCTGAAGCCGGGCGGCGAGCTGATCGTTTCGCTGGTGCATCCCTTCCGCGATCGTGGCCGCTTCGCGGGCCCCGAACTGGACGCCCCGTTCATGCTGGAAGGCAGCTATTTCGGCATCGAGCGCTTCGAGGGCATGGAAGAGCGGGATGGGTTGCGCATGGATTTCGCGGGCTGGTCGCAGCCGCTCGAATCCTATGCGGCGGCGCTCGAAGATGCCGGGCTGGCCATCACGGCGCTGCGGGAGCCGTTGCCGGCGCCGGAGACTGCGGGCCTTCAGCGCTACAATCGCATCCCGCTGTTTCTCTGGCTCAAGGCCCGGCCGCTGGCAGGCTGACGCAAGGGGCATTCCCGGACGGCACGGTCAGTGCAGGTCGATCGGACCCTTGGGTGTGACGATGGCCTGCTGTGCGCTGGTCTGGCGCTCGATCATGCGGCGCACCCGCGGCCGTTCCGAGCCGCTGTGCAGCGCCCGGATGCGCTCGGAGATTTCCGCATCGGCAAAGGTGGCGCGGGTGTTGTGGCGCACATATTCCAGCCAGGTGGGCGTGTGGTAGCTCTCGATCCAGATGTCGGGGTTCTCGAGATCGCGCGCCAGCGTCCAGTTGCGCGCGCCGTCGCGGCGGCGGATGCGGCCGCGCTCGGCCATCAGTTCGATGAATTCGGGCAGGTCCTTCTCCCTGATGACATATTCGATCAGGATGGCGATGGGGCCGCTGCGCGGTTTCAGGTCGAGCGACAGGAGCGGCTCGGTCCAGCGGTTGAGCGGATCGAGGTTCATCGTCGTCAGTTGCGGCAACGGCACGGCGAAGCCGAGGGCGCCGCCGACCAGCATGGAGATGGAGGAGGCGATGAGCGCCGCTTCGACGCCATGCGCTTCGGCCACCACGCCCCATACCCAGCTTCCAAGCGCGATGCCGCCGAAGGTCGATGTCTGGTAGATGGAAAGCGCCCGCCCCACCACCCAGCGCGGGGTAGACATTTGCACCGTGATGTTGAAATGCGACAGCGCCAGCACCCAGCAGGCACCGCCGATCAGCAGGCCCGCGGCGGTAAGCCAGGCATTGGAACTGAGGGCCGCGGTCAGCGCGCAGATCGAGAAGCCGATGAAGGCACAGCGCACCATCACCTCGCTGGCGAGCATCTGGCGCAGCCGGCCGCTGAGCAGCGCGCCGACCACCGCGCCGAGGCCGAAGGCCCCCAGCATGATGCCGTAGGTGAGCGGACCACCCCTGACCAGATCGCGTGCGACCAGCGGCAGCAGCGCCAGGATCGAGCCGCTGGTGAAGCCGAATACGGACGACCGCAACAGGACCTTGCCGATATTGGGCGACATGGCGACGTAGCGGATGCCGGCGCCCATCGCCGCTCCCAACGTCTCGCGCGGCAGCTTGGAGGCCGTGAGGTTCGGCTGCCAGCGAGACAGGACGGTGAGCAGCGCCACATAGCTGGCGGCATTGACGGCGAAGGCGGCGGCGGCACCGGCCGCCGCGACGATGATGCCGCCGATGGCCGGGCCTACCGAGCGGGTCAGGTTGAAGCCCATCGAATTCAGCGCCACGGCCGCCGGCAGGTCCTCGCGCGGCACCATGTCTCCCACCGATGCCTGCCATGAGGGATTGTTGAGGGCGGTGCCGCAGCCGATCATGAAGGTGAAGGACAGGAGCAGCCAGGGTGTAATGAGGCCCTGGTAGGCGAAAATGGTGAGCAGCACCGACACGAGCAGCATGAGGCCCTGCGCCACAAGCATCACCTTGCGGCGGTCGAAACTGTCGGCAATGGCCCCGGAGACGAGCGAGAACAGCATGATCGGCAGTGCCGTCGAGGCCTGGACCAGCGCCACCATGTTGGAGGAGGTGGTGATGGAGGTCATCAGCCATGCCGCGCCGACGCTCTGGATCAGCCCGCCGAAATTGGAGGCGAGGCTGGCTGTCCAAACTGCGCGGAAAATACCGTGCCGGAAAGGGGCGAGGGTCGAGCTCTTATGCGTGCCGTTTTCGTCGTCGATCAAGCGTCTCGTTCCGCCATTGGCGGACCTCTTCAATCCGGATTGTTCGTCGCCAATATGGAGCGGGGCCCGGTTCGGAGAAGGCCTGTGCCTAACAAGGATGCGTCGCGCCGCGCTGTCAAGTGCCGGGGCAGGTGGTGGCGGACGTGGACCGGTGCAGGGGGCGGAACTGGTCTAGAAACCGTTTTCGACGCGCTCGAAGATGACGTTGGCGAAGGCGGAAATCTGGCTGCCGACAAAGGGACCGGACAGCGCCACCACCAGCATGATGGCGACGATCTTGGGCACGAAGGTGAGGGTGATTTCCTGGATCTGGGTCAGGGCCTGCACCAGGGCGATGCCGATGCCGACGATCATGGCGACCAACACCACGGGCGCGGAGGCGACGAGCACCGTCCACACCGCATATTGCATGATGTCGAGCGCATCGGCTTCGTTCATGGCTTCAGCCCGGTCCTCCGCTCCGGGGCTCGCATGCCCCAGGCGTTCCTACGCCGGCGTTTCTCCGGTTTCCCCGTCCGAATTGCCGGCCGGCGGCGCGCTGATGCTGACGCCGGGGCCGATGAGCACCTGGGTCCCGTCCTCCAGGATGCCGACCATGCCGTCGGAGAAGATGCGCACCTCCTTGACGATACCGGAAACCTCGCCGTCGAGGGAGCTGATATGATGGCCGATCAGGTCGGTGGCCTGTGACAGGCTGGATGCCTGCAGGATCTGGTCCAGCTTGGTGTTGGCCTGCATGGACTGCTCCACCTGCGAGAAAGTGGCGAGCTGGGCCACATACTGGGTGGAATCCATCGGCTGGGTGGGGTCCTGGTTCTTCATCTGGGCGATCAGCAGCCGCAGGAAGGAATTGTAGTCCACCATGGCCTTGGACCGGGCGGAGGAAGCCTGGTTGGCGCCATTGGGGATGGAGGTGGTCATGTCGACGTTCATGGTCATCAGGCTCCCACGGCTATCGGTTCGCGCTCGTGCAACTCCCGGTCGCGGCCGCCCCGCAGGGCGGCCTCCTCGATCGGATAGAGGGCGCGGATGGCTTTCAGCGCGCCATAGACATCGCCTTCGCCGACCATGCGGTCGACCTGCTTGAGGCTGGCAAGGATCTGCTCGTCCTTGAAGCTGGCCAGGAGCAGCGGCAGCGATTTGCGGAACATGTCGCGGGCATCCGGCGCGCCTTGCGGGTTCATCAGCATCACCTGCAGTATGAAATAGAGCTGGCGCAGCGGCGTGCTGGCGTCCTCCGGCTGGAGCACGTGGTTTTCCAGCAGGAACTGGACATCGTTCATCAATTCGATCGTGACCTTGCGGTCCGGGCGGATGACGGCGCCGTTGATGTAGATCTTCTCGTTCGCCTTCAGGGAGAGCTTGAGGGTGCTCTTCATTGGATGCCGTCCCGGATGATCTGAGAGATTTCGATGATGCCCTGGAAATCGGTCGTCCGGCCCTGGCGGATGTCCTCGGCCTCGCGCAGCACCCACAGGCCGATCGAGATGAGGTTGGCGCGCAGTTCCTTCGGCAGGGCGTTGTCGCTGGAGCCGAGGTCTTCCAGGAGCGTGGCCCACACGCGCGCCGTGAAATGGAGAGCCTCGACGGCCTCGCGGGTCTCGGGGCCGGCGGCGGCCGCCGCCGTCAGCATGTCGATGGAACGGCTCAGCAACTGGTGCTCGCGGTCCCTGGCGTCGGCCACCGAGTCGGTCTGAATGTCGGCGTAGGAGAATTGGTACATCGCAAATCCGCCCCGTCAGGTGAGGTAGTTCAGCAGGCTGAGCTGCTGGATGCGCGCCGTCAGCGCGAAGGAAGTCTGGATATGGGCCATCAGGTCGTTGACGCGGTTGGCGGCCTCGTAGGGGTCGACGCCTTCCAGGTCGATGATGTGCCGCTCGAACAGGTCGATCTGCGTGTTGATGCGGGTGCTGGCTTCCGAAACGCGGTTCTGGATGATGCCGGTCTGCGACTGCAACTGCCCGAGATCGGCGATGGCCTCGCCGGCGAGAGCCTGCGCGCGCCTGGCCACGGCCGACTTGGCCTCCTCGCCAAGATTGCCGGAGAAGGCCTCATAGGCCAGCACGGCGGCCATGGCGGCCTTGCGCAGCCCTTCGTTGTTGGCGCTGACCGAGGCCGGGGTCGTCTCGTTGAGGGCGATGCGGCTGACGATGGTCTGGTCGGTGGCGTTCGACCAGTTGGCCTCCCAGCCGGCGCCGAGGAACTGCGGCTCGACGAGGTCGGTTATGAAGGATTCGATGTCCGCCGCGGAGATGTCGGCGGCGGCCGGGTCGTCCTTGGTGAAGCCGAAACGGGCATAAAAGGCGGCGTCGAAGGCCGCCTTGGCCGGCGAGGCCGGGTCGAGGTAGTCCTCGACCGGGCGCACATCGGTGTTGGTGCCGGCGAACAGATATTCGCCGTTCATGCTGGAATTGAGGATCGTGGTCAGCGATTGCAGCATGGTGCTGCCGCTCTTGGCGGTGACGCTGTCGGGCGAATCGCCGGCGACGGCCACGGTGAGCGCATTGACGAGATCCTGCGTGACCGAGACGATCTGGCCGAGCGAATCCTGCGTCGACTTCAGGCGTGCGGACACTAGCGCGTTGGAATCGACCAGCGCGTTCAGGCGGTCGAGATCGCGGTGGAAATTCACCGCCTGCGCGCTTCTGGCCCCCAGTGCGAGGCCGGTATCGGCGACCCTGCCCGAGTCCATCTCCTTCTGGGCCTTGACCAGATCGACCTGCATGCGCGTCTGCGAATAGCGCATCGCGTTGGAGATGGCGGCGGAGGAGACGGAAACTGCTTTCATGGCAGGTCCTAGACGGCGTTCAGTAGCGTTTTCAGCATCTCGTCCACCGTGCTGAGCAGACGGGCGGATGCCTGGTAGGTGTGTTCGAGGTCGAGCATGAGCGACATTTCCATGTCGATGTTCACGCCCGTGGCGTTGGACAGGGCCTCGGCGGTGCGCGCGGCCAATGCTTCCTTGGTGTCGGCAGACGTCGTCGCCTGCTGGCGGGCATTCTCCAGCCAGCCGATGGCGTTGGCGGAATAGGCGGTGACGCTGGCAGCGGCGGTGATGCCGGCGGCGGGATGGAACGTCATCGGCTGGTCGAGCCTGTCGCCCAGCGCGATCAGCCGGTCCGCGAAGGAGGCCGTGCCTCCCGTGTTCGCCACATAGGCGGCGCCGTTGGCACCGCCGTCGCGCAGCAGGTTGACGTTGCCGCCCTGGTCGGGATCGAAAGCGGCATTGATCGAGATCTGTCCGGCCAGGCCGTTGACCAGGGTGCCGGGCACGTCCGGCGCGCCCGACCAGGTGAACAGGCCGGCTGCGTCCGGCAGCGGCGGCGCGGTTTCGGCGAAGGCGCCGATGAGGCCGCGGGCGATCTCGTCGAGCTGCGCCTGCATGGTGACCGAGGTGCCGTCGCGCAATTGCAGCAGGCCGGCCAGCTTGCCGGAAGCCTCGCCGCTGCTGCCCGCAACCGGCACGTTGTCGATATAGACCGTGGCGCCCGCCATGCCCGGCGCGTAGGCCGGCGAGGGCGTAAAGCTTACCGGGCGCGCCACCGTCTCGAACATGGTGACGCCGCCCGTGGTGGTGATGACCATGTCGTTGTCGGCGCGCAGGTGGGTGGTGACCGGCACATGCTCGGCAATCTTCTTCAGCAGCGCGTCGCGCTTGTCGAGCGCGTCCGAAACGTCGGTGCCGGTGCGGGTGCCGGCAACGATCGCCTTGTTGACGCTCTCGAACTGGGCCAGCAACTGGTTGAGCTCGCCGACCGAGGTCGCGATCTGGCTGTCGATATCGGCGCGGAAGGCCTGGATGGCTTCGGTGCCGCTGTTGAGCGAGCGCACCGCCTGTCGGGCCGCGTCGATGACCGTCGCGCCGACATTCGGGTTCGACGGCGTGGTGGCGTAGAGTTGCAGCGCATTGTGCAGCTTGCCGATGGCCGTGGAGGCGGAGCCGGCATTGTCGACGCCGTTGACGGCGAGCTGCAGCCGGTCGAGCCCGCTCGACAGGATGCTCTGGCCGCTCCAGGCCGACAGGGCGGACAGGTTCTGGCGGAAAAGCTGCTGGTCGACGGCCCGCTGGACGACGACCATGCGCGCCCCCGGCGCATTGGAAACGACCTGGGCGATGCGGCGCGAATAGTCCGGATTGGAGGCATCCGCCACGTTGCGCGTCACAACATTGGTCTGGCGCGACGTCGAAAGAAGCGCCGATTGTGCGATGCTGAGTGCGGATGACAGCGACATGCTAAAGGTTCACGGCTGGCGCCGCCTTATCTCTTGAGGTTGACGAGGACGTCCATCAGTTCCGAGCCGGTCTGGAACACCTTGGAATTGGCCGTGTAGCTGCGCTGCGCGGCAATCATGTCGGTCAGTTCCTCGGCGATATCGACGTTGGAATTCTCCAGCGCGCCCGAGACGATGGACCCGCGCGACTCGCTGTCGGCGCGCCCGATCGTGACGGGACCGGAATCGCCGCTGACGGTGAACACGTTGCCGGGCAGGACGGTGAGGCGGTCCGGGCTCGGCACCTCGGCCAGCGGAATCGTGTAGAGGGCCAGCGTGGTGCCGTCGCTGTAGAGGGCATAAACGGTGCCGTCGCGGCCGATTTCCACCTTCTCCACGGAAGTGGCCGGGTGTCCGTTCACTTCGCCGATGGCCTTGAACTCGCTGCCCACCTGCTTGAGGCTGGACAGGTCGAGGTTGAGGGCCGCGCCGTTGGGCACGGTCAGCGCCAGAGTGCCGGCACCCGCAAGCGTTCCATCCGGGTTGAAGTTCAGGGTCGTGGTGCCGAGCGGCCCGTTCGCATAGGGGAAGGAGCCGCCGGTGGCGGCATCGTCACGGTCGAACACCGACACTTCCCAGCTATCGGGGCCGGTGCTGGTGAAATACACGTCCAGCGTCTTCTGGTTGCCCTGCGTGTCATAGACGACGAGGGACGATTTCGCCGTGTACTGGGCGCTGGCGCCGTTTGCGGAGGGCAGGTCCCCGGCTGCGACCGGGGTTGCGCCCGATGGCAGGCTGCCGTGATAGGCGCCCTGCGTGCTCGCCTCGGGATCGGAACCGGCCTGCGGGATCGTCACCGGAACGAGGCCGCCATAGTCGCCGACGCCGCCGGTCGGGGCCGTGCCGTATTCATAGGCCATGAGCTGGAAGCCGCCGGCATTGACCAGCCGGCCCATCCCGTCGGGCACGAAGGCGCCGGCGCGGGTGAGGAAATTGGTGCCGCTGGGGTCCTGCACGACGAAGAAGCCGTTGCCGTCCACGGCCAGATCCGAGGCCGAGGTGGTGTATTTGTGGATGCCCTGCTTGCTGATCGAATTGATGACCGTCGTGGTCACGCCGCCGGAGGTGTAGCTGCGCCCGGTGTTCGGCATGATCATGGACGAGAATTCGGTCGAGGCGCGCTTGTATCCGGTGGTGTCGGAATTGGCGATGTTGTCGGCCGTGGTCGCCAGCCGGCTTGATTGGGCAGCCATGCCGGAAACGCTGGTCCGCATCATTCCATAGAGGCTCATCGAGACGTCTCCTCAGATCCACCTTGTGTGGGAAACAGGATAGGCCGTCTGTCTTGCGCGAGGCTGGTGCGGGCCTCGGTGCCCATCACAGAACGAGCCGGTAGCCGAGGAAGCGCTTGGACTCGATCGGATCGTGGCCGAGCCTCTCGCGCAGCTTCTTGCGCAGCTTGGAGATGTGGCTTTCCACCACGTTCTCCTCGACCTCGTCGTCGAAGATGCCATAGATGGCGTTGAAGACCTGGGTCTTGGTGACGCGCCGGCCGCGATTGGCGGCCAGGAATTCCAGGATGCGGCGCTCGCGGCGTGGCAGCGGCAGCGGCTGGCCGTCGATTTCGGGGTCGCGCCCGTCCATGAAGATGCGCATGCGGCCGACCTCGGTGTAGTCCGGTTCGGTCTCGGCGCGGCGGCGGATGGCGGAGATGCGGGCGAGGATCTCGCGGATGTGGACGGGCTTGCGCACCACGTCGTCGACGCCGCTTTCGAACAGTTTCAGCGTGTTCTCCAGCGAGTTCTGTTCGCTGAGCGCGATCACCGGTGCGCCGGTGCGGCCCCTGATCTGGCGCGGCGAGATGCTGCCCTCGCGGCAATCGCCGATGAGGAAGGCGCTGACGCAGCGCAGATCGTCTTCCGCCGCGCTCGACACCCATTCGTCGAACTCGGTCGGCGCGAAACCAGTGCAGGCTACGCCTTCCCTGTCGAAAAGTGAGTTGAAACCCGCAGTTACGAGTTCGCGTTCGTCTACGACCACGATCATCGGCCCGCCTTCCGAATCAATTCATTAACCCCTTGGAAAGGGTTAACGGCGGGCCGGAATCCTGACCAACCGTCAATTTTTATGGCCATGATTTTGGGGAGTGGACAAACGCTCTGGTTGTAGGCGGTTTCGCTTGTTTCTATGTCGTTCGGGAGGTTTTCATGCCGGACAGGGTGGCCTGGCTACAATTCACGGCCGGCAGAAGGCGCGGGCATTGTCCGTCCACTTGCCGAACCCGACCGCCACCATGTTGGCGATGACGCGGCACACATAGACCTTCTGCGCGGGGTCGTTGTCCGGGCCGGCATGGTAGCGGGCCACGGCCATCGACCATGTCGCGTGGCGGGCATGGAGGCTGGCAAGGAAGCGGGCGGCGTAGTCGACATTGCGGTGCGGATTGAGCATGTCCTCGACGCCGCGGAAATTGCCGGCATGATAGTGGTGGTTGACCTGCATGCAGCCCAGATCGATCAGCTTCCGGCCCTGCCGCCGGGCGTCGTTGAAAGCCGCCACCGCTTCCGCCCGGCTTTTGGGAAACAGGGCTTTTCCTTCTATATTCAAGGCGTTGGGCTGGAGGCTGCCTTTCCTTCCGGTTTCCGTCAGGCCGACGGCGTAGAGAATGCCGGCGGGGATGCCGTAGCGTTCCGAGGCGCGCAATATCTCCCGTTCGCAGGCATTGGCAGAAGCTTTGGCCGGGAGCGCCGGAAAGCTAGATGTAAAGGCCGCCGCCGCTATCGCCGCGAGGAGACGATGGCGGATGCGCGCTGGTTTCGCTGTCATACGCGGTGCCTCCGGATGCATGTCGTTCCCCTTGCGAGCCGCCCCCGCTGCCTGACTGGCCGGGCTGGAACGCCGAGCCGTCGCGGCCGGCAAAGCCTGCCGCATCCGCGCGCGCGGCCGGCGTTGCCGTGCCCGAAGGCGGCAGCACCGTGACCTTGGCAATGTCGAAACCGAGATCGCGCATGGAGCGGACGATGGTTTCGCTGTCGGAGGACAGGTGGCGCCATGCCTCCTGGGTGTCCGGCGCGATTTCAATCGAGAGTTGATCTCCCGCCAGATGGAGGCGGGCGCTGACCATGCCAAGTTCCGCCGGGTGCAGCTCGATCCTGAGCGTATGGGCCGGGGCGGCGTTTTTTTGCGCCCAAGAAGCTGGCAAGGCGGGGGCGGAAATGGCCTGTTTCAAGCCTTCGTCGCCGGCGATCGATGCCACCAGTCCCGCCAATGTCGGGTCGGAAGCGAGGGGTGCGGGCGCTGCGAAACTCTGCGCTGCCGTCACCGTCACACGCGGAACGGGCTCCTGCCGGGGGCGCGCATCCGCACGCGTACCGGGCGTGGCCGGGTCGTCGGCTTCGGCCTGCGGCCGGAGGCTGACGGGCAAATCCGGTTCCGGCTGGCTTTCGGCCTGCATGCCGGCTGGTGTGGCAGCCGGCGAAGCCGGTTCGCTCATGGCCGGCTTCTCCGCTGCGGGGAAGGCCCTGAAGGCTTTTGCCTCGTTCGGGACCGGATGTCCGGAGCGGCCGTCGATCATTGCCGGGATGGCGGCGGTTTCCGGCCGCCGCGGCAGCGGCTCCTCCGGGGCCATCTCCTCACCGTTGGTGTTGTCGGCGGGAGAGGCGGCGCGTTCCATTTCGCGCCAGCTCATCAGCAGCGGCAGGCGCTCGGCAACTGGCGGAGCCATGCCGGGCATGGTGCCGGCTTGGGCGCTGTCTTCTTTGTCGTGCCGTGCCTCGTCACGTTCGACCGTGCTTTTGTCCCCGTCGTCGGAGGGACCGGGGACGGCCATTTTCCTGCCGGTCCCGGTTTCAGCGCGCCTGTCGGGGTGGCGGTCGAGGACTTCGCCGAAACCGATGATGTCTTCCTTGCCGCCGTGTCGGCCGGTTGCCGTTTGAGGCTCGGCCACGGTCAGGGCCTGTACGATGCTGACACTCATAGCGGTGCGGTCCCCAGCAACTGGTCGATCTTGTCGATCGTGCGGCGCATGTTGGCGATGGCCTCGTCGGTTTGGTCCGGCTTCGTCGCCACGGGTCTGTCGGCGGCGACTGCCGGTGTCGGGGCAGCCGGCTTCGCTTCCGGCTCCGGCATGATGCCTTCGACCAGAGGCAGTTCCGCCTCGTCCTGCGGCGAAACCGCCTCGGGCGTCGTGGCCTGCCGGGCTGCCGGCTCGGCCTTCGGTGCGGGATCATCGGCAAAGACGCCGGCAGGCGGGGCCACCACCTCGCTGGTGATGGCGCGCGCCGCATCGAGCAGCATGCGGTCGCCGGGGGAGAGCTTGTCGCGGTCGATCCCGCGCAGCTTCTCGGCCAGGTCCTTCACCGGCTCGCCCGTCACGTTGGACAGGCCGGAATAGAGCAGGGTGCGCGGGTCGTCGCCTCCACCGGTGCCGCCATCGCCGAGCCTGGCCTTGCGGGCGGCGAAAGCCGACAGGTCGCTCAACCCCTCGATGGCGGCGCTGCGGGCGATACGCAGCCAGATAACCCGCCCGCGCTCCGTATCCATCAGCGACACGATGCCGGCCAGCCTGTCGCGCCCCATGGCAGGGTCGAGCGCCACCGCGCCGGCGACGAAAGCGTCGGCGAACTGGCTGGCATAGGGCGAATGCAGGAAGCGGGCCACATATTGCGTGGAGGCTTGCGAAAAGCGTTCGGCGTCCGCGGCCGTCGCGGCAATGGTGATCGAGCGGCGCAGGGCCGCTTCCTCCACCAGCGTCCCGGGGGCCAGAAGCCGTGCCTTGTCGAGCAGGCCGAGGGCCGTGGCGGGAGCCTCGCGTGCCAGCAGCGAGCCCTTCACCAGCGCCACGAAAGTTGCGATGTCGTCGGGAAGGGCAGTCAGGTCGAGGCTTTCAAACGCCTTCAGCGCGGTGGCCGGGTCGCCGTCCAGGTATGCGATCACGCCAGTGGCCAGCGCCTTGTCGCGGTCGTCGAGCTGGAGGCGGGAGACGGCGGTCTGCAAGGTAACGGGATTGCCGCCGCTCATGCCGTAGACGAGCAAAGCGCGGAAGTTGCGCGGCTCGGCGAAGTCCGCCGTGGCGGCCTTGCGCAGGCGCGCGTCGGTGAGTTCCAGCAGCTTGCCCTGCATGGGCAGGGCCGCATGGTCGCCGGCCGCGATGCGGTCCTGCACCAGTTGCAGCGAACGCACGAGCTGATAGGGCTGCAAGCCTTCGCTCGGCGCCGCGGCCTGCGCCGGCAGGGCGAGCCAGAGGCCGGCGAGTGAACAGCACAGGGCGAGGCGCCTCATCCTTGCGTCTCCAGCAGGATGGCGATGCGGCGGTTGACGGCGGCCAGCGGGTCGGCCTTGTTCCTGGGCTCGCGGTCGGCGAAGCCGGACACTTCCTTGATGCGGCTCTCGTCGACGCCGCCGCGCACCAGCATATAGTAGGCGGCATGGGCGCGGGCGGTGGACAGGCGCCAGTTGTCATAGGCGGCGCTGCGGAAGGGGCGGGCGTCGGTGTGACCCTGGATGGACAAAAATCCTTTCTGCTCCTCGAGAATCTTGCCGATCTTCTCCATGGCGATGACGAGCTCGCGCCGCGGCAGCGCCGAACCGATCTCGAACATGCCGAAGTCGAGCTGGTCGGTGATCGAGAGGATGACGCCGCGATCCGTGGCTTCCACCGATATGCCGTCGCCGATCTTGTCGCCGGTCCCGAAGGCCTGCGCGATCTGCTCGCGAATGTCCGCTGCGGCCTGCCGGGTCTTCTGGCTGGGCTCGGCCGGTGCGGGCTTGTCTTCGCGCGGTTCAATCTCCGTCTTCGGGGCCTCGGCCGCCTCCAGGATGCGGTTCACTTCCTCCACGACGGTTGCCGGCTCGGCCTGCTTGGCCGGCTCGGCAGGCTCCGCCTTGTCCTGTCCCTCGGATTTCGGACCCTCGGCGCTCGCCTCGGCCATCGGGTCGGTCATCTGCTGCGACCAGAAATCGGGCGCGAACGGATCGCGGTAGAACTCGCCGCCGGAGGCGCCGGAAGCAGGCCCGGAATTCTGCGCGCCGCCGTCGCCCTTCTCGCTGACGTTCTGCAGCCGACCGGTATTGGCGGCAATCTCGGCCAGCACCGCATAGGGGTCGGCGAACAGCTTCTCGTCCGCCGAAAGCGTCGGCGCACCGGCGCTTTCCAGCTCGTTCTGTTCCTTCACGGAACCGGCATTGCCTTCGCCGTCGGTGCCGATCTTGGCCAGGGCTTCCAACGGGTCGTTTTCCGCCCGTCCGGAAGAGGCGGGGCCATCGCCGAGATCCTCCAGCCCCTTGCGGCTGGCATTGCGGTCGATCAGCTTGATCGGGTTGAAATAGCTGGCCACCGCGGCGCGGGTCTGCTCATTGGCGGCGTTGATCAGCCACATGACCAGGAAGAAGCACATCATGGCCGTCATGAAGTCGGCGAAGGCGATCTTCCACACGCCGCCGTGATGGGCCTCGTCCTCGTCGTGCTTGCGACGGACGATGATGATCTCCTGCCGGGGTTCGTCGGTGGCGCTGGTGCTCATGACAACATCTCGGACAAGGCTGTCGACCATTCGCTCATGCGGGTTTCGATCACCGTCTCATCGATGGAGACGGTGAGGTCGAAGCCGGGAGCCTCGCTGAAGTCGAGGTTCTTCATGCGGTCACCGAGCATGACGGCAAGCTTTTCGTAGAGATGCGCCGGGCCGCGAACCTGGATGCGGATCGCCTCGGCGTCGTCGAGGGCCGCGCCGATGCTTTCGGCCAGTGCGGCCAGCGACCGCTCGCGCAATGCATCCGAAAGGAGGCCGCCGATTGTGCGGGCGGCCGCCGCGCCGATCGCCTGGGAAACCTGCTCCTGCAACTGGTCCATGCGTGCCGCGATGCGCTCGCCGATATCGGCGCCGAGGGTTTCCATGAACGCCCGCGACTCGTTTGCCGCAGCTTCCTGGACTGCGGCCAATTGCGCCGCGTGCGCCTCGGCCAGACGCGCTTCGAGTTCGGCCTCGGCGTTGGCGACCGCCTCGGCGATCAGCGTGCCGATATCGGGTTCCGCCGGTCTGTGCATGGGCGCCGCATGGGCCGGCGCTTCGGCTTGGCCCTTTGCGGGGCCGAAATCCGGCAGCAGATCCCAGAGCGCGAGCGTGGACATCAGGCGGCCGCCTCGATGGGCGTGGCGGCACTTTCGGCGGCGGCCCATTTGCGCAGGATCTGGGCGGCGCGTTCATCGTTGAGGTCGACCATGCGCACCAGCCGCTCCTGAGGAGCAGGGCGCAGCTTGCGCCCGATGTCGTCGAGTTGCGGGGCAGGGGCCGGGGCATAGGTGGCATCGGCCAGCGCCGGCATTTCGGCGCTGTCGGCGGCGACGTCCGGCGTCGGCAGGGAGCGCTGCATCTCCTCGAAACTCGGGCCGGCCAGCGCCGGGGCGGGCCGGGCGGTCAGCGCGGCCGCCATCGGCCGCAGCCCGAAGAAGGCGACCAGGAAGGCGACGGTCACGAAGGCGGCGGCGTTGATGAGGGTGCCGGTGTATTTGCCGAGCGATTCCATCATGCCGGGCTGCGGCAGGGCTTCCCCGTCGAGCCCGTCGATGAACTCGACCGCCGATACGTCGATGACGTCGCCGCGCTTCTCGTCGAATCCGGTGGCGGAGGCGACGACCTTGCGGATCTCGGCCACGCGCTCGGCAAGCTGTTCGGGCGTGACGTCCTTGCCCAGCACGGACAGCAGGCGCTGCTGGTTGACCACCACGGCGACCGACATGCGGTCGACCGTATAGCCGTTCGAAACGGTGGCGACGCGCCTGGAGTTGATCTCGTAGTTGGTGATCTCCTCGCGGCGGTCGTTCTGCGAGCTGGACTGCGGCCCGTCGGAGGCGACCGGCTGCGTTTCGGGCAGGTTCTGCTCGACGCTGGTGGGGACGGCGGACTGGCGCTGGCTGCTCGCCTCGTTGTTGCGCACGCTCTGCACCGAACGCTCGACGCGCGAGGCGGGATCGAAGGTGGTTTCCTCGATCTGCCGCGAATCCGTGTTCACGTCGGCCTTGACGCTGGCGCGGAAATTGTCGGTGCCCAGATAGGGCGTCAGGGCGCGCCGGATGTTGTCCTCGATCTGGGCTTCGACGGTCTGTTCGACACCGAGGGCGCGCGCGGCGCTGGTGTTGGACGGATCGTCGCCGGCGGCCAGGAGCTTACCGGCGGAATCGAGCACCGTCACCTTCTCGGCGCCGAGGCCGGGCACGGCGGCGGCAACGAGATGGCGGATCGACTCGGCCGTGCGCACGCCATCGACGCCGCCGTAGCGGATGACGACGGAAGCCGAAGGCTGCTGTTCCTCGCGGCGGAAGTTCGCCCGCTCCGACATGACGATGTGGACGCGCGCGGCCTTGATGCCGGCGAGCGACTGGATGGTGCGCGCGATCTCGCCTTCCAGCGCCCGCACGCGGGTGATCTGCTGCATGAAGGAGGTCAGCCCCAGCGAACCGACATTGTCGAACAGTTCGTAGCCGGCATTGGCGCTGTTGGGCAGGCCCTTCTCGGCCAGCAGCATGCGGGCGCGGGCGGTGCTGCCCGTCGCCACCAGCACGCTGGTGCCTTCAGAGCCGACGTCGAAGGGAATGCCGGCATCGCCCAGCACCACGCCAATCTGGCTGATGTCGGAGCGTTCCAGTCCCACGTAAAGGGTCTCGTAGGCGGGCCGGTTCAGGTAGATCGAACCGACGACGATGGTGGCCATGATCAGGGCCGCCATGGCCCCCATCAGCGCCAGGCGCCTGGTGCCGAACCCCTTGAGGTTGTCGATGATGGTCTGGATCTGCTCCGGCACTGCCCCACGGCTCCCGCATGTTGGCCCATACAGAGCCTAGCTGGCGAAGCTTGTGCGAAAATGAAATCGGGCCGCCGGTGGGGCAGCCCGATCAGGCAGAGGCAGGAGGGCGGTTACCTCAGCCCTTGAACAGGGCGAGGATGTTCTGCGAATTGGTGTTGGCGATGGACAGCGACTGGATGCCGAGCTGCTGCTGCACCTGCAGGGCCTGGAGGCGGGTGGACTCCTTGTTCATGTCGGCGTCGACGAGCTGGCCGACGCCCTTGTCGATGGAGTCCATCAGCTTGGAGACGAAATCCTTCTGCATGTCGATGCGCGACTTGGCGGCGCCAAGCTCGGCGGCAGCGTCCGTCATCTTGGCCAGGGCAGATTCGATGTCGGTCAGAAGATTGTCGAACTTGGCCGTTTCGTCGGCGCCGGTCACGCCCGAGAGATCGGTCAGGTCGATGTTGAGGATCGAGACGCCCGAAACGGCGCCGGTGGTCGTGTCCAGGATGCCGGTTCCTGCCGCCGGCGGCGTGACGCCCGAGTCGATCAGCCTGATGTTGGTGAAGGCGATGTCGATGGTGGTGGTGGAAACCGCGCCGCCGGAATCACGGTTGTAGGCCGAGATGATCGAGACCTTGCCGGTGGCGCCGGTGGTCTGGAGCAGGTTCGAGCCGGCATAGCTGGCGCCGCCGATGCTGTCGCGGAGCTGGGCGACATAGGTGTCGATCTCGCTCTGGATCTTGGCGCGCTCTTCGACGCCGCTGGCCTTGGCCAGCAGGACCTTCTGCTTGATCTTGTCGACTACATCGAGCGCCGAGTTCATGGCGGTGTAGGCGGTGTCGACCTTGCCGGCACCGAGGCCGAGCGCATCCTGCACGACCGAGTTGGCCTTGTTGTCCGAGCGCATGGTGGTGGCGATCGACCAGTAGGCGGCGTTGTCGCTCGCCTCGGCCACGCGGAAGCCGGTCGAAATGCGCCCTTGAGTCTGCTCAAGGGCCTTGTTGGTCGCGCTCAGGCTTTGCAAAGCCGTCATCGCGGATGCATTCGTCATGATGCTCGACACTGGTGCCACCCCTCGGTCAACAAATCGTTCCGTTTTGCCATGTGGCGAAACTTCCGGTTAACCATAACTACGCAGTCGTGGTTAACAGACGATTAAGAGGCTTGAGGGAACCGGCCGCAGAGCAGGAAAAGGCCGCGCTTCGGGTGAAGCGCGGCCTTCCATCTTGTTTGGATGCCGGCTGAAGCCGGCCTGTCCTTAACGGAACAGCGACAGGATCTGCTGCGAGTTGCCGTTGGCGATCGACAGCGCCTGGATGCCGAGCTGCTGCTGGACCTGCAGGGCCTGCAGACGGGTCGACTCCTTGTTCATGTCGGCGTCGACGAGCTGGCCCACGCCCTTGTCGATCGAGTCGGAAAGGCTCGACACGAAGGAGGACTGCAGGTCGATGCGGGCCTTGGCGGCGCCGAGTTCGGCAGCACCCGTGGCCATGTCGGCCAGGGCGGACTCGATGTCGGTCAGCAGCTTGTCGAAGGAAGCGCCTTCATTGGCATCGGAGTGACCGGTAACGCCGGTAACGTCCGTGACGTCGATTTCCAGGATCGAGGCGCCGGAGGCCGTGCCGGTCTTGTCGAGAATGCCGGTAGCCGCGCCGCCGGCGTCGGAATCGATGAGACGCGTGGAACCGAAGGAGACATCGATGGTGCCGGTGGTCACCGCACCGGTGTCGCTGCGGTTATAGGAGGTGATGACGCTCAGCTTCTGCGAGTCGGCGGTGGAGTCGGTCTTGAGCAGGTTCGAGCCGGCGTAGTTGGCACCGCCGACATTGTCCTTGAGCTGGGCGACGTAGGTGTCGATTTCGCTCTGGATCTTGGCGCGGTCCTCGGTGCCGGCGGTCTTGGCCAGCAGGACCTTCTCCTTGATCTTGTCGACCACCTCGATGGCCTTGTTCATCGCGGTGTAGGCGGTGTCCACCTTGCCGGCGCCGAGGCCGAGGGCGTCCTGCACGACCGAGTTGGCCTTGTTGTCCGAACGCATGGTGGTGGCGATCGACCAGTAGGCGGCGTTGTCCGAAGCGGTGGCGACGCGGTAACCGGTGGAAATGCGGCTCTGGGTGGTTTCGAGCGACTTGTTGGTGGCGTTCAGGCTCTGAAGCGCCGTCAAAGCCGACGAATTGGTCATGATACTGGCCATGGATACACGTACCCTGATTTTACTGGGAAAATGACATACCGGGCCGGCCGGTATGACGGTACGGCATCATGCCAATGATCTGCCAAGCGCGATCAACCGCCATTTCCGGGACTATGGCGGAAAGTTGCTTCGAAAAGCATAAGCAACGTGGTTAACGGTTGGTAAGCAGGCGTTTTCCGGCCGTCTTCAGGTGAAGGAGCGCACCAGCGAGCCGACCAGAAGGTTCCAGCCGTCGATCAGCACGAAGAACATGATCTTGAACGGCAGCGACACCACGGTGGGCGGCAGCATCATCATGCCCATGGCCATGGTGATGGTGGCCACGATCAGGTCGATGACGAGGAACGGCAGCACGATCAGGAAGCCGATCTCGAAACCGCGCCTGATCTCGGAAATCATGAAGGCCGGCACGAGGATGCGCAGGTCGACCTCCTCGCGCGACACGGTCTGGCCGCGCTCGCGGGCAAGGTCGGCGAACAGGTCGAAATCCTTGTCGCGGACATTGTCGAGCATGAAGGTGCGGAACGGGTCGGCAATCTTGTCCATCGCCTCGGCCTGTTCGATCCGGTTTTCCATCAGCGGCTGCACGCCCTCGTTCCAGGCCCGGTCGAAGGTGGGCGACATGACGTAGAAGGTCATGAACAGCGACAGCGAAATCAGGATCAGGTTGGCCGGCGTGGATTGCAGGCCGATGCCGGCGCGCAGGATCGAGAAGGCGATGAT
>Ga0180220_1001245_pt1 | contig 19807 bp, 20 predicted proteins | sample eDN5th37CBELigBY_FD_151335 | JGI IMG/M metagenome (GOLD analysis project Ga0180220, IMG submission 151335) | Enriched backyard soil microbial communities from Emeryville, California, USA - eDNA 5th pass 37_C BE-Lig BY (version 2) (version 2) | ecosystem: Environmental > Terrestrial > Soil >...
GGGTGGCGCCATCGAGCGCATGGCCATCTTCGCGCTGAACATCATGCCGTACATCTCGGCATCGATCATCATGCAGTTGATGACGTCGATCGTGCCGTCGCTCGAAGCCCTGAAGAAGGAAGGCGAGCAGGGCCGCAAGCAGATCAATCAATACACGCGCTACCTGACGGTGGCCCTCGCCACCTTCCAGGCGTATGGCATCGCGCTCGGCCTCGAGGGACAGGGCGTCGTCTACGACGCCGGCTGGTTCTTCCGCATCTCGACGGTGATCACCCTCGTCGGCGGCACCATGTTCCTGATGTGGCTCGGCGAGCAGATCACGCAACGCGGCGTCGGCAACGGCACCTCGCTCATCATCTTCGTCGGCATCGTCGCTGGCCTGCCGAGCGCCATGGCGGGCCTGTTCGAGCTGTCGCGCACGGGCGCGCTCCGCCCCGAGATCCTCATCCTGCTGCTGATCGTGATGCTGGCGACCGTCGCGGCCATCGTCTACATGGAGCGCGCGCAGCGCCGCCTGCTGATCCAGTACCCGAAGCGCCAGGTCGGCAACCGCATGTTTCAGGGCGAAGCTTCGCATCTCCCGCTGAAGCTGAACTCCTCGGGCGTCATCCCGCCGATCTTCGCCTCGTCGCTGCTGCTGCTGCCGATTACGGCGGCGCAGTTCCTGAGCTCGGGCCAGAGCGGGCCGGAATGGCTCACGAACGCCGTCGCCTTGCTCGGCCGCGGCCAGCCTGCCTATCTGCTGACCTACATCGCCCTGATCGTGTTCTTCGCGTTCTTCTATACGGGCGTCGTCGTCAACGCGAACGAGACTGCCGACAATCTCCGCAAGTACGGCGGCTTCATCCCCGGCATCCGGCCGGGCGCGAAGACGGCCGAGTACATCGACTACGTATTGACCCGGATCACGGTGCTCGGTGCGATCTACCTGGCGCTCGTCTGCGTGCTGCCCGAGATCATGATCTCTTACTGGGCGGTGCCGTTCTACTTCGGCGGCACGTCGCTCATGATTGCCGTCAGCGTGACAATGGACACGGTTGCCCAGGTTCAGAGTCACCTGATCGCCCAGCAGTACGAAGGCCTTATCAAGAAAGCCAAGCTCCGTGGTGCGACCACGCGTGGCGGCCGGCGTTGATGACGTCCAGGCACAAGGAGCGTAGCCATGAATCTGATCCTTCTCGGCCCTCCCGGCGCCGGCAAAGGCACGCAGGCCAAGGAGATCGAGAACCGCCACGGGCTCGTCCAGCTTTCGACCGGTGACATGCTGCGTGCCGCCGTCAAGGCTGGCACCGAGGTCGGCAAGCGGGCGAAGTCGATCATGGAGAAGGGCGAACTCGTCCCCGACGAGGTTGTCATCAAGATCATCTCCGACCGGATCGACCAGCCGGATTGTCAGAGCGGTTTCATCCTCGACGGATTTCCCCGCACGCTGGCCCAGGCCTCGGCACTCGACGAGATGCTGGCCCGCAAGGGCAAGAAGCTCCACGCGGTGATCGAGCTCAAGGTCGATCCCAAGCGTCTGACCGAGCGCATCGTCGGCCGCTACACCTGCGCCAAGTGCGGCGAGGGTTACCACGACACCTTCAAGAAGCCGAAGAAGGAGGGCGTCTGCGACGTGTGCGGCGGCACCGAGTTCACCCGGCGCGCCGACGACAATGCCGAGACGGTGACCACGCGCCTGATGGCCTTCTACCGCGATACGTCTCCGCTGATCGGCTACTACTATTGCAAGGGCAACTTGCGCTCTGTCGACGGCATGGGATTGATCGACGAGGTCGCGCGCGACATCGAGAAGATCCTGGCGGAGGCGTGCGGCTGACAATGCGCCCGCAAGGCCTCCCGCGCGGGAGACTTGACGATGACAGCGAGGCTTTTCTATAGGTTCTGCGACGGTCCCGCGCGGAAATTCTGCCCGGGACCAAATCGTTTGGCGAATATCGGTCGCACGCGAGCCCCCGCATCGGGCGGCGCGGTCAAGGCGGCCCCGGGAATGACGAGGAGAGGACGATGACCAGACGTTGTGAGTTGACGGGCAAGCTGCCCATGTCGGGCCAGCTTCGCAGCCACGCCGAGAACAAGACGAAGCGGACGTTCCGCCCCAACCTCGTCAACGTAACGCTGATGAGCGATACGCTGAAGCGCCGCATCCGGCTGAAGATCAGCGCTCACGCGCTGCGCTCGGTCGAGCATCGCGGCGGCCTCGATGCGTTCCTCATCAAGGCGAAGAGCGACGAGCTTTCCGATCGTTGCCGCAGTCTGAAGCGCGAGATCGAGAAGCAGCGCGCCGCCACGTCTGAAGCTGCCGCGTAACGGCGATCGGCCGGGCCGCAGCACGCGGTCTCCCTCCTTCCAATACAACACCGCCCGCCGGCTTCCTTTCGTCGGCGGGCGCGGTCGTGTGCGCCTGTCCCTGCTCGCGCGCCAGGAGCGTCGCGTGATCAGTAGGTCGCGAACATCCGTGCGATCTCCTGCTTGTCCGCCGTCCCAGTCAGGGCGAGCGAGAGCAGGATCCGCGCTTTCTGCGGCGTGAGGTTGTCCGCGGCGAGGAAGCCGGCGTCCCGGCTTTTCTGCGGGTAGAAGACGCGCCCCGAGCCGGCTCGCGACGACGACACGACGACGAGTCCCGCCGCAACCGCTTCGCGCGCAGCCTCCATCTCCGGCGGCGACAGCAGCCCCGGCGCGAATGCCGCCAGCACCAGACCCTTGGCACCGGCCTTGACGAAGGCGCGGATCGCCGTCCCGTCATCGCCCGCATAGCTCAGCGCGATGTCGACGCGCGGCAGCGCATCGAGCCCGCGAATGTCGAACTCGGTATCGGGTGCACGGCGGCGGATGGGCTGGCGATAGTAGGTGACGGCATCACCGTCGGCATGGCCGAGGACACCGAAATCGGGCGAGCGGAACGTCTGCAGGCGCGCAGTCGAGGTCTTTGAGACCTCGCGCGCCGCCTGGATCTCGTCGTTCATGCACACGAGGACGCCGAGGCCACGGGACGCCGGATGCGCGGCAGCCCGCACGGCGTTGACGAGATTGAGGCCCGCGTCGCCTGAAAGTGCGCTCGCCGGGCGCTGGGCGCCGACGACCACGATCGGCACCTTCACCTTGGCCGTCAGGTTCAGCGCGTAGGCCGTCTCCTCGAGCGTCGCGGTGCCATGCAGGACGACGATGCCGGCGAGATCCGGATGCTCCGCGACGGCCTTGTCCGCGGCGAGCACCAGCGCCTTCCACTCGGGAAACGCGATGGCCGTCGACGGCACGGCCTTGAAGCGGATCGGAATGACGTCGGCGACCTGCCGCACGTCGCTGAAGCGCTCGACCATCTCGTCGGCCTCGAGCATGCGCCCCGACGAGCTGTATTCGAAGAGATCGAGCGGGCCGATCCCGGAAAGGGAGGTGATCGTCCCGCCGGTACCGATGACGGCGACTTTCGGTTTGGTGGCCACGGCAGATGTTCCTTGGCGATTGAACCCGCCGGCAACCGTGGCATCTATGCGTTTCCGCGTCGAGCGAGCCCTTCGGGCACGTGTGACGGTTGAACAGGCACCGCCGCTCTACAGCGGCGGCGGTCCGGTCATCTCGACGCAAAGGGTGATCGGGCGCCTCACTCGCTCTTGTCGGCCGAGCCCGCCTGGAGTTGCCCGTAGTTCTCGATGCCGATCTTGTCGATGAGATCGATCTGCGTCTCCAGGAAATCGATATGGCCCTCCTCGTCCTCGAGCAGGTCCTCGAACAGCTCCATCGAGACGTAGTCCTTGTGATTGTGGCAGATGTCGCGCGCCCGCGTGTAGAGCGCCTGGGCGTCGTATTCGCCCGCGAGATCGCACTCGAGCACCTCCTTCAGGTTCTGCCCGATGCGCAGGGGCGCGAGCGTCTGCATGTTGGGAAAGCCCTCGAGGAAAATGATGCGCGTCACCAGCTTGTCGGCGTGCTCCATCTCCTCGATCGATTCGACTCGTTCCTTCTTGGCGAGCAGGGTGAAACCCCAGTCATCGAGCAGCCTGTAGTGAAGCCAGTACTGATTGATGGCTGCAAGCTCGTGCTTGAGCGCCTCGTTCAGGACGTCGATGACCTCTTGCTTGCCTTTCATGCGCTTCTCCTGGGAACCGGGCGGTGGCTAGTGCCGATCCACACGGTCTTCCCAGAGAAGCGAGCCGGCTTCAGGCATACCGTGCGTCGAGATGGGCGTCGCAGGCCGCCACTTCATCTGACAACACGGCTTGTTTAGAACTATTCTTATTTACGATCAAGCGTAGCTTGTCCCGGATGTGGGCACAGCGATAACGGCAGATTTCGCCACGCTTTTCGAGGGCCTCGAGGCGCTCGTAGATGACTGTGACCGCCACGGGCGCGCAGGTGCAGCAGTTCATCCGCTTGGAAAGCTCCCGGTAGACGAGGCCCGGCGTCGGAATCGGTGCATCCGGCTTGCTGAAGATATCGATCAGCACGCGCTCTATGTCGCGATCCGAGATCACATTGCACGAGCAGACGATCATGCTTCGGCACTTCCATTGCGGAGCCTGCATCCGAGCAGGCTGGGGACAAGTCTGGCAACCGGTACTATGGGAGTCAACAATCCTTTGTTCACCCTATTGCAAGGTCTTGCTGGCCGGCGTGAGCGACGCGATCGCGGGCACGATGGAGCCAGCGGACAGCACCTGGTCGAGCCCGAGCATCGCATCCGCGAAGCTCTGCGCGGTCTCCATCACTTCCTCGAGGCGCACGCTTTCGGCGAGCGCGAATGCGCAGGCTCGCATGGCAGGGCACGTTTGATGTTGACAGGCCGCAATCATGGAGACCGCGAGGCACTCGTCGCGACAGAAGCTGCGGCAGGCCGCCGGAAAGACCTCGATGTCGCGCCGCGCTGCGCTGTCCACCGCCGCTACCCACAGCGAGAGCTGTGTCAGCGCCACCCGTGCGCCGGCCACCCCGAAATGTCCCTGGTAAAGATTGAAGGCACGCTCCCAGCAGCCGATCTCACCGGTGTCCCGGCCCAGGATCCAGTAGCGGAAACCGAGCGCCACCAGGCGCTCGGGGCCGGGCAGGCACGGAGCGAATGAGATCTCGCAGAATTGCTCCTCGTCGTAGCTGAGCGCTCTCGAGGCAAGGGCTTTGCTGCGCATGACTGGCTCCGTCGAGCTTTATGGTCTCTGACGTCAGTCCGGGCATCGTTGTACCTAGCCCGGCGGCCGTCAGACGGGCGGTCAACCATCCAGCTCTTGCAGGCTTCGGCGGGAGAGCGGCAGCGAGCTGCGCCGAACGCCGGAGTCGCCATGCCACGACCACGACGTCGAGGTTGCCGGTGGAAACCCGGGCGCCCCCTTGCCATCGAACGACGCGGAGCTTGAATAAATTGACTCTGCATCGCCACATTTGCCATCGCGCAAGCCCCTGTCAAGCGGCACGTGACAGCAAGCAACGTATTGGAATTACTCTAATTTCAATATCCTGCCGAGGTGGATGGCAAGCGCCGCTTTTTGTCTTCAGTTTCCGCTCGATCGCGCCGTCAGTCGGCCGCTTGAGACCACGCGCGCGTTCCGGGACTGCGGCGATTTGCGCGCGCGGGGTCGCGTGCTCGAGGCGGGCCCGCGCTGCCCAGCCATGTCCGCCAGCGTGTGCTGGTCGAGGACGGCGACGAACGCCTCGAGCGCGTCGTCGAGGACCCGGTTGACGCCACTGACATCGACCCGGCTCGACCGGTTGAGCGGCGTCTCCACGTCGACCTCGATGTCCGTCGTCTCCATCGCCCGGACGATGTCGCCCATCCGGATCTGGTCGGCGGGCCGCGCCAGCCCGACGCCTCCGTTGCGGCCTCGCGCCGCCGAGATGAGGCGGTTCCGCGACAGGATGTGCACGATCTTGAACACGTTCTGCATGGTCAGATCGAGAGTCATCGCAAGATCGGCGACCTTGACGAGCTCGCCCTTCGCTCGCGCGCATTCGATCAGGATTCGGATAGCGTGGCCGGTCGATTTGTTCAGTCTCATGTGCGCGTGCCTGGCGGTTGCTGGGTGGCGAGCATATGACCTACGATCCTATCGCAGGTCTTGCGAAAAAAGGACAGGGTTGTTCGTGGCCAGGGCTCCTCTGTGAGACGCGGCGCGTTCGTTCGATCACGGATCGAACCGGAGGCGACCTATTTGGTCAGGATGAGTTTGCCGCGCGCCGTCACCCGCAGGCGATAGTCGTCGCCGTTGTGAACGATGATGATCTCTCTCGCGCCCTTCAGTATGGCATCGAGAGGAACGCGCGCGGGAGTGCCCGCCTCGCGAGTGGTCTTGCCGGCAGGCTGCGCCGCCTTTTCATTGTCCGTCATTGCTTGCCCCGTCGCCATGGGGCGCAAGCTCCAAAACCTTACGAAAAATGTCAAGAAAATAGCGTGCGACAGCTCGAAAGCCCGCCGCGGCCTTGACTGGAGAGGTCGCGGCAGGCTTTGGCCAAGAGCGGCTATCTGCTCCGCTCGACCGTTGCCCGCTCGACGGCAAGCATGGCTTCGAGGCCAATGGTCTCGTGCACCCGCTCCTGCTCGGCTTTGGCGCCGCCTTCGCCGAGCGTCGGGTCCATCTCGTCGCGCGCCATGGCCGCGTAGCAGTCGCGCAGCGCCTTGTGCATGGCCATCAAAGGCGTCGAGGCGTCACAGATGAGCCGGTAGCCGAGACGGCCCAACTCGTCGAGCGAAAGGCCGAGCGCGCGGCGGCGATCGTCGGACGTGAGCAGCATCATCGGCCCGCCGAGCTTCTCGCCGATGGTCGCGACCTGGTCCGGTGTCTTCGCGAGCACATAGAGCATGTCGGCGCCGGCCTTGCGGTAGGCTTCCGCCCGTCGCAGGGCCTCGTCGAGGCCGTGCATGCGCGCGGCATTGGTGCGGCCGATGATGACCGTCTCGGGATTGCGGCGCGCCACCACGCATTCCTTGATCTTGGCGACCATCAGCTCGGTCGGGACCACGTGCTCAATGCCGATGTGATGGTGGGCGCGCTTCGGCAGGATCTGGTCCTCGATCTCGATGGCGGCGAAGCCCGCTGCCTCCGTCATGCCCATCGTGCGGTGCATGTGCATGGGGTCGCCGAACCCGCACGCACCGTCGAGCACGAGGGGAAGCGGGGAGACGGCGCGGATGTCGAGTGCGGCCTGGCACATCTCCGAGATGTTGAGGTTGGCCTCGGTCACGCACTTCAGATAGCCGGTCGAGCCGCCGCCGAGGTAGGCCGCCTTGAAGCCGGCCTGCTCGGCGAGCTTGGCCATGATCGGATTGAGCACGAGCGGCGCGACGAGCGGTGTCGGGCCGGCGATCATCTCGCGGAAGGTGGGCATGGGCGCTTCTCCGGTGGGGTTGCGACGCAAGCCTGCCACCGGAGGCGGGAACGTCAATGGGGACCGGGCTCGACCACCGGAAACATCAGGCGGAACTCGTCCATCAGAGAGAACAGCTCGACGACCGTGTCGGCGTCCCCATCGATACGGACGAGCCCTTTGTGCCGCGCATCGGCAAGCGAGATCTGGTCCATCAGGATCTGGCTGACGACGGGGCGCTCCAGCGTGACCGTGGCATGTGCGTCGTCGGCCTGCCTGTCGGCGAGGTATGTCAGCGCCGCGTTCTCCAGGTTCAGCACGTAGCGCTCGCCGATGTCGGTGAACACCCAGTTGATGATGCTGCGCTTGCCCTCCGCCTTCGGGCCATTGAGGCGCACGCCCAGGTAGTCGAAGAACAGCGGCACGGTCAGCGCCTTCACGACGTCGGGGCTCACCGGCGCGCGCGCATTGATCGGCGGCGTGCCGTGGCGCAGTTCGTAGGCGCCGAGCAGGTAGGCGTTGCGCCACGTGGCGGATTCCGCCTGATAGCCGAGCTGCTCGTAGGCGTCGGCGGCGAGTTCGCGCGCTTCCTGGTTGCGGGGCTCGGCAAACACCACCTGGCTCATGACGTCCGCGACCCAGCGGTAGTCGCCCTTTGCGAAGTCCTCCCGGGCCTTGGCGATTGCAGCGTCCGCCCCGCCCATGTAGGCGACGGTGCGCTTGGCGCGCTGGGCAGGAGGATGCGGGTTGAGATTGGCGGGATTGGCGTCGTACCAGCCGATATAGCGCTGATAGATCGACTTGGAGTTGTGGCTGAGCGTGCCGTAGTAGCCGCGCACGCTCCATTCCTGCTCGAGGCTGCGCGGAAAGCGAAGCTGCTCGGCGATCTCGGTCGATTTCAGTCCGTGGCTCATCAGTCGGACGGTCTGGTCGTGCAGGAATTTATAGGCATCGCGCTGCTTGGCGAGGAAATCGAGCACGCGGCCATTGCCCCAGACCGGCCAGTGATGCTGCGCAAAGACCACGTCGGCCTTCGGCGCGTACGCCTCGCGCGCCTCGTTGAGGTACTTCGTCCAGGCCAGCGCATCGCGCACCTGCGCGCCGCGGATTGGATAGACGTTGTGCAGGTTGTGCGTCGCGTTCTCCGCGAGGTTCAGCGCCTTGAGGCCGGGGAAGAACATGTGCATCTCGGCCTTCGCCTCGGTGTCGGGCGTAAGCTGGAAAACGATCTCCACGCCATCGACGATGTGCACCTCGACGGGCTGCCTGATGATCTGCGTCGGCGGAATGAGCGTGACGGTGCCCCGCGACGTCACCTTGCCGAGACCGGCATCGACCTGGCCGCGCGGGCCACGGAAGAGCGTTGCGCCGAACTGGAACTGTGCGCGGCGCGACATCGGCAGTCCGGCGATGACGTTCTCCGCCGTCACCTCCTCGAGGAAGCGGTCGGGTGCGATGACCGCGACATTGCCAGCGACGACGTCCGCCTCGTCGACGACGCCGCGCACGCCGCCAAAGTGATCCACGTGGCTATGTGAGTAGATGACGGCCGTGACGGGCTTGCGGCCGCGGTGCGCGCAGTAGAGATCGAGGCCGGCGCGGGCCGTCTCGGTCGAGACCAGCGGATCGATGACGATGAGGCCGCGCTGCCCCTCGATGATCGTCATGTTCGAGATGTCGAAGCCGCGCACCTGATAGATGCGGTCCGATATCTGGAACAGGCCGTTGTGCATGTTGAGGCGCGCCTGACGCCAAAGGCTCGGGTTCACCGTGTCGGGAGCCTCCGCATGCGCAAGGAACGCATACTCGCGCAGGCTCCACACGACGCGGCCGCGATCGTTGCGGATCTCGACCTCGGGCAATGTCGCGATGTGACCGCGGGCGGCGTCGGCAAAGTCCTGCGTGTCGCCGAAGGGCAGTGCGTCGAGCAGCGACGCGTTGTGATGGCACGTCGCAGGCGTCGCGTCTTTCGGCGCATTCGCGCTCTCGTCGGACATGGCTTCCTCCCGTGATGTGTTCGCGGCTACACGAGCCCCTGCACGTCGCTGTCGATCGAGATGGCCTGCCCCGAGAGCGTGCTTGCGCGAGGGCTCGCGAGATAGACCATCATGTCCGCGAGCTGGTCGGGCGGGACGAGCTTCTTGATCGAGGCATTGGCGAGCGTCGCGTCCTGGATCGCCTGCATGGAGGTGCCGGCGACCTGCGCCTTCGCCGCGAATACGCGCCGGATGCGATCGCCGTCGACCGGCCCCGGCAGGATGGCGTTGGCGCGAATGCCGAACTGGCCGAGCTCCATGGCGAGCGTCTTGGTGAAGCCGATCACGCCCCATTTTGCCGCCGCATAGGGCGAGCGGTTGGGGAAGCCGAATTTCCCGGCGGCCGACGACAGATTGATGATCGACGCGTTCTGAGATTGCCTCAGATGCTCGACGGCGAGCCGCGTGCAGTTGAACTGGCTCGTCAGCGTGACGTCGATGCAGCGGTCCCAGTCCTCCGGATTGATCTCGTGGACGGGGCCGGTGGGACCGGCGATGCCGGCGTTGTTGACGAGGCAGTCGAGCCCGCCGAGAGCCGCAATCGCGTCCTTGAACAGCGCCGCCACCTGAGCCCGGTCGGCAACGTCGCAGACGCTCTGGGTCACCGAGGGATGGGCCTTCTTCAAGGCGGCGAGCGCCTCCTTGTCGACATCGCAGGTGTGGACCTTGGCACCCTCGCGCAGGAATGCCTCCACACCCCTGAGGCCGATGCCGCTGGCGCCTGCCGTGATCAGTACGCGCAAGCCCTTGATGCCGAGATCCATGGTCTTCTCCGAGGCGCTTCGTGACGATCAGCACAGCCTAGCATCTTGGCCCGCGCGTGCTAGTCTCGGCCCGTCCTGCGGCCGTGTCGCCGTGACCACAACCGGGAGATGGAGAGAATGCCGACAGTCGGCCTCGTCGGAGTTGGCCTCATCGGCCGAGCCTGGGCCAACGTCTTCAGCCGTGCGGGCTGGGACGTGAAGTGCTGGGATGCGAGCCCGGAGGCCACGGCAAATGCGCCGAAGCTCGTCGCGCAGAGCCTGGAGGATCTCGCCCGGCACGGCCTCGTAAACGATCCGGCAGGGTCCGCGAAGCGGGTCATGTCGGTCGCGACGCTTGCCGAGGCCGTCACGGGCGTCGATCTCGTCCAGGAGTCCGGCCCCGAGACCATCGATGCCAAAATCGCAATCTGGAAGGAGCTGGATGCGGCGGCCGCGCCTGAGACGATCCTCGCCTCGTCCTCGTCGGCCATCGTCGCCTCGCGCTTCACCGAGGGCCTGAAAGGCCGCAGCCGCTGCCTCATCGCGCATCCCGTCAATCCGCCGCACGTGGTGCCCGTGGTTGAGCTCTGTCCCGCGCCTTGGACGGATCCGGCCGTCGTCAAGCGGGCGCGTGCCATCTACGAGGCCGTCGGCCAGGTGCCGATGGAGCTGAAGAAGGAGATCGACGGCTTCATCCTGAACCGCATGCAGGCCGTGCTGCTGGCGGAGGCCTTTCGTCTGGTTGCCGAGGGCTATTGCTCGGCGGAGGACCTCGACAAGACCATCGCCCACGGGCTCGGCCTGCGCTGGAGCTTCATGGGGCCGTTCGAGACCATCGAGATGAACGCGCCGGGCGGCATTCCCGACTACTGTGCGCGCTTCGGCGGTGCCTGGGCGTCGCTTGCCGGCCGGCCGTATGAGCCCGATGTGCTCGGGCCGGAGAACGTCGCGCGCGTGATGGAGAGCTGGGGCGGGACGCCCTCGGCGGAGGACATCGCCCGTAAGAGCCGCTGGCGCGACGATCGTCTGGCGGCGCTGGCAGCGCACAAGAAATCACAGAAGTCCTATCAAAGCTGAAGGAGCCAACCGATGGCGAAGTCTTCGAAGAGGCGCAAGGTGATGATCACCTGCGCGGTGACGGGCTCGATCCACACGCCCTCGATGTCGCCGCACCTGCCGATCACGCCGGAGGAGATTGCCGATGCCGCCGTCGGCGCCGCAGAGGCCGGCGCTGCTCTCGTCCACGTGCACGCGCGCAACCCAGAGAACGGCTTGCCCGACCAGTCACCGGAGGCGTTCGGCAAATTCCTGAAGGTGATCAAGCAGCGGTCGAGCTGCGTCATCAACATCACGACCGGCGGCGCACCGACCATGTCCATCGAGGAGCGCCTGAAGCCCTGCGCGGTGTTTAAGCCCGAGGTCGCCTCGCTCAACATGGGCTCGATGAACTTCGGCCTCTACCCGATGCTCGAGCGCCAGAAGGAGTTCAAGTACGACTGGGAGAAGCCGTACCTCGAAGGCTCGCGCGACCGCATCTTCAAGAACACGTTCACCGACATCGAGCACATCCTGACCACGTGCGCCGAGAACGGCACGCGCTTCGAGATCGAGTGCTACGACATCGGGCATCTCTACACGCTGCGCCACTTCGCCGACCGCGGCATCGTCAAGCCGCCGTTCTTCATCCAGTCGGTGTTCGGCATCCTGGGCGGCATCGGCCCGCACCCGGAGGACGTGCAGCACATGAAGCGCACCGCCGATCGCCTGTTCGGCGACCAGTACCAGTGGAGCGTCCTCGGTGCCGGCCGCAATCAGCTCCCGATCGCGGCGCAGGCGATCGCGCTCGGCGGCAACGTCCGCGTCGGCATGGAGGACAGCCTCTGGTCGGGACCCGGCAAGCTGGCGACATCCAATGCCGAGCAGGTCAAGCTTGCCCGCCAGATGATCGAGGCACTCGGGCTCGAGGTGGCGACACCGGACGATGCGCGCGAGTTGCTGGAGCTGAAAGGCGCCGACCGCGTCGAGTTCTGACGCGCCCAATCGCCGGGGAGAACAGACGTGGTCCGCCCTCCCCCGGTTAATACAAAACCGATATATTAAATGACGATCGGAAGACGCGTCTGCGCTTTCGATCGCGCTGTCTAATGGAAGTCGCCCAATGACCGATCTTTTTCCGAACGGCTGGCGTACGTCCACGCCGCGCTATCCCGATCCTGCCATTCAGGCTTTCGACGAGCGCTTCGAGAAATACTGGATCAAGCTCTCGGCCGTGGAGCGCATCGCGACCGGCTGCCGCTGGGCGGAGGGTCCGGTGTGGTTCGGGGACGGCCGCTACCTCCTCTGGTCCGACATTCCCAACAACCGCATCATGAAGTGGGAGGAGGAGACCGGTGCCGTTTCCGTCTATCGCAAGCCCTCGAACTGGGCGAACGGCAACACGCGTGACCGCCAGGGACGGCTGGTGACATGCGAGCACGGCCGCCGCGTCACGCGCACCGAGTACGACGGCTCGGTCACCGTCCTGATCGACACGCACGATGGCAAGCCACTGAACTCTCCGAACGACGTCGTCGTGAGATCGGACGGCTCTATCTGGTTCACGGACCCGCCCTTCGGCCTTCTCGGCAACTACGAGGGCGACAAGGCGGAGCCTGAGCTGCCGCACGGCGTCTATCGCCTCGATCCTGCAACGGGCAAGGCATCGATGCTCACCGATGCGGTGCCGGGGCCGAATGGCCTGTGCTTCTCGCCCGACGAGAAGACGCTCTACATCGTTGAATCGCGCGCCTCGCCCAATCGCATCATCTCGGCGTGGGAGGTCGTCGACGGCGGCACCCGCATTGCCAATCGCCGCGTGCACATCGACGCCGGCCCGGGCACGCCCGATGGCATGCGCTGCGATGTCGACGGAAATCTCTGGTGCGGCTGGGGCATGGGCGATCCCGCGCTCGACGGCGTGCGCGTCTTCGCACCGGATGGGACGGCCATCGGGCACATCCTGCTGCCGGAGCGCTGCGCGAACCTCTGCTTCGGGGGCCTGAAGCGCAATCGCCTGTTCATGGCCGCGTCGACGTCGGTCTACGCCCTCTACGTTCAGACGCAGGGCGCAGCGGGTGGTTAGAAATCGTAACGAAGTTTGACCGGCTGCAACACGCGCGATGAGGCTCGCATTGTTGTCGTGGGCGGCCGGCCCGGTCTACAGTTCCGTTCATTCCTCCCGCCGCCGGTGACAAATCACAAAGAAGGGGATGCACTCCACTGGCCTCATAAAAACGAGAACGAGGAAGCGCGTGTCCGACATTCAGCAAACTCCGGTGCCCGGACCGACGGCATACGTCGGTCGAGGCGTCGCCGACGACGGAAGCTGTGGCACCGATGCGCCCCGCGCAGTCATCGGCAGTGGCCAGCGCGTTTCGCGGTCGGGACGTACCGTCATCAAGGTTTCGGCAAATCCAATGAGATTGCGCGCCAATCCGGCGTGCGCGGCCACCGATGCGATCGCATCGGGACATCGCGCCGGAACCTCGTGCCTATGAAGCTCCATCGCCGCGCGTGAGGCGTGCCTCGTTGCGCGCGAAGGGCCGGAGCCAGCCAACCCAACTTCGGGGGACAAGGGAGTGGGTGGCTGGCTCCGGTTCTCAAGCCCCGCGGCGCATCGATGAGCATCGCGCAATCGAAGCACGAAGCACCACCGGGTTTCCCGCAAGCGCACCGACAGGCGGGCGCAGACCCGGGCCTTCCCACCTTCGGATGATCGAGCGCTGGGGCTTGTGCTGTTGGGCGTGCACCGCGACAATGCTGCCAGAGAGTCACCCGCCCCACGCGCCGGATGTGCAGGTGGGCATCTGAAGGCGCCGCCAGAATGAGAATCACCCGCATCCGCGATGCCGTTGCGCCGATCCCGAGCGCCATGCGCAACGCCGCCATCTCGTTCGACAAGATGACGATCTCGGTCGTTGCCGTCGAGACGGATGTCGTGCGCGATGGCAGGCCGATCGTCGGCTTCGGCTTCTGCTCGAACGGCCGCTACGCGCAGTCGGGCATCATCCGCGAGCGCCTTGCGCCGCGCATTCTCGAAGCCGATCCGAAATCGCTGATCGACGCCGAGGCCGGCAATCTCGATCCGGTAGCCGTGTCGAAGGCCATGCTCTCCAACGAGAAGCCGGGCGGCCACGGCGACCGCGCCGTCGCCGCCGGGGCCATCGACATGGCGGTCTGGGACGCTGTCGCGAAGATCGCCGAAAAGCCGCTGTGGCGGCTCCTGTCCGAGCGGTTCAACGGCGGCAAGGCCGACGAGACGGTGCTCGTCTATTCGGGAGGCGGCTACTACTACCCCGGCAAGGAAAAGCAGGGCCTTCAGGACGAGATGAGGGCCTGCCGCGACGCCGGCTACCGGCTCCTCAAGATGAAGATCGGCGGCGCCCCGCTCGCCGAGGACCTGCGGCGCATCGAATGGGCGCTCGAGATCGCGGGCTCGGGCGACAATCTCGCCGTCGATGCCAATGGCCGGCTCTCGCTCGCCGATGCGCTCGCCTACGCCAAGGCGATGGAATCCTACAATCTGTGCTGGTTCGAGGAGCCGGTCGATCCCCTCGATTATCTCGCGCATCAGGTGATCGCCGAGGAGAGCGCCGTTCCGCTGGCCACGGGCGAGAACCTGTTCTCGCTGCAGGACTTCCGCAATCTCCTGCGCCACGGCGGCCTGCGCCCGCACAAGGACTGGCTGCAGCCCGATCCGTCTCTCGACTACGGCCTGACCGAGAGCTTGCGCATCCTCGATCTGAGCGAGGCGATGGGCTGGGCGCGACGGCGCACGGTCCCGCACGGAGGCCACCAGTTGGGGCTCAACATGGCGGCCGGCCTGCAGCTCGGCGGCACGGAGAGCTATCCGGGCGTGTTCCAGCCCTACGGCGGCTTTGCCGACGACATCCCGATCGTCGACGGCTACACGCGCCCACACGACACGCCGGGCATCGGCATGGAGCGGCGCTCGAAAATGTTCACCGCCATCCGCGAGCGCCTCGAGATCTGACGAAACCCGGACGCTTACACCGGCCTCTCAGTAGCCCGGCTCGAGCGTCAGGGCGGTGACGCCGATCGCGAGATTTAGGCCCTCTTGCGCGCCGACCGACAGGGGCTGCAACGCAATCGTGCGGCGCGAGCCGCCCACCAGCGCATTGGCGGAGAGGCCAACGCCGACCGTCGCCTCGCCCGAGACGCCGGCATAGTTCCCGGCGAGCCCGCCTGGCCCGATCTCACCGCTCGTCGGCGCCAGCACCGCCCATGCCATGGTGCCTTGCGTAGTTGTCCCGACGTCGAGCCCGATCTTGTTGACGCGTCCGTAGTAGGGCTCGCGCCGGCCGCCGGGACTTTTGAACGTGCATTCCAGGCGCTTCGACGAGCCGATCACGAAGCCAGCTCCGCCCGAGACGGCGCAGTTGAGTACGCCGATCTCGACTCTGGTCTGCGCCGCCGCCGAGCCTGCGCCGGTCATGGCCAACGCAGCGAACAGGCCGAGCGCGGTTGTCATCTGGGCCGGATTCGGCATCTGTCGCATGTCCCCACAGTTTCAGAAGCATCCCTTTTACCATGGCGCGGACGGGCCGGCATGTTTCCCGTCAAATGCCCGTGCGCGGCTGTCGCTGCGTGGATAAGATGTTGAACAGGTGATGCTTCTGGGTGGCTCGAGGCGCCCAGCGATAGCTGACGGTCCGGAGTGCTGCATGATGATCTTTGTCGCAACGCAGAGCCGCCGACGGGCGTCGCCGCTTGCTGATTGGTCATGGCCCCGGCTGACGGCCATCGCTTTCATGGGGCTGATCTGTTTCTTCGCGGCCGCCCCCGTGGCGGCTCAGCCCTGCACCTCCGACAGCCAGTGCTACGACTTCGGGCGGACCCGCACATACTGCGCCGGCAACACGCTCGTCACGAAGCAGAGCCGCTGTATCGGCCGGTGCCAGTCGGTGGAAATCTCACGCTTCGCGTGTCCGGGCCCATGTGTCGCCGATCGTTGCGTCGGCGGGCCGCTCGGCTCGGCGCCGTCCGCAGGCCCGCGCGGTGGCGGGCTGGTCGGGGGCGCCTGCGCCGAGATCTGCACGTGCAAAGGCAGGAAGCTCACCTATGGCGTCGGCCATGCACGCAAGGCATCGCAGTGTCGGAGGCGCACGGTCGACTGCGTCTATGGCTGCACCTGTGATCCCGAGCCGCGCTGCCTGAAGCGTGACGAGGTCTGACGCACCTGCCATTCTCAGGGCGGTTCGGGCGCATGGCCCGGGAGCAAGCGATAGTGGGTCGTCCGAGGCGTGCGCGTCTTCTTTCCCGACATTGCCGAGATGCCGGTGCCGCCCGGCCATCGCTTCCCTGCGGTGAAGTATCGGCTGTTGCGCGAGGCGATCGAGCGTGAGGCGATCCTGCCGCCCGCGTGCCTGACGCCGTCTCCGTCTGCCATCATTTCCGATCTCGAACGGGCCCACGCGCCCGCTTACGTCGAGGCCGTGCTCAGCGGCACGCTTGCGCCCGACATCGTTCGCCGCATCGGCCTGCCGTGGAGCCCGACGCTGGTGCGCCGGTCCCTCGCCACGGTCGGCGGGGCGACCGCGGCCGCGCGCGAGGCCCTGCGTCATGGATTGTCGGGACAGCTTGCCGGCGGCACGCATCATGCGCATCGCGATTTCGGCTCCGGCTTCTGCGTCTTCAACGATCTGGCGGTTGCCGCGCTGACGCTGCTGGAAGCGGGCGAGGCACGACGCATCGCCGTTCTCGATGTCGATGTGCATCAGGGCGACGGCAACTCCGCCATCCTCGTCGGACGCCCCGGCATACTGGTGGTGAGCATCCAGGGCCAGCGCAACTTCCCGTTCCGGCGCGTGCCGTCCGATCTGGACGTGGAGCTTCCCGACGGCACCGGGGATCGCGCCTACCTGGACGCGCTGGCCGACGTGATACCGGCCATCGAGGCGCATCGGCCCGATCTCCTGCTCTACCTGTCGGGCGTCGACCCCCTCAAGGAGGACCGCCTCGGCCACCTTGCCCTCACGCACGATGGCTTGGCCGAGCGGGACCGCATGGTCTTCGAGATGTGCCGCCGTCGCGGCATCCCCGTCTCGATCGCCATCGGCGGAGGATACGCGGTGCCGATCGAGGCGAGCGTCGCAGCCTACGCGAACACATTCCGTGTCGCCCGCGACGTGTTCGCAGCCTGACCGGGAAGCGCCGGCGGGTCCGCAAGCGGATCTGCCGATGAGACGCAGAGCCTATTGGTTGACCTTTGAGGCCTGTGGTGCGCCCTGTGCCCCTCGCGGGGGACCACCCGCCGGCAACTGCCACAGCATGTTCACGCCCTGCTCGCCGCCCATGAAGGTCGTCGGGAACGTACCGCTCCACTTCTCGATCTTCTTGTAGTCGACGACCAGAGGATTGGCGGCCAGCGCCTGGCCGAGGATGCGCACGGCCTGGGCCTGCGCTTCACCCTGCACCTTGATCTCGTAAGCGCGGCCGTCGGCGCGGGCCTTGTCGGCATCGCGCTGGGCCTCCGCCGATTGCGTCACCTGCGTCGAGGTCAGCTTCTGACGCTCGAGCACGAACTTTTCCGTCTCCGCCTGCTCGCGGGCCACCTGCTTGTCGCGAATGGCCTTGGTGTACTCCGGCGGGAAGCCGATGTTCACCACCGAGAAGCCGGTGATCTGGATGTCGTCCGGCATCCGCGCGGCGAATGCCTGCTGCGAACGGTCGCGGTACTCCGTACGTTTGCGGAGCAGGTCGTTGACCGTGTAGTTGCTGGCCACCCCTTTCACCACGTCGTTCAGGCGCGGCAGGATGATGCGCTGCTCGAACTGCGCGAGCGATCCGAACTGCACGTAGAGGTCGCGCACGTTGTTGCGCTTCACCAGCCAGTTCACCGTCACCGTGATCGGGATCTCCAGAGGGTCCTGCGAGGCCGCGGCCAGCTCCTTCGTGAAGGCCCGCTCGCGGACCTCCATCTCCTCGACCGTGTCGGCATAGGGGATTTTCACATGCAACCCGGGGTCGACGACGTCGATCACGTTGCCGAACCGCTTCACGATGCCGACGTGGCCGGCATCGATACGGTAGATGCCCATCCAGACGATCGACAGAACGATCAGTGCGATGATGGCGAGGGCACCGGCGCCGATGCCGAGGACAGGCATGCCGGGCGTTGGGATCCGTGGCGGTGTGCCGGTGGTTCTCATCGGTCGGTCTCCGCGTTTCGAGCAACCCGGGGCAGGTCTGCGCAACCGGAGACGCATCTCCGGAAACGGTTAACCGTTATATTATCGATAGAACGTTACTCTTTGATTTATTCTGGACCATCAGTCAGTTGCGCTGCTGCAGTGGTCCATGGCTCCTCTGTGAAACGCTACGTCCACATCTCCTCTCCCCTTGACGGAGGAGGGGCCGGGGGTGGGGTGAAGGTCTCGCTTCATCGCTCGCGATGGCAAGCAAGCCAGGTCGGATGTCTTGCGCCAATATCTGTGATTGCACACAGCCCAATCCCACCACCCCTGCCCGCGAGGGAAGGGGAACGCGCCGGAGCGGAGGTGGAGGGACACGGCGGGCCTCGTCGAGGAATCCTGTGGTATGACACCTGAGTATCCCGGTTTTTCTCCTATTGCGGTCCCGGCGGGTCGCGTCGCTCGCCGTTCACCGGGCGCTCGTCCAGCCGCTCGAACTCGCCCTCGATGACGGGGCCGTCGCCGCCGGTGCCGGTCGGCTGGTCGCGCCCGTAGGGCCGGCCGGGCGGCTCGTCCTCGAACGTCCTTCGCTCGGTCTTGACCGAGCCGACCACGATGGCGTTGCGCAGGGCGAAATGGGCGAGTGCACGGCGAAGCGGAGGGACCAGCAGCAGGAACCCGATCACGTCGGCGAGCAGCCCCGGCGTCATCAGCAGGATCGCCGCCATCACGACCATCGCGCTGTCGAGCATGGCGCCGACCGGGGGCTCGTTGCGCGCCAGCGCCTCGCGCACCTTGATCGCGGACGACAGGCCGCTTCGCCCGAGAATGACGCTCCCCAGAATAAACGTCGCAATCACCATCCCCAGCACCGGCCAGAACCCCACCCACTGCCCGACCTTGATCAGAACGGCGATCTCGATCAAAGGTAGCGCGATGAGAATGATGAGGCCGATCATCGTGTTGCTTTCGGTGAGAGGTTCCTGGCCGTCGCCTGTTCCATTGGCATGCCCGTGTGCCGCGCTTGGCTTAATCGCTCCGATCGCCTAGATTTGTCCGCGCTGGCCGAAGGGTAGGTATCTGATGCGCGGGTGCTTGCGATAGGCTGGGCATCCATGAGGTGCGGTGCACCTCTGGAGCTTCCCTGCGGCGCCCAATATATCTGGGATGGCGATCATGGGTTGCCTCGCGCCCTTTGCTTGGAAAGCACCATAGAGCATGGACGGCAAAATCGACATCTTCACGCTGCTTTTCCTCGTTCTGGCGGTGATTGTCATCCTGCGCCTGCGGAGCGTGCTCGGCCGCAAGAGCAGCGAGGATGACGCACGCGTCGAGCGATACAAGGCCGAGCAGCGCGCTCGCGCCGCCGCTGCCGAGGCCCGGGACAAGGTGGTCACGCTGCCGCGCCGCGACCGCACCGAGGTTCCCGCCGAGACTCCGGCGAACGCCGCTGCGGCGGCCGACATCGAGGAGAAGGTGCGCACGATCGCCTCGGGCAACGAGCCGCTGGCCGACGGCCTGATCTCGGTCGCCCGCGCCGACCGCA